>VYLE01000029.1_pt1 | contig 152448 bp, 147 predicted proteins | sample 5114391 | NCBI WGS metagenome assembly VYLE01 (sample SAMN12291771, study PRJNA351875) | freshwater metagenome | isolation source: freshwater lake | place: USA: Michigan, Kent Lake | collected 2013-08-15
CGAGTTTCTCCTCGCCGCCACCGCCCAGAACCTCCGTAAGCTCGCCAAGCTGGTACCGCAGGCAATGCCAGCGCCCGCATAGGAGCCGCTGACGCGGCGCTGCCTCTCTACTGCCCTCAGCTAAGAGCGGCCTTTTTCAACGGAATCGGTGGGAAGCGGACATCGGCTACTAGTCCGGAACCGCATCGTCGCCCGCTTAATCAAGGCTTAGCCGCAATCTGGCAGACTTCCGCCATGGCCCACCGACCCATAACTATAAGCGACAACAAACCCATCTTCGTCTGGGTCTTCATGGCCGTGTGGATGAGCGGCGTGGCGACGATCACCCTTGGGGTCATCAAGTCCGGGCGGCCGCTGGATGGCCTTCCTGCCCCAGTCGGAGCACTCCTCATTCTTTTGCTATGGACTGCCGGAATCGTAGGTACCGTCCTCCTTTTCCAAGTTCCCGTTACCCGGTTGACCATCGTGGACGGCTGGGTAACCGCCCGGGAATTTTGGCTTTGGAAACGGCGGGAAACTCGGTTTGCCCCTCGCCAAGACCACCTCCGGATCGTCCGCCAGACGTGGGTTGAGGGAGATGACTCTTTCCGTCTGGAACTCATGGCACCGGAGGGCCGCGTGCTAACCGTAGCCACGAGCATGCAAGAAGCCGAGGTCGAGGCCAAGCGCGACTTGCTGATCGCCGCGCTCGGAGAGGGTGCAACCTAGAGGGTTTGGTCTGCGACCCGCGAAGTGATCCATCGCCTATGTTGCTCTAAGGCCCGGTTTGGATGGCCGCAGCGATGGCGAGTAAGCACCACTCCCGCCACAGGCCGAAAGCATTGCGGCCAATGCGCTCATAGCCAGCAAGCAGGCCAAGTAAGTCACCGGCTTCCCGAACCGCCGCGCTTGCCCCATCACATTCCCCAGCCCCGAAAAGTGAGTCAGCCTAGCCCTAACGAGCTGCCACGCTGCCTCTACGGTAGACAGGTCTCAAGCGCCATCAAGAGAAGCGGTCGACCGATGCCGCGAAGCCGGCTTAGCAAAGGTCCGCCTAGGGTCGAGACCGGCGGTTGGCTCTCGGCCCCGGACCAGACACTGGCCGTCCCGCCGGAAGCCGGACCCGTCGAAGGGCTATTCGGGGTGGGGAGCAGATGCCAGCGACTACTGAAGACGAAGATCGGGCGTTCGAGTCACAGGCTGTCCCGCGTCACTTGCGCCCAGGCGCGAGCGGTTCAGGCAAGACATCGAGCCTATGCTCAAGCCAACGTGACAGGATCAGGTGCGGTACAGCGACCGCCGCCAGTAATTGAAAAGCCTGAGAAGTCAGGTTTTCATCAATTCGCGACGGCAGTAGAAAACCCAGCGCAATCCAGCCCAAGATCGTAGCGCCCGACAACAAGCCACCCGTCGCAAGCCAGCGGGCCCGCGACATATCGCTCAGCAAGGTACGCGCACGAACCAGGTGCAGCGGCGAATGCAGAAAGACAAAGAACAGGGCGAACCCGATTACGGGCGGCGCTAGGAAGAGAATGAGCAGGCAGAGCGCCATCGCTGTCGCCCATGCGCGATTTCCGTTTCGCCAGGCGACCGCGATGCCGACAGCGGTGACGAGTAATGTCACCGGAGCGGCCGCACCGATGATCTGGGCCACAAGCGCCGCACGATCATCGCTCATCGCGACGAACAGGGCTGCCACTTGCGCCGGATGGCTGACCGCGGGCGCAGCAATAACGGATGCACCAGCCGCGATGCGCAGCAGTGGTTCTTCTAGCATTTGCCAATCCTCGCCGAAATGCACGGCCGCGATTGACAGGAACAGGAGGAGCGCCAACAGCGGCAGCGTCAACCAGAGCAGTGCCATCGCTACGGCGATCGCGACGTAGCCGCCGACCACGAGCACCAGAGCGCCCCGACCCGGCGCGATGGCCTTGCGCAGCAGGGCGATATCATAGGCGCCGTGCGGAAGGCCGCCGCCGAGAAACAAGACTGTGGCGGCTGTTACCGCCACCGATTGTCCCAGAGGGGCGCCCAGCACTGTGGCCAACAGCAGTGCGACTGCTACTGGCCAGAATACCGGAAGCACCTGGTTGCAACGTCCCAGGGGCGCGACGCAACCAGGTGCAGTTGGGAACAACCCAATCCCTTTCATAGGTTTAGGCGGCGTAGGCCTTGCCGCCATCGGTGTCAGACTCCGACTTCCGGACCGCGATCAGGAAGATGAGGATACCGATACCGGCCTTGGCGATCAGGTCAGCGATAGTGTAGCCGATCTGGATGGTCGTCTCGACGGCGCCACCGGTCAGACCCATGAACGGCGCGAAGAAGACGATCGGGTAGAAGCCCCATGACGCAACCGTCACCAGGCGTGCAGTCCGGATCAAGCCCTGCGCGGCGGCCGGCTGTTCCTTGATCGACTTGCCCAGCCCAACGAACAGCTGGAAGACGATGTAGAGGAACGGCAGCATGGACAGCGAGCCCCACAAGGCGCGCGTCGACAGATCGGTAGCGATTTCACCAGGATAGCCCAACACGATCATGAGCGCTGCGGCGATCCCCAGTGACAATGACTTGGACGTCGTCTCGGCGCGCGAAAGGCGCATCACGAGGATCAGTTCGATCAGCAGCAGGGGGACCGTCAGGAGCCAGTCGACATAGCGATAGGCGTCGTTGAAGGCGACGCCGGTCGACGTTACTACACCGTCCTTGAACGTGTAGGCTTCATGCCAGCTCTCGAAGATCCGGAAATAGTGATAGGCCGCGATGGCGGTGACCACACCAGAGATTGTCAGCGCCGTGCGGTAGGCAGACGCGACTTGCGATCGGCTTAGCCACAAGAAAATCGTCACGGCCGCCATTGCAGCGAGCGTAAATGAGAACGCGTTATAGATCAGTTGGTACTGGAAGGATGTAACCGTGTCCATTTAAGTCTCCGTCGCAGTTGATCGCAGCGCATAGGCGCTGGACAGGGGTGTGTCGGGAGGTCGCACGATCATGCTTTGACGATCTTCGGCCCCCCGAAGTGTCATCACAGCAGCAAGTAAAGGCCGGGGAGACTACCTAACCACCCGCCCTGTGACACAGGGCACGCAGCCGAATTGCTATGGCGACGATGCTTTCATAGGCCGCCGTCGGCTTTCCGCCGATACGGACTTTCTACCGTATCGCAACCCGCGAGCGGCTAGAGGCCGGCCTCGACCGCGAGGCGAATAAGGTCGGCTGTTGTATGCAAGCCCAACCGTTCCATCAGGATGGCGCGGTGCATCTTGACTGTTTTCTCAGCCAGATTTAGTTCGGCCGCGATCTGCTTGTTCAACAGTCCGTTGGCGACCAGCTTGAGCACCTGACCCTGTCTCAGCGATAAAGCTCTTATACTTTCTGAAGCGCGAATTCGGCGCATGCTCGATGGGGACGCTGCATCAACATTGATCTCGACCTGCGACCCCAGAAAATACAGCAAGGCGTCTTCTTCGTCATAGATCGGCGCGACCAGGACGGCGTTGCGAAACGGCTGGCCATTGCGCTTGTAGTTCAGGATTTCGACGAGGACTGGCCGGTGCTCAAGCACTCCGCGCCGGATTTCCTCTGTCAACCAAGGCTCAGTGGCTGGACCTGAGAGGAAACGACAGTTCCGTCCCACAACCTCCTCGGGAGGGTACCCCGTGAGCTCGCAAAAAGCCGCGTTGCAAGCGATAATCGGGTTATCGGGCAACCGCGGATCGCTGATCACCGAAGGGATCGGGCTATCCGTCACAAGACGCATGTGGCGGCCATCAGCGATACAGATGTCGACGCTTTTCTCCATTTCAGCGCTTCGTTCGGTCCATCCTCGGAATCATCGAGCTACGGCGGTATTTTACACGGTTTCGGGATTTTGCTCAAATTGCGGCCCTATCGGCGGTCAGGCGCTGCTGTTGATGCGGCGGCGCCGCGCGAATGCTTTGGGATTTCAGGGCGTGAATTCGGGCAGCGCAGAAGCGCTCACGCCGCGTTCACAGTTCCGCCCCGCCATCCATTAGCTTGCCGAAGGGTGCTGTCAGGGTGCCGACCGCGCGCCGAAAAAGCCCCTCCCCGCGCGTCGATCAGGCAGCGGCTGTCGCAGCCGTCCATGTCCGGTGGGCTTCGTCGAGGAGGTAGCGGACGGGCGGCCGCCGGATCAGGTGGGGCTGGAGACTGAAGGTATCGTAGAGCAGGGCGTGAGGGTCTGAGAACGTCCGCCTCGGGTCGAGAGCCGACCCGAGGCCTTCAGTTTGCAAAGTCTATAATCGCCACATAGTCCCGCCCCCTCCTCAGTCGCCTTCGACAACGACCGTACAGAGGGCCGGGTCGAGGCGGACGTGGATGCGGTCGCCGACCTGGGGGGCGGTGAGGCTGGGGTAGCGGACAGAGACGACGTTGTCGTTGGCCAGCAGCCTCAGGTCGCAGTGGGCGCCGGCGAAATGGCGCTCGATGACCTCGGCCTCGACGCCGTCGTCCGAGCGCACGAAGGCTTCCGGGCGGGCGATGACGATGTCGCCCCTGGGGCCGCCCGGGATGGCGCCGAAGGGGGTGATGGCCATGCCGTTCTCGATGCGGGCCGGCAGGGCGTTGGCGGGGCCGAGGAGGCGGGCGGCCTCGACGCTGTTGGGTCGCAGGTAGCAGTCCTCGGGCGCTCCGGTCTGCAGGATGGCGCCGGACTGCATGAGGGCCAGGTCGTCGCCCATGCGCATGGCCTCTTCGGCGTCATGGGTGACGATCAGTACGGCGGCGCCGGTCTCGCGCAGGGTCTCGATGGCGGCGTCGCGCACCTGTTGGCGCAACATGCCGTCGAGACCGGAAAAGGGCTCGTCGAGCAGCAGCACCGACGGGGAGGGGGCCATGGCGCGGGCCAGGGCGACCCGCTGGCGTTCGCCGCCGGACAGCTCTGACGGATAGGCCTCGCCGCGCTGCCAGATGTGGGCCCGGGCCATGGCGTCCTCGGCCTGCCGCCGGCGCTCGGCGGCGGGAAGGCCGTGCAGGCCGAACGCGGCGTTGCCGAAGCCGCTGAGGTGGGGAAACAGGGCGTAGTCCTGGAAGACCAGGCCGATGCCGCGCCGTTCGGCCGGAACATGCACGCCGGGACCGGAGACGACCGCGCCGGCCTTGAGGATCTCGCCGCTGTCGACGGGCTCGAGGCCGGCGATCAGCCGCAGCAGGGTGCTCTTGCCACAGCCGCTGGGGCCCAGCAGGCAGGTGATGCGGCCAGCCTGCAGGGTCAGGCTGGCGCCGCGCAGGGCGCGCTCCTCGCCGTAGGTGCGGCGAACGTCGCGGACGTCGAGGGCGAAGGTTCGGGGCGGCGGGCTCATGCATCCTCCCGTCGACGATGACCGTTCATATTGGCGCAGGAGGACCGTCAGCCTGTCTCAGTCGCCGCGCGGAATGCCCCGGCGGGCTTTCGGCGCGGGCAGGCGCTTGCCGCCGCTGACCGTGAAGGACAGGCCGAAGACGGTGTCGTCCCGCTTGAAGCCATAGGCGCCGATTTCGCGCTGGGTGGCGGCGGCGGAGATCTGCATCGGGCCCTTGCGCCAGCCGAGGCCGAGCTGGACCTTGCCGTACTCGGCCAGCTTTTCGACCGTCCAGCGCTGGGACTTGTTGCGACCCTTTTCGCCGAAGTTGAAGCCCAGGGCGTCGCCCGAGGTTGCGGCGAAGGCGAACCAGCGGCCCTTCTTGCTGCGGGACGGGCTGACATCGACCTGCACGCCGAAGCGCTTGTTGTCGAACAGGCGGCCGCGGGGCGCGATCTGCGCGGCGGCCGGGTTCTGACGGCTGTCGCGGCCGCCGAAGGAGAGGCCGGAGCCGGGGTTGAGCGGGCTCTCGTTGGTGAGGCTGATGGTCAGCCGTCGCATGGGGTTGAACAGGCCCATCGGGGCCGGTGACGACGAGGGGGCGAGGGCCTGGCGGACCGCCGGGCTGGCGTAGGCGGCGACGCGCGGCTCCGCATAGCCCGTCGGCGCGGTGTCCGTCTTCGGGACGAAGCGGGCCAGCATGACGGCCTGGGGATCGGGCGCCGGCGTGGCGTCGGCGGCGGCGAGGGCGACAACCTGGCCCGGGTGGGTGATCGGCGCCGCCACGCGTGGCGCGCCGGCAAGTTCGATGACCGGGACGGGCGCATCGTCGAAGCGGCTGGTGCGAATCGGCGCGTCCGGATCGTCGGGAACACGATTGGTACCGGCAAAGGCGCCGGCGAGGTCGGCGTTCTTCAGCAGGCTGGTGTCGGACAGGCCATCGGAAGCCGCGCCGGTGACGGACGCCGCCGACATCACCGCGAAAGACGCGGCAGTCAGGCTGGTCAAGGCTATCCCGGCAAACGGCCGCATCTACTCCCCCGAATGCGTCCCTGTTAACCGACGTTAACGCGGCGCCCGGCGCACGCAAGCCCAGTCGCTGTTAAGGCGAGCGGTGTTCGATCACTTTTCGTGTCCCGTGTCCCGGGCGCCAACGCAGATCGGGTGGTCAGTGCGCCGGACGGCGCCTGGGGACGGGGCTGTCCGCCGTCCTGGCGCTGTCCTTTTCAGCCTTCTGACCGTGCTGAGGCTGGGGCGCGGACTTGCAGAAGGCGTCTCGCCAGGCCGGCTGCTGCTGCTGCTGAAAATTCGAAGTCATGACGCGCTACTCCCAACGATAATGGCCTCTCCAGGCCTTCAGGCGGCCGAAACAGTGACGATGACGATGAGTTCGCTTCTGCCGGGATGACCGATCAGGGCGCCGCTGACCGGAGCGGCCTCCCGCGGGGTTCGGCTGGCGGCGACGGGGATCAGGTCGGGGGACTCTGCCAGACCGTTGGTCGGGTCGAATTCGGTCCAGCCGAGGTCGGGCAGGAAGACTTCGCACCAGGCATGGGTCGCGCCGGCCCCGCGAAGGGTGGCGTGCGGGCTGTGCAGGTAGCCGGTGACGAAGCGGGCCGCGAAGCCGGCGCGGCGCAGGGTCTCGACCATCAGCCAGGCGAAGTCGCGGCAGGTGCCGGCCCGGGTGGCCAGGGTCTCGGCGGGGGTCTGGACGCCCTCCTCGTAGCGGGCCTTGTAGGCAAAGGCGTCGATGGCCCGGTTCATGCGCAGCAGGAAATCGAGGGCCGGCTCGTCCGGCGCTGTCATCTGCTCCGCCAGCCAGGCGGTGACGGAAGGATCGTCCTCGCTGTCGGGAACCCTGTAGGGCGCCAGCGCCGCCTGATCGTCGCGGCTGTAGGCGATCGGCATGGCCGAGTGCGGGTTGTCGGGGTGGAAGGGGGCGAGCGAGGCCGGGAAGCGCTCGATGAGCAGTTGGCTGATGATGGCCAGTTCGGTCGCCTCGCCCTGCGGCGTGAACCAGCAGACGCAGTTGCCGTAGGCGTCGTAGGTCCAGCGGATGGCGCCGGGCGGGCTGACAGCCAGGGAGGCCCTCTCGACCTTCAGTCCATGACTGTCGCGGGGCCGCAGCATCAGGCGCTGGGGACCGAACGATACCGGCTTTTCATAGCGGTAGCGGGTTTCGTGCTGGATCATCAGGCGCGTCACAGGGGCGGAACCGCGCGCGAAGTGTTTGGTTCCAAACACCAGGGCCAGGGCGGAGGCGATGTTTCGCTCTCCGCCCACGTGGTGGGCGGAGGACGGTTCGGAGCGTTGGCGACGGACCAGGAGGCGGGACCGCCGGTGCAAGGTCAGAACCTCCAACCGCCGGTGGAGGCCCCCTCGGTTTGGCTCGCTTGCAGCGCTCGCCAAATCCACTCCCCCACCGAGTGGGGGAGAGCGAGAGCGCCGCTTCGCTTACAGCTTCACCGGCTCCATCTTCGGGGTCAGCAGATGGACCACCAGCAGCGCCAGCAGGTAGGCGGTCGCCGCGACGATGAAGATGGGCGTGTAGCTGCCGATCTTGTCGAGCACCCAGCCGGCGTACTTGGCCATGGCCATGCCGCCGAAGGCGCCGACCATGCCGCCGATGCCGACCACCGAGCCGACCGCCGAACGCGGGAAGACGTCCGAGGGCAGGGTGTAGAGGTTGGCCGAGAAGCCCTGGTGGGCGGCGGTGGCGACGCCGATGATCAGCACGGCCATCCAGAGGTTGTCGACCACGGCGCCGAGGCAGACCGGCACGGCCAGCAGGGCGCAGATCAGCATGGCGGTCTTGCGGGCGGCGTTGAGGCTCATGCCGCGCTTCATCATCGCCGAGCTCATCCAGCCGCCGCCGACGCTGCCGACGTCGCTGAGCAGGTAGATGCAGACGAGCGGGATGCCGAAGGTCTTGAGGTCGAGGCCGTGCTTCTTGGACAGGAAGTCCGGCAGCCAGAAGAGAAACATCCACCAGATCGGATCGATCAGGAACTTGCCGAGCGCGTAGGCCCAGGTTTCCTTGATGGTCAGCAGCTTGAGCCAGCCGACCTTCTCGACGGGGTCGGCGGGATCCTGTTCGATCCAGGCCAGTTCGGCGGCGCTGAGGGACTTCTGCTCGCGCGGGCGGCGGTAGACGATCAGCCAGATCGGCAGCCACAGCAGGCCGGCGATGCCGGTGACGACGAAGGCCACCTGCCAGCCCCAGGCCAGCACCAGGGCCGGCACGACCAGCGGGGTGACGATGGCGCCGATATTGGTGCCGGCGTTGAACAGGCCGGTGGCGAAGGCGCGTTCCTTCTTGGGGAACCACTCGGCCACGGCCTTGATCCCGCCCGGGAAGCCGCCGCCTTCACCGACGCCCAGCAGGACGCGGGCGGCGATCATATGGCTGAGCGAGCTGACGCCGGCGTGGGCGATGTGGCCGATCTGCCAGATCAGGAAGGCGATGCCGAAGCCCCAGCGGGCGCCGATGCGGTCGATGAAGCGGCCGAACAGCAGGTAGGAGACGGCATAGGCGGCCTGGAAGTAGAAGATGATGTCGGCGTACTGGGTCTCGGTCCAGCCGAACTCGGCCGACAGGGTGGGCTTGAGCACGCCCAGCATCTGGCGATCGACATAGTTGATGACCATCGCCGCGAACAGCAGCGTACAGATCAGCCATCGATAGTTGCCGACCTTTATGGAAGGCGAAGGGCCGTCAGCCTCGGTCGCGCTGCTCATGCGTGGTTTCCTCTTCCCCGATCGGCCCCGCCGGTTTGGCCCGGCACAGGATTTCACCGAAAGTCCCAAAATCGATGCGCGCGGTTTGCCCCGCGACGATGTCATGCACGCCGGTGACGGCGCCCGTGGTGACCAGATCACCGGCCTTCAGCGGCCGGCCGCGCGCGGCGCAGTGGCCAAGCAGCCAGGCCAGCGCCTCGGCCGGTCCGTCCGGCAGGTCGGCGGCCGAGCCGGTCCCGACGAGGGCGTTGTCGATGAAGGTCCGGCAGGTGAGGGTGTCGAAGGCCCGGTCCCGCCAGCCGTCGACGGCCTGGCCGATGATCATGCCCCAGTTGTTGCCAAAATCGCTGGCCACCACGAGGGGCCCCAACTGGTTGATGGTGGCCAGCGGACTGCCGGCGGTCTCGACCCCGACGAACAGGGCGTCGGCCAGATCGAGGGCTTCCCTTGCGGTCCAGCGGGTCTTGCCGGCAGGGGCGTCCGCGCCCAGGCGGTAGATGAACTCGCCCTCGACAGCCGCAAAACCGCCGACGAAGACCGGGAAGTCGAGCGTCTGGCCGGGCTTTGCGATCCACAGGTTGCGAGCGAAGATGGGGCCGGACACGCGGGCCTCGCCGAGCCTGGCCTGCAGCTCCGGGGCGATGCGGCCGACCTTCCAGCCGATGGGGGGCTCGCCCCACTGTTCGATGGCCTCTTCCTGCACCGCGTAGGCGGCGGCGAGGGCCGGAGGAATGGCGCCGGGAAAGCCGGGCAGGGCCCTGGCGTCACGCCGGGCGGTCGTGAACTCGCGGGCGATGTCGGCGCTGACGTCTCCGGTCGCGCTGCTGGCCGCTGATCCCTTCAAGCCCGTGATCCTCCCCGGATGCTTTCTTCGCCGTCGCCGGCGCCCCATTGTCGGGGTTGGGATTGTCTCTAGAGGAAACCGGTGTCATTTTCAATCCGCAGTCGGCGAAAAGGCCGGCGCGTCGATCTCACGGGGAGTGAAAGCGGTGTTTAAACAAGGGCTTGCGGTCGCGGTTTTGGGCTTTACGGCCTGTTTTGCGCCGCTCGGCGGCGTGACGGCGCAAACGCCCGAGTCGGTCGCGGCGCCTCTGGCCTTTCCGGGCGCACTGGGCTGGGCCGCGAAGACGCCGGGCGGGCGTGGCGGCGAGATCATCCGGGTGACGAACCTCAACGCCGAGGGGCCGGGCTCCTTCCGGGCGGCGGTCGAGGCCAGGGGGCCACGCATTGTGGTCTTCGAGGTCGGCGGGGTGATCGACATGGGCGGCAAGACCCTGACGATTCGCGAGCCCTTCCTGACCATCGCCGGCCAGACGGCGCCCTCGCCGGGGGTGACCTTGATCCGGGGCGGGGTCGATCTGGCGACCCATGACGTGGTGGTGCAGCACATCCGGGTGCGTCCGGGCGATGCGGGATTTGCCAAAAAGAGCGGCAAGGACTTCGACAGCATCTCCACCCAGGGGATCAGCTACAACATCATCGTCGACCACTGCAGCCTGACCTGGGGCACGGATGAGAACCTGTCGGCCTCGGGCCCCAGGTTCGTGGGCGAGACGCCGGATGACTGGCGGGCGGGGACCTCGCGCAACATCACCTTCTCGAACAACATCATCGCCGAGAGCCTGCGCTACTCGACCCACGCCAAGATCGAGCATTCCAAGGGCAGCCTGATCCACGACAACATCACCAACATCCTGATCGTCGGAAACCTCTACGCCCACAATTTCGAGCGCAATCCGATGTTCAAGGGCGGGGTGCGCGGGGTGGTGGTCAACAACCTGATCTACAATCCGGGCCAGCGGGCCATCCACTACAACCTGATGGCCGAGGAGTGGGGCGACAAACCCTGGCAGGTCGGCCAACTGGTGGCGGTGGGCAATGTGTTGCGCGGCGGCATGGACACGGCCGAGCACATCGCCTTTCTGGAGATCGGCGGCTATGGCGATCTTGAGTACTACGGCAAGGACAACATCGCCCAGGACCGCTATGGCCGGCCGCTGCCGATGTTCGGGCGCTATACGACCAGCCCGGCGAAGATCCTGCAGAAGGGCAAGCCGATGCTGTGGCCCGAGGGGCTGAAGGCGATGCCGGCCAGCGCGGTGCAGCAGTCGGTGCTGAAAAATGTCGGGGCCCGGCCCTGGGACCGCGACGCCAACGATGTGCAGCTGATCAGCGACACGGCCGAGGGGCGCGGGGCGATCATCGACAGCCAGGACGATCTGCACGGCTATCCGGCGCCGAAGCCGACGGCGAAACCGTTCAATCCGGACGACTGGAACCTGTTCGACATGACGCCGAAGCGGCCGGATGTGCTGGACGCCGGGGCGAAGGCGAAGGGGACCTAAGGGAAGTCTTCACCTGACGGGCCAACTGCCGTATCGGTCGCCGAACATTTGTTTGGGGATCTCCGCCATGGCGCTCGATGCTGAAACCCGCGACCAGCTGGTCGACACTGTCCGCCGGTTTGTGAGCGAGCGGCTGCGGCCGCTGGAAGCGCAGGTGGCCGAGGCCAACGCGGTGCCCGAGCCGATCATCGGCGAGATGCGGGACCTGGGCCTCTTCGGCCTGTCGATCCCCGAGGAATACGGCGGCCTCGATCTTTCGATGGAAGACGAGTGCCTGGTGATCTTCGAGATGGGCCGCACCAGCCCGGCCTTCCGTTCGGAGTTCGGCACCAATGTCGGCATCGGCAGCCAGGGGCTGGTTATGTTCGGCAACGATGAGCAGAAGGCCAGGTGGCTGCCCGGCATCGCCGCCGGCACGACGGTGACCAGCTTTGCCCTGACCGAGCCGGAAGCCGGCTCCGACAGCGCCGCGGTGCAGACCCGCGCCATCCTCGACGGCGACGCCTACGTCCTGAACGGCTCCAAGCGCTACATCACCAACGCCGCCAAGGCCGGCCTCTTTACGGTCATGGCCCGCAGCAATCCGGACGTGAAGGGCGGCGGCGGGGTTTCGGCCTTCCTGGTGCCCAGCGACCTGCCCGGCATCACCGTTGGCCCCCCTGAGAAGAAGATGGGCCAGCACGGGGCCCAGATCCACGACATCACCTTCGACAACGTCCGGGTGCCGGTGGAGAACCGGCTGGGCGCCGAGGGCGAGGGCTTCAAGGTAGCCATGCAGGTGCTCGACAAGGGCCGGCTGCATATCGGCGCCCTGTGCGTGGGTGTGGCCGAGCGGCTGATCGCCGACTGCGTGGCCTACGCCGGCGAGCGCAAGCAGTTCGGCCAGGCGCTGAGCAACTTCCAGATGGTCCAGGCCATGCTGGCGGACAGCAAGACTGAGTGCATGGCCGCCCGCGCCCTGGTGCTGGAAAGCGCCCGCAAGCGTGACGGCGGGGCCAACATCGTGCTCGAGGCGGCGGCGGCGAAGTACTACGCCTCCGAGATGGTCGGCCGGGTGGCGGACCGGGCGGTGCAGATCTTCGGCGGGGCCGGCTATGTGGCCGACTACGGCATCGAGCGGCTGTACCGCGATGTGCGGATCTTCCGGATCTATGAGGGCACCAGCCAGGTGCAGCAGCTGGTCATCGCCCGTGAGACGATGAAGCGCGGCGGGTAGGGGACAGCGCTGTTCCTTCTCCCGCTCGTCGGGAGAAGGACGCTTACGGCAAGGGGTGAACGTAGACTTCGTTTTCGACGATCCGCCCGTCCTTGAGGATCACCAGATCGAAGCCGCGCATCTTCGTCACGCCGTCCGGCATGGCGATGTCGCAGTACCAGCGGCCGCAGAAGCCGCCCTCGATGGCCCAGACCGTTTCGGGTCTGTAGGTCATCGGCGGGGTCGCGGCGAACAGGCCTTCCAGATAGGGCTTCAGCGCCGCGTGGCCGGTGATGCCGGCGGCGGTGTTGTTGTCCTTGTAGAGGCAGTCCTCGGCATAGAAGCCGAGCAGGGCGGTGACGTCCTTGGCGGTCCACGCCTGAAGCCAACGCGCGTTGAAATCCTCGATGTCCATCAGGCGGTCTCCAGCACGCGGGCGACGTGGGCCTCGGTGAAGATGTCGGGGGGCAGGGTTTCGGGGCCGGCCATGACGGCGAAGCCGTGGGCGCCCAGCATCGGGTCTTCCGAGGTGCGCTCGAAGTGGTGGCGGCGGCGGGCCTTGGCGTCGTCGCCGAACTCGGCGTCGAGGCCTGAGGTGATCTTCGCGGCGATGCGCAGGCGGCGCAGGCGCTCGGCCCGTTCCTCGGCGTAGGGGGCGAAGTACCAGTCGCCTGAGCTGAGGATGTCGCTGACGATGCGGACGTCGCGGTAGGTGATCGACAGACCCAGGCCGATGATCGGGTCGTTCCAGCCGGCGGCGTCGCCGACCAGCACCACACCCTCGGCGTAGGGGGTGTCGGTCCAGCTGTCGTTGTTGAAGTAGCTGAGCAGGGGGCCGGCCGGGGTGGCCCTGGCGATCGCTTCGTTCATCGGGCTGCACTGCATGCGGAAGGCCTCGAGGAAGGCGCGTGGGCCATCGGGGCCGGCGAAGCGGCGTTTCTGCTCCAGGCCATAGCTGCCGTAGAGGCGGATGCGGCCGCCGCCTTGCGGGAAGGCCAGGAAGCCGAAATCGCCTTCGGTGCCGATGGCCTGCAGGTCTTCGGGCCAGGCGTGAGCATTCTCGACCAGCAGGCCGGCGAACCAGTGGTGAGGCCGGTCCTGATGCAGGGCGACACCGGATTTTTCGCGGACATAGCTGGTGCGGCCGTCGGCGCCGACGATCAGGCGGCAGGAGACGGTCTTCTCCCGTTCGCCGACCACGTAGGTGACACTCGGCGCGGCGCCCGGCTGGATCGCCGTCACCCGCGCCCCGCGCAGGCCCTTGGCGCCCCGGCGGACGGCTTCGTCGAACAGGGTCTGGCAATGGTGCGGATTGCCGATGCAGAGGGGGCCGGGCACGTCCGGCAGGAACATGCCGAGCGGCAGGGTCTTGGCCTCCGCCTCCTCCGGCGTGCGACTTTCGTCATAGGTGATGTGGCGGGTCAGGTGGTGGCCGCCGGCCGCCATCAGAACGTCGTAGAGGCCCAGCCGCCGGGTTTCGGCGACGCCCCAGGGGGCGATCCACTCGCCGCGCACCCGGTCCTCGTACACCTCGCTCTGTTCGAGCAGCAGCACATCGACGCCGCGCCCGGCCAGCACTGCCGCCAGGGCCGATCCGCCGATGCCGCCGCCGACGATGACGATCTCGTGGTCCATCTGGTCTCTCCCACGTCCAAGGCGGTCTGACGCCGCCCTTACGCGAACGTCAGCCTAATCCAGACGGATGCGGCGGCAATGGTGACTTTGCGTCAGCCTCCTCGCTTTTATTGGGCGCGTTTTCCGGGCCGGTAGGTCTCGGCGACGTGGCCCTTGAGCTGCGCCTCGGTGAACCAGACCGGCTTGAACCTGTGCGCCGCGAACAGCGGGGCCTGGTCGGCGTAGTGTTTCGAGCGCGCATCGAGGGTGGCTGAGCCGAACTGGTGGACGCTCTGGCTGGAGAGTTTGCCGGTCTTGTCCCATTCGACGAGCATGATGAAGGTGTCGCCGGCCACGGCCGTCAGACGACCGTCCTTTCCGGGCTCGCCGTAGATGGCCCGCAGGGTGTCCGGGCCGCCGTCGACAGGCAGGTTCACATCGCCGCGCACCAGCCGGTTGACCTCGCTCCACTCCGGGTCGATGCGGCCGAAGTGCTGCTTCAGGTTGGTGGCGGTCTCACGCAGGGCGACGGCGGGGGAGGGGGGCAGGCCGCCATCCCTGGGGCCGACCTCGACGGCCCAGGCCGTGCCGATGGCCAGGGCGGCGGCGCGGCTGTTGCGGTCGGCGCGGAAGTCCCAGCCCCGCAGCAGGGCCTGGGCGGCCTTCAGATCGGCGTCGCCGCCGGCCGGCAGCGCCAGCACCTGCCGCACGATTTCGGCGACCTGGGAGCGCGGGCTGTAGGTGACATCGAACTTGTAGGTCTGGAACTCCTCGGGGCTGATGGAGGTATCTGCGCCAAAGGTCTCCAGCTCGCGCCAGGCGCGGTTGGTCATGTCGGTCTGGATGCCCATTGAGGGAGCGAAGCTGCGCGGGTCGAGGCCTTCGCCGTCGGGGGTGGCGCGGAAGGGGGTGTTGTTGGCGTTGAAGACCAGGCCGCCTTTCGGGGCCCACAGCTGCGGGACGCGGTCGAAGGGCAGGTAGCCCTGCCAGATGAGGTCGGAGCGGTCGCCGGGGAGAACGCCCTGCCAGTCGATGCCCTGCACGTCCGGCCGGTTGGGGAACAGACCGTTGTAGACATAGGCCACCGTGCCGGTGCGGTCGGCGTAGATGTAGTTGATGCTGGGCAGGGCCTGCAGGGCCATGGCGGCGCGCCAGTCCCCGGCATTGCGGGCCAGGTTCAGCCGCCAGTACTGCAGCGGCTGGCGGATCTCGCCCATGCCGGCGAACCGCAGGGCGAACAGGCCGGCTTTGGTCTCCATGACCGGGCCGTGGACCGAGCGCAGGACGGGTTTCATCACGGTGACGTGGAAGGGGCCCCACAGCTTCACCCGCATCTTGGCGTCGGTGCGCTCGAAGTCCTTCCAGGCGCCGTCGAGGCGGTACTGGTTCTTGTTCTTCGGGTTGATGGTCAGGCGGTAGGTGTCGATCAGGTCCGGCTTGTTGACCGTGTTGGCCCAGCCGAGGTCGGCGTTGTGGCCATGCAGCATGAAGGGCGAACCCGGGAAGAAGCCGCCGGCGACGTGCCAGCCTTCGCCGCTCTCGACGACGGCCTCGTACCAGGCGACCGCGCCGGTGAAGGGCTGGTGGCTGTTGACCAGCAGGCGGGTGGCGCCGTCGGCCGAGCGGGACGGGGCGACCGCGACGCCGTTGGAGCCCTTGGGCATCGGATCGGCGGGCAGGTCGTTGAGGCGCTTCAACTCGGCGTCGAGGCCGTAGAAGAAGGGGGTCTTGAAGACGAAGCCGGCGGCGATGTCCTTGCCGCTGACCGGAAGCAGGCCGGGCGCCACTTCGTCCGGGTGCTGGGCGCCGTAGAGGTTGATGCCGTCGGCATAGCCCTCCAGCACGGCGCGCACGTCGGGCGGCAGCTGGCTTTCATAACCAGCGTCGACCGCCTTCCAGACCCCAAGCAGACCGACGATGTAGTCGGTCGGCGCGGCCTTGAGGCCATTGGCGACTGCCAGCTTGCCGCGCGTCGCCAGGGTGACCTCCTGGATGGTGGCGAAGTCGTCCTCGGCGTGGGCGAAGGCCAGGCCGAAGGCGGCGTCGGCGTTGGTCTTGCCGAGAATGTGGGGCACGCCCCAGTCGTCGCGGCGGATCTGGACGTCGTAGCGGTCGGCGCGGGCGATCAGGGCCTTGGCGTCGGCCTTGGCCGGCTGGTTCGGCAAATCGAGCAGCAGCAGCGCCCCCGCCGCCAGAATCACGAGCCCGACGAGGCCGATCAGGCCCCTGACGATCCAACGCATGCGCTTCCCCCGAATTTTCCGACAGCCTAGCGGCGGATGCGGCCGTTGGCGACTGGCCGACATCTGGCCCTTATGCCGCTGGGTAACCTGTCTTCATCTCATCACATTTGGCCCTTTCGCCTTGCCCCACAGGCCCCCGGCGGGCTAGGCAGTCCCCGCGCAAGGGCGTGTTACGGGGCCACGAAAGAGGGCTTCGGCGCGTCGAAGTAACAAGACGGAGGACGCCGGTGAGCGACGTCTCGATTCCGGGTCTCGACCTGGCCCCGACCAATCACGCCAAACTGGTGGCCTGGGTGCGAGAGATCGCCGCCCTGACCAAGCCGGCGGCGGTCCACTGGTGCGACGGGTCGGACGAGGAGTTTACCCTGCTCACCGACCGTCTGGTCGAGCTGGGCACGATGAAGCGCCTGAACCCGGAGAAGCGTCCGGGCAGCTTCTACGCCGCCTCCGATCCGCGCGACGTGGCGCGCGTCGAGAGCCGCACCTTCATCTGCTCTGAAAACGAGATCGACGCCGGCCCGACCAACAACTGGTCCGATCCCGCCGCCATGCGGGATCGTCTGAACGGCCTGTTCGACGGCTGCATGGCCGGCCGCACGATGTATGTGGTCCCCTTCTGCATGGGGCCGATCGGCTCGCCGATCAGCGCCCTGGGCGTCGAGATCACCGACAGCGCCTATGTCGCCATCTCGATGCGGGTGATGACCCGCATGGGCAAGCAGGCGCTCGACATGATGGGCGCCGACGGCTTCTTCGTGCCGGCGGTCCATACGCTGGGCGCGCCGCTCGCCGAGGGCGAGAAGGACGTGCCGTGGCCCTGCAACGAGGAAAAGTGGATCGTCCACTTCCCGGAGAGCCGCGAGATCTGGTCCTACGGCTCGGGCTATGGCGGCAACGCCCTCTTGGGCAAGAAGTGCTACGCCCTGCGCATCGCCAGCGTCATGGCCCGCGATGAGGGCTGGCTGGCCGAGCACATGCTGATCCTCAAGCTGACCAGCCCCAAGGGCGTGTCGAAGTTTGTGGCGGCGGCTTTCCCGAGCGCCTGCGGCAAGACCAACCTGGCCATGCTGCAGCCGACCATCCCCGGCTGGAAAGCCGAGACGGTGGGTGACGACATCTGCTGGATGCGCTTTGGCCCCGACGGCCAGCTGCGCGCCATCAACCCGGAAGCCGGCTTCTTCGGCGTGGCGCCGGGCACCGGCATCGGCACCAACAAGAACGCCATCGACGCCCTCAACCGCGACTGCGTGTTCACCAACGTGGCCCTGACCCCGGATGGCGACGTCTGGTGGGAAGGCCTGACCGACGAGCCGCCGCCCCACCTGACCGACTGGCAGGGCAAGCCCTGGACCCCGGACAGCGCCACCCCGGCCGCCCACCCCAACGCCCGCTTCACCGTCGCCGCAGACCAATGCCCGGTCATCGCCGAGGAATGGGCCGACCCGGCCGGCGTGCCGATCAGCGCCATCCTGTTCGGCGGCCGCCGCGCCAGCGCCGTGCCGCTGGTGACGGAAGCCTTCGACTGGGAACACGGCGTGTTCCTGGCCTCCAACACCGCTTCTGAAGGCACCGCCGCGGCCGAGAACAAGGTCGGCGAGCTGCGCCGCGATCCCTTCGCCATGCTGCCCTTCTGCGGCTACAACATGGGCGACTACTTCAGCCACTGGCTGCGCGTCGGGGCCAAGGCCGATCCGGCCAAGCTGCCGGGCATCTACTTCGTCAACTGGTTCCGGAAGGACGGCGGCAAGTTCGTCTGGCCGGGCTATGGCGAGAACAGCCGCGTGCTGAAGTGGATCTTCGACCGTCTGGAAGGCGAGGCCGAAGCGGTCGACACCGCCATCGGTCGTCTGCCGGCCAACGGCTCGCTGGATGTCTCGGGTCTGGATCTCAGCGATGAGAAGCTGCACCTGCTGCTCAGCGTCGACGCCGACGTCTGGCGCGAGGAAGCCTCGCTGATCCCGGCCTTCTACGAGCGCTTCGGCGACCGCATGCCGGCGGCGCTGTGGGGTCAGTACGAGGCGCTGATGACGCGGCTCGGCGCCAAGGCCAGGGACGGCGAGCGCGAGCTGGAACTGGCGTAGGCCGTCAAGGTTTCGAAAGTTGAGGGCCGCCGGGCAGATTGTCCGGCGGCCCTTTTTCGTTAGAGCGCGAAGCTAGTTCCACTTGTCGGTTGGCGGGCGCTGGGGAAGGCCGTTGTTGCGGGGCACGTTTGGCGCCCGGCCCCAGGATTTGGAAGGCTTGCGCTCGTACAGGCCACCGAAGCGGTTCTCGACCTTGACCGGTGCAATGCTGCTGTAGGTCCGATCTACAAGTCGGGACACCGACCGGTAGACAGGCCGTACCTGCTCTGCTGACGGTACAACCATACAGATCTTCCGATCACCGCCCGGAGCAGCGCCGGCCTCATGGAAGGATGCGATCCGGGTTGTCTCCGCCAGCCAGCTCTTCAGGTTGGTGTAGGACGACACATCGATCTCGCCCTTGCGCGCCTTGAATACGGCGGTGACGTCGCAGCGGGCAGGCGGTGCGTCCAGGCCGGTCGAGGCGAACGCCACGCTCCCGCAGGCCAAAGCCAACAGGCCAGAACTCACAACCCGACGCAGAGCTTTCAAACGCCTATCCCCCCTATAGCCGGAGGATGGCGGTCCGCCGGTATTGGAAGCTTAGCCTGGGCCGCCCTTGGTGTGGAAGTGCCCACCCGTCTGGCTGAGGGCCGTGATCGGGGCCTTCTTGCCCTCGACGGGCAGCTGCTTCACCACGCCGCTGAACACCGGCTTGATGGCGGCCGGCGAGGTCGCGGTGACGCAGACGGTGCGTTCGCCCTCGCGGCCCCAGGGGGTGACCTTCACCTCGGCGACGAGGTCCTTGTGGCCGGCCAGCCAGGTTTCGACGCGGGCGTAGGCGTCGTTGTCGATGCCCATGGCGTAGCTGCCGAAGGAGATCGAGACGTCGCAGCCTTCGCCGCCCGGGCCCGGAGCCGGCGGCGGTTCGGCGCCGCTGTCGGTGGCGCAGGCGGCGGCCAGCAAGGAACCGGTGAGGGCGAGGGCCAGAAAGGCTTTCATGCGGCGGTTCCCATGAAGGACGGCAGCCAGCCCTCATGGGCGGCTCGCAGTTTGTCCAGGTCGATGGAGAAAAGCCCTTTCGAGGCGAAGGCGTTCCCACCCGCCTGACCGACGACGGAGGCGTGCAGGCCCGCAGCGGCGGCGGCGGCCAGTAGCGGGGCCGGGTCGGCGACGGCGACGAGGTAGCGGGCCTGGTCCTCGCCGAACAGGAAGGGATGGGCGTTGGCCGGGCTGGAGGCGTCGAGGGTGACGCCGACGCCGCTGGCCAGGGCCATCTCGGCGGCGCCGATGGCGAGGCCGCCGTCGGAGAGGTCGTGGACGCAGGTCAGCCTGCGGGCGACGATCCGGGCGCGCACGAAGTCGCCGGTGCGGCGCTCCAGATCGAGATCGACCGGCGGCGGGGCGCCGTCCTCGCGGCCGAGCAGTTCGCGCAGATACAGGCTGGCGCCCAGTTCGCCGTGGTTGACGCCGATGACCACCAGGGTGTCGCCGTCCTTCATCGACGAGAAGTCGGCGCGGTTGGCGTAGTCGACCAGCAGGCCGACAGCGCCGACGGTCGGGGTCGGCGGGATGCCCTTGCCGTTGGTCTCGTTGTAGAGGCTGACGTTGCCGCTCACGACCGGGAAGTCGAGGGCGCGGCAGGCCTCGGCCATGCCCTCGATGGCCTTGACGATCTGGCCCATGATCTCGGGCCGCTCGGGATTGCCGAAGTTGAGGTTGTCGGTGATGGCGATCGGGTCGGCGCCGACGGCGGTCAGGTTGCGCCAGGCTTCGGCCACGGCCTGTTTGCCGCCCTCGTAGGGGTCGTTCAGCACATAGCGCGGGGTGCAGTCGCTGGTCACCGCCAGGGCCTTGCGGGTGCCGTGGACGCGGACGATGCCGGCGTCGGCGCCGGTGGCGCTGTCTTCCAGCGTGTCGGCCATGACGTGGCGGTCGTACTGCTCCCACAGCCAGCGCTTGGAGGCGACGTCCGGGCAGCTCATCAGCTTGAGGACGGCGTCTTCCCAGTCAGTGGGGGCGGGGACGGCCTTGGGATCGATGGTCGGATGCTTGACCGGCTCGGTCCAGGGGCGGTCGTAGAGCGGGGCGTCGTCGGAGAGCGGGCTGAGCGGCAGGTCGCAGACGATCTCGCCCTTGTGCTTGAGCACGATGTGGCCGGTGTCGGTGGTGACGCCGATGATGGCCGCGTCCAGGCCCCACTTTTCGAAGATGGCGTGGCCATCGCGCTCGCGGCCGGGCTTGAGGATGGCCAGCATCCGCTCCTGGCTCTCCGACAGCATCATCTCGTAGGCGGTCATGCCCTCTTCGCGCTGGGGCACCATATCGAGGTCGAGCTCGATGCCGACGCTGCCCTTGCCGGCCATTTCGACCGAGGAGGAGGTCAGGCCGGCGGCGCCCATGTCCTGGATGGCGGCGACGGCGCCGGTGGCCATCAGCTCCAGGGTGGCCTCGATCAGCAGCTTTTCGGCGAAGGGGTCGCCGACCTGGACCGTCGGGCGCTTCTCGTCGCTGTCCTCGTCGAATTCGGCGCTGGCCATGGTGGCGCCGTGGATGCCGTCGCGGCCGGTCTTGGAGCCGAAGTAGACAACCGGCAGGCCGGCGGCGGGGGCGGCCGAGTAGAAGATCTTGTCGGCGTCGGCCAGGCCCACGCACATGGCGTTGACCAGGATGTTGCCGTCATAGCCGCGGTGGAAGTTGGTCTCGCCGGCCACGGTGGGGACGCCGACGCAGTTGCCGTAGCCGGCGATGCCGGCCACCACGCCCTCGACCAGGCGTTTGGTCTTCGGATGGCTGGGATCGCCGAAGCGCAGGGCGTTGAGCAGGGCGATGGGCCGGGCGCCCATGGTGAAGACGTCGCGCATGATGCCGCCGACGCCGGTCGCCGCGCCCTGGTAGGGCTCGATGTAGCTGGGGTGGTTGTGGCTCTCCATCTTGAAGATGCAGGCCTGGCCGTCGCCGATATCGACGACGCCGGCGTTCTCGCCCGGGCCGCAGATGACTCGCGGGCCGGTGGTCGGGAACTTGGAGAGGTGCTTGCGGCTGGACTTGTAGCTGCAGTGCTCGGACCACATCACCGAAAAGACGCCCAGTTCGACGAGATTCGGCTCGCGATTCAGACGCTTGAGGATGACGGCGTACTCATCGGGCTTGAGCCCGAATTCGGCGGCGGTTTCGGCCATGGGCTTGGCGGAGGAGGGGGCGCTCATGGAAGAGGGCTTCTAGAGTGCTGCGCCGCCGCTGTGAACCGTTCCCGTGCTACTGAGTGGCGGCCGTCGGGGCGGTGCGCATGCGCATCAGGGACCAGACCACGCCGAGGGCGAACGGCAGGACCATCAGGCCGAACTGGATGGCAGCCCAGGCCGATCCCGACAGGGTGTAGTATTCGCCCAGCTGCAGGGCCATGTGCTTGCCCTGCAGGATGTCCTGCAGCCAGGGCCAGCCGAGCACGGCGAGGAACAGGCTGCTGGTCACGCCGGTGAGCAGGGTCGCCTCGCGCGAGCCGCGCAGGGCGCTGAAGGCGCCGACCAGGGCGGTGAGGAAGACGGCGGCGGCCATGGCCGAGACGGTCGGGCCCCTGTCGCCGTTCAGCAGGCCGAAGCCGTAGCCGACGTACTCCGGATCAACGAGGCTGCGGACCGGCGCGGCGCTGTTGAGGCAGGCAGCGAACAGGTGGGCGAAGCCGACAACGGCGCCGATAAAGCCCGTCCGGCCGCGAAACAGGGCGATCAGCCAGGCGATGAGGATCACCGCCGACACGCCGCCTGCTACGTAGAGCCAGTTGACCTGACTGAAATCCATGGTCTTCCCCCGTTTCGTCAGCGAAGGTGCGGCCTAGCCGGCGGCCGGCCAAGTTAATTCGCGCTCAGGTGGGTTTATGGCGAAGTTTCAGATCAATACCGTCGAAGAGTATTTCGCCCTGGTCCCGGCGCGGCAGCGCGAAATCCTCGAAATCGTGCGCGCCACGATCCGCGAGGCGCTGCCGGAAGCCGAGGAGGTGATCTCCTACGACATCCCGACGTTCAAGATCGGCGGCCGCGATGTCATCTACTACGCCGGCTGGAAGCGGCACTTTTCGATCTATCCGGTCGGCGACGCGGTGAAGAAGGCGCTGGCCGCCGAACTGGCCGGGCTGGAAATCAGCAAGGGCACGATCAAGTTCCCGCTCGATGAGCCGGTGCCGGTCGAGCTGATCGGGCGAATCGCCAAACTGCGGGCGGCCGAAGAGGCTGCGTACAAGCCGAAGAAGAAGCGGCCTTAGGCGCTGGCCAGGGCGCTCTGGAACAGCAGGGCGCCGTCGGCCGAGCCCAGTTCGGCCTCGAAGGCGCGGTCCGGGTGCGGCATCAGGCCGATGACGTTGCCGGCCGGGTTGATGATGCCGGCGATGTCGCGGGCCGAGCCGTTGGGGTTGTCCTTGTAGCGGAAGACCACCTGGCCCTCGCCCTCCAGCCGGTCGAGGGTGGCCTCGTCGGCGAAGTAGTTGCCCTCGCCGTTGCCGACCGTCATCACCGCCTCGCGGCGGCCCTGGTAGGCGGCGGTGAAGCGTGTCTGGCCGTTGACGATGTCGAGGGTGACCGGCTTGCAGACGTATTTCAGACCCGCATTACGCAGCAGGGCGCCGGGCAGCAGGCCAGCCTCGCACAGGACCTGGAAGCCGTTGCAGATGCCGACGGTGGCGACGCCGCGCCGCACGGCCGCCTTCACCTCGGTCATGATCGGCGACAGCGAGGCCATGGCCCCGCAGCGCAGGTAGTCGCCGTAGGAGAAGCCGCCCGGCAGGACGATCAGGTCGAGGTTGTCCGGCAGCGCGGTGTCGCCGTGCCAGACCATGTCGACGGAGGCTCCGGTCGAGCGCTCGACGGCGACCTTGCAGTCACGGTCGCAGTTGGACCCCGGGAAGACGATGACCGCCGCCTTCATGCGATCTCGACCCGGTAGCTTTCGATCACCGTGTTGGCCAGCAGCTTGTCGCACATGGCCTTGACCTGCGCCTCGGCCGTGGCCTTGTCGCCGCCGACCTCGAACTCGAGAACCCGGCCGACGCGGACGCCGGAGACGTCGGCCCAACCCAGCCCATGAAGAGCGTTCTCGATCGCCTTGCCCTGGACGTCGAGGACGCCCGGCTTGAGGAAAACGTGGACGGTGGCCTTCACTAGTGCAGTCCCCCCTGGATGACGGTCGGCATGTCTTTCATGATCCCGAGGCGGCGGGCCACCTCGGTGTAGCTCTCGATGACGTTGCCCAGATCGCGCCGGAAACGGTCCTTGTCGAGCTTTTCGTTGGTCGTCGAATCCCACAGCCGGCAGCTGTCGGGGCTGATCTCGTCGGCCAGGATGATGCGGCCGAAATCGCCTTCCCAGAAGCGACCGAACTCGATCTTGAAGTCCACCAGGGTGATGCCGACCGCGCCGAACATCCCGGTCAGGAAGTCGTTGATGCGCAGGGTCATGGCCATGATGTCGTCGATGTCCTGGGTGGTGGCCCAGTTGAACGCGGTGATGTGCTCTTCGGCGACCAGGGGATCGCCCAGCTCGTCGTTCTTGTAGCAGAACTCGATGATCGAGCGGGGCAGGGGGGTGCCCTCTTCGAGACCCAGGCGCTTGGACAGGCTGCCGGCCGCGATGTTGCGGCAGATGACCTCCAGCGGGATGATCTCGACTTCCTTGATCAGTTGCTCGCGGTGGTTCAGCCGCTTGATGAAGTGGTTGTGGACGCCGATGGCGTTCAACTTGGTCATCACGAACTCGCTGATGCGGTTGTTGATGACTCCCTTGCCTTCCAGCACGGCCTTTTTCTGGGCGTTGAAGGCGGTGGCGTCGTCCTTGAAATACTGGATCAGGGTGCCGGGCTCGGGACCTTCGTAAAGGATCTTGGCCTTGCCTTCGTAGATCTTCTTGCGGCGGGTGGTCATGTGTCTCCCCCGGTGGGGTGATGTGCGGCTCGTCGGAACGAAAATCGCGCGCGGGCGGAAGGCCAGCGCGCGAGGATCCGACTCGCATCGCGAGGATGGGTGGTCGGTCGCGTGAATACTCTCAAAGCGTCGGCAATGAAAGGCCAGGTCGCTCGTTGTCCCAGATCATCGAAATGATCTTCCAGGCGCCGTCCTCGCCCTTGAACAGCTGGATGGAATTGACGCCCCGGCGCTCGGGCACAAGGTCGGTCGGGTCACGCCTGGCCTCGTAGTGGCTCCAGGCGTGGGCCATGTTGCCGAACACCTCGATGCGCCGCGCCAGTTCGACCTCGAAGAAGGGCCCGGTGTCGAAGAAGGGCTGGGTGTCGCGCCGATACTGCTCCAGGCCCATGATGACGATCCAGGGTTTGCCGTCTTCGCCGACCCCGGTGCGCATCTGGCGGGCGGCAGGATGGAAGAGCTGCGCCTGCCGGTCCCAGTCGCGGGGGCCGGCCGGGCCGCTGATAATGGCGTACATGCCGTCGATCACGTCTCCGATAGCCGTCTCGTCGTTGACCATGGTGGCTCCGGTTATGATTGCGGGCGGCGGCGGCGCGCGGTATGGACCGCGCCGCAGAACAGGTTTCGGGATTTCTATGACCACCTTCGACGATCGCGAAAAGGGCTTCGAGCGCAAGTTCGCCCTCGACGCCGAACAGGAATTCAAGGCCACGGCCCGGCGCAACCGGATGCTGGGCGAATGGGCGGCCGGCCTGATGGGCCTGGAGTCGCCGGAAGAGTACGTCCGCGCCGTCGTGAAGTCCGACTTCGAGATGCCGGGCGACGACGACGTGCTGCGCAAGGTGGCGGGCGACCTGAAGGGGTCGGGCCTGGAGACCACCGAGGGCGAAGTGCGCATGAAGATGGACGAACTGCTGGCCCAGGCCCGCGAGCAGATCAAGAATAGCTAGGCTTCCGGTCTTCGGAAGCCCCGGCGGCCGCCTGAGCGCAAGCTGAGGCGGCCGTTTTGCGTTCGGGGGGCGGCTTGATTTCTGTGCGTACTTAGCTAACTTTCTTAGCTAAGGAGTTTGCGATGACCGTCGTAACGATCCATCAGGCCAAGACCAATCTCTCCAAGCTGATCGCCGAAGTCGAGGCGGGCGGCGAGGTGGTGATCGCGCGGGGCAAGACGCCCGTAGTCAAGCTGTCGCCGGCCGACCCGCCGCGTCCCAAGCGCGTGTTTGGCTCGATGAAGGGGCAAATCAGCATTGATGAGCGCTTCTTCGAACCGCTGCCGGATGATGAGCTCGCGCTCTGGAACGGCGAGGGCGATTGAGGCTGCTGCTCGACACCCACGCGCTGCTCTGGTTCCTCGTCGGCTCTGACAAGCTGTCGAGGGCGGCGCGCCTGCAGATGGAAGACCCGGCAAACGAGATTTTCGTCAGTGCGGTTTCAGCGCTGGAAGTCACCACCAAACACCGGATCGGCAAGTTGCAGGACGTTGAGGCGCTTGCCTCCGCTTTTGAAGCTCGTGTCCTGGAGAAAGGCTTCCTTCTCGCGCCCATCACGGTCGGGCATGCGGCCTTGGCAGGGACGCTGCCGTTTGAGCACAAGGACCCATTTGATCGGCTGCTCATCGCCCAGTCGCTGATCGAAGAGATGTGGCTCGTCTCGAACGAGCTGATCTTCGATCAGACAGGCGTCAAACGCCTGTGGTGATCCCTAGCGGCCGCCTGAGCGCAAGCCAGGCGGCCGTTTTGCCTTCGACGGACAGGGCGGCATGAGCCGAGCTGGATGAGGGCAGGGTGATCCGCTCGATGTCTGCCGAGGCCGCGGCAACGGCCTTCACTCCCAGCTTGGCCGCCGTGCCGCCGTTGAAGGCGATGGCCTTCAGGTCCGGGAGCGTGCCGATAAGGCCGACCAGATCGTTGGTCCGCTCCTGGCGGATGGCGGCGTCGAGGCTGCCCGGGCGGTGGGCGTTGGCGATGACGTCCCACAGGGCGATGTGGTGGGCCTTCAGGGCCTCCAGCCTCGCCTCATAGTCGAGCGAGACCAGATCAACGCCGATGACGTCGCCGACGAGGCGCCAGAAGCCGTTCTGCGGGTGGCCGTAGTAGCGGCTGCGCGCGATCGAGGCGTCGCCGGGAAGGCTGCCGAGAATCAGCAGGCGGGCGTCGGCGGCGAAGACCGGCGGGAAGCCGGTCTTCAGGGCCGGGGCCTGGCTGGCGGGGGGCTGGTTCAGCCCTGGACCCCGAAGACGCGGGTGAAGATCGTGTCGACGTGCTTGAAGTGGTAGCCGTTGTCGAACAGGGCCTCGAGTTCGGCGTCCGACATGTTGGCCGAGACGAAGAGATCAGCTTTGAGGAAGTCGATGAACTTCCCTTCGCCGCGCCAGACGCGCATGGCGTTGGACTGCACCGCTGCATAGGCCTCCTCGCGGGAGACGTCCTTCTGGGTCAGGGCCAGCATGACCCGCTGGCTGTGAACCAGGCCGCCGAGGCGGTCGAGGTTGGCCAGCATGTTCTCCGGATAGATGACCAGCCGCTCGACGACACTGGCCAGGCGGCGCAGGGCGAAGTCGAGGTGGATCGAGGCGTCCGGGGCGATGCCGCGCTCGACCGAGGAGTGGCTGATGTCGCGCTCGTGCCAGAGGGCGACGTTCTCCAGCGCCGGCACCACCGCCGAGCGGACCAGGCGGGCCAGGCCCGTGAGGTTCTCGGTCAGGATCGGGTTGCGCTTGTGGGGCATGGCCGAGCTGCCCTTCTGGCCGGGGTCGAAGGGCTCTTCGGCTTCCAGCACCTCGGTGCGCTGCAGGTGGCGGATCTCGACGGCGAGGCGCTCGATGCTGCTGGCGACCACGGCCAGGGCGGAGAACCAGGCGGCGTGGCGGTCGCGGGGGATGACCTGGGTCGAGACGGGCTCGACGGCCAGCCCCATCTTCTCGGCGACGTGCTCCTCGACGCGCGGATCGACGTTGGCGAAGGTGCCGACGGCGCCGGAGATGGCGCAGGTGGCGATCTCGAAGCGGGCCATGGCGAGGCGCTCCTTGGCGCGCACGAACTCGGCGTAGTGGCCGGCCAGCTTGAGGCCGAAGGTGGTCGGCTCGGCGTGGATGCCGTGGCTGCGGCCGGTGCAGGGGGTGAGCCTGTGTTCAAGCGCGCGGCGCTTGAGGGCGGCGAGCACCAGGTCGACGTCCTCGAGGAGGAGGTCGGTGGCCTGGACCATCTGCACCGACAGGCAGGTATCGAGCACGTCGCTGCTGGTCATGCCCTGGTGCAGGAAGCGGGCCTCGGGGCCGACGACCTCGGCCACATGGGTCAGGAAGGCGATGACGTCGTGCTTGGTGGTGCGCTCGATCTCGTCAATGCGGTCGGCGTCCCAGACCTTGTCCTTGCCGCCGGCCCAGATGGCCGCGGCGGCCTCTTTGGGAATGACGCCCAGTTCGGCCATGGCGTCAGCAGCGTGCGCCTCGATCTCGAACCAGATGCGATAGCGGGTCTGCGGCGACCAGATGGCCGCCGCCTCGGGACGGGAGTAGCGAGGGATCATGGGCGCCTGATGGCTCCCATGATCGCCCGTGTCAACCGACCCAGTCGCGCCGCAGGGTCTTCCAGGCCAGCAGGAAGTGCAGGGCGGCCCACAGATAGCCGAACAGGCCGATGAAGATCGACCAGCGCAGGCCGAACTCCGAACCCACCGCGCAGGCCGCCTTGTTGGCCGCGAGCATGGTCTTGCCGCAGTCGGCCAGGGTCAGGCCGGCGGCCTGCAGATTGGTGCTGGCGAGGAAGTCGCTGAGCGCGCCGATGGCCGGCGGGCCGAGGCCGTAGCCCAGCAGGTTGACGATGAAGAGCAGGACGGCCGTCGAGGTGGCTCGCATCCGCGGCGCCACGATGCCCTGCACCGAGGCGTACATGCAGCCGAGGTAGAAGTAGTGGGTGATCGCCCCGACCACCAGGAACGGCACGCCGATCCACAGGTTCGAGACCGAATAGCCGACGAGATAGAAGGGGGTGGCGATGATGAAGCCCAGGGCCGGCAACCAGGCCAGGGCGTTGGGGTGACGCTTGATCATCCGGTCAGCCAGCCAGCCGGCGAAGAAGGTGCCGAAGGCCGCCGCCACGCCGAGCACGACGCCCGACAACTGGGACGCCTGCAGGCCGGTCAGTTCGTGCGTCCGCATCAGGAAGGAATTGAGGTACTGACCGACGCCGTAGCCGACGAAGGAGGCCACGGCCGACCCCAGCGCCACGTGCCAGAAGGTCGGCTTCTTGGCGAGGATGCCGAAGGCGGCGGTGAAGCTGGGCGCCTCAACCTTGGCGGCGCCGACGCCGCCACGCTCGGGTTCCTTGACCGTCAGCTTGATGACGATGGCCAGCAACAGGCCCGGCAGGCCAAGCACCAGGAAGGCCTCGCGCCAGCCGAAGTATTCCATCATCAGGCCGCCGCCGATCGCGGCCAGCATCGAGCCCACCGGCACGCCCAGGGCGTAGATGGAGATGGCGGTGGCGCGGCTTTCGGCCGGGAAATAGTCGCTGATCACCGACTGTGCCGACGGGGTGCAGCCGGCCTCGCCGACGCTGACGCCGACCCGGGCCATCAGCAGGGTGGCGTAGGAGGTGGCGATGCCGCAGGCGGCGGTCATGCCGCTCCAGAGCGCGACGCAGAGCGCCAGGATGGTCATCCGGTTGTGCTTCTCGGCCAGCCGCGCGATCGGGATGCCGAGGAAGGTGTAGAGAACCGCGAAGGCGGGGCCGCCGAGCAGGCCGAGCTGGAAGTCCGAGAGGCCGAACTCCTGCTTGATCGGCTCCTGCAGGATGGCGATCACCACCCGGTCGATGAAGTTGAAGGTGTAGACCGTCAACAGCGCCATCAGCACATAGGCGCGGTAGGGTTTGGTCCCCTGGCCCTGGTAGCTTTCGACAGGGGCGGCGGGCGCCGGGCCTTCAACGACTTCGGTCATCGGTTTCCTCTCCGCCTCGAGGCGGCTGTTCTTTGTTGTGTCGTCGGCGTCGCCGCCGTCAGCTGACCATCTCTTCGCGGATCGTCTTGCGCGCCATCCAGAAGAGGGCGAAGGCGAGCACGTTGAAGCCCATGGAGACGATCAGGGCCCAGCGCAAGCCTTCGGCCTGTGCCACCCCGCAGGCCGCCTTGTTGGCCTCCAGCATGGCCTTGCCGCAGTCGGCGGCGGTCAGACCTGTTTGTTGCAGGATGCCGCCGGCCCAGAGATCGCTGAGAATGCCGACGAACAGCGGCCCGAGGCCCAGCCCGACAAGATTGATGATGAACAGCAGGACCGCCGCGCAGGTCGCCCGCATCTGCGGCTGCACGATGCTCTGGGCGGTGGCGTAGACGGGGCCATACCAGAGCGAGCCGATGATGGCCGGCAGGGCCAGCAGGATCAGCGCGACCGTGGCGCTCGGGACCGAGACGGCGGTGATGTAGATCGGGATGGTGATCAGCGAGGCGATGGCCGGGACGATCACATAGGCCCGCAGGTCCCTGGCTCCCAGCTTGTCGGCGATGACGCCGCCGAGCCAGACGCCCAGGACGCCCGCCGTGCCGCTGACCACGCTGAGGGCGACGCCCACGGTGCCGATCGGGCCGATGGAGAAGCCGGTGACGCTGGTGATCCAGGCCGACAGGTCCGCGATCTGGCCCGCATGGCTGCGGAAAAAGAAGCTGGCGGTGAACGGGGCGTGGCCATAGCCGATGAAGGCCTTGATGGCGGCGGCGAAGGCGATCAGCCAGAAGGTCTTCTTCGAGATCAGAACCCGCATGGCCTCGCGCAACGGCACGCTGGCCGTGGCCTTTGCGGCCATGATGGCGGTCAGCTTCTTGCGAGGTTCGGGCAGGGTGAAGACGGTCAGCAAGGCAAGGAAAATGCCCGGCGCCCCGGCCACGAGGAAGGCCGCGCGCCAACCGTAGGCGTCGGCGATCAGACCGCCCATGGCCATGCCGATCAGGCTGCCCAGCGGGGTGCCGATCGAGTAGAAGGCGATGGCCGAGGCCCGCTTGTCGCGCGGCACATAGTCGGTGATCAGGGAGTGGGCCGGCGGGGTGCAACCGGCTTCGCCGACGCCGACACCGATCCGGGCCAGCACCAGATGCCAGAAGTTCTGCGCAAAGCCGCAGAGCATGGTGAAGCCACTCCACACCGCCAGGGCGGTGCCGATGATCATCGGGCGGTTGGACTTCTCCGCCTTGCGGGCGATCGGAATGCCGAGGACGGTGTAGAACAGCGCGAAGGCGAGGCCGGTCATCATGCCCAGCTGCCAGTCGGCGAGGTGCAGATCCTTCTTGATCGGCTCGGCAAGGATGTTGACGATCTGCCGATCCAGGAAGTTCAGCGTGTAGATGATCATCAGGGTCCAAAGCGCGTAGCGCCGGAACCCTTTGCTTAGAGGCTCGATGCCTGGGCCGTCATCGGCGCGATCGGCCAGCTTCGACTCGGGCGGCGCCGGAACTGCGGCGTCGGTCATGGCGATTTCCTCAAACGCTTGTTCTAATCTCTTCCCCGCACTAGAGCCCGGATAAGGACCGGCGCCAATACCGTTCGTTCCAACTTTGCTGGGAGCTGTCATGGAACTGGTCATCGGAACCAAACGCTGGTCGACCTGGTCGATGCGGCCGTGGTTGGTGCTTAAGGCGACCGGCGCGTCCTTCACCGAAACCTTGATCCAGCTTCGCGAGGTCGAGACCTCGACGGCCGAGATTCGCCTTCACTCGCCTTCGGGCATGGTGCCGGCCCTGAAAGACGGCGGCGTGGTGATCGTCGATTCCCTGGCCATCTGCGAATACCTGGCCGAGCGATTCGACGGGCTGTGGCCCGCCGATCCCATCGATCGCGCCCTGGCCCGCGCCGCCGCGAGCGAGATGCACAGCGGCTTTTCGGCTCTGCGCCGCGAATGCCCGATGGAGTTGGGGCTGCGGACGCAACAGCCGATGAGTCCCGAGGTCGAGCGGGATGTGCGCCGGATCGTCGAGCTTTGGCTGGGCCTGTTGGACCGATCGAGCGGCCCGTTCCTGCTGGGCGGCTGGTCGATCGCCGACGCCTTCTTCACCCCGGTCGCCACGCGCTTTGAAAGCTATGGCATCGACCTGAAAATCTGCGGCGACGACGGTCGGGCCCAGCGTTACGTCGAAGCCCTGCTGCAAACGCCCGAATACCTGGCCTGGCTGGCCGAAGCCTGAAACAAGACACCATCACGGGAGAGACGATGATGACCACGGGTCTGGAACTGCGCTCGAAGATTACCTCGGACGGCAAGCTGGAGCTGTCGCTGGAGGAGGTGTCGGTTCCCCAACCGGAGGCCGGTCAGGTGCTGATCCGCGTCGAGGGCTCGCCGATCAATCCGTCGGACCTCGGACTGCTGACGGGTCCGGCCGATCTTTCGACCCTGGTGGCCGGCGGAACCGCCGACCGGCCGACCCTGACCGCCAGCATACCGCCCGAACGGATGGCGATGGTCGCCGCCCGTCTCGACGAGTCGATGGCGGTCGGCAACGAGGGCGCTGGCACGGTGATCGCAGCCGGGGCAGGGGCGGAAGCCCTGCTCGGCAAGAAGGTCGCGGCGCTCGGCGGCTCGATGTACGCCACCCACAAGATCGCCCCGGCCGCCGCCTGCCTGCCGCTGCCGGACGATGCGACGGCCGCCGACGGCGCCTCCTGCTTCGTCAATCCGCTGACAGCGCTGTCCTTCCCCGAGACCATGCGGATGGAGGGCCACAAGGCCCTGGTCCACACCGCCGCGGCCTCCAACCTCGGCCAGATGCTGGTCAAGATCTGTCAGGCTGACGGTGTTCCGCTGGTCAACATCGTGCGCAGCGCCGAACAGGTGAAAATCCTCAAGGATCTCGGCGCCAAGTACGTCCTGGACAGCACCACGCCCAGCTTCAAGGCGGACCTCGTCGACGCCCTGGCCGAGACCGGCGCCACCCTCGGCTTCGACGCCATCGGCGGCGGCCCGCTGGCCGGCGACATTCTGGCGGCCATGGAAGTGGCGCTGAACCGCACGGCCACCACCTACAGCCGCTATGGCAGCGCCACCCACAAGCAGGTCTATGTCTACGGCGGCCTGGACCTGCGTCCGACCGAGATTCCCCGCAACGTCGGCCTGTCCTGGGGCATGGGCGGCTATCTGTTGACCTACTTCCTGCAGAAGGCCGGTCCCGAGGTCATGGGCCGCCTGCGGGCCCGCGTCGCCGCCGAGCTGAAGACCACCTTCGCCAGCCACTACACGGCCGAACTGTCCCTGGCCGAGGCGCTGAACCCCGACACCCTGAAGGCCTACAGCCGCAAGGCGACGGGCGAGAAATACCTGATCAACCCGGCGAAGTAGCCGGGTTCAGAGGCTGGCCTCGCGGAAGGCCTGGATCGCCCTGATCCGGGCCAGGGCCTCCGGCGCCTTCTCATAGCGTTTGAGAAGGCGCGGGAGCGCTCTCGCCGACCCGTCACAATGGCGCCGGATCGCCGCTTCGATCTGGCGCCGGCGGGCGGCGTCATAGGGTTCTTCGCCGGCGAAGTGGACGCAGGTCTCGACGTCGTCCTGGAAGCCCTGGATGTCGACCGGCCAGACCTTCTGCAGGCCGGTGGCGGGGTCGATGATCGGGCAGACCTGCAGATTGGCGTCGCAGGGCGAAGGCGCGTCCGCGGTCGGCTGAGACAGCAGGAAGACGGCGGACAACAGGCCGGCGATCATGGCGATGGCTCCTTGTGGCCCCGGGACCCTGCCACGGCTGCCGTCCGCGAGCTACATCAGTCCCAGCGACCGGAAGCTGGCGACCCCTTCGCGGCCCACCACCAGATGATCATGCACGCCGATCCGCAGGGTGTGGCCGGCCTCGATGATCTGGCGGGTCATGTCGATGTCGGCGTGGCTGGGGGTGGGGTCGCCGCTGGGGTGGTTGTGGACCAGGATGACGTTGCTGGATGATAGCTCCAGCGCCCGGCGCATGACCTCGCGCGGATAGACCGGGGCGTGATCGACGGTGCCGTGGTTCTGCACTTCGTCGGCGATCAGCTGGTTCTTCTTGTCGAGGAAGAGCACCCTGAACTGCTCGCGCGGCTCATGCGCCAGGGCCAGCTTCACGTAGGCCAGCAGGGCGGTCCAGGAGGAGATGACCGTGCGCTTGACCACCGGTTCGCGGTGAACCCGCAGGGTCGCTTCGTGCATCGCCGCAAGGTCCAGCGCGACGGCCGGACCGATGCCCTTGACCGTGCAGAGGTCTTCCACTGACGCGGCAAGCACCGCCGCAAGACTGCCAAACCGTGTCAGCAGCGCCTTGGCGCGTGGCTTCACATCCCCCTGCGGGATCGACCGGAAAAGGAAGAATTCCAGAAGCTCATAGTCCGGCAGGGCGGCCAGACCACCCTTGCGGGCGCGCGTGCGCAGGCGTTCGCGATGACCGGCGTTGAGGCTGACCTCGGGCTCCGGCGTCGGGGCGTCAAGCGGCGTGAAATCCCCCCAAAGCAGCGGGGCGGCGGCTATGTCTTCGAGGCGGGCGGCGGGACGCATGCGAAACAATGTTCCGCAATTGTTCCGGCTTGGCAAGCCCGAAAGGACCGGCTCAGTCGCTCTGAATCTCCGGCTTGAACTGGTCGGTCGGCGAGGCGGTGAAGATCTCGATCGTGCCGTCGTCCTTGACGCCGCAGCTGTGCTCGCACTGGGCGGACAGCGACTTGTCGCGGGTCACGGCGGTCCAGCCGTCGCTCAGCACCTTAACCTGCGGTTTGCCGAGGTTCACCATCGGCTCGATGGTGAAGAACATGCCGGGCTTCAGAAGCGGCCCAGTGCCGGGCCGGCCGAAGTGCACGACGTTGGGGCTGTCGTGGAAGACGCGGCCCAGGCCATGGCCGCAGAAATCGCGGACCACCGAGCAGCGCTGGCCCTCGACGTACTTCTGGATGGCGTGGCCGACGTCGCCGAGCGTGGCGCCCGGCTTGATGGCCTCAAGGCCCAGGCGCAGGCCTTCATAGGTGATATCGACCAGGCGCCGCGCCCGGGCCGGTACACTGCCGACGCCGTACATGCGGCTGGTGTCGCCGTGCCAGCCGTCGACGATAACGGTGACGTCGATGTTGACGATGTCGCCCTCGCGCAGGGCCCAGTCGCCGGGGATGCCGTGACAGACCACATGGTTGCGCGAGATACAGACCGTGTGGCCATAGCCCCTGTAGAACAGGCAAGCGGGCAGGCCGCCGCGCTCGAGGACAAAGTTCCGGGCCAGGTCGTCCAGATGCGAGGTCAGCACGCCCGGCACAACGTGAGGGATCAGCATGTCCAGGCATTCGGCGGCCAGCAGGCCGGCCTTGCGCATGCCCTCGAAGCCCTCGGCCCCGTGGATCTTGATCTCGCCCGTGCGGGTCTCGTATTGGATGTCGTCGTCGACGGAATAGGTCATGGCAGTCCGGTCCGGGGCCGCCAGCTGGCGACAAATCAGGCGAGCGTTGAGAGCCCTATGTCGCAATCATAGCACGGAAGTTCAATGCGCGGGGCGCCAGGCGGCGGGTTTACCGGCTGGCCGTCGGATCGGCCACGTAAGGCTGCGGCCCGTCCGGCACGTAGGGTTGCGGCCCCTTGGGCAGGTTTGGCGTCGGCTTGACCCCCCGGCGGATGTCGCTGGCCAGGGTCAGGGGCGCGTGGCCGTGGTTCAACCGGGCCCGGTAGACCTGAACGTTGGACAGCACGTTCATCACGTAGGTGCGGGTCTCGGCGAACGGGATGCATTCGAGGAAGTCGAGCGGATCACCGGCCGGGTCGCGCGGATCGCCGCAGAACTGCACCCAGGCCACCGGCCGGCCCGGCCCGGCGTTGTAGCCGGCCGCCGCCATCACGTAGCTGCCGCCGAGGTTGGAGACCATCTGGCCCAGGTACCCCGAGCCCAGCTGCATATTGTAGTTCGGCTCCCACAGGCGTTCGGGCTGCCAGGTGAGGCCCACGCGGCTGGCCGTGGCGCGGGCGGTGCTGGGCAGCAGCTGCATCATGCCCCGGGCGTCGGCGTGGCTGCGAACGCGGGGGTCGAACTGGCTTTCCTGGCGCACGATGGCCAGCACGAAGGCGTCCTCCGCGCCGCCATAGACTGGCGGAGGGGTCAGCAGGGGATAGCCCCGTTCATGCAGGATCAGGCCCCGCTGGGCGCCCCGGCGATAGGCGATCAGCGACACTTCCTGTTCGCCCAGCCCGCGCAGGGTGTCGACCAGCATGGCCAGCTCGACCTGCGTCTCGACCGTCTCGCCCATGTAGAGGCCGAACACCCGCACCAGGCTGCGCTCACCGGCCGCCGACAGCAGGCGCAGGGCCCGCACCAGCTCGCCCGTCTCGAAGTCTGCCAGATCGCCGGCCGCCGGCCGTGGATCGGGGGTCAGCACCAGGGTGGTGCGGCCGGCCTTCTCGGCCGACAGCTGGCCGTAGAAGGTCGTCGTGTGCTCCGCGCCCTGCTCATAGAAGGCCCGGGCCCGGGCGGAATCGCCCATGGCTTCGGCCGACCGCCCGCGCCAGTAGGCGGCGCGCGCCTTGCTGACCGGACTTTTGACGTTCTGCTCCAGGCGCAGGAAATGCATGTCGGCCAGGCGCGGGTCACGCAGCTTGTTGAGCGCCAGCCAGCCGGCGTAGGACTCGGCCTCGGCATAGTCGACGCTGCCCGGCCGCAGGCTGTGACCGCTGATGATGCGATAGGCGGACGCCCCGTCCCGACTCTTGAGGGCGTCGTTCATCCGCAGGCGAAGGGCGTTGAAGCCGCCGCCGCCGCCCGTCGTTCCGGCAACCGCGCTGTAGGGCACCGGGCCGGCCGGCGTGGCCGCGTCCTGGGCTGCCCGAAGGGCCTCCAGACGCCCCTCCGGACGTGGCCAGCTAGCGAAATCATTGACCGCCCGTGACAGCTCCGCCTCGCCCAGGGCCTTGCCGAGAACATCGATGATCGCCCAGTCGATCACCCGCCGCGCCACCGGATCGCTCAGCGTGGCCTGGAGCGCGCGCGCGCCGTTCAGGTCCTTGCGGCGCACCGCTTCGAGGGCGGAAGACAGGGTCTGGGCCGGGGTCGACGCCGAAGCGTAAGGGATCGGCATCGCGAAGGTGGCGGCCGGCGGCGCGACAGCCGGAACCGGCCGGTGCTGTCCTTCGGCGAAGCTCAGCAGCAGGGCGACGGCCAGCGCCGACGGCAACAGTTCGATCAACTCGGACGCCTCCCTAGGACCCGCGGTCACGGCCTTGAGGCATCGGCGATTCGCCAAGGCCCTCAGCCGGTCTGTTTCAACTCATTTCCCCAATAACTTCAAATTGTAGCAAGAGTGGGCCGCGCACGAAAAGTTCAGATTGTCGTCAAGGGGGGCATCGACCTGTTCCACAAGGGCGAGGCCTGGTCGACGGAGCGGCGCCCGCGGGTGATCGCTCGACCCGAGCAAACGCCTTGGCCGGCTCCAGCCGTTCAGCAAACACGCCCCGCCTGTTCATCGACCATCCGCACTTTTCCATCTTCCCCGGCGAGGGCGGCGAGGTGATGGCGATCATGCCGGTCCCGACGCTCTAACGCCGGCTGACGGCCCGGATCAGCGCCAGGGCTTCAGCTGGCGGGCGTCTTTCATTGCGGCGATAGACGCTGCCGTCGTCGGTGCGGCTCAGCATGTCCTGCCCGACCATGTCGCGGCGCAGGATGGCCGGGTCGCCGAACAGGTGCTCGGCCTTCAGTCGCTCGCTGATCTGGCGCTCGTTCAGTGGCGTCTCGGCCGGCAGCCGCGACCACATCACCCACAGGCACAGGCGCTGCTGGCTGACCTTCGAGGGCCAGCTGGCCAGCTTGCCGTCGGCGTTGAAGTAGCGCGCCGTCCGCTCGACCACGCGGTTGTCGACCGGCTCGGCGGTCACCGGCGTGGCGAGCCTCCGGCCGGCGTCATGCTGGGCCTTCAGGGCCTGGTAGTTCCTGTGACCGGCGGCGCGGGCCAGGATATTGAGAAGTTGGACATGGCCGGGCGGGGTATCGAGCGCGCTGATCTCGCGGCTCAGGGTCCTGGCCAGCGCCGAAATGTCGGGCGCCGAAAAGGGAAGCACGTCTCTCATCACTCATCCTCGTCGTGCCGAGGCGATCCGCGGGGGATCGGTCGTGGTCGCTGACTTACGACTTCGGCACGGGACAAGCGGGTGACGAAGAGAGGCGAAGTGGCAGGTTTAGCTTCCCGGATGGGACAGCGACGCCTTGGTGAACTGCCGACCGGGGCGGGCGATAGCACGGCCGGCGTTCGGTGAAAACCGTCAGCGGGCCGACGCGAACCAGTCCAGCAGGATACGACGGCCCTCGACCTCGATGCCGAGCAGTCTCGCCCGGCCATCGCGGCCGACCGAGACCAGGGCGAAGGCGGTCGGCGTTTCGGAGCGTGAGGCGCGCAGCGCCGCCTCGATCGCCTCTGCCTCTTTCTGTGAGGCGTGGAAGCGGTCGAGGCCGATGTCCAGCCAAACAACGGCCCGGTCGCCGTCGAGGTCGAAGCAGCGGGCCGTTCCGCGCACGGCAATCGGCGCCAGGCGCCTGGCGGCGTCAAGGCTGTCGGTCGCCCCGACCACACGGCCCCGCCCGTTCTCGCTTTTCAGGGCCACCCAGCGTCCTGGGCCGACGGCAGGTGGATCAAGGTTCTTCGGACATGGGGCGCCGGTCGGCAGCGTGTCCCGCATCTCAAGCTGCACGTAGTGCCCGCTGAGCAAGCTGCGCGGGTCCACGCCCTCCAGCACCAGGGCCACTTGCGTCCCCTCCGCCCGGGCGCGGTGCTCGGAGAGGATCAGCCAGACCAGGGCGCCGGCCATCAGCACGGCCGCGCCGACGATCAGCCAGGGGCGAAGGCGGCTCATGGCGTGCTCCTCCGGCGAAGCAACCAGCCGGCGCCGAGCACCAGCACGGCCGCGGCCCCGAACACCATGGCCGCGTAGACCAGGTCCAGCCCAAGATCGAAGAGCACCGCAGCCACCGCCGCCATAAGCGACACGACCCCGGCCGCTGTAACCAGGGCATGGCGGTCGTGGCGGCCCAGCGCCAGCACCGCCCCACTGATCAGCAACCAGGCGATGCGGTGGATGACCTTGACGGTATCGCCTGCATTCCAGACCGCGACACTCGCGAAGGCGGCCAGCGCTGCCCACACCCACCAGCCGTAAAGAATGGTCGCCTCCTGCCGGCCCTCATCCCGCCGGGTGCTGGCGATGAAGGCGGCAGCGGCCAGTACGGCGCTGGCCGCCAGGCCGGGCACGGCCTGGTTGATGCCGTCCGGTGTCAGGCGGTCGGCGGCCAGCCAGACTCCGACGGCGAACGCCAGCCCGGCTGCGTGCGCGGCGGGAACCGAGCGCCACAGCCAGGCCACCGCGACCCCGACGACAGCCGCCGGCGCCAGCCAGTAGCTCTGGGGGGGCAAGAAATCGGCCATGCCGACGAAGAGCAGGGCGGCGATCAACGCGCCGCTGGACCGTCCGACCAGAGCCAGCAGCACCGCACCGGCGGCCGCGCCGAGCAGGGCGGTCTTTGGATCGCCGGCGATGTCAAAGATCTGCCCGGTCAGGCCGATGGAGGCGGCGAACAACGCCGCAGCCAGGGTCAGCAGTCCATTGGCGGCGTTCGGCCGCCCCCTGGAGCCGGTCCAGGCCCCGGCCCCGGCCGCGCCCAGGAAGGCGGTGATCAGGATGGCGAACCGGCCGATGCGTGGAATTCCATCCCAGTTGGCGGCCACGAAGGCGATCACCGCCGCACCCATGAACACCACCCCGACCAGCGCCAGCGCCGTCGCCGCGTCCAGCCGCCGCGGCTCGACGGCCATGTCCAGCATCGCCTGGCGGTTCTCGGCGGGGGTCAGGCCGGCGGCGATCCACCGGTCCAGATCGGCCGTCAGGCGCTCGCGGTAACTGGCCATGCTCACCCCGGTGTCGGTGTCGTCGGGTGGCGAGCCTAAACGATGATCGAGAGCCGGGCGAGGGTGTCAGCGCCGCCAGGCGATCCGGCGGGCGATCTCGATGGCGTCGGTCCCCATGTCGCAGGCATAGACCAGCACCTCGACCCCTGCGTTGGCGGCATGGTCCAGGGCGGCGGCGAACACCGGGTCGAGGTCATGGCAGGCGCTGAAGGCGTCGCAATCGGTACGCTGGACCGCGAACAGCACCACCGCCCGGTCGCCCTTGGCGACCATGGCCTCAAGCTCACGCAGATGCCTGGCGCTTCGGGCCGCCACGCAGTCGGGGAACTCGGCCAGCGTCCCCTCGCGCCGATAGTGGCAGTTCTTGACCTCCAGCCAGCAGGCCGGGCGCTCAGGATCCGTCAGCAGGAAGTCGATGCGGCTGGCTTCGCCGTACTTCACCTCGGGGCGCAGCTGGGCATAGCCGGCCAGTTCCGGGATCGCACCCTTGGCCAGCGCCTCGGCGACCAGCCGGTTGGGGTTCATGGTGTTAACCCCGACCAGCCCGCCGTCCGCCTCCACCAGCTGCAGGGTCCAGGGCAGCTTGCGCTTTGGATCGCCGCTCCACGACAGCCAGACTCCCATGCCTTCGTCCTTCAGGCCCAGCATTGCGCCCGGGTTCGGGACGTGCGCCGTCACCGCCCGTCCGTCATCGAGAATGACGTCGGCGAAGAAGCGTTTGTAGCGGCTGACCAATCGGCCGCGGCTTAAGGGTTGAGGCAGGTGCATAGGCGCTCTAGATCGACGGGATCAGCGATGTAGGGAAGGACGGCCTCTATGGCGAGCCAGGAACGGGTGACGGCGGCGGTCCTCATCATCGGAGACGAAATTCTGTCGGGGCGGACCCAGGACACCAACCTCAATTCAATCGCCCGCTACATCGCCCAATACGGCGTCGACCTGGCCGAGGCGCGGGTCGTGGCCGACGACGAGGCCGAGATCGTGGCGGCGGTGAATCATCTGCGCGGGCGCTACGACTATCTGATCACCACCGGCGGCATTGGCCCGACACACGATGACATCACCGCCGACTGCGTCGCCAAGGCCTTCGGCGTCGCCCTCTACGAACATCCCGAGATCATCGCCATGATGAGCAGCCGCTGGGGCGGCGAGCTGAACGCGGCCCGTCGGCGCATGGCGCGGGTGCCCGAGGGCGGCAGCCTGGTGAAGAACCCGGTGCAGGGCCCGCCCGGCTTCCAGATCGGCAACGTCTTCGTTCTGGCCGGGGTGCCGTCGATCATGCGCGGCATGCTGGAGGATGTGGGTCCGCGCCTGCGGGTCGGGGCCGTGGTCATTTCCCAGACGTTGCGCGTCGAAGGCACGGGGGAGGGGGCCATGGCCGCCCCTCTGGAAGCCGTGGCCAGGGCCCATCCGGACCTGTCGCTGGGCAGCTATCCCTTCTTCTCGCCGGCCGGCTACGGCAGCCAGCTTGTCATCCGCGGCCGCGATCTTGCGCAGGTCGAGGCGGCGCGGCGCGATCTCGAGGCAGCCCTTGCGGCCGAGGGCATCGGCAACATTACGTTTCTTGACAGCGCGGGCGCCTGACGGCCAGTCTGGACGCCACCACTTTAAGCAGTCCTGTGAGTATCTATGCGCACCGCGTTGATCGCCGCCGCCCTCGTCCTCGTTGCGTCGCCCGCCCTGGCCCAGGCCGGCTCCAGCGCGCCGCTCGTCGACCCCGCAGCCAGTAAGAAGGCGTTGGACGATCCGAACCGCATCGTCTGCACGCGGGAGCATGTTGTCGGCTCCAACCGGCCGCAGAAGGTCTGCATGACCATCGCCCAACGCCAGCGGCTCAAGGACGATGCCGACAAGCTGACCGACCCGGGCAACCGGAGCGCCGGCAGCGCCGATGATTTCAAAGGGCAACAACCCGGCGGCTGAGGCATCGGCTCCGCGGGTCGCGACTTTACCGATACCGGCGTTCGGCCTAAACTCTGCGTCTGATCCAGGGTGAAGGGAGGCCGTGATGAGTCTTCTTGTGACCGCGTTGGTCACCGCGATGGTCGGGGCCGTGGCTCCCGTCGCAATTGAATCCAGCGCTACCAGAGTTCCCGCCGGCGCAAGGGCAGACGTGCTGATCGGCGCGCCGGGCAAGCCTGACGCCGACCGCATTGTCTGTCGCAAGACCATGGTCCTCGGCGCGATCCGTCCGAGGAAGGTCTGCCTGACCGCGTTCGACTGGTCGGCCCGCGAGGACGCCGCCCAACGGACCATGGACAGCACCCTTTACGGCCAGGGCGCGACCAAGCCGCCGATCGTCGGCAAGCAGTAGCCTGCTTGCCATCCCCTTCCGCTCCTCTAGACAGGGCCGGGCGGGGACGTGGCGGAATGGTAGACGCAGCGGCCTTAAAAGCCGCAGCCGCAAGGCGTGTGGGTTCGAGTCCCACCGTCCCTACGATGTGACGTTCGACAGGCCGGCCTGGCCAGGGCCCGGAACGGTGGGGAAGAATGAGCTCAACGGGACCTCTGGACCTGAGCGTCGTCGCGGCCACGGCGTTGCTGGAAGATTTTGCGCGTTCGACGATGGCTCTCAGCGACATCGCGCGAACGGCGGCCGGCCATTTGTCAGAGGCTGACCAGAAGTCTGTTCGGGGAGCGGTCCATGACGCGATCACGATCGTGAATGAGCAGATTGCCGAGAAGATCTATGAGGCTCATCCGCAACTGCGACCCGGATGGACGTCGCCGGCTGCGCCACAGGCCTGATCGCCACCCTTAACCCCGGTGGCGAACCGGCCTAGGGTCGCTTCGATGACCATCTCCCGATGAGGACTTCGGATGCGGCTTTCCCGGCGTGACTTCGGCTTGGGCGTCAGCCTGGCCGCCCTTCTTCCCACCACTGTCCTTGCCCGCCAGGCGTCAGGTCTCGACGCCGAGCTGACCCTCTTTCTCGACAAGGCTTTCGAGGAAGAGCTGGCCATGGACCCCGAGCAGCTGTCGCAGCTGGGCCGCAAGCAGCGGTACGACCAGCTGACCGACCGCTCCGAAGCCGCCCAGAAAAAGCGCCTCGACTGGCGCCGCGCCAGCGTCAAGGCGATGAAGCGCAGGTTCGACCCGGCCAGGCTGGGCGAGGACGCCCGGACCTCCTACGACATGTGGCTGCTGGAGCTGGAACGGGCCGAGGAATACTGGCGCTGGCGCGACCACGGCTACACCTTCGCCCGCGGCGGCGTCCACACCGGTCTGCCGAACTTCATGATCAACATGCATCCGGTCGACACCTCGTCGGACGCCGAGGCCTATGTCGCCCGCGTCGCCGCCATCGGCGGGGTGCTGGACGTTCAGCTGGACCAGGCCAGGCGCGCCGCCGCCAGGGGCGTGCGCATGCCGCGTTTCTCCTATGATCAGGCCAGCCTCGATGTTGGCCGCGTCACCACCGGCGCGCCGTTCGACACCGGCCCCGACTGCGCCCTGTTCGCCGACGCCAGGGCGAAGTTCGCGGCGCTCAAGGCCCGGGGCGTCATTGACGGGGCCGGCGAGGCCACGCTGACCAGGGCCGTCGCCGACGCCATGACCGGCTCGATGAAACCGGCCTACGACCGTCTCGCCGCCTGGCTGGCCGCCGACCGCGAACAGTCGGCCGCCGATCCCAGGGGGGCCGGTTCGTTGCCCGACGGGGCAGCCTACTACAACGCCATGCTGCGCCTGCAGACCACGACCGACATGACCGCCGACCAGATCCACGAACTGGGCCTGGCGGAGGTGGCCCGCATCCGCGCCGAGATGGAGACCCTCAAGGGCAGGATCGGCTTCGCCGGCAAGCTCGAGGACTTCTTCGCCTACCTGAAGACCGATGACCGCTTCTACGTCACGCCCGACGACGCCGGCCGGGCTCGCTACCTTAAGCTGGCCGACGACTATCTGGCCGCCATGAAGGCCCGGCTGCCCGAGCAGTTCGGTCGCCTGCCGCGCTCGCCGCTGGTGGTGAAACGGGTCGAACCCTATCGCGAGGAGCCGGGCGGCGCCGCCCACTACAATACCGGGTCCATCGACGGCTCAAGGCCGGGCGTGTTCTACGTCCACCTGTCGGACGTCCGCGCCACGCCGCTCTACGAGATCGAGGGCACGGCCTACCATGAGGGCTGGCCCGGCCATCACATGCAGATCTCCATCGCCCAGGAGCTGACCGGCCTGCCGGTCTTCCGCACCCAGTCGGGCTACGGCGCCTACATCGAGGGCTGGGGGCTCTACGTCGAGCGGCTGGCCAAGGAGATGGGCTTCTACACGGACCCCTACAGCGACTTTGGCCGCCTGGGCCGCGAGATCTGGCGGGCCATCCGCCTGGTGGTCGACACCGGCATCCACGCCAAGGGCTGGAGCGAGGCGCAGGCGTCGGAATTCTACACCGCCAACTCGCCGCAGCCCGCCGCCAAGATCAAATCCGAAATCCGCCGCTACTTCGTCAGCCCCGGCCAGGCCACCTCCTACAAGGTCGGCATGGTCAGGATCCTCGCCCTTCGCGACGAGGCCCGGGCCGCCCTGGGCGCGAAATACGACCAGCGCGCCTTCCACGACCTGGTGATCTCAGGCGGCTCCCTGCCACTCGGCGTGCTGGACACGCGGGTGAAGCGGTGGGTGGCGAGGGGCTAGAGCCGCCCCTCAGGATTGGCGGAGGTGCGGAGCCTTAGCCCCGCGCCTTCTTCTCCCGCCGGCGGCGGTGCAGGATGTGCTCGGTGTAGCCGTTCGGCTGCGCGCGGCCCGAGAAGACCAGCTCGAGCGCCGCCTGCCAGGCCACGCTTCCCTCATTTCCCGCCATCGGCTCGTACAGCGGATCGCCGGCGTTCTGCGCATCGACCACCCCGGCCATGCGCGCGAACGTCTCCCGCACCTGCGCCTCTGTGCAGACGCCGTGATGCAGCCAGTTCGCCAGGTGCTGGCTGGAGATGCGCAACGTCGCGCGGTCTTCCATCAGGCCGACGTCGTGGATATCCGGCACCTTGGAGCAGCCGACCCCCTGGTCGATCCAGCGCACGACGTAGCCGAGCAGGCCCTGGATGTTGTTGTCGAGCTCCTGCTGGATGTCGGTCTCGTTCCAGTTCGACTTCGCCAGCGGCGGCGTCAGCAGCGCGTCGGTTCCCGTCGGCGACGACAGGTCGATGCCGGCCCGCACCGCGGCCACGTCGACCCGGTGGTAGTGCAGCGCATGCAGGGTGGCGGCGGTGGGGGAGGGCACCCAGGCGGTGCTGGCCCCCGTCTTCGGATGGGCGATCTTGGCCTCCAGCATGGCGGCCATCATGTCGGGCGCGGCCCACATGCCCTTGCCGATCTGGGCCTTGCCGGTGAAGCCGGCGGCCAGGCCGATCTCGACGTTGCGCTTCTCGTAGGCGCTGAGCCAGGCCTCGCCCTTCATGGCTTCCTTGCGGATCATCGGGCCCGCTTCCATGGCGGTGTGGATCTCGTCGCCGGTGCGATCCAGGAAGCCGGTGTTGATGAAGACGATCCGCTCCCGGGCGGCGTGGATACAGGCCGCCAGGTTGGCGCTGGTGCGCCGCTCCTCGTCCATGACCCCGATCTTGACGGTGTTGCGGGGCAGGCCCAGCACCGACTCGACCGCGTCGAACAGCGCCACGGCCAGGGCCGTCTCCTCCGGTCCGTGCAGCTTGGGCTTCACCACATAGACCGATCCGGCCGGACTGTTGCGGCGCGCGCCCTTCAGGTCATGCAGCGCCGCCGTCACCGTGATCAGCGCATCCAGCACCGTTTCGTAGACCGGGGCGCCGTCCAGCAGCACGGCGTCGCTGGTCATGTGATGACCGACGTTGCGCACCAGCATCAGGCTGCGGCCGGGCAGGGTGACCGTGCCCCCGCCGGCGGTGGTGAAAACGCGGTCGTCCTCAAGACGGCGGGTCTCGGTCCGGCCGCCCTTCTGGAAGCTGGCGGCCAGGTCGCCCTTCATCAGGCCCAGCCAGTTGCGCCAGACCTGGACCTTTTCCTCTGCGTCAACGGCCGCGACGCTGTCCTCACAGTCCTGGATGGCGGTCAGGGCCGATTCCATGACCACATCGGCGACCCCGGCCGGATCGTCCCGCCCGATGCTGTGGTCGCGGTCGATGACGATCTCAAGGTGCAGGCCGTTGTGGACCAGCACCACGCCGCCGGGGTCCGCCGCCTCGCCGCGCCAGCCGACAAGCTGCGCCGGGTTTGCGAGGCCGCTCTCGCCGCCGGCCGTTGTGACCACGAGGCGCCCGTCTTCGATCCGGTAGCCGGTCGATGCGGTGTGAGCGCCTTCGGCGAGGGGCGCGACCTCGTCGAGCAGCCGGCGGGCATAGCCGATGACCTCGGCCCCGCGGGCTGCATCATAACCCTTGGTCGCCGGCGGCGGCGCCAGCGCATCGGTGCCGTAGAGGGCGTCATAGAGGCTGCCCCAGCGGGCGTTGGCGGCGTTGAGGGCGTAGCGGGCGTTGGACACCGGCACCACCAGCTGCGGACCGGCCAGGGCGGCGATCTCCGGATCGACGTTGGCGGTAACGATCTCGAAGGCGCCCGGTTCAGGAACCAGATAGCCGATCTTCGTCAGGAACTCCCGTTCCTGAGCCACGTCGAACGGCTGGCCGCGCCGCTCGCGCCAGCGCGCATCAATGGCCTCCTGCAGGGCGTCCCGCCTGGCCAGAAGGGCGGCGTTGCGCGGGCTGAAGCTCGCCAGGATGCCAGCCAGTCCGGCCCAGAATTCCGCCGGCGCCACGCCGGTCCCGGGCAACAGCTCGGTCTCCACGAAGGCTTGCAGGCTGGGGTCGAGCGTGAGCGAGCTGGCGGAGGTCATGCTTGAGACGTTTCCTTGAGGCGGCGAAACCCGCATGGAAGCCAAGTCGCCCGTCCCGTCAATGCGGTTGAGCGGCGCCTTGACCTTGCCACGCTGCGATGGTTGCTTCCGCCACCTTGATCCTGTGAGGCATATGCCGTGCTTGTCCTGATGTCCGCCCTTGCCCTGCTGGCCGCCGAACCGGCCACGTCGGCCGCCGTTTCCCCCGTCGACGTCAAGGCGCCGCAGCGCAGCAGCATCCCGGTCGGCGAGATCGGCGTGAAGGACCCCGACCGCCTGTCCTGCAAGCGCGAGGCCGTGGTCGGCTCCCGCCGCAAGAGCAAGATCTGCGACACCAAGGACGGCTGGCAGAAGCGCGAAGACCAGGCTCAGCGGATCATGGACGGCGCCCGCAGCACCGGTGACGCCAAGCCGCGCTGATTGCCGTGATCGTGGGGGCTTAAGCCCTCCGTCGCACCATGCCGGCCGCCGTCAGGCGCTCCAGCAGACGCCTCAGCGCCGCCTCGTCTGCCTGCGGATGCCAGGCGGCCATTTCCTGCAGGGTGAAGGCCGGTCGGCCGAGGATCCAGCTCATCGGCTTGTGCAGCCCCTCCAGCGGAATCAGTCCGGCCTGGGTGCGCAGCATCCAGCCCTCGGCCGTCCGCGTCACCTCCGCCGGCCGCGGCGCCGTCTCAAAGGCCTCCAGCGGACCGACGGCGGGCAGCGCATACTCGCTGAGCTCGCCGAAGATCGATCGCTGCAGATCCGCCACCTCGCTGACCGCCACATCGCTGGTGGCGATGGCCTTCAGCCGGTCGGCCAGCTCGGCGATCCGGGCCTTCAGCGCCGCCGCCCCATCTTCGCGCGGATCGGGTAGCCAGGCGCGGAAGGCGCTATCCTTCATCGCCTCCTGCTCCAGCACCCTGAACAGGATGCGGGCGGTGCGGGGCTCGACCGAGAAGGTCACATGCAGGGACGCCTCGCTGCTGGCCAGGGCGTCATGGAACTGGCCGCGCGGGATGTAGAGCAGGTCGCCCGGCCGCATGGTCACCTCGCGCAGCAACCGGCCCTTCTGGCGGTCCATCTGCGCCTGGATTTCGGGATGGTCGGGCGGCCCGGTCAGGGGGTTGTCGGCCCGGCCCTCGTAGATGCGCCAGACCTTCTCGCCCTCGGCGTGGAAGGCGAACACCTCATGGCTGTCGTAGTGGCTGTTGAAGGCCCGCTTGCCGCCGAACGAGGAGTAGACGTTGGCGCTGGTCAGGCCGAGCAGGGCGGTTTCCAGCGACCGCGCCACGGCCCGCAGCTCCGGCGACATGGTTTCCACCGCATTGGCCACCAGGCTGGCGCCCATCGACAGGAAGACCCGGACCTTGCGCGGGTTCACCCGCAGCTGCTGGCCGTCCAGGGTGTTGATGCTGTCGCAATAGTGCTCGGCGGCGATCCGCCGGCCCTCGATGTAGAGTTTCAGCCTCGGTTCGGTCCAGCTGGAGGCCACCGACAGCATCTCGTTCCAGCGATCCCAGCTCAGGATGCCCTGACGGGCTCCCGGTTGCGCCGGAATGTGCAGGGGCGCCTTGCCGTAGGCCTGGTTGAGGAACTGGTCCGGCGTGATGGGCGCAAGCAGGCGGGCGAAACTGTCCATGCCCTTCGATAGCGCCCAACCTTCCTCAGGAAAAGCGACGCTCGGAAAAGGAAAAGGCCGCCGCCACCCCCAGGGGTCGCGACGGCCAATCCTGACCGGTCCAGGGAGGAGCGGACCGGTCCCTTGTTGATCGCCCTACGGAAGGGTGGTCTTCAGGGTGAGAACGACCTTTTCACCACAGAAGGTGACGCAGTTCAGGTCGCTGTCGTGGTAGCGCAGGTCGAGGGCCAGCTTGTCGAAGGCCGCCCAGCCGACACCGAAGTTCCAGGTGGTGTAGTCGGTGGCGTTCTCGACTTCCTGCTTGCCGATGGCGCCGCCGACCGACCACTTGTCGTTGATCGCGTAGCTGCCGTTGGCTTCATAGTAGAGAGCCTGGCCGGTGCCGCCGAAGAATTCCGGCGAATAGTAGAAGGCCGTGCCGACGGTGGCCGAGCCGATCGGAACCGAGCCGGCAACCTTGAATTCGGCGAACTCGTAGTCCGAGCCCGAGGCCTCGCCGATATAGGCGTAGTAGATGGCGGCGATGTCCATGGTCACCGGGCCGAGTTCCGGCTTCACGCCGACGTAGAGGTCGATTTCGGCATCGGTGTCGTCGCCGAAGTCAACGTTCGACGCCCAGACGCCCGCGTAGAGCGCGCCGCTCGAAATGTCAGCGCCGCCGAAGATCTGCGGGCCGTCCGTCTGGCTCACGCCACGGAACACGTAGTCGCTTGCCACGCCGGCGTTGTAGCTGAACGAGAAGTCGCTCGCCGGCGCTTCGTCCTGCGCGAAGGCCGCGCCGCCGAGGGCCAGGGAGGCGGCAGCGCCGACCAGGGCCAGTTTCAAGAATTTCATCGTCTATCCCCTTTATGTTTGGCGCGAAGTGCGCCAGAGCGCCCACGCGTCGCCCCCGTCTCTTCGATCGGAAGTCACACTAAGAATGAGCGAAGGGTTTCCGGGCGGCTAACCCCGGCAGCGGTCTTGATGACGTGCTGACGCGGCCTGTCGCCGATTTGAGCGATGCTCGGGCCCTTCGCCCAACTTTTAGGCAACTCGGCTTGTGCCACGACTCGATTTGACGCGCCATTAAGGACACGCCCCTGTGGCATAAAGGTCGGATGCGTGGCTTCAGCGCATCGACAGCGAGGCGAATCCCAGGTGGGTCCCGGCGTCGACCAGCAGGGTTTCGCCCGTCACATGGCGCGAGGCGGGGGAGGCGAGGAACACCGTCGAGGCGGCGATGTCCTCGGCGGTCGAGGCGGCCTGCAGCGGCGTTGACCGAATGACGCCCTGACGCATGCGGTCGACCGTGTCGTCCGGCATCGACTTGCCGAACCAGGGCGTGTCGATGAAGCCGGGGCAGACGGCGTTGACCCGGATCTTCGGGGCCAGGGCCCGGGCCAGGGACAGGGTCATGGTCGTCATCGCCCCCTTGGAGGCGGCGTAGGCCACCGAGCTGCCGATGCCGGTCACGGCGGCGATGGAGCTGGTGTTGACCACCGCGCCCGGCTGCGGCGCCGATTCCAGCAGGCTGCGGGCGGCGCGAACCATCTGGAAGGCGCCGACCACGTTGACCGAATAGAGCCGGGTGAAGTCTTCCGCCTGCAGGGCGTCCAGGTCGCTGTGGTTCGGGGCGAACTTGGTCATGCCGGCGTTGTTGAACAGGGCGTCGATCTTCCCGAATGGCGCGGCGTGGGCGACGATGGCCTTGCAGGCCGCGTCGTCGGCGACATCGCCCTGGGCCAGGATGCCCTGCGCCCCCAGCGCCTCGACCAGCCGCACCGTCTCGGCCGCCTCGTCCTTGCTGGAGGCATAGTTGACGATCACGGCCTTGGCGCCCCGCTCGGCCACCTCGACGGCGATGGCCCGGCCCAATCCCGTCGAGCCGCCCGTCACCACGACTACGAAGCCGTCAAAGTCCTTGCCCGCCATGGTCTCTCTCCCAACGATTGTTTGAGCGGTAGATAGCGCGCCGTCGCGGCCTTGTCCCTAGGCCAGGCGAGGTCTACATCGCGCCGATGCAAGAGACCCATCTCACCCAGCTCGGCCAGCAGACCGAAACACCCGGCCGTCCCGAGGACGCGGTGCTCGAGCGCGTGCCCAATCCCCAGCCCGGCATCACCTACCTGACCCGCTTCGTGGCCCCGGAGTTCACCTCCCTGTGCCCGGTCACCGGCCAGCCGGACTTCGCCCACATTGTCATCGACTATGTGCCCGGCGACTGGCTGATCGAGAGCAAGTCCCTGAAGCTCTATCTGGCCAGCTTCCGCAACCACGGCGCCTTCCACGAGGACTGCACCATCGCCATCGGCCGCCGCTTCTTCGAGACGGCGGAGGCGAAATGGCTCCGCATCGGCGGCTACTGGTACCCCCGCGGCGGCATCCCGATCGACGTCTTCTGGCAGAGCGGCGCCCCGCCCGAGGGCCTGTGGCTGCCGGACCAGGGTGTGGCGCCGTATCGCGGGCGCGGTTAGTCCGCCGGCAGGTCGCCCCATGTCGGGCGCCTGCCCGGACCATGAATATGTCTAGACATATCAAAATCGGCCCGAATTGGCCGATCTGCGCGCGCCGCACAGCTGTAGCCTGAGGCGGGCTCAGGCCCGGCTACATCCGGTGACCTTGGACCTACAGGTCGACCTACGCCGCAGGCTACATCCCGCCGCATTCGACCTACGGCCCAACCACGGAATTTCAAGCGCTTGGCCGAAAACCAACGCCTCGACCCCGCGTGCTCGGGTTATACTGTAGTCCGCTTCGATAAGGGCCTAGCGGACCTGAACCTGGCTCGGGAAGCAGCGGCCGATCTGGCCGGGGGTTTCGCTGTCCTGGAAGATTTCTTCCCGGCCCGGCGAGCACCAGTTCTGGCGCTGAACCGAGACCGACCAGGTGAAGCGCTGGCCCTCGACTGGACCGCCGTTGGCGCTCATCACCTTGGCCTTGGCCATGGCCTCGCTGGCCGCTGCCTGGAACTTGCCCGGTCCGACGCCGCCGGTCGGGGTGCAGGTCAGGCGGCCGCTGGCGCGGGCGACGCAGTCGAAGTCGGCGGTGAGGGTTTCATACCTGTCCTGGCCGGACATGCTCCACTTGCCCATGGTCGGGAAGCGCGCCCAGTGCAGGCCGGGGCCCGGCTGGAAGCTGGCCGGCAGGTCGGCGCCGCCCCAGGTCCCGAACTTCAGGCGGAAGCCGAAGGTGCGCCCCTTGGCGTCGCCGCCGTCAACCGCCTCGACCTTGGCGCGGCTCATCACCGCCAGCGCCGAGGCGCCGAAGCCGGCCTTGGCCGGCGACTCGCCGACCACCTGGCAGTCGAGCTGTCCGGCGTCGTTCCTGGCGGCGCAGGCCACGTCGACCGAGCCGCGCTCGATCTTCAGCGCCTTGGCGCGGACCGGATAGTGGCGGGCCATGTCGACCACCGTCGGCGGCGTCTTCCACTTCAGCCCGACCTTGTCATAGGTCGGCAGCGGCTGGGAGGCGGCGGCGGGCAGGCAGAGCGCCAGGGCGGTGAGCGGCGCGGCGATGGCGAGAAGGCGCATTTGAATATCCTGAAGGCCTTGCAACTGTGCAGGAGACCTAACGGCTCCGCGGACGGCCGGCCAGTTAAACTGCTGTCATGCGTGCGGGGACCAGACGCTGGTCAGGGCCACGGAGTCCGGTCGCACGCGCTCGGCCGGGGGCTCGGACTGCGTGCCGATGAACACATAGCCGGCGACCTTCTCGTCCGCCGTCAGGCCAAGCAGGGCCAGGGCCTCGTTGTCATAGGCGTACCAGTCGGTGATCCAGTTGGCGCCATAGCCCATGGCCGTGGCCGCATGCAGCAGGTTGCTGCAGACCGCGCCGGCCGACAGCAACTGTTCCCACTCCGGGATGTCACCGGGCCTGGGGCTGGAAACGACCGCCACGCCCATCGGCGGGGCTTTCAGCTTGCCGAGCTTGACGGTCAGCTTGACCGCGTCCGCCCGTCCCGCCGCGATGGCCTCGAGCCCGGCCGCATAGGCAGCCTTGCCCTCGCCGGCCAGGATGATGAACCGCCAGGGGGCCAGCTTGCCATGGTCCGGCGCCCGGGCCGCGAGGCGTATCAGGTCGGCCAGCTCGGCGTCCGTCGGACCGGGCGCGGCCAGGCTGAGGGCAGACGCCGAACGCCGGCGGGCCAGGAAATCCAGCATCGGCTGGGACGCCGACTGGGGAAGGCTTTCGCCGAACGCGGGGGAGGGGGGAGCCGTGGTCACGATGGGGTCAGACGTCCTGGCGCATGGGGTCAGCGGATTCGTCCATCTCACGCAGATGGATGCGGTCGTCCTTGGTCAGGATGCGATAGTTGGATTCCAGCCCGGGATCGCGGATCCCGTCGATGGTCACCACCGTGCTCAGCTCGCCCGTCGCGGGGTCGCGGAAGTAGCTTTCACAGATTTCCTTGCCCTCGTACTCGGCCAGGGCGCTCTCGAACATGGCGCTGATGGCCATCGACTGTTCGGTCGAGGCCGCGCCGCCATCGGTCAGTACCCGGACCTTCAGGTTGTCTGTCGAATAGGTGCTGCACAGGGCGCCATCCTCGATGGTGGCCGTCTCCTGCATGACAACCTCAAAGTCGGGCTCGAAGCTGATGCGGAAGCGATAGGTATGCAGCACCTGGTCCTGCGGCAGCAGCTCCAGAAAGCCGACGTCCTCACAGCTCTGGTCGCGGCCGCGCCAGCCGCCGCACAGGGGATCGCCGTTTTTGGCCAGGCTGCGCAGGGCCTCGCGGTCCAGCGGCGCCTCGCCCGCGAAGGCGGCCGGGGCGATCAGCACACCGGCGGTCAGGGCCAGGCTCAGCAGCATGGTCTTCATGGGTCTCACCCTTCCGTCGCGGACCTTCAGAGGGATAGGGCCAGCGTCCGGCCGACGCAACGGGGACGGCATTAACACTGGAAACCGCCCGGGCGCGTTACCATATCGACGTAAAGGGCAGGGCCGGCGCGCGCTCCCCGGTGTTTTGTGTTAGAGCGACGCCGGAATTGAGGGAGGCCAAGCATGGCCAAGCATCTTGAAGTGGTCGAGGCGACCGTCGCGCCGCCCGTCTGGGCGTCCCTGCGCAATGAGGCCGAGCGCGCCTCGAGGGACGAGCCGGCTCTGGCCAGCCTCCTCAACTCCGTCATCCTGGCGCACGACCGTCTGGCCGACGCCCTGAGCTTCCAGCTGGCCCGCAAGGTCGCCGACCAGGAACTGCGCGCCATGAGCGCCCGCGAGTTCGCTCAGGAAGCCTACGAGGCCGATCCCTCGATCGTCGCCGCCGCCGAACTGGACCTGAAGGCCGTCTTCGAGCGCGATCCGGCCTGCAAGGGCTACGTCCAGCCCTTCCTGTTCTTCAAGGGCTTCATGGCCCTGCAGACCCATCGCGTCTCCCACTGGATGTGGACCCACGGCCGCGAGACACTCGCCCACTATCTGCAGAGCCGGGCCAGCGAGATTTTCCAGGTCGATATCCACCCGGCCGCCCAGGTGGGTTCCGGCATCTTCTTTGACCACGGCACCGGCATCGTCATCGGCGAGACCGCTGTCATCGGCAATGACGTTTCCATGCTGCACGGGGTGACCCTGGGCGGGACGGGCGCGGAGCGCGGCGACCGCCACCCCAAGATCGGCAATGGCGTCCTGCTGGGCGCCGGGGCCAAGGTGCTGGGCAACATCCATATCGGCGACTACGCCAAGGTGGCGTCGGGTTCGGTGGTGCTGAAGCCCGTTCCGGCCGGCTGCACCGCCGCCGGCGTGCCGGCCCGCCTCGTCAACTGCCCGACCTGCGAAGAGCCGGCGCGGACGATGGACCATACCCTCGCAGAGATCGTCTACGACTACGTGATCTGAGATAGGGCTTGCGCGGCGGCCGTTCGCGGCTAGTTTCCGCGCGAAATCAGTACCCCTCTGCATCGGAGCCTTCCCGTGGACGACGTCGCCATCAAGAAAGTCGAAGCCCACCTGAAGCGGACCTTCGGCAACCCGCACGTGGCCGTGAAGGCCCGCAAGCAGAAGGATTCGGCCGAGGTCGAGCTGGCGGGTGAGTTCATCGGCGTCATCTACGAAGACGAGGATGAGGCCGGCTCCTACATGTTCGAGATGGCCATCCTGGCGGAAGACCTGGTGTAGCTGGTTTGGTCCCGCGCGAAGCCTACAGCTATCGCCGGGACCCTGCCGTGCCGTCGTTTCCCGACGACAGGCCGATCATCGTCTTTGACGGCCACTGCGTCTTCTGCAGTTCCGGCATGCGCATGGTCCTGGCTCTCGACAGGCGCGCCCAGTTCCGCCTCCTGCCGGCCCAGACGCCGCTCGGCGAGGCGCTCTATCGCCACTACGGGCTCGGGTCGGGCGACTATGAGAGCAACATCCTGATCGAGAACGGCCTCGCCCGCTTCAAGGCGGACGGTTCGATCCGGATGGCCGAGCGTCTCGGCTGGCCCTGGAAGATCGCCGGGATCGGCCGCCTGCTCCCGCGGTCCTGGGCCGACGCCCTCTACAATCTGGTGGCCCGCAACCGGATGAAGATCTTCGGCCGCAGCACCGTCTGCTATCGCCCCGATCCGGCCTATGCCGACAGGGTGCTGGGGTGAAGGTCCTTATCGTCGGCGGCTATGGGGTATTCGGGGCCAGGCTGGTCCGCCTGCTGGCCCACGAGCCGCGCCTGCGCCTGCTGATCGCGGGCCGCTCGGCCGCCAGGGCCGCCGCCATGTGCGCCCGCTGGGCCCAACCGGGCGGGGCAGTTCTCGAGAAGGCCCTGTTCGACCGCGACGGCGACACCGTCCAGCAACTGGCGGCGCTGACCCCCGACCTGGTCGTCGACTGCAGCGGACCTTTCCAGGCCTATGGCGCGGCCCCGTTCCGCCTGGTCGAGGCCTGCCTGACGCGCGGCTGCGACTACCTCGACCTCGCCGACGCCACCGACTTCGTGCTGGGGGTCGAGCGCTTCGACGCTCTGGCGAAAGACAAGGGCGCCTTCGCCATCAGCGGGACCAGCACCTGCCCGGCCCTGACCGCCGCCGCCGTCGGCGAGATGACCGACAGCTGGACCGCGGTCCATGAGGTCAGCGCCGGCATCGCGCCGTCACCCCACGCCGACGTCGGCCTCAGCGTCCTGCAGGCGATCACCAGCTATGCCGGAAAGCCGGTGCCGCTGCTGCGAAACGCCCGGCCGGCGACAGGTGTCGGCCTGGTCGAGGCCCGCAACGTCACCATCGCCCCGCCGGGCCGCCTGCCGCTGTTCAGCACCCGCTTCTCGCTGGTGGACGTTCCCGACCTGACCGCCCTGCCGAAGCTGTGGCCAGGCCTGCGCGATATCTGGCTGGGCGCCGGCCCCAGGCCCGAGCTCCTGCACCGCATGCTGAACGCCCTGGCGCGGATCGTCAGCCTCGGCCTGCCGCTGCCGCTGGTGAAGCTGTCGCCCCTGTTCCACGCCGCCAAGACCCGGCTGAAGTGGGGCGAGGACCGCGGCGGGATGTTCGTCCGCGTCGTCGGACTAGACGGGGAGGGCAGGGCCGCCGCCCGTAGCTGGAACCTGATCGCCGAAGGCGACGACGGCCCCTTCATCCCCTCGATGGCCGCCGCCGCCATCATCCTGAACCTGCTGGACGGCCGCCGCCCGCGCAGCGGAGCCCGCACCGCCGCCGGGGCCGTGACCCTGGCCGATTACCAGCGCCTTTTCGACAGCAAGCGGATCGTCACCGGCATCCGTGACGAGCAACCGCCCTCGGCGCCGGTCTACCAGCAGGTCATGGCCAACGCCTGGACCGAGCTGCCGCCCGCCATCCGCGCCATGCACGACCTGCCCGAGGGCGGGCGCCTGGCCGCCGAGGGCCGGGTCGATGTTGATCGCGGCTCAAATCCCCTGGCCCGGCTGGCGGCCGCCGTCATCGGCTTTCCCGGCGCCCAGAAGGACGGCCAGGTCCGTGTCGACTTCGAACGCAGGAACGGCGTCGAGACCTGGACCCGGACCTTCGGCAGCCAGAGCTTCAAGAGCCAGCAGTTCGTCGGCCAGGGCCGCTCAACCTCGCTGGCCGTCGAGGGTTTCGGCCCCATGGGCTGCGGCATGGCCCCCGTGCTGGAAGACGGCCGCCTGCGGCTCATCCCCCGTCGCTGGACGCTGTTCGGACTCGGCCTGCCGGCCTGGCTCTTCCCGCGTATCGAGGCCTGGGAAACGGTGGAGGACGGCCGCTTCCGCTTCCACGTCGATATCTCGCACCCGCTCACCGGGCCGATCGTTCTCTACAGAGGCTGGCTGGAGCCGGTGTAGTCATACGGGCCGAGCGCTCTACTCCGCCCCGAACAGCTCGCGCTTGAACAGCGTCAGGCAGGCTTGAGTGGCCGCCTCCAGATGTGACTTCACGCCTTCCGAACCGACCGCCTTGATCTCCTCATCGCTGAAGGTGCGCAGGCCGAAAGGCTTCCAGTCGCAGGACGCCGTCATCACCACCGTCTGGCTGCTGACCTCCACCAGACGCACCGTCGCCTTGTAGAAGGCGCCGTAGCGGCCCTTGTTGATGATCTCGAAACCCCAGGCGTCGGTGCCGACATCCAGGACGTACTGCGCTCCCGGGCCGGAGACGGCGAGGTCGGCGGGGGTGTCGCCGATGGCGAAGGCCTTGGTCGGCGACAGCCGGGCGCCGGTCTTCTCGACCAGGGCGCGCGTCAATTCGGCGCTCAGCGCGCGGGAGGGGTCGGCGATCTTGTCCCGCTCAACCAGGCGATTGCCGGCCTCGTCCGCCAGGCCCGCGCCGCCGAACCCGGCCATCGACCGGCCCGGGGTGCGGGCCGCGAAGTTGGCGGGACCGCGACGGGTCTCGGCGACCACCTTGCCGTTCATCTGGCTGGCCAGGGCCGGCGTCAACGGCCGGGTCTTGACCTTGGGTGCCGCAAACGCGGGTCCGGTGGACAGCACCATGGCCATCAGGCCGACGAGAACCGCAATCTTGCGCATGTCTGAAACGCCCCCTCGAGCCGCACGCGCGGCCCGAGGAAGGCTTAGCAGCGCCGCGCGGCGGCGGCAAAGGGTGTCAGATGACGCCCAGCATCTCGGCCACCAGCGGGTGGCGCACGATGTCCCGGTCGGCCAGCCGGACGACCGAGATGTTGCCGACCGTCTCCAGTTTTTCGGAAATATCGGCCAGGCCGGACAGGGTGGGCAGCAGATCCGACTGGGCCGGATCGCCGGTGACCACCATGGTCGAGTTCCAGCCCAACCGGGTCAGCAGCATCTTCAGCTGCACATAGGTGCAGTTCTGGGCTTCATCGATGACCACGAAGGCATTGTTCAGCGTGCGGCCGCGCATGTAGCCGACCGGGGCGATCTCGATCAGGCCTTCGGCAATCAGCGCCTTGACCCGCTTCATGGACAGGCGGTCAGACAGGGCGTCGTAAAGCGGCCGCAGGTAGGGCGCCAGCTTGTCCTCCATGTCGCCGGGCAGGTAGCCGATGGACTCGCCGGCCTCCACCGCCGGGCGGCTGAGCACGATGCGGCCCACCTTGCCGGCCTCCAGGGCTTCGACGGCCTTGGCGATGGCGATGTAGGTCTTGCCGGTGCCGGCCGGACCGAGCGCCATGACGAGGTTCTTGCTGTCGATGGCGTCCATCAACGCCTTCTGGCCCTCGGACTTGGGTTTTATGGTCTTCAGATAGCCCTGCTCCCTGTCCTCCTGCCCATGCCCCCCCAGTGGCGACCAGCCTGACCCGACCGGAAGACGGCGGATCTTGCTGTCATCTCCGAATTGACCGGCATCAAAGGCGCCTTCGCGGGCAACGCGCTTGAGGGCTCGCTTGGTCATGAATCAGGCCTCCACAGGGGCAAGAAAAAAGGGCGTCGCCACAATGGCGCGCCCTCGGGTCGGAACGGTGATGTTGGAGTCGCGTGCGAGTCCGGGTGGACCGCTTTCACTGCGATGTTCAGGCGGGGGATACCGCCGGGACTCGAAACGCGACACCCAGGTCTCCATCGTCGGAGCACACGGCCGAAAAGCCGACCATGACAGGTTCGATGAGGTTGGTTGGCCCCCTCGAATCGCCCGATTAGAATGAGGGTAACTTGGTTTATGAGTGGTTAAGCAAGCGCCTTCGCGCAAGATACGGGGTGGACGGATGACTGTTTATGCTTTGGGCGATCGGCGTCCGACCCTGCCCGGGAAGGGCGAATACTGGATAGCACCGAGCGCATCGGTGATGGGTGATGTGACGCTCAAGAAGAACGCCAGTGTCTGGTGGGGCGCCACGTGCCGGGGCGACACCGATACCATCACGATCGGCGAGAACTCCAACGTCCAGGACGGCTCTGTTCTTCACGCCGACTTCGGCGTCCCGCTGAATATCGGCGCCAACGTGACCGTCGGCCATCTGGTCATGCTGCATGGCTGCACGATTGGGGACGGCACCCTGGTCGGGATCGGCTCGATCATCCTCAATGGCGCAAAAATTGGCCGCAACTGCCTGATCGGCGCCAATTGTCTGATCACCGAGGGCAAGGAAATCCCGGACAACAGCATGGTCATGGGCGCGCCGGGCAAGGTGGTGCGCGAGATCGATTCCGAACGGGCTCGCATTCTGGAAGCCTCGGCCTTGCACTACGTCGAGAACTGGAAGCGATACGTTCGGGAACTGACCGTCATCGATTGACGGACGGTACGGAAGGTCGGCTTGCTGATCCCAACAAGGGAGCAAGCCGATGGCCTACGAATTCATCAAGGTCGACCGCGAGGGGCCGGTCACCATCTTCACGCTGAACCGGCCGGAGGTGATGAACGCCCTCCATTCGCCGGCCCACTTCGAGCTGCACGAGGCCTTCGACGCCTTTGCCGCTGATCCGGACCAGTGGGTCGGCATCGTCACCGGGGCGGGCGAGCGCGCCTTCTCGGCCGGCAACGACCTCAAGCACCAGGCCGGCGGCGGCAAGATGGGCAGCCCGCCGTCGGGCTTTGCCGGCCTGACCAGCCGCTTCGACCTCAACAAGCCGCTGATCGCCGCCGTGAACGGCATCGCCATGGGCGGCGGCTTCGAGATCGCCCTGGCCTGCGACATCATCCTGGCGGCCGACAGCGCCGTCTTCGCCCTGCCGGAACCGAAGGTCGGCCTCGCCGCCCTGGCCGGCGGCCTGCACCGCCTGCCGCGCCAGATCGGCCTCAAGCGGGCCATGGGCATGATCCTGACCGCCCGCCGCGTCTCGGCCGCCGAGGGCGAGCAGCTGGGCTTCGTCAACGCCGTCGTCCCGGCCGCCGACCTGATGGCGGAAGCGAAGAAGTGGGCGGCGATGATCAGCGAATGCAGCCCGATGTCGATCCGCGCCTCCAAGGAAGCGGTGATGAACGGCCTCGACGCCCCGTCATTGGAATCGGCGATCAAGGAGCAGTTCAAGCACCCGGCCGTGGCCGCCCTCTTCAAGTCCGAGGACTTCGTCGAGGGACCGATGGCCTTCGCGCAAAAGCGCGCGCCCAAGTGGAAGGGGCGTTAGGCGGTTTTCTGTGTTGTCGCTCTCCGCCCACAACGTGGGCGGAGGACGGTCCGGAGCGCGAGCGACGGACCAGGAGGCTGGACCGCCCTGTCAGGTCTGGAACCGACAGGGTCGCAGCCCCCTCGCTTTTCTCGCATGAGCCCTTATCTAGACCCGCTCATGACCCAATCTCCCCTTTCCGACGACCTCGTCGCCTCGTTCCAGATCGAAGGCTGGCCGGTTCGCGGCCGCATCACCCGTCTGGGCGACTCGATCCACGAGGTTCTGACCCGCCACGACTATCCCGAGCCGGTCGCCAACCTGCTGGGCGAGGCCTGCGCGCTCGGCGCCCTCGTCGGCTCCAGCCTGAAGTTCGAGGGCCGCCTCATTGTCCAGGCCCAGGGCGACGGGCCGGTCAGCTATGTCGTCTGCGACTACGACACCACCGGCGCCTTCCGGGGCTACTGCCGCTATGACGCCGACCGCGTCGCCGAGGCCAGCAAGGGCTTCATCCGCCCCGGCGCCCGCACCCTGCTGGGCGATGGCCTGTTCATCATGACGGTGGACCAGGGCGAGGACATGGAGCGCTACCAGGGAATCACCCAGATCGAGGGCGAGACCCTGGCCCTTTGCGCCGAGCAGTACTTCGCCCAGTCCGAACAGACCCCGACCCGCATCCGCCTGGCCGTCGGTCAGGTCGACACCGGCGAGGGGCCGACCTGGCGGGCCGGCGGGCTGATGATCCAGAACATCGCCTCCGATGACGCGCGCGGCTCGACCGAAGACGTCTGGACCCGCGCCGACGCCCTGTTCCAGACCACCGGCGAGGACGAGCTGGTCGACCCGACCCTGCCGTCCGAAACCCTGCTTTGGCGCCTCTTCAACGAGGACGGCGTGCGGGTCTTCGAGCCCCACCCCCTGAAGGCCTTCTGCCGCTGTTCGGAAGACCGCATCATCACCGTGATCGAGAGCTTCACGCCTGAGGAAAAGGCCGAGATGGTCGAGGACGACGGCAAGATCCGGGTGACTTGCGAGTACTGCAGCCGGGTCTATGCGATCGATCCGGAAGTGGCTGGGGCCTGATCACCCGCAAATGGGGATAGACGGCAATCGTCCCCTTTCTATCCTCCTCGCCAATCGATGAGGGGGTGCGGATGTCATGCCTGCCCGAGGGCTACAGGCTGGAAATGGTGAACGACCCAGCCGTTCTGGGTCGTATCTTCGCGTTGCGTGTCGCCGCATGGCGAAAGCGCAACAGGACCTTTCCGGACATCGGCCTCTGGACCGACCCGTTCGATGAAGGCGCGCTGCATTGGGCGGTGCAGTCTGGCCAGGGAGAGGTTGTGGCCGCTGCCCGGATGACACTCCACGACGGCATCCAGCAGGTTCCGGATGCCGAAATCTATCCTCCGGCGGTTCTCGAACTGACCGGCTCGGTGGCCTCCATCAACCGACTGGTTGTCTGCTCTACCATGGCCGGCATGGGCCTGGTCGCGGCCCTCGACAACGCACGGATCGAGAGGGCCAGGTCAGAAGGCTGTCGATGGGTCGTCGGGGCCACCCGGGCTGGACCGCGCCGGCTGGCGGCGGCGAAAGCGGCGGGTTTCGTCCACATGGGAAGCACGCGGGCTTATGGTTCGGGCCCTTTGAGCACGGCCGCAGGTCAGTCGGCCGCAATTCTGCTGGAACTGAACGCCTAATTCAGCTTCTTCGAAGCCCCCGGCAGGTGCAGCGAGAACTCCGGAATCTCTGCCTCGAAAGCCTCACCGTTGTCGGTGAGCATCTGATAGGCGCCGCTCATCAGCCCGGACGGGGTGTCCAGCGGGCAGCCCGAGACATAGCGGAAGGCCTCGCGCCCTTTCAGGATCGGCTGCTCGCCGACCACGCCGCGGCCGCGGATCTCTTCCTGCTGGTTGCGCGCGTCGGTTATCACCCAGCGCCGCGAGACCAGCTGCACCGTCTCGCTGCCGTGGTTCTCGATCTCGACCGTGTAGTTCCAGAAGTACTTGTTCTCGATCGGATCCGAATGCGCCGGTTCATAGCTGGCCTTCACCCGCACAACGACGTCGCGCGTGCGGGCCTCATAGACCGGGCTGTCCGTCGTTCCGCGTTTCCTGATCGGTCTCATGCAGCATCCAACGCCTGAACGATGTCCTTCGTCAGGTCGGCCACATCCTCCAGCCCGACGCTCATGCGGACGAAACCCTCGGTCAGCCCGATTTCGAGCCGCTTTTCTTCGGGCATCGCGCGATGCGTGGTGGTGGACGGATGGGTCGCCATGCTCTTGGCGTCGCCCAGATTGTTGCTGATGTCGACCAGGTTCAACCGGTCGAGGAATCGCCATGCCGCCTCACGCGAACCGAGGTCGAAGGCCAGCAGGTTGCTGAAGCCGCTCATCTGGGCCCTGGCAACTGCAGATTGAGGATGGTCGGCCCGGCCCGGATAGCGCACGGAGTGGATCGCCGGGTGGTCGCCGATGACGTCGGCCAGAACGGCGGCCGTTTCGGTCTGGCGGCGCACCCGCAGGTCCAGCGTCTCCAGACCCTTGAGCAGCACCCAGGCGTTGAACGGGCTGATCGCCGGGCCGGTGTGGCGCAGGATGTCGCGATAGGCCTCTTCCATAAGGGCGAAGTCGCCGAGGATGGCGCCGCCCAGCACCCGGCCCTGGCCATCGATATGCTTGGTGGCCGAATAGACGACGATGTCGGCGCCCAGCTTCAGCGGTTGCTGGAAGATCGGCGTGGCGAAGACGTTGTCGACCACCACCCTGGCGCCGGCCGCATGGGCGATCTTCGAGACCGCCGCGATGTCGGTGATCTCCAGCAGCGGATTGGCCGGGCTCTCGAGCAGGACGACCCTGGTGTTGGGCCGCATGGCCGCTTCCCAGGCCTTCAGGTCCGTCGCGTCGACGAAGGTGGTCTCGACCCCGAAGCGGGGCAGCCACTGGCTGACGATCCAGTTGCAGCTGCCGAACAGCGCCCGGCCGGCCACCAGGTGGTCGCCCGCCCTCAGCAGGCCGGTCAGCGCCACATGCACGGCGGCCATGCCGCTGGCCACGGCGCGGCAGAACTCGGCGCCTTCCAGCAGCGCCAGACGCTCCTCGAACATCTGGGTCGTGGGGTTGGCATAGCGGCTGTAGACGAAGCCCGGATTGTCCCCGGCGAAGCGGGCGTCAGCGGCCCCGGCGCTTTCGTAGACGAAGCTCTGGGTCAGATAAATGGGCTCGGAGGTCTCGCCGAACGTGCTGCGGTTGAGGCCGCCGCGGATCAGCTTGGTGGCCGGCTGCCAGTCCTTGGGATCAGTGGCTTTGCGATCATCGGCCATGGGAGGGCTCCTTCATCTTGCCGCGCTTGAACCGCATCGGGGCGCCAGGGGCAACCCTGCGGGGCCCAAACTTCTGTTGAAGGTCCTGTCAGCCGGTCTGGAAGGTTGCGCCTGGCCGCCAACCGCCGGATCATCGCCGCCCATGAACATCACCGACGCCCACGGCCTTCCCCTGACCGGCGCCAGCCGCACCGCCGCCGACGCCTGGGACCGGGCGGTGGCAGCCTACAACCGCTATGCCGGCGACCCGGTCGGTGAGCTGGATGCGGCCATCGCCGACAGCCCCGGCTTCCTGATGGCCCATGTGCTCAAGGGCTACATGCATCTGCTGGGCTCCAACCCGCGCGTCGCCAGGGTCGGCCGTCGTTGCCTGGACGCCGTGGCGGGGCTTGACGGCACATCGGGCGAGCGGGCCCACAAGGCCGCCCTTGCCGCCCTCGTTGACGGTGACATCCCCGGCGCCGCCCGCGCCCTGGAAGACGCCGCCATCGCCCAGCCGCGCGACATCGTCGCCCTGCAGATCGGCCAGACCCTCGACTTCCTGCTCGGGGACTCCCGCATGCTGCGTGACCGCATCGGCCGGGCCCTGCCGGCCTGGTCGCGCGGCATGCCGGGCTATCACGCCATGCAGGGGATGCTGGCCTTCGGGCTGGAGGAGACCGGCGCCTACGGCCGGGCCGAGGCGGCCGGCCGCCTGGCCCTGGAGATCGAGCCGCGCAACGGCTGGGCCCGCCACGCCGTCGCCCACGTCATGGAGATGCAGGACCGGCGCGAGGAGGGCATCGCCTTCATGCGCCAGGACGTGGCCACCTGGACCGAAGGCAGCTTCTTCACCGTCCACAACTGGTGGCACACGGCGCTGTTTCACCTTGGCCTCGGCGATGTCGAGGGCGCCCTGGAGGCCTTCGACGGCCCGATCTTCGCCGACCGTTCGGACCTCGCCTTCGACATGGTCGACGCCGCCGGCCTCTTGTGGCGGATGCATCTGATGGACGCCGACGTCGGCGACCGCTGGACCGATCTCGCCGATCTCTATGTCCGCCAGCCGCACGGGGCCTACGCCTTCGATGATGCCCACGCCATGATGGCCTTCGCCGCCACCGGCCGGCGTAGCGAGGCCGACGCGGTGCTGGCCGCGCTGGAACGGGCGGCGGCAGGGCAGGGGGATGCGGCGGTGGTCGCCCGCGAGGTCGGCCTGCCGGTCGCCCGGGGCATCGACGCCTTCGGGGCCGGCGATTACCGGACCAGTATCGACCTGCTGCGCACCGTCCGCTCCGGCGCCGCCCGCTTCGGCGGCAGCCACGCCCAGCGCGACATCATCGACCTGACCCTGATCGAGGCCGCCCGGCGCGGCGGCGACGCGGCCCTGGCCGAGGCGCTGACTGCAGAGCGGGCCATCGCCCGGGGATGACGGCCGGCGTCGGGGCGGGTGTCTGCGGGTGAAAATCCCACTACGAGGCCCAGGCCCGAGCGATCGCCCAAGATTCCCTTGCCAGCCGCCTCCCGCGCGGCGAATGTGGTTCGACGATGACAGACACACCGTCCGCGGGGATTCTTCCCTGCCAATCCATCGAGGATCTGGTCGCGCAAGGCGCCATCACCTCGCTTACCCCGTTCGATACTGATCAGGTCCAGCCGGCCAGCCTCGACCTGCGCCTCGGCCTGCGGGTCTGGCGCGTGCGCGCCTCCTTCCTGCCTGGCCGCCGCAAGGTCTCCGAGCGCCTGCCCGACGTCGCCATGCATGAGCTGGACCTGACGCGCGGCGGCGCCGTGCTGGAGCGCGGCTGTGTCTACATCGCCGAAATCCAGGAAACGCTCGCCCTGCCGCCGGGCATCTCGGCGCGCGGCAATCCCAAGAGCTCCTCCGGACGGGTCGATGTCTTCGTCCGTCTGTTGACCGATCACGGCCACGCCTTCGACGACGTGGTCGAGGGCTATCACGGTCCGCTCTATCTGGAGATCGCGCCACAGACCTTCTCGGTTCTGGTGCGTCCGGGCACCCGTCTCAATCAGCTGCGCCTCAAGCGCGGCAAGCCGTTGATCCTCGAGACCCGCAGCGTCGGGGTCGATCTGTCGTCCGGCATGGCCGGGTTCCGCGGTCGCCGTCACGCCGGGGTCATCGATCTCGACCGCGAGGACGGCCACGATCCGCGAGACTTCTGGGAGCCGCTGGAGCCCCGCAAGGGGGAGCTGCTGCTCGACCCCAACGAGTTCTACATCCTGGCGTCCAAGGACGACATCGAGATCCCGGTGATGCAGGCCGCCGAGATGACCCCCATCGACCCGGCCGTCGGCGAGTTCCGCGTCCATTACGCGGGCTTCTTCGACCCCGGCTTCGGCAGCGCGGAAACCGACTCGGTCGGCTCCAAGGGCGTTCTGGAGGTCCGCAGCCACGAAACCCCCTTCCTGCTTGAGGACGGCCAGACCGTCGCCCGGCTGGTCTACGAGCCTCTCACGGCCCGGCCGACCCGCCTCTATGGCGAAGATGGCTCGCACTACCTGCGCCAGGGGCTGAAACTGTCGAAGCACTTCAAGGCCTGGAAGTAGCGCGTAGTCAGGTGACCTTGATGTAATGTCAGGGTCGCTTGACATGCTCGCTGAGTTTATGAGACAAGCGTCCTTGTCATAAAGACAAGGACGAAAGACATGCAAGAGTCTCACGCCGGCAAGGGGCGCGCCGCCCGAAGCCGCATCCAGATGGTCCTCGCCTTCGCGGGATCCGGCGCGGGTGTGGTCCTGGCCTTCACCGCTCTGCGGATGGAGACCGGCGTGCTGTCCACGATTTTGGCAGGTGTCGGCCTGGTGGTGTCGATCGCCTCGATGCAGGCCAGCCTCCGCTGGAGGAAGGAGGCCGACGAGGCCGTCAAGGAGGCGCACATGACCGGCTGGTACTGGGGCGGCTCCGGCGGTCTGGCTGTCGCCGGCGGCCTGTTCGGCCTGCTGTTCGCGCTGGAGCCAGAGATCTCGCTCCGCCAGTTCGCCCTGTTCCCCGGCGATGCAGGGCTGATCGCCACCGGTCTTCTGATCCCCATCGTCCTCGCCTTCGTCGGCTACACCATCGCCTGGGCGGCGTGGTGGCTGCGTAATCGCTAGGGAGGCCCGCCAATGGCCCGCTCCAATCCGATGAACCCCGCTGTCCGCCGCTACATGAGGCGCTTCATTCCCAGCATGCTGCTCTATGTCGTCGTGCTGACCGGATCGCTCTACGCCATCGGCCAGTTCGACCCCAAGGGGCCGTTGCTCTGGGCCCTGGCTGTCGCCCCGGCTCTCCCGATCCTGGTCGTGATCGCCGTGATGGGCCTCTATGTGCTCGAGGAGACCGATGAGCTGCCGCGCATGATCGCGGTGCAGTCCATGCTCTGGGGCATAGGCATCACCCTGGCGGTGGCGACGGTCTGGGGCTTCCTGGAAAACGCTGACCTCGTGCCGCACCTCTCCAGCTTCCTGATGTTCCCGCTGTTCTGCGGGGCGATGGGACTGGCCCAGCCCTTCATCTGGAGGCGCTACCGGTGAAGAACCGCCTGAAAGTCCTGCGCGCCGAGCGTGACTGGAGCCAGGCCGACCTCGCCGACCGGCTGGAGGTCTCGCGCCAGACCATCAACGCCATCGAGACAGGCAAGTACGATCCCAGCCTGCCGCTGGCCTTCAGGATCGGCCGCCTGTTCGAGCAACCGATCGAAACCATCTTCGACGACGGAGTGTCCCAATGACCTCTTCAGCAGCGCCCTCCCGCAGCCTCACCGTGAGGAGCATCCTGGTTTGCCTCGGCCTCGTCTTCGGCGGAGCCCTGGGGTTCGCCGTCGGCAAGCTCATGAAGTCCGGCGTCATCGATGTCTCGTCGATGAGCTGGTCCGACGAGGCCGCCGCGGTCATCGCCGTCGCCCTGATGGCGCTTGGCCTGATCATCGGCATCGTCAGCCTCAACCGCCGCGCCGCCGGCCGGATGATGGATCCGGAAGGCGAGCGGCCGGCGACGGCCGGGCAGGCGTCCTTCTATCGGCAGCAAGGCCTGGTGCTGTTTCTCGCCGGGGCGATGATGGCCGCGCCGGTCGTGGCAGTCGTGCTCTTCGACCCGCTGCCTTTCCCCATCGCCTCCGCGGTCATGCTGGCAATCGTCGCCGCCTTCCTGGCCCAGACGGCCTACAACCTGCTGGTCTGGCGACGGGCTGACGAACTGATGCGCCAGACGATCTCCCAGACAGGCGCGGTCTGCTTCTGGGTCCTGCAGGGGCTGCTGTTCCTGTGGGCGGCGGCGGAAAAGCTGAACATCGCGCCCGCCCTGTCGGCCTGGGACATGATGACCCTCATGATGGGCTTCTATCTGATCGTTTCCTCGGCGATGTCGATGCGCCGCGGCCTGACCTGACCTTTCGACATCCCTGCGTAGGATTTCCCCGCCATGCTGCTCAAGACCGTGCGCCTGTTCGCTCTCTTCCTGGCCTTCCTCGCCCCCGGCCTGGCGCACGCCGCCCCGACGACCCGCTTCACCATCGAGGTGCGCGGCAAGGGGCCCGACGTCATCCTGATCCCGGGCCTGGCTTCCAGCCGCGCTGTCTGGGAGCCGACAGCAAAGGCCCTCGAAGGCCGCTACAGGCTGCACATCGTTCAGGTGAACGGCTTCGCCGGCAGTCCGGCCGAGGCCAATGCCCAGGGGCCGATTGTCGATGGCATGGTCGAGGAACTGGCGGTCTATATCGCCAACAGCAAGCTCGACCGACCGGCTGTCATCGGCCATTCGATGGGCGGCTTTACGGGTCTGGCCCTGGCGAGCCGGCATCCGGACAGCCTGGGCCGGCTGATGATCGTCGACGCCCTGCCATGCTTCAGTGTGCTGATCAATGCGCCGGACGCCAAGGCGGCCGAGCCGATGGCCGCTCAGGTGCGGAGCAGCTTCGCGACCATGACCGACGCTGACATGCTGGCGACCCAGACCCGGACCATGAAGAACCTGGTCAAGGACGAGCAGGGCCGCAAGGACGCGGTGGCCTGGTCCATGGCCAGCGACCGCCAGGTGGTCGGCCAGGTGACCTACGAGGTCATGACCTCGGACCTGCGTGGTGAGCTCGGCGAGATCCAGACGCCGGTCACCGTTCTCTACGCCAAGGACCCCAGCATGGGCTTCCTCGGCAACTTCGTCGGCGGTCTGTACAAGGACAATTACGCCGGGCTGAAGGGCGTGAAAGTCGTCGAGATCGACGGCGCCCTGCACTTCATCATGATCGACCAGCCGGAGGCCTTCCTCCGCCAGGTCGAGACCTTCCTGAAATAAGCCTCAAACCCAAACAGAGTGGATTGCATCATGTTCAAGTCTCTTCGGAAGACCAAGCTGCTCGCCGTCAGCGCCTTCGCCCTGCTGGGCGTGGCCTGCTCGAGCGTCAACAACTCACCGCCCGCGTCCGTCGCGCCCGAAGCAAAGGGTCCCGCGATGTGGGTCATCCGTGACGCGGACTCGACCATCTACCTGTTCGGCACGGTCCATCTGCTGAAGCCTGACACCCAGTGGCGGACCCCGAAGTTCGAGGCCGCCCTGGCCTCCGCCGATGAGCTGTGGTTCGAGATCACCGACGGCGACGACGCCGCCAAGATGCAGTCGCTGGTCATGAGCCTTGGCATGGACCAGGCCAACCCGCTGTCCAAAAAGCTGACGCCTGAGCAGTTCGCCCGCCTCAAGGGCGCGGCCGAGAAGGTCGGCTTTCCGATCGAGGCGATGGATTCGATGAAGCCGTGGATGGCCAGCGTCACCCTGTCGGTGATGACCATGATGAAGGGCGGCTTCGACCCCAACTCGGGCGTCGACAGCGTCGTCAAGAAGGAAGGCGAGAAGGCCAACAAGCCGCTCAAGGCCTTCGAGACCGCCGAACAGCAGCTGCGCTTCTTCGACAGCCTGTCGCCGGAAGTGCAGGCCGAGTTCCTGATGAGCAGTATCGACGAACTGGACGAGAGCAGCGCCATGCTGGACGGCCTGGTCGCGCACTGGGCGGTCGGCGATACCGCGGCCCTGGAGGCCGACCTGATCGTCGACATGAAGAGCAAGTACCCGGATCTCTACAAGGTGCTGCTGGTCGACCGGAACGCCGCCTGGGCCAAGGTTCTGGCCGAACGCCTGGAAGGCAGCGGCGTCAGCTTCGTCTCGGTCGGCTCGGCTCACCTGGTTGGCCCCGACAGCGTGCAGAACCTCCTCGCCAACAAGGGCGTCAAGGCCAGCCGCTACTAGGATAGACCGCTAGAACGTCAGCAGCCCGGCCAGCCGGTCAGGGTGGGAATAGTAGGGGAACAATCCGGCGCCGGGCAGTTCCCCGAAGCTGACACCGGGCAGGTGACCGAACACCTCGTCGAGGCCGGCCATCGGCATTTCCGGAAAGTCGATGACCCGCCAGGCCGCGCCGCCGACCACCCTCGGCACGGTCCAGCCGCGCGCATAGAGGGCCTGTTCGACGGCGAAACCTCGGGCGCTGCGGGCCGACATGGCCTGGCAGTCCCGGATCAGGCTGGTCAGCACCGTGGGCTCCTCGACAATCCGCCGGTCGGCCTCGATATGGTGCGCCGACCGCAGGATGGTTTCCCGCAGCAGCCTGGTGCTGTTCTGGCGCCGCATCAGTTCGGTGATCAGGTTGATCAGGTCGGGCTGGGTGAAGAACAGTCGCTTTACCGCCCCGGTGACCGTGTTGGCCGCCCGTACCCGCCCGGCCCCTGACCCGCTGGGACGCAGCAGCACCCCGTCGGCGACCAATTGCGGATACCGCTCCGCGAAAGCCAGGGCCGCCCCGACCCCGTCATCTCGCGCGGCGATCCGCACCTGGCTCAGGCGGAGGGATTCCAGGATGGCGGCCATGTCGTCGGCGCAGGCGGTCAGGTAGTCACCGGTATGGGTATCGGACAGGCCGAAACCCGGCCGCTGCGGCACGTTCGGGCGCCAGCCCCTGGCGTGCATCATGGCCACGAAGGCCGGCGGCAGGGTGCGGCCGGTGATCGAGCCGTGCAGGACGAGGATCGGACGCGAGCCGCGCGGGCCATAGTCCCAGAAGGCGGCCTGGCGCTCGTCCCTGGTCTGGATGACCCGCAGGCGGCCGGACACGCTTTCCGGCTGCAGCGCCGTCTCGGCCCCATGGGTCATGGTCACCAGGGCGCCGGCCTCGGTGACAATGCGCACCAGATCCCGCGCCCGGCCGACCCCGGCCTTGGCGTAGAGGGCTTTCAGCTGGCCCCGGATGGTCGCCTCCCGGACGCCCAGCTTTTCGGCGATCTCGGGCGCGCTCAGCCCCTCGGCGGTCAGGGCCCCGACCCGGGCTTCGGCCGGCGTGGCCCCCAGCACCTTGGCCATCAGCGGCTTGAGGTCCGGCTCGAGGAAAATGTCGCCGCACATCAGGGTCATCAGTCTACGGACGATATCGCTGGTCCGCTTCACCCCAAGCCGCTTCTTGATCTTGCCCAGCGCCTCGCGGGCGGTCTCATAGCCGACACCGATCCGCTCGGCGGCGACCTGTACGGTGGGGGCATCCAGCATGGCCTCGGCCAGCCGGGACTCCAGCGGGGTCAGCCCCAGCATACCGGCCGCCTCGAGGGCGAGGGACTTGTCGCGTGAGGGGGCAAAGCAGATCAGCACGATCCGCCTGGCCCCGGCCTGGGCGATGTCGCGCACGTCGGCCGGCACCGGCCAGTTGGCGATCATCTCCGGGCCGGCGGCGCAGGCGGCCATGGCGACGCCCTCCAGGTCGTCCACCAGTCCGGAGGCCTGCCCCTGTCGCGCGGCCTGGTGCGCCAGACGGCGAAGGGCGGGGCTGTCGCCGGGATTGCCGAACCAGTCGCGGAACCGGCTGTCGGCGTAGTGGCAACGGTGGTCGAGGCCGACAACGGCCATGCCGAACCCGGCACGCGGCGCCAGGCTGGTAAAGGCCGAGGCATTGATCACCGCGGCCATCTGCAGCGCCTCGACCAAGGCTTCGGGGTCCCGATCGGCGGTGGTGTGCAATAGCTGCCAGCTGTCGATCGCCGCCATGCTGATGTCACCGGCGGCGAACCGGTCGAGCATGGATGGCGTGGTCTCTACGCTATCGAACACGACTCTACTCTTCCCTGACGGGTTCCTCGGAGAGTGTGCCTAACATGGGCATGCGAGGTCAGGCCACCTATTCGCGCAGGTAGATGGAGCGCTTGGGGGTCATCATCACCCGTTGCAGCATGGGCGTGAAGGCGTCCAGCGGCATCGACTTGAAATTGGGATCGAACGCCTCCTGATCGAACAGGTGGCAGAACTGGGCGGTGTATTCGAAGTCAGGATGGCCGCGGAACTGGTCGCGCATGTTCCGGTCCAAGCCCAGGTGGTGGAAGAAGTAGTAGCCCTGGAAGATGGCGTGGTTGGCGACCATCCAGTGGTTCCGCTCCGAGACGAAGGGCTGGATGATGGCGGCGGCGACGTCGGCGTGATTGCGCGGGCCGAGGGTGTCGCCGATGTCGTGGAGGAGGGCGCAGACGACGTACTCCTCGTCCATGCCCGCCTGGTGGGCGCGGGTCGCGGTCTGCAGGCTGTGCTCCAGCCGGTCGATGGCGAAGCCGCCGCAGTCGCCTTCCAGCAGCTTCAGGTGGGCGATGATCCGCTCGGGCAGACCGCGCCCGAACTCGGCGGCGGCCCTGGAGATGTTCAGCCAATCTTCCTGGGTGCCATCGACCATGGCGTGAAACTTGGCCTGCGCTTCGTGCCCGTGTTCACCGTCAGCCATGTCGCGTCTCCCGAACGATTGTTTGAGCCATGGTGCGGGAGGCGGCGGACGGCGTCAATCTAGGCCAGCGCCCTGAGGTAGTTGACGCTGTTTTCGACACTCGGCCAGTAGGGCTTCGGCGGCACGTCATGCTCGACGAAGAAATGCTCGACGCCGGCGGCGCGGCCGGCGGCGATGATGGCGGGGAAATCGAGCGTGCCGGCGCCGACGTCGGTCATCGCGCCGTCGGGAAGGGCGTCCTTCAGGTGGAGGAGCTTCACCCGGCCGGCGAGCCTGTTGATCATGGTTACGGGGTCTTCGCCGCCGGTTTTCAGCCAGTAGACATCGAGTTCGAAGAAGACGAGCGCCGGGTCGGCCGTCAGCAGGATGTCAAAGGGCCGGGTTCCTTTCGAGGTGTCGAACTCGAAGTGATGGTGGTGATAGCAGGTGGTGAATCCCTCGCCGGCCGCCTGCCGGGCGAAGGTTTCGATCTGGCTGACGACGACGGGCCAGTCAGCCGTGTTCGGATCGACGAAGGGCATGACGATGAAGCGACAGCCCAGGGTCTTGGCCACCTGCAACACCCGCTCCGGACGGTCGGTCATGTCGGGGAGACCGATATGGACCGATGGGCAGTCGAGGGCGATCTCGCCCATCCGGGCGGCCAGCGGGACGAAGTCCATCTCCAGCGGCGCGGCGAACTCGACCTCGTCGTAGCCGCTGGCCTTGATACGCTCCAACGTGCCGATCGGGTCTTCGGCGAAGGGTTTGCGCAGGGTGTAGAGCTGCAGGCCGACGGGCTTCATCACAGGGCTCCTTGTTCGAGCAGGTCGGCGGCGTGGTGGGCCGTGCGGGCCGAGAGCGCCATGTAGGTGAGCGACGGGTTCATCGAAGCGCTGGAGGCCATCACCGCCCCGTCCGAACAGAACAGATTGGCGACCTCGTGCGCCTGGCCCCAGCTGTTGAACACCGAGGTGGCGGGATCGCGGCCCATGCGGGCGGTGCCCATTTCGTGGATGCGGTCGCCGGGCGGGGTGAGGTAGGCGCCGGCCTCTTCCCACGGCGTGATGTCGGTGCAGCCGGCGGCGGCCAGCATGGCGGCGCAGTCGCGGGCCGCGTCCATCATCATCGCGGCCTCATTGGGTCCGTGCTCGCAGTCGATGACCGGCAGGGGGATGCCCCAGCTGTCAACGCGGGAGGTCGTCAGGGTGACCCGGTTGTTGGTGTTGGGCAGCACCTCGCCGAACGGCCCAAGGTACATGGCCCAGACCTTCTTGGGCCGGCCGGAGGCGTCGAGCTCGCCGCCCTCGCGCCTAACCTTGCGCGCCCCGCCCTGCATGCCGAAGCCGCGCAGGTAGGGCTTCTCGTCCTCGGTGATGTTGCCATAGCGCGGGACATAGATGCCGGTCGGCCGGTCATCCTGCCAGGGTTGGTCCTCGAAGCCGGGGAAGGTGCCGACGACCTGTTTGCAGCTGACGTGGTCCATCAGGTTACGACCGACCTGGTCGCTGCCGTTGGCCAGACCGCGCGGGAAGGCGTCGGAGCGGGAGTTCAGCAGCAGGGCGGCGGTGTTGATCGCCGAGGCGTTGAGGAAGACCAGGCGCGCCTCATAGGTGACGCCCTGCTTGGTCAGCCGGTTGATGGCCCGAACGCCGGTGGCCCGTTTCGTCGCCGGATCATAGGTCACGCTCTCGACGATGGCGTCGGTGACGATGGTCAGGTTGCCGGTCGCTTGGGCCGCCGGCAGGGTGGCGGCCTGGGAGGAGAAGTAGCTGCCGATCTGGCAGCCGTGGTGGCATTTGACGTGCTGCTCGCACTTCTTGCGGCCGACATCCATCTGCGGCTTGGCCACACGGCTGAGGTTGGCCGTCCGGCCCATGATCATCCGCCGGGTCGGGAAGGCCTCCTCGATCCGGTCCCTGACCACCTCCTCGACGCAGTTGAACGGGAAGGGGGGAAGAAAGTCGCCGTCGGGCAACTGCGGGACCTCGTCATAGTTGCCGCTGATCCCGGCGAAGGCCTCGACATGGTCGTACCAGGGCGCGAGATCCTCATAGCGGATCGGCCAGTCGACGCCGTGGCCGTCCTTGAGGTTGGATTCGAAGTCCTGCGGCGCCCAGCGATAGGACTGCCGCCCCCAGGTCAGGGACCGGCCGCCCAGCTGATAACCGCGGATCCAGCGGTAGGGCTTTCCGGGGACCGTCTCGTAGGGATAGTCGTGGTCGCTGGCCCAGAACTTCCGGTTGGAGTTGAACAGGGCGTACGAGACCCCCTCGTAGTAGGGATAGTGCAGCCGCTTGTCTTCGTCCGGGATCTGGTCCTGGCTGGGCCGCAGCTTCAGGGCCGTGTCCTTGCTGTAGTCCGGCCCGCCGTGCTCGATGTCCGGCCCGCGTTCCAGCATCAGCACCTTCAGGCCGCGCTGGCACAGCTCCTTGGCGACCCAGCCGCCACTGATCCCCGACCCCACGACTATTGCGTCGAACGCCATCGCATCCCCCTCAGGCTTGATTGAACAGGTCTATCGCCTGCTTGAGCGCGGCGATCGGTTCGCCGCGCGGAATGAACTCGTGCCCGACCCAGCGGTCGTAGCCCTGATGCTTCAGCATCCCCGCCACGCCGCGCCAGTTGATCTCCTGCCGGTCGTCCAGATCTCGGCGGCCAGGGGCGCCGGCGGTGTGGATGTGGCCGATGATGTCGAGGTTGGCCTTGATGGTGCGGGAGAGGTCTCCCTCCATCAGCTGCATGTGATAGCCGTCGTAGAGCAGCTTCAGCGCCGGCGAGCCGAGCCCGCGCGCCACGGCGGCGCCAAAGGCGGTGTGGTCGCACTGCTGGCCGGGGTGATCGACCTTGCTGTTCAGGAGCTCCATCAGCAGCTGGACGCCGGCGCTCTCCGCATCGGCGACCACGGGCGCCAGACCCTCGACGCAGGCGGCGATGGCGCGATCGTCATCGCCATCGCCGAAGCGGTTGCCGGCGAAGACGATTACCTGCTCGCAGCCGCCCTTGGCGGCGGCATCAATGTTCCGGCGCACCTCGGCCTGCAGGGCAGGGTGGCGGGCCGGGTCGTTGAAGCCTTCTTCCAGCCTGTGGCCGGTCAGGGTGACGACCGTGAGGCCGAGGTCCTGCGCCACGGGCCAGAGCTCCTCGGGCAGCATCTCGACGCCCTTGGCGCCGACCGCCGCCGCCGCCGCCAGGAAGGCAGCCGGCTCGATCTCGCGCCCCAGGGTGAAGGACCACCAGGCAAAGCTCTGCCGCATCAGTCCGCTCCGCCATTGAAGGCGACCCAGCGCCCGTCCGCCGCCGCGCTGGCCACCGCCGCCTCGATGAAGCGCAGGCCGTCGACGCCATCCTTGATGCCGGGCAGCATCGGGGCGGAGCCGCCGCCGATGAGGTCGGCGGCGTCGGCGTAGATCTGGGCGAAGCCTTCGAGATAGCCTTCGGGATGCCCGGCCGGGATGCGCGTCGCCCCCTCTGCCGCCGATGACAGGCCCGGCCCGCCGCGTCGGAGAAGTTGAGGCGGCTCGCCAAGCCGCGCGAAGCGCAGCAGGTCCGGCTCTTCCTGCGCCCATTCCAGCGCCGCTGTCTCGCCGTAGATCCTCAGGCGCAGACCATTGGCGACGCCGATCGCCACCTGGCTGGCCCAGAGCTGGCCGCGCGCGCCGCTGGCCCAGCGCAGGCGGATCTGCACGTCGTCGTCGAGGCGCCGGCCGGGCACGAACCGCGAGGTCTCGGCGCTGACGGCCTGAGCTGCCTCGCCGGTGACGAAGCTGGTCAGGTGGTAGGCGTGGGTGGCGATGTCCCCCAGGGCGCCGCCAGCCCCGGCCCGGGCCGGATCGCCGCGCCAGTCGGCCTGCTTGTTGCCCGATTGATCCGTCGCCAGCCAGTCCTGAGCATACTCGGCCTGCACCACCCGGATCGCCCCCAACAGCCCATCGGCCACCATGACCCGCATCTGACGCACCATGGCGTAGCCGCTGTAGTTATGGGTCAGGACGAAGGGGACGCCCGCGCCGCCCGCCGTCGCCTCCAGGTCCAACGCATCGGCCAAGGAGGTGGTCAGCGGCTTGTCGCAGATGACCGCGATGCCGGCCTCGAGGAAGGCCTTCGCGGGCCCGTGATGCTGGTGGTTTGGCGTCACGATGGCGACAGCGTCGATACGGTCCGGCCGGGCGGCCTCGGCCTGCGCCATCTCCTTCCAGTCGCCGTAGCAGCGTTCATCGGCCAGTCCCAGTGATCGGCCAAACGCCCGTGACCGTGCCGCATCGCTGCTGAACGCCCCGGCCATGAGGTCCCAGCGACCATCCAGCCTCGCGGCCATGCGGTGAACCCCGCCGATGAAGGCGCCGTCGCCGCCGCCGACCATGCCGAGCTTCAACCGTCTAGCGGTCAAGGCCGAGCATCCTGCGGTTGGCCGCCTGGTCGACGCCGGTGGCCAGGAAGTCATCGAAGCTCTTGCCAGTGGCCTTGATGATGTGGTCGCGGATGAAGGGCGCGCCTTCGCGGGCCCCGTCGACCGGGTCCTTCAGCGCGCACTCCCACTCCAGCACGGCCCAACCCTTGTATCCGTACTGGGCGAACTTCGAGAAGATGGCCTTGAAGTCGATCTGACCGTCGCCCAGCGATCGGAACCGTCCGGCCCGTTCCTTCCAGGGCGCGTAGCCGCTGTAGACGCCCTGGCGGCCCGTCGGCCGGAACTCGGCGTCCTTGACGTGAAACATCTTGATGCGGTCGTGGTAGAGGTCGATGTATTCCAGATAGTCCAGCTGCTGCAGCAGGAAGTGGCTGGGATCGTAGAGCAGGCAGGCGCGGGGATGGTGATCCACGCGGTCCCAGAACATCTCCACCGTCGTCCCGTCGAACAGGTCCTCGCTCGGGTGGACCTCGTAGCAGAGGTCGACCCCCACGTCCTCGAAGGCGTCCAGGATCGGCCGCCAGCGTCGCCCCAGCTCGTCGAAGGCTTCCTCGATCAGCCCGGCCGGGCGTTGCGGGTAGGGGTAGAAATAGGGCCAGGCCAGCGAGCCGGAGAAGGTCACATGGGCGTCGAGGCCCATCCGGCGCGAAGCCTTGGCCCCGAGCAGAACCTGTTCCACGGCCCAGGCCTGCCGGGCCTTCGGATTGCCGCGCACCTCGCGGGGGACGCCGCCGTCGAACATCTCGTCATAGGCCGGATGAACCGCCACCAGCTGCCCCTGACTGTGGGTCGACAGTTCGGAAACCTCGAGGCCGGCATCGGCCAGAACCCCGCGAACCTCATCGCAATAGGCATCGCTTTCGGCCGCCAGCTTGAGGTCGAACAGCCGCCGGTCCCAGGTGGGGATCTGCACGCCCTTGTAGCCCAAGCCCCCGGCCCATTCTGCGATGGACTTCAGGCTGTTGAACGGCGCCTCGTCAGAAGCGAACTGCGCCAGAAAAATCGCCGGACCTTTCACGAAGTCCTCCCGATGCCGTGTCTGTTCTTGTTGTGGCACAGCACACGACGCTTCGGCCCGCCCCGCAAGGGTCCAACGACGCCAGGCGGCGACGAAGTCTGTGAATTGTTGGGAAATCTGGAGCGGCCGGGGGGAATCGAACCCCCGACATTCAGCTTGGGAAGCTGACGTTCTACCTCTGAACTACGGCCGCATATGTTCGTGAATTCAACACGTTAGACAAACTCCCCTTTGCACCTCAGTGCGCAGTTTACAGGACGGTTTACCGCGTCGTTCCGAACGACTTCTCCTTAGCTGGCATTCTTCCGTCGCTCAAGCAGCGCAAGGGCTTCCTTCACAAGGATATCCTGATCGACGTAGTGCTTGCGGATGTTGGACACTCGAGAAGCTTCCCAACCGACGATATCGGCGACCTGCTCCGTAGTGAACCCATGCGCGAAGAAGCGCGTGACAGCCGTTCCGCGAAGATCGTGCAGATGCTTGTCTACAGCAGCTTTTCTTTTGGCCCGGTCAAAGGCCTGGGTCAGTGAATTCGGCAACCATGGCGTTCCCAGACCGGACGTAAGGACGAAGTCGCTGGGCGCCATACCAGCAGCAATTTTTCGGTCCCTGTCGATCTGGAGAAGATGGAGTACTGCTCGTGCGCCAACTGTGATCGGGATGTTCACGCGCTTCCGGCCACGACTTTTCGCAGTGAAGAAGCGAATAGCCTTCTCATGAATGTGCTCCCATCGCAGGGCCACGAGATCCCCGCGTCGCATGCCGGTCTCCGCCGCCAGCTTGATTGCTGGAATGGCATGTGGCGTCATGTTGGCGAGAATATTCGCCAACTCCAGGTCATCAATGATCTGGTCTGCTCTGTTCGCGCTGTAGAGAGATTTCACCCCAACCAAGGGATTGACCTCAACCATCTCGTGCTCGAGGCCATAGGCTAGAATTCGTCTTAGGACCTGGACGCCATAGTCCGCTGTCCTTGGTGTGGACGCTCGTTTGTCTCGCCACTCAAGGAAACATCGCCGAACGCCTTTCGCACCAACAGACTTCAGCGGCAGAGACCCGAGCTCGGTGCCGATCTCGTCGAGCCAGGGACGCCATTGAGCCTTCGTCGTGGAGGCTAACTTGGCGAACTCAGGGGACCGACGGTAGCGTTCGACAAGCGACTGCAAACTGGCCTGAGAACTGAGCTGTTCCGGTGCTGTTTGTCGGTACGCATCAAGGAGCGCCTGCACACCATCCACTTCGCTTTGAAGAGCGGCCATCAGCGACCTTCCCTCGAAGCGCATCATCAGAGGGCTGGCCCGGCGCCGGTACCAATAGATAGCGACGCTGCCGTTTGCTAGGCGCTTAACGACCCGGTGGGCTCCCGGCAGCCTAACAGTTGAGCGCTGCACGGCCCGCCTCCCACTGATCGAAGGCAGTCTGGCCATCTAGTGGCGGGGAGGGCGCTGTCGAGTTCATGGCCCGGTGGGGAGAAAGACCGTCCAGCCAAGCGTCAATGGCAGACCGGTCGTAACGTGCCGCCTTGCCAAGCCCCTCAGCGACCAGATGGATCGGGCGGACGGGAATGTTCTTCATAAGCTCGGAACTACTGTAGCCGAGGTAGCGCGCAGCCTGTTTGATCGTGAGCAGACGCGGTGAGATCGACGCGATTTCGCGACGAAGGACTGTTGTTGTTTGCAAGGTATGTTGCCGAACTTGGGCGGTATGCGCCCTCGCCTTGTATCCAGAAGGCGGAACCGGTCTGCCTTCGCCCGCAAGGCTACAGCAGTGACACCGAGATAGAAGTCTTGCGGCTCGGTGGGGCCCGGACAGTTGAATTGTCACGGGCCGCTGCTTAATAGGCCGCGCTTGCCGAGAAAACAAGGCCGGTCACGCTGCGGCCACCAGCGAGATTGCAGCGATTTGATCCATGGTGAATATCGGGTCTGCGTTTTTCGTTGCGGTTCGGACGGCGGCCAGAAGCCTAGCCTCATTTGCCGTCGCCACCCGCCTCTCCAAGTCTTCGACCAAAGCGGCCGGTACATCGTGGTTTCGGAGCCGCTCCTGCTTCAGCCACAACACAAAGATCGTCACCAGATCGACGGCGAGTAAGTCAGCGAGCTGCCCCAACCTCGCCATGGGTATGGGCGTCCGTCCTGTCCGCCACATACTGACCAAGTTGGTAGCCTTGAACCCCAGCCTTGCCGCTGCCTCATCATTTGTCATTCCTAGAGCGTCCCAATTCGCATCAATGAACTGCGACAGAGTGCTGGGCGTGTAGGAAGCCGATGTAGTTCTCGGCCGCCCGACGCGATTGAGTGTCTTAGGCATTCAGTTTCTCTTTGCTTATTTGTTCCTGTCTGCTGACAATACATGATTGTTTTCTATAGCTTTCGGCAATACGTCCTCATAACGCTGGGAAGTATGATCAGATGCGCGGCGCATAGGTCCGATATACATCGGATGCGCCGCGAACTGATTTCGTTCAACGGCCAATCGACCATGGCAAAACTTCTGCGGACCTCGGAGCACGTGTCCGGCGATCTGCCTTCCATCTGGTCTGCGCGAGCTTGAATGGCGCCAGCTCGAAGTAGCCTGAGCATGATTTCTTGATCAGCCGAGGTGTCGTTGAATTTGTCCTTCCACCAAGCCTCAACGCCCTCTCCCTCCGACAGCATGTCAACTCCAGGGGTTTTGAGGGATCGGATCTGGTCCCGGAGTTCGGATCAGGAGCGTTGCGCTGGGCCCGGAAGCTCAAGCTGTAGGAATTATGCTCGGACGGTCGAAACTGGTCTGAGGTAGTCCACCACTGCGAGACCCACCCGAGGTCGTCAGCGGTATTCTGGAGGTCTCCGGAGCTAGTGCTGGTTGGTGAGCACACTTGCTCGATCTCAGAGCGTCTTCAGGCCCCTAGGCGGGCCCCAGCCACCCATTGGCTGCCCGCGCCATTGACCTGGCGGCGGCAGAGGCGGAGCTTATGCCTAGGCGGGGAGTGGACACTATGGAAGCCAAGGGGCCGAGCACCTGGAGGATTGGCGGCGGCCGATACAGTCTGCGCGCGACCATCGCCTTGGCCGCCCTCCTGGCTGGGTGCGGTGGTTCCTCTCCCGGCGCTGATAATTCCATCAACGCACCAATTCGGGTGTCGGGCATTGTTGCGCTCACCTGTCACCTAAAGGCCGGCGTCCACGCCGAAATCGGGCCTCGCATCGGGAAGCATGAGCGGGACAGCAAGGGTATGGAGGTGACCTTCACGGAGTTTGATTGGGCCAACCATCGCGCCCGGATGATTGGAAACCAAGGCGCAGCGGAGGTTGAAGCCCGGCTAGAGGGGCCGCCCATCCAAATGGTGTTCCTTGAGCGGACCCCCATGGGCAACACGATGATGACGTCGGTGTTCCTCTCGCCCGCCACCGACGAAGTCTCCGCCGGCCTGGAAGGCACGGTAGTGAAGGGGAGGCAGGCCAGCGTGGTGCATTCCAGGCACACAATGGACCTGGCCAGTTCCGGCGAGGCTAGCGGCCTCGTCTCGCAAATGGCTGGAGTGTGCGACATCAAATTCTAGGTCGGACGGCTCGCTGCAAGTGGGGGAGCGGGGCGTTCTCGGGGCGACGGCGCGCCATTGATCGCACAGCCGCGAAGGTGAAGCTTCGCTCTCATTTGGGGGGCTTGGCGATGGACTTGAGAGTCTACGGGTTGAGGGCCGCGAGGACGGTCCGAGGATGGGCTTGGCGAGTGGTCGGGGGCCGCTACAGCCGGGGCGCATGGGCCCTCACTACGGCGGGGATAGTCGCGGCGCTGGGCCTCTTGATCGTCCCGTTCAACACCTTCCTTTGGACTTCGCCAGAGCCGCTCGGGGACATCTACACATGGACCGCGCTGCCCGGTAGACACTGTGATCTATGCGGGTAGGTTCAACGCTATGGACCACTATCTCCTTCTCGGCGGCTCCGCTTTCGAAAGGCCCGGTACGGGTATTCATCCCCACGCGAAACCAGCCAAGGCTATGTGGCGCTTCCGCTCTGTCGGGGGGCTAATAGCGTCAATCCTTCTGGTCGGCGCGTGCTCGCCTGAACGCTCGGCAGATCATTACGAGGATGCGGGCGGAAGAGCGGCTCAGACTGTGGACGAAAACAACCAGCGGTCGCGCGCAGAGGTCGGAGACGTCGATGCGCTCAACGAGAGAGCAGCAGATGATCTCGAAGGGTCAACTTACAGCGATCTAGGGGAGCCATACGGCTGCAAGCAGGACTGCTCCGGCCACGAAGCCGGTGTGGCTTGGGCTCAAGAGCAGCTCATTACAAATCCAGACGAGTGTGGCGGAAAGAGCCAGTCCTTCGTGCAGGGCTGCCAAGCCTACGCCGAGGCAGTCCAGGAGCGGGTCGAGGAACTCCGCGTCGAATAAGGTGCGTGGTACAATCAACCATTTTGCGCGTGGAGCTTACAGGGACAGGTGGTGTCTCATCGCGTCTTTTGCGATCGGTCGCTTTATCTGCGACAGTAAGAGGATGTTGGCGGTAACGCTGCCGTCTGCCCCTCAACTTTGGCGTTGTCGTCGCCGTTGAACTAGCATCCCTTCCCGCTTGATGACTCGCCCACGACATGAGGGCATTGTGCGAGAAGCAACTCGCAGACGGGTGCCAGATGTTGATCACCTTGTTGGGGGTTGTGGTTGGGGGCTTCCTGGGCTTCGGAGTCTTTGGCGGCGGCTGGGACCTCAGGGGCAAGAGCCATGCGCGGATAGGGTCGGCATATGGCGGCTTCTTCGGGGGAGCGGCCGCCATGCCCATGCTCGCCAACGGCCTTTTCTGGGCCGACGAAGCCCAAATCACTCAGGGAGTCGTCGGCCTCCTTTTCTGGCCAGCTGCGTTGGCGGGCTCTGGAGCTGGCATCGGTTGGATAATGGACCGGAACAGAGCGGCGCAAGCCCCTCCGCAAGACGCGAAACTCCCAACTCACAAGACCACCATGGCCGGGGAAGGCCTATCGCAAGGACCGAGCGCCACAGATGACGCCTACGATATCGCCGGGCGGGAACTTCAGAGCGGAGCCAAACACGCAGGCGCCTGGGCCAGGGCCGTGGTCGAGGCCGATGGCGATCCAGCAAGAACAGAAGTTGCCTATGTGAGATTGCGGGTGGCCGCCTTGGAAGCAATCGCCCGGGAAGACGTGGCGCGGCGCATGGAGGCGGAAGCCGAACGCTCTGCACTGGAGGCGGAAGCTGAACGCAACGCTCTGGAAGCGGAAGCTGAACGCGCTGCACTTGAGGCGGAAGCTGAACGTAAGGCGAAGGAAAACAACGTAAGTCGATTTGAAGCAGAAATAACCCTGTTGGCCCGCAATGCAATAGCGAGACGCGGCCAATACGACTCTGCAAAAATACATGAGGTCCAGAATTTAGCGAACTACATCAGAGCTTCATACGATAGTGCAGAGAATCTCGCGCGTTGGGAAATATACAGGTCCGGGACTGGGTATAGATTTCAGGGAAAATTCTATGCTCGGTTAACCGGTGCCGTTGGCGCCGCACGAGCGCAGGCAGACGAAGAGGCCTCGAACCTTGGCACGGTGAGAGCGCCATCTAGAGCAGCCCCCCAAGGCGGAGCAGCACCTACAGCTTCAGATGATCAGCCGCCTTTCCGCTGGGATGACTTCCGCTAGCCATGCTGCTCCTCGACGCAACCGCCCTGTGGCAAGGCCCTATACACTGGTTTTCAGACTGGCCGGTGGGTGAGGTTCCGCAGGTCGGGTCGCTCGTCTACACGATATGGGATCGCGATGGCCGGTTCGTCTATGTCGGTATCTCAGGCCGATCAGTTACGCAGTCTGCTCGGGCAAAAGGCCCGCTGGGTCGGCTTGCAAGCCATGCAAGCGGACGAAGGTCCGGAGATCAGTTCCTCATCTACGTTTGCGACCGCCTTGTTCTGCCTCGGCTGGGGAACCGGATCGCCGATGTCGCAGATGGAACACTGTCGCTAGACCGCGAGACCAAGGCCTATGTACGTAGCAACCTAGGCTTCAGATGGCTTGCGGTGGGAGAGCCAATGGCCGCCTTCGCGCTTGAGCGAGCGCTACAGGCCGGAAAGCACAACCCGCCCGGCCCGCCGGTTCTCAATCCGAAACCGCTGCTGGGGCCGCCCGGTAGACAAGCAAGGCCATCGGTCTAGGCTCCACACATGGACCACTCCCCCCTCATTGGTCGCTCTGCGCCGCTGAAACTTCGGCTCGCTCGCCTTTGGTGGGGGCTGGTCTATGGGCTGATCCGGTCATCCAGGTGGCTGACGGGGCGACCCGGTTATGAGGTGGCCGATATTGGGCCGGACATTCTCGTCTATTACAACTGCGCCGATGACGAGTTTGAGCATCGTACCGGTGTAGGGCGAGTGATGACCTTCTGGGCCCCCAACGGCATCGGGCAGCCAGCGGGACACGACGGGCTAACTCCACGCCCCCCGCGCATCGTAAACATACACGCAAAGCGCCGACCGTTTCCTTGACGTCGCCAGGTCATCATTGACCCGAGGTGGCAACCGCATAGGCTCAAGCTGCGCGGCTCTGGGGGCATCTATGAAATTCGGCTTTCTGGTGGTGGCCCTTGCCCTGGCCCTTGGTGCGCCCTTGCAGGTCGCCGCTCAGACGCTGGAGGAGTGCGTAGCTGCCTATGATCGCAATGATTACGTCACCGCTTTCAATCTTTGCAGGCCACTAGCTGAGCGAGGGAACGCCGAAGCGCAGTCCCGCCTCGGCTCCAGGTTCATGCTCGGCGAAGGCGTGCCGAAGGACTACGCCGCCGCCGCAAGCTGGTTTCGCAAAGCGGCTGAGCAGGGGAATGCGAATGGGCAGTATAACTTCGGCGTGTCGTACTATCTGGGCCAAGGCGTGCCGAAGGACTACGCCGCCGCCGCAAGCTGGTTTCGCAAAGCGGCTGAGCAGGGGCACGCGCCAGGACAGTTCAACCTAGGTTCGATGTACGCCAGAGGCGAAGGCGTGCCGCAAGACTACGCCGCAGCCTTAAACTGGTATCGTAAAGCAGCTGAGCAGGGGTACGCGTCAGGGCAGTCTGCTCTGGGTTACAGCTATTCCAATGGCGAAGGCGTGCCGCAAGACTACGCCGCCGCGGTAAGCTGGTATCGCAAAGCGGCTGAGCAGGGGGACGCCTACGCGCAGTCCAACCTCGCTTACGCCTATTCCAATGGCAAAGGCGTGCCGCAGGACTACGTCCAAGCCCACAAATGGGCCAATCTGGCAGCATCGACAGCAACCGAAGCCGATCTACGGGATAGAGCTGTTAAGCAACGTGACGAAGTCGCGCTACTGATGACGCCAAAAGAGGTCGCTAAAGCTCAGGCTCTTGCAAGCGCATTCAAAGCAAAGCCAGAAACACCACCTGCCGGATCAGATGCCAGCGCTTCGAACAAGCAGGACGATAGTGGGCTGATCACTGCCATGGTCCTCGTCCTACTAGCTATCGGCTTTGTCTTGATTGTAGCCCTAGCCGCTAGGGGGGCAGGGGCTACCCGCCAAAAATCGGGTCGAGAGGGCCAGGAGCGCGCCGAAAAGGAACGGGCTGACAGGGAGCGCTCAGATAAGGAGCGCGCCGATAAGGAGTACGCGGAAAAGCAGCGAGCTGAACAGGAACGCACCGAGAAGGAGCGCGCTGACAAACAGCAGTCTGAAAGCGCCCGGTCGAAGGCGCGCAAGGAGAAAATCCGTCCTTGGTATGAGGTCCTGGGCGTAGAGAGGGATGCGTCAGCCAAGGATGTCATGAGCGCCTACAGAGCCCTGATCGGCAAATACCACCCAGACAAGGTCTCTGGGCTCGGTCAAGAGTTTCAGGAAATTGCCGAGCGGAAAGCTCGGGAGATCAACAACGCTTACGCGGAATACAAAAGAAAACGGGAATGAGGTGCTCTAGCCGCTGCTTTGATTGGCGGGCGCCGAACAGCTGGCCAATGGCAGGTTCAATGCTGGTGGGCCTGTGAGCTCTCCGTTGCTGGGGCGCTGGAAGAGCGTGTTGTTGGACTCGGGAGACAGCTTGGCCTTCAGAGCATAGGCCGTGGGGGCGTCCCGGTCTCGCCGAAGAAAGATGCCATCGACTGATCTCTTCCGGCGCCGATCTATCTGTTCAACAATTTGCGCACAAACCGCTTCCGTGTTGTCGGCACCCACACCTAGCTAGAATTCCTTCGGACCCCTCTCTCGATATTCTGCAGCCGCTCAAGGCGCCCGCGTTGTGAAATGTGCGCTCCGCTCTTCCGCTAGGTCTTTGTGAAGCGACCGGACGCCGTTGGTCGCTGCCGAACGGTGGGTGGCCTCGGGATCAACAGATGTCTGGATCAATCCTGGTAGCTAAACCGCACAAGTGTCGATGTGCTCACGTACACCGAGCCGCGACATTGAAAGCGGGGCGGGACCGCGTCACTAGCGGTTTGAGCCCCAGAATTAGGCTGTGGCCAGGTCCCACACTCTAGGTGGCACACCTACCGGCGATGTCGTGCAGGAGTCTTGTCGGTAGTTCTGGGGGCCTTACAGGGGCATCGCTGAGAAGAACGAGCCCAAGGCATCCCTACATGCCGCAACCAGTTCCGAGTGTCCGCCATTCGCCACTGCACGCTCGATAGTTTCCGCGAGATGCGTACGGAGGAGGGATAAACTGAGCGCCGACCCTCAGAGAAGCTTGATCTATCGGGTGCCCCAGAAGCAGATATAAACGCAGGCCGCTCGTCGCGTCGTAACCTACGGATCGTAATCGATGGCAACCTCGTTGAACCCTAGGTACCCACCCCCCAACCGCTCCAAGCAGACCCTCCATCACGTGAAAGATGAGGATGGTATTCTCGACATTGGTTGGAGCGAGGGTGTCTTGGCGGACGGTCGAGCCTATCGGGCCGAGATGTGGGCGCAGGACGGCGTCAGCATGCTGACCTTTTTTTTCAGTTCCGCGGAGATCGCCGACTTTGACCAGGACCAACTGAAGGAGCGGGTCGTGGCAGAGGGCCTTGTGACGTTTAAGCCCGGTGCTCGAGAGATTTGTGGGGCAAAGCTCTGCGCCGACGATGCAGACGAGCCGATGTGGTCAATCAACGTCTTCGTTGGGGACGAAGATGAGAGCTGCCTCGCTGGGTCCGTGCCGATTTGGCCTTACGCGGGCAAAGGGGGGGCAAATTCAGTTTTTCATCCCCTTGCGTGAATTCTCGCCCCAAATGTGCTCGACCTCTTGGGCGGCGGCCATAGGCCTGGGCGGCGAGCGCGGCGCGATCGACCTCGGAGAGTAGCCCGATCTTGTGCAGCCAGCTGGCCACCCGGTGCCATTCCTCGAGGGCAACAGCTGCCAGGTACGGCGGCGGATCTGGCAGAGCTGTGGTCTTTGCTTCTTTGCGACTAAGCGGCCGCTTGCCGCGGTTGCCCTCGATCAGTTTCAGATGGCTCGGCTTGGGTTTGGTCCCGGGTTTCACTGGGGCGGTCCTTCAACTATGCGTCGGACCCAGCTGGCTCCTGCCTACGCGCCAAGGTCTCCATGATATTTGCCCTGCTTCTCCTTGCCGCGGCCTCGGCTCAGCCTTTGGGCGAGACCTTCACCTGCACGCCCACGCGGGTGTGGGATGGCGACGGCCCGATCTGGTGCGCCGAGGGACCGCGTATTCGTCTTGCCGGGATTGCGGCCCGGGAGATGGATGGCAGCTGCAGTCGCGGACATCCCTGTCCGTCTGCCTCGGCGGTCGAGGCCCGAGATGCCTTGGTCAGGCTGATCGGCCAGCGTGTCGGTGTCCATTCTCAGGGCCATCTCCTGGTGCGCGGTCCTGCCTTAACCTGCAGGTCTGAAGGCAGCGCCGGGGGCAGCCGGACTGCTGCCTGGTGCGTCTCGCCTCGTTCCGGCGATCTATCCTGCGCCATGGTCAGGGGTGGTTGGGCACTGCGATGGTATCGCTACTGGGGCAACCACCGCTGCTGACGCTGGCGACGACCTCATCGAACGTCCGTCCATCTCCCTCAAGCGTAGCGGGCTTGCCCGTGAAGTCCTGCCAGAGCTGGACGATGACGCTGGCATACTTGGGATCGAGTTCCATCAACCGTCAGCGTCGGCCCTGTTGATCGCAGGCGATCAGGGTCGAGCCCGAGCCGCCGAAAAGATCGACCACCAGGGCGCCGCGCGCTGAGGACTTGAGCAAGGCGCGCTCGATCAAGAGCGTCGGTTTGGTGGTGGGTTGAAGATCGGAGACCCTTGTCCGGGCGATGTTCCAAGTTGTCGGACTGCTTGCGATCCGGCACCTGCAGGATGCGCGGGCCGTCCTCGTTCCAGCCGTACCAGAGGGGCTCGCATTGGGTGTGGTAGTCCTTGCGGGAGAGGACGAGCGCGTCCTTCACCCAGATGATTGTCGAGGACCAGTGGAACTTGGCCTCGCGCAGACCCTTGTCGATGACGGGCCATTCTTGGGCGCTCATCTCCACATAGACCGGCGCACTGTGCGTGGTGGCGGCGTAGAACGAGGCACGGTCCAGCGCCGGCAGGATACGGACGCGGCGCTAAGACTTTTAAAGCGAGCCTCACAAAAACAACCGGTGGAGCCGATGTCGATCGCCATCGAGGGCTTCGCGTCGTACGGAGCCGCGCTGGATCAGCTGGATTTGCGTCAACTTCATCGACCCGGCCGGCTTCGGGATAACAACCGAGTTGAAAACCCCCACCTGCCGATCCGACGACGGGAACGCCGCCAGTAGCGGTTCAAATCCCAAGCTTCAGCCCAGAGATTCCTCACCACCCACACGGCGATCTACAACACCTTTAACATCCAGCGTCACCTGATCAGCAGGCCAACCCTTCGCCGTTTCCGCGATGACGCTGACGCAGCTTGGGCGAAGGCTGTTCCTTGATTTCAGGCAGGGTAGAGCGGCTTTCGACTTGGTGCGGTTAACCTGTCAGCCCCTTCCTCGCCCAGCATGAATACGTCGGCCTGTCCGAGCTCTAACGAGTTAGCCCCGGCGAACCACGCCGACTCATGGCGCACAGGATCAATGACCAAGCCAACCGAGTAGGCGTTTGAAAAGAACCTCGCTTGCGTTCGTCGGTCTATTCCACTGAAGAACGCGCCCAGATTTGGATGGCTGTGATACCAGCCCACCGTGCAGGAACCCGGTGGTGTCTCACGCCGGGCCATCTCCCATACATCGGCTGACATCTGCAGCGATGTGCCAGTGCCATTGAACACCCGGGCAGGAACGGCGTCCTCGATTTCGCTTATGAGCAGCCCTCGGGAACTTTCATACACTCGCCCGACAAGGAGGCCGCCAGCTTCAACGCGATGACGGCTAACATGCTCCAACGCACCGAGCCAAGCCCGCCTCTGAAGGACGACCTTGGTGCCCTGGCGCGCAGTAGCCATTTGGCATGCCGTTGTAAAAGGAAGCCGGACGGTGATATCTGAAAGAGCCTGAAGTTCAAAGTCGGGCTTGGCCTCGGCCCACGCAATCATGTGTCCACCTCAAATGCAGCCGAACATTTCGGGCACTTGACGCGTCCCGTGCGACCGGTCGGCAGGGCCAGCTTGGCTTTGCATGATGGGCAGGCTCGACTTACGCGCTCGGACGCGGGCGGAGCCTCCGACCAGCTCATCTTGGGCGCGCTCGACGAACCTGCCGGGCGAAGCGAGTCTGTTGGAAAGGCTGATGGGTGTTGGCGCTTAGCTGAGCGGTACCAACTTAGGGCGGTGCCGTTCGCTGGGGACAGCTCATTGAGGATGGTCTCGTCAAATATGATGATCTGGATAAGGCGGTTGACGAGGAGATCGAGCCCCTGCGTTGGTAGCCACTTTACGCCTAGGCAAACCTTTCCGGATGCCCAGACATTGGGGTGGAGTATGGGAGTTTTGATCTCCACCGAGGGCTCTACAAACGGGTAGCGCGCTGGAAGGACGATCTTGCAGATCGTGCTTTCCCGGTGTTCACGCGGATAGTTCTGCCCCCCCGCTGTACGGTAGAACAGCTCAATTTCAATACTGCTGACCGGAACGCCGGCCGTCTTAAGGATGCGGACGCGATCGCCCGAGCCCGCTGCTAAGGCGTGCAGTTTCTGGACGTCCTGCGTGCGTCGCTCAGCGAAAGCCGACATCTGGTTCATCCCGCCACAAGGACGGGCTGGATCTCGAGAATGGCGCCGTCGTCAACGACGTCTGGGGTAAGAATTTGTCCTGGCGCGAGGCTTTTCCCGGAAGACGTATTCACCAAGGCGTAGTCCGTGTCCGCAGGCAGCGCCCAATTGTCGACGGCAGCCTGCATCAGTTCAGAGGCCTTACTCTCGCGACCGATACTCACCTCGGCTTTTCGCGTGAGATCCGCGGTTCGAATGACTACCTTTACTTCGCTCATAGGCGCGGCTCCTCGAAATCAAATATGACACTAGCCCCATCCATCTGAACGATGGCGAATTTAATGGGTAGATCGCGTCCAGCAAAACGCTCCGTCAATTCCGACATCGCAAATTGGTCGCGAACCTCCAGCTCCACTTCGGCTGGGGTTGAGGAGACTGTCGCAGGAAAATCATCACCAAAGTCAGCCGCCCGCTGAAACAGAATCTGCTGGGGCTCCCCGGGGAGGGTGTAGCCGACCAGAATCGGCTCGCTCAGCACGATGGTGGCATCTTCCAGTAGGTTCAGAGAATGCTCGCCGATCTGCCGTCCGGACCTAAGCACTTCGGCATTTATCGGCGCCATGGCACAACAAGGGCATAGCCCGGAGGGCTCGAGGGACGCTAACGTTGAGGTGCCTTGGATCGTGTCGAAGAGTAGCCGCGTCGCCGACGACGATCCGCTCCCCATTCTAAGTCCCCACGACGTCGCGATGGCACCGCCGATTGCGGAGGTGATCACGGTCGTCGGTATCTTCCGCTCGACGAAAGAGACCTTCCGCAGGTATCCACAAGAGTATCGTTGCGCCATGCGGGCGTAGACGCTGTCGGGGAGATTGCACTCGTAGCACGCAATCTTCTCGCTCAGCGAAAACGGAAACCGCTCCACAGATGCGTAGCGACTATCCAGACCCACGTTCACGAAGTCGGTACCCGCAATCCGGCACATCATGTTGAGCCGTATCCGTGCTTCAAAATTGTCTACGCAACAGAAGACCGTGTCGAAGGTGCGGATGTCCTTCAGGCTGAGCGTATCCCAAAAGTCCCCTACGACCACAGTCACTTTGACATTGGGGTCTAGTTCGGCTGCGCGTTCAGCTGCGACGACCGCCTTCATACGACCCACATCGCTCTCTCTAAACAAGACGCTGCGTGTAAGATTGGAGTATTCGATCGTATCGAAGTCAAAAACAACGATTATCCCTACGCCGAGAAGCGTAAGATTTTTGAGAACTTCGTTTCCGACTGCCCCAGCGCCAATCACGGCGGCGCGCGTGTTTGAGATGGCTTCTTGATCAAACCAGTCAATGAGGGAATGCCGCGCGTACCTATCCATTTTCGAGATCGCTCCGCACCATCTTTTCATATGCGCTGTTTATCAGCTTAATCATCTCTCCGTTGAATGTTTGCATGAACTGGTCGGACTTGTCTGGGTGGTATCGCTTCACGAGGGAAAGGTAGGCGGCGCGAATTTCACTTTTCGATGCGTCGGGCGTCACGCCGAGGACTTCGTGGGGCGCATTATGTTGCGCCTCCTGCAACACGTTTTTCCAACCTTGCCTGCGATCAGCCCACCTCATGGGCGCACCGAAAGGATCATGGAGCGCTCCGAAATGATGATCTCGGGGCCAAATCGTTCGTGTTGAATAAGAAGGCCGCGCACCGTGACGTGTTTGCCTGCGAGGCTGTTCACGAAGGCCTCGCCGCCAACCTTGCCAACGCTGCCGCGGAAAAAGACGAGCTTAAACCCACGCGCCCAAGTCGCTTGCTCGAACATAACGGCATAGTCCGACCCTCTCCGGCTCCGCTTAACCGACACGACCCGCCCTGCAAACGTCACTACCCTGCCCATGTGTTGACTGTAGTCGGCGAGCGTAACGACGTCGGGCTGGTGATCCCGTCCGGACTGCTCGGTTTTCGCTGAGCTGATGCGGATTGCGGCCTGGCCGCAGGCAACGCACCGTCCCGCATTTTCCGCGCGAATAATCTCCACGCTTTCCGCGTGATAATAAACGGAGCAATTCGAGCATTGGGCGAGCCCCAGTTGCCGGTTGAGGGGCGCGCCGGTGAAGGCATCATGCAGCCCAGAGATGTCAGGTTCAGCGCCGTGTCCATCGACGTCGCGAAAGACTACCTTCGGTCGGCTCGAGCTCGGGGGGCGGGGCCGATAGGTATCGCCACGAGCGCCAGGAGAGGCTCCGCCGCCTGAGCTGCCGCGTTCGCTTGGAGGGGTTGCGGTTGGTGGACGGCTTGGCGGGTTGAGCCACTCCGAGATCCGACCGATTAGCCAAAACCCCCCGACGATCGCTCCCAATAAGAGGAGCACTTCCATTGTTCACGTCACCCCAAAATCTATTGGCGCTTACTAGTCCCCGATCGTCCGTAGTACGTCAAACTTCCACATGGTGCCTGACCTGACCTAGTCTCTCATCCAGCCGCAAACTGAGCTTTGGGTCGATCTGTCCTGGCGCCCAACTGTCTGGACCGTTCGCGTCGCCCCCCATGGGTTAGTTTTGAGCTTGTCGAGGGTAGTGGCGTCTCTTCGAGCTCGCTGCTCCTCCGATGAGAAAATGTGCTGAAATTACTGACGTTTTCAGTTCCTGACATGATGGAGTGGACGACCTCAACAGAGTTTGACCTGCCCCTGATTGTTCATCCAGCGCGGACCAGAGTCTCGGCAGTGATTAGGCCTTGCGGCGCGGTGTAAGCAACAGGCCGGGCCGTGGAGCTTCCACATTGCGCAGCGGGTCGGCCTGTTGCGTCCAGGACGTCCGCTTCTCAGCAGCCCGCGCAACTTCTGGGCTGATTGCTAGGGACATCAGGGCTTCGGCCAAGAGCATGGTAGCTCCTGTCTCAATTGCAGTTGGGCTGTTTTCAACTGCCGCGAACCGTCTAGAGTTGAGGCGGCAAGGGGAGGGGGGAATCGATGACGACACCTCAGGTGATCAAAATGGCGGAGCGACTCCGCCGTCACGCGCGTGAACATGCGAACCTAGAAGCGGCGCGAACTGCGCTCGAAGCTGACCTTGAGGATGCATTTGGTGAACCCCTAACCGAGGCGCACCGGACCGCGATCAGTGCAGCCTATGAGATCGTCCTGAAGGAAGACACAGAAGTTGAAATCCTCAGGACGAACTCAATGTTTGATGCGAGGCCGGACTGGTATTCCGGCCCAAAGGTAACCGACACGCACTGGCCAGCGTTGAAGGGGTATCTCGTCAACAGCAAGGGCTGGTCCGACGATACAGTCGGCAGAGTGATAGGCGGCGCGTCGACGGAGATTGTTTCGCTGCTCGATGACCCATCGAAGGCCGCCTTCACCTGCCGCGGCCTGGTGATCGGCTATGTCCAGTCCGGCAAGACCGCCAACATGACGGCGGTGATCGCAAAGGCCATGGACGCCGGCTACAACTTCGTCATCGTGCTGGCAGGTCTGACCAACAAACTCAGGCAGCAGACACAGCGGCGTCTCGAAGCGGATGTCGTGGCGCGCGAGCGACAGCTCTGGCAACTGCTGACAAGCGATGACGACTGGGGCGATTTCCGGGGCCTCGCCAACGGCGGCTTCTTTGTACCGAAGGGGGCGTCCTCCCAGATCGCCGTCGTCAAGAAGAACGTCGCGCCGCTCATGCGTCTGCTCGCCGCGATCAACAGGACGCCGCCTGCCGTCCTGAAGCGCATGAAGGTACTCGTGATCGATGACGAGGCCGACCAGGCGAGCGTGAACTCGGCCAGCAACGAACTTGACATGACCCGGATCAACGCCTTGATCCGTCAGCTTCTGCATTCGCTGCCGTGCGTTTCGTACGTCGGGTACACAGCCACGCCGTTCGCGAACGTCTTCATCAACCCCTATGGCACCAATGGCGAGCTGGACGACCTTTATCCCAAGGACTTCATCACCGCCTTAGAACGACCCGACGGTTATTTCGGCGCTGAGCAGCTGTTCGGCCGGGAGCCCGCTGACCCGGCCAACCCGCTTCCTGAAGAGGAAGGGCTGGACGTCATCAGGACCATCCTCGACGAGGAAGTTGTCTTCATCCAGCCAAAACGCAGGGACGCGAAGGACACCTTCGAGCCGGTCCTTCCATCGTCGCTGGAAAGAGCGACACTATGGTTTCTCGCCAGCTGCGCGACCCGCCGGGCGAGAAGGCAGACCGACCAGCACATGTCGATGCTGGTCCATACATCGAGCTTTGTCGTCATGCACGACAAGGTCGCCTCACTGATCGGGCGCTGGATCGAGCAGAACACGGCCGCGTTGCTTAAGCCCGGCAGCGAGGTCTACGGGCGCCTGAAGACGGTCTGGGAGGGCGAACAGGGCCGTCTCCCGGCTGACATTACCGACGCGCGTATCATCCCTTGGGAGGAACTGTGCGAACATCTGCCGGCGGTGCTGGGGAGGCTTCAGATCGTCATCGAGAACGGCCTGAGCACTGACCGTATCGACTACTCCGGGCCGCCCAAGACCTACATCGTGGTGGGTGGGTCAGTGCTGGCCCGCGGCCTCACGCTTGAGGGTCTGATGGTGAGCTACTTCCTGCGCACCTCGAGCCAGTATGACACCCTGCTGCAGATGGGCCGCTGGTTCGGTTATCGCGGCGGATATGAGGACTTGCCGCGCATCTGGACCACCAGCGGCCTTGCTGATGCCTTCCGCGCTCTTGCTGCCATCGAGCTCGAAATCAGGGAAGATGTGGCGCAGTACTCCCTGCGGAAGGTGTCTCCGATGGAGTTTGCGGTGCGCGTCCGCACCATCCCCGGTATGGCGATCACAGCTGCCTCCAAGATGCGCTCTGCTCTTGCCTGCGACATCAGCTACTCCGGGAAGCACGTCCAGACGATCCGCTACGACCATAAAAGCGAGCAGATCGCCCACCGCAACTGGGCGGCAGCATCGGAGCTCGTCGAGGGCGCTAGGAAGTTCGGCAAGGAGGACGCCGGCAGCGACCGGACCGTCTTCAGGGACGTGCCCCGCACCATGATTGTCAAGTTCCTCAGGGAATACAGCATCTCCTCATCGCACGGTGACCTGAGATCAGAGTTCCTGCTCGGCTACGTCAATTCTGATGCAGCGGCGCTTGACCTGTGGAACGTCGGTGTCGTTGCCGGCGGCGGCAAATCGTCCAGCGAGGAGCTCGCAGGCCTCGGACACGTGGGCACAGTGATCCGTTCACGTATGATCACCCCTGATGAGCCTGCCAACGTCAAGGCGCTGATGTCCCGACAAGACGTGATGTTCGACTGCCCCGACGCGGTGTTCGACAAGACGGCCAAATGGTCGAAGCTCAAGGAAGTCCGCCTCAGCCATGTGGGAAGCCGGCCCCTTCTGCTGCTCTACCCCATCGAACAGGAGTCGGCTCCCAGACGCGGGACAAGCCGGGCGCCGCTGGACGCCTGCGCTGACCAGATCGGGATCGGTATCGTCTTCCCCGGTTCGGTCGCGGGGGCCGGGGGCTACTACCACGTCGACCTGAACCCACCGGACACCGAAGACCTCGACGAAATCGAGGCTGAAGTGAATGAGTTGGAGGCCCAGGAACATGACGCGCAAAAGTCCTGAAGAGGCGTGGCGCCTCTTACGCAACGGTGGTCATGAAGCGACAGCGTCCGACATTCCCAGCAGGAAGGCCAACGTCAGCGCCGACGCAGGACCTGTGCGCTTCGCCCTCAGTTCCCAAGGAGAGGGCAGGCTGTTGCTTCCCCTCGGCTCGTCAGAGCGGACACCCGGCATTCCCCAGACGCCGGCGCTCGAGGTCCTGGACCGGTACTACACCCTCGATGCCGTAAGGTGTCGCTATCTCGATCTCACCTGCAGGGTCAGAGATCTCGAAGGCGTATTCGCCGACGTTGCGACGGAGATCCTTCGAAGGATCGAGGCCGGCGAGAGCGCCCTGAGGGCATGCACCGGTACGCTCAGCGAGTTTCGGCTTCTTTTGCAGCCCGGCGCGAGCGATGTATCAGACGAACAGATCACGGGTCTGATCGGCGAACTGCTCCTGCTGACCGAGATTCTGTCGCTTTCAGCGAACGCCGTGGAGCTCTGGCGCGGACCTCTCGGAGAAAGGCACGACTTCCGGGGTGGCGCCTTGGCCATCGAGGTCAAGACAACGCTGCGCGCTGGCAACGAGACGATGAGGATTTCGTCGCTCGACCAGTTGCTCGAGCCTGCCGGGGGCGAACTCTGCGTCACCCGCTATACTCTGGAACGCGCTGCGGGAGCGGCGCTGACTGTCCGGGTTCTGTTCAGGCGAGCGATCGAACTGGGCGCCGAGCCAACGAAGCTCAAGTCGCTCTTAGCAGCGATGGGATGTGCCGACCCGGAGGGGGATACTTGGAACGGCGTCGCCTGCGAACTTCAGGAGAGCCGGGCTTGGCGCGTCGATGCGGCCTTCCCGCGATTGATCCCCGCAGGCACGCCATCGGGCATCAGTGAAGTCACATATGCCATTGAGCTCTCTGCCGCCGCCGCCTGTCTCCTTGATGACCGGCAGGCGCTCGAATTCCGCAGCAGGATGGTGAAATGCCTCTCCCCACCATGAATCTCTTCTCGGAGCCATACAGTCCGTCTGGCAACGTCGCGGCCGACGGGGTCAGAAAGCTCTTGGGAGCGCCCCGGCTCGACCTGCTCCAGACCCTTGTCCGCGAAGCCGTGCAGAATAGCTGCGACGCCGCCAAGCTAGGCGGTGGCCCGAAGGTACTGTTTCGCCTACGGCGCCTGACCCCTGATCAACGCGCCATGATGCGAGACGTGCTGTTGGCCGACCTGCCGGAGCATAAGCCGACCACCAGGCCGGTCCGCGACTTTCTCGCGGCCGCCACTCCTTGGGTCCTCGAGATCTGTGACTTCGGTACGACTGGACTTGGCGGCCCGACACGCGCCGACAAGCCGATCCCGGAAGGAGACCAGTCTGACTTTGTCGACTTCATCCGCAACATCGGGTCGAAACGAAACACGGATCTCGGCGGGGGCACATACGGGTACGGCAAGTCTGCTCTTTACCTTGCCAGTAGCTGCGGCCTGATCGTTGTGGACAGCCAGACAGCCCATGGTTCGAAACCCGTCCGGCGACTGATTGCGGCACAACTGGGAGAGGCCTTCGACGCCGGTCCACGCAGGTCGCGGCGGTTTACCGGCCGGCACTGGTGGGGGCGAATCGACCCGTCGGGCGATTTCGTAGAGCCAGTCGAGGGCAGGGATGCAGCGGGAATCGCCAGGTCGCTCGGCTTCCCCGAACGTGGTCCTGATGCGACCGGCACGTCGATCATGATCCTGGCCCCCCAGTTTCTGGCAGGCAATGAGGACGAGGTCGTGGGCGCACTCAAGGAGGCGCTGCTCTGGTACTTCTGGCCACGGATGATGCAAGACGTTCCCGACAGCCGCAGGCTGCGCGTGGAGATCGAGCTCGACGACGTAGTTCAGGAGCTTCCCGCACCCGAGCAGTTTTCGCCGCTCGACCTGTTCTGCGAGGCGATGCGCGAAGTCCGCCGGAACGGAAAAGCAGTCCAGAGCATAGAGAGTATACGTCCGGCGGCTGTACTGGGGCGGTTATGCATCGTCAAAGGAGCCAAGGGGGCCAGGCAGCCGTTGAGGCGGCCCGCGAACCCGCTGCACGAAGGCGGGGAGTCTTCAGCCGAGCCGTCGCTCTTCCCCGAGGTCTGCAGGCATATCGCGGTCATGCGACCGGTCGAGCTGGTGGTCCGCTATTTCGACGATGGCGACCCGCTGCCCCGGGATGACATGGAGTGGGCCGGTGTGTTCGTGACATCGGACGACCCCGTCATTGAAAAGGCCTTCGCGGATTCCGAGCCGCCTGCACACGACGACTGGCACCCCGACATGCTCCCGGCGAAGAGCTGGGAGCGCAAATATGTGAACGTCGCACTGAAGCGCATCCGCGACGCCGGAAAGGCGGTTGCCGGCGGCTCGCAGCCTGCTCGCGGAGGCGGGGTTGCCGGTCCGTCGCTCGCCCATGTCGCTGATATCTTCGGCAGGGTGCTCGGATCGGCCCACCTCCAGGGCGGCGCACCGCGGACCAGCAGTGGTGCTCGTGTCACTGGCGGCGAGAAGAAGCGGTACTCGGTGTCCCGCCCACGGTTTGAACGACTGGATGAACTGGACGGCGTTCCGGTTGCCATCTTTAGGACCGAGGTCCGCAATTCGGGACGGCAGGAGCTCACGCTGAAGCTCGAGCCGGCGCTGGTTGTCGATGGCGGCGCAGCTGCCAGCGAACTCAGCGGCCACGCGATGCCCCGGGTCGTCGATGTTCGCGGCGCGGACGGGGCCGGCCTCGGGTCGGGGACCAGTCTCACGATCGGTTTGCTCAGCGGGGAACTTCTGCTCGCCGTCACCATGCCCGGCGAAGGCGCCGTCACCGTGAAAGCGCGCCTTGAGGAGGGTGATTTATGACCCACGTCGCATTTCCTTTCCTCACCTTGCCAGGCGCAATGGTGGCCGCCACGCCGTGGTCGAACGTGGATCAGCACGGCACCCTGGTCGCGATGGGCGACCATCTGGCCGGCTGGGATTACGCCGTTGATCTCACGGTCCGGCGAACGGTGTCTCTGAGCGAGGCATTCAGGCATGACGTCCTCGGCGTTGGATCCGAGGACCTTGATCTGTCGCTGATTGTGCGGATCGGGACAGGCTCCGGCTCCATGCCGCGGCGACTCGCGACTCTCTTCAAGGCTCGCCTCGAACCCGACCGGCCGGTTTCAATCGATTGTGCTATCAGTGGTCGAAGGCTCTCCCAACGCTTGCTGCTTGAGACCACGATCCTGCTGGGCGCCGAACCGCAGCCCATCAAGCGGTTCGCGCCGACAGCTGTGGGGTCGATTCTCTGGCGTGACCGAATCGACGTTGCGCTTGAGGGGCAGGGTCCACGCTTCCCGATGGAGACTGTAAGCTTCTTGGAACGCTTTGCCGGTCGTGCCGAGCAATCGTCCCCCTGGTTGCTTCACTGGCTGCCAGGTCAGCTTCACCGGGATTTCGGTGGCGCCGTCCGGCTCTACCTGAACCATGACCATGCAACATTCATGGAGCGGTTCACAGCGGCAGATCCCCTGACGCTCCAAGTGACCCTCGCCGACGTCATAACGCAGGTCCTTTCGTATTCGATCGTCCAGGATGATCTCGAGGACCAGCTGATGGACTGCGAGGCGACATCTTTGGCCGGCCACATCTCCGCTTGGCTGCGCCTCGCGTTCCCGGGCCTTGATCTCGCAAACGTGCGGAAGCTGCACGACTACGAACGAGGCCGTTTCAATGCCGCCATTCTCGCGATGGCCGACCCGAACCTGCTCGGGGGAGACGCATGACAATCGACCTCTTCCCACGTCTTGATGCGCTGGCGGTCACTGCAAGTCTGGAACAACTGAACGCGCTGATTGCCGCCGCTCCCCGGCTGCTGGCGATCGACCGTTTTCCGGCCGCCACCGGCTATTCGGCCAGCGGCGGCAGCCAGCTGGAACTCGGACTCCTCTCCGCATTCCGCTCCAGGATTGTGGGGATCGCCAATGACTGCGGCTTCCCGGAGCGCGGGTCCAAGGCTGATCGCGCCCGCTTTGATTACCTTGTGACCGCGTTCCTTGCCGACTTCCCACAGCTTGCGAGCGGTGAAGCAGACAGGGACGATGTCTGGGCTTTTCTCGCCACGGTGCTGCTGCCGGACGTTGTCCAGTGGCGGTTTTCCGGCCGCTCCGCTGAACGATTCCATGGCGGCGTCCGCAATACGTTCCAGCGTCTCTGGATGCGGGCGTGGGCGCTGGATCGTGGGGTGGAGGCGGGTGAAGACCGCTGGCTCTTTGCGAAAGAGCTGACCGAAGACGCGCTCGTGCAGCTAACCGAGCGGCCGTCTATTGGCGCCGATCCAAAGATCTGCAAGGCGATCGCCATGTCTTGGATCGAAACCTCAAAGCGGATCGGTCGATCGTCTATGGAAGACGTCATGCGGCGCGCCATCATTGAACTGAGAATCCGCAATGAAGTCCGCATGGTTGGTGCGCTGCCGGACGATCAGCTCAATCTCACTGTCGCAGAAGCCTTTGTGAAAGCTTCTACCGGAGATGAAGCAGTGGCTCCGTCTGGTGCACCCGCCGTCCGTGAGAAGGGGGCACGCTCGCGCATGATGCCCCTGCGAGCGTTCTTCTCCCGGCGTTGAGCCGTCAATGGAGGGCCAGCGTAAAATCAACTTGCTTCGTTAGGATCATGTGGAAGAGCACCGGGGCGCGGCTAGGATGTGCCTTTCTGCAACCTACGTCCATAACGGCCGCTCGGTCGATTTTCGACCTCCGGACCAATGCTTGCAATTGGAACGGGCAGATGTCCCCGTGGCGGTTCATGCTCTGGGTCAGGGCAAGGAAGTCGTCTTCTTCCTACCGTGAGCCGAAGGTGGGCGGGTCAGCTTTAGACTACTCGGCGGCTTCCTGGAGAAGCCGCTGGAGGCCGTCATATCCACGGTTCTCGACAGCGCTAAGGACTGACAGCTTCAACCGGGTTCGGAGACATTGGAGAAGTTCAGCCCGCTCGCTCCGTTGGTTGACTCGCAGTTTCTCATCCACGCTGGCCATCGACCACAATGAGGACTGACTTCCGACCGGGGCAACAAGCTGGCTGACCGCACGAAAAACGGCGGTGCGAGCTCGATCAGTTTCAGATCCAAGGAACCTGCCCAGGACGTGGGGCTTGAAGCGAGGGCAGCACAACAACTCGAAGGAACTTCGACCGTCGGTTGGAACAGCCAAGCTCCATCCTTGTCCGAATACATACTTCACGGCCTTTGTTAGAACTGGATCGGAGGGTGCTTGATGGTCTTCCCAACCCATCCTCAGCGGATCCACCCAAGCTGACGGCTGGGCGAGGTCGTCGGCCAGAGCACCCGGGGCCAGTAAGCTTTTGGGGGTCGGATGGCCGATCGCCCTCGGCCGAGCGAGGGCAAGGACGGCATCGTAGCCACCGCTCTCTATGGTTCGGTAAATCTTTCCCTGAACCCAACTCCGAAAAAAGCTCAGGAGTCGATCTGTTTCGAAGGTGTCTGCCGTCTGCAGGCGGTGACCGGCAGGGAAGAATTTAAGCAAGCCAGGCACCGTGTGGTCGAGCAGGCCTTGCAGTCCACGGACGACCGCAGCTCGGGCGAGATCAGTTCGGTGAATGGAACACTCAGGACGACGAAACTCGTTGATTTCCCCGGTACCTGCCAGCCTGAGGCACGGCAGCGGCTGGTCAGAAACTTCCAGCCACCAGCAACTAGCGAGGATGATGTCGCGGTGGGCAGTCATGAGGCATGGGCGAGATGCTCGCCGCAGCCCCCGAGGGGCTGCTGGTTCTAAACGCAAAATGTATGTTCCGGAATTGGAGTTAGGTCCCGAGCCCCGGCTGGCGCCGGGCTCAGACGCACAGTGAGTGCGGCGAGGTGTATTAAACAAAGCCAGCAGCTGGTGTTGTAGGAAAACGAAGCACCAGTGCCACCATACCTTCAATGGCATAAGGTCGGTCCGGAGTAAATCTTGCAGTGAGAATTGTTTTCGCCGTCAAGCACCGCCCTTGGGCGGTGTAGGCGAAAATGATGAACACTGCGCGCCGCTTGCGGCGCCGAGCCTTTAAAATAAAATACAATTTAGAATATTAGAATTCTAAAATACCATAAATATATAAGGTGTATATATATAAAGACGCGTGGGCGTATTCTATCGCGCTTCGATTGTCAAGCCTAAGTGCCAGTCGTGCTTACAGACATGCTGTCGGAGGTTGTGACCGTGGTGCATCGCTAGTCACACTGCTGCAGGCCTCAGAATTATCAACAGAGACCCTCGGAGGCTCCTGGGTAGGTAGGCTCCCCCAACCCCTGTCGCCGCCTTCAGCGGTATTTGTAGGATCGATGGTGGGAGTCAGAACGCGAGGGGGCAGGTGGCAGTGAGGATCAATGGCGAGGTGGTGAAGCCGCTGTTGGCTAGATCGCTGGACACTCGTGGCGATCTCCTGGAACAGCTTGGCTTCCGGATCGAGCTCTTCGGACATCCTAGGATCATGGCGACAGCTGAGCGACTCAATATCGACGACAAAGGCAGGCCAACCAAGCTGGCGTCGAGCAAGGCTGGTGGCTCGCCTCGTCGATTGGCCACGATAGTCGCGCAGCTCAAGCTTACCTACGACCTCCGGGGGGGGGGCAGCGCGGATCAAGTTATCGGACTTCTTCCAAGGGAGTTCGCTACCTACGTCGCCGAGGTGGTCGGCGATGAGGCCAAGGCGGCCCAAAGCGCCGAAGCGATCTGGCGTGCAAGGTAGGGCGGGACGGCATTGCCAACTTGAACGTATTGCTCGGTGCGATTGCCGAGGAACAAATAATTGTCGGGGAAGGTCTGAAGCCGAGCGGCTTCACGCACAGTCAGCGACCGACACTGCGTGGGATCGGGATGGACGAAGTAGTGTCCGTCCTTCGAGATGTGACTTGTGACGGTGGTGGAGTGACTGTCCCATCGTTGAACTCGGAACCGGTCAGCGAACTTCCCGGTTTCCCAGTTGGCGTGAGCCGGGGCGAGGGAGACAGGAAATTCGTCCGATTTTGGTGTGCGCCCAACCGCCAGGCCAAATACCGACGCGAAGAAGTAACGACCCAGATCGTCGGCCATGTGCCCGCGTGCCGCGTGGTTGAGTGTGGCACTCAGCAGGGGATCAGACAGGAAAGCGGCGAGGTCCCCAGGGCAGTCCGGCGCGAATGTCGATGCCGCTCGGCTCTCGCGACGAAGTCCGCGCGACTCGGCCTTGAAGGCATCCGCCGCCGCCCGTGCCACGGGCAGAACCGCTTTTGCGATGGTGTCATCACCTGCCAGCGCATCGCATACCCTTTCCATCTGCCGAAGGGCTGTTTCACGCCATTGATCGTCGCCGTCGTCTTTTGTCAGCCCGCTCCGGAGGCGGGGCATTCCTTCGAGCATATGCCTCAAGGTCACATCTACGGGCCGTGCCCCTTCGACCTCCTTGCCCTTTCCGACTGCCCCAGCAAGATCATGACGGACCCCCACGATGATCAATCGATGTCGAGCTTGCGGCACGCCAAAACGCTCGGCCCGAACCACGTAGTCGATATTCGCGCCGGCAGGCTGCAGCGTCATCGCGCCATTCGCGGAGAGACCAATGGCGAACAAGCGATAGCTGTCAGCGGCCGGGCCCGCGTTTCTGAGGTCGGCCAAGACCCGCTCGAAGATGCGGCCCCCATCTATCGAAGAGGACAGCATCCCTTTGACGTTCTCCATCACGAAGGCGGCGGGCTGCAGCTGCTCCAGGATGTTGATGTATTCTTGGTATAGAAAGTGCCTGTGATCATTCTCGGGGACGTAGTCGACCTTGCCTTGGTTCCTGACTCGTCCGGCGAGGGAGTAGGCTTGGCACGGTGGGCCGCCGATCACTACGGTGGAGGAACCGGATGCCCGCAGCGCGGCAATGCGCTTCTTGACGATGCGATCCGCAGCCGGCGTGCCAAGTTCGAGCCGCAGCGCTTCCTCACAGGCGCTCTTCCACTCTTCGGGACAGAGGAGTGACCAATCCGGTTGAGGGCCGCCGTGGTTCAGGAAATCATAGTATTCTGCTGGATAGTCGCCATCGAACTGGCGCAAAAACGACCTCAGCCGAAGCGTCTGGTGAGCAGAGGCTTCCTTCTCTATCGAGATCGTTACGTCAAATGGCCGGTGTTCGTCCCTGTCTGCAAAAGACGAAAAGCCCTCGGCAAGGCCGCCGGGTCCAGCGAACAAATCCACGACCTGGAACACTTTCGCCATATAGCCTGAGAGTCCCCGAGCGCAATTCGCGCCCCTCTCTACCAGGTCGCGGCAGCGTTGCCAGGGATTTGTTCTAATGGCGGATGTCGTCGATCAACAAACTCGGTCACGGATGATGGCGGGCATCCGGGGCAAGAACACCAAACCGGAGATGGTTGTCCGGCGCGCGCTTCACGCCGAAGGCTTTCGCTATCGTCTCCATGTGGCCTCACTACCGGGCCGACCGGATATCGTCCTTCCCAAGCACCGAGCAGTGGTCCTGGTTCACGGATGCTTTTGGCATCGCCACGAGGGCTGTCGGTTTGCCACCACTCCAGCGACTAGATCGGAATTCTGGGAAGAGAAATTCCGCCAGAATGTCGTGCGCGACCGGAAGTCGGAGCAAGCGCTCCGCGCGTTGGGGTGGAGGGTCGCAACGCTCTGGGAGTGCGACATCCGGAACCTTGACGACGAAGCGCTCCGTCGGCTCTTGAACTGGCTCCGAAGTGAACAGGTCGAGCATTGCTAGGGATCGGGTGCTTTCCCTCCAACCGTGCTACTCACAGCTGCTACGCGGTATCGTTCTTCGAGTTGCGCGGCTCGGATCAAGCAGCTGTTTTTCCTAGCTTTTGCCCTTTTGGTGGAGCCTCCCCTCGGCTCGTCCACATCCTTGGTTTTGCGATGCTGAGAACGATACACACTCAGACCCAAGAGTATCCTCTTGCCACGATCCGTCGTTCACTGCGCACGATCGACTCCTCTATTAGGCGTCATCGACCTGCTATCGGGCAGCGGGCGCTGGTGGGCGGCTGCTAGCCGGCTCCTCAGCAGGTTGGGCTGCCGCCAGCCCAGCGAAGCACCTGGCGCCGCCATCCTGACTGAACGTAGGGCATGGCGTTCGCTGTTCTTACAGAGACGACTGTTCCGGCGGGTGTCCGCTCGATGCGCACACTCGCCCAATGTATCTGTTTCAGGTTTCGCTGGAAGAACAAGATCTCGCCATAGCCGAGCTCGGAAAAGAGCTGACCATCAACATCGTTCGTGATCGAGTTAAACGGGGATGGTCCGGTCTGCCAGCACTGGCGCGCCAACCGGTAGCTCCGTGCATACACCTCCTGATAGTTTTCGGCGACTTCAACTGTATCCGCAGGGTCGGCCGCATCAATTTCCGGGATTGATGTGCATGCGGAAAGCGCCAAGAGCGCAACCACGGAACTCAGCAGAACTCTCATCGTGATCCCCTTCTGTTTGCAGAAAGCGATCCGTGGCGCTTGCGGTTTCGTCCAACGCCGTAGGTATCCAAATTGATACCTCCTTCATAGGGCGATAGCGCTGGACATCGAGTTATCTCACCAAGCCATTCAGGGCTACTCGCGGGTCGCAATGGATGGCGGGTGGGTTGCCGAATGGCGTAAGCGCTTTGGAAGCCTCCTGAGCGCCAATGTCGAGCGGCGGTACAACAAGACTGGAATGTCCGCAGGCACCCGGCTGAACTTACCCCTTACGACAATGCCGGCCCGTGATGGCCTCATCCCCGCGTGCACCCCAACCCCGACGGCAAGCCAGACTATTCGGGTAGAAATTTTACGATCTGGGACGAAAGTTAGTGGAAACATCACGTTAAACCCGCCGATGGCTGGCCGAGAATTTGGGCTCGTTGGTTTGCGCAAACGCCTCAAAGTCGTGCTGTTCGGCTCGTTTCCCCCGTCTATAAGGGTAAGCGATTGGCAGCGGTCGGCACACATCGGACCCGGGTGGCGTCGTCCGGCATTCCTCTAAGACTTCGACCCGAAAAGGAGACATCTCCGGACCAAACCCAGTTTACAGGGCTCTTGGAAGTCACTGAATTTGTTTGGAACGGTTTGGCTTCGGTTTACAGGCAAGGTGTTCAAAAGGTTCGGTTACATTCAGCTTGGGAAGCTGACGTTCTACCTCTGAACTACGGCCGCATCGCCCGGCTGGACCGGGGCCGCGCAACATAGCCAATTCGCCCTTCGCGGCAAGCCACTTCGCGAGACGGGCCGGTGGTGGTTCAATGCGCCATGGGCGAGCGTTTGCGAGCATGGCTGGGACGGATGGCGCTGGGGGCGACAGTGCTCGCCGTCGCTTCGGGCGCGCCGATCAACGAGGGCGACGTTCTGCTCATCTCCAATCGTCTGCAGGCGCCGCCGATCCGGTCTCTCAGCGAGGCCGACCGTCTTGAGCAGCGTTTGCGGGCGCTGACCCTGCAGTTCCCTGGCGATGTCGGCGTCGCGGTGCGGCGGCTGGACGCCGGCTGGACGGTCAGCATCAACGGCGACCGGGCGATGCCGCAGCAAAGCGTCAGCAAACTGTGGGTGTCGATGGCCATCCTGGCGGCGGCCGACCGCGGCGAACTTGGTCTCGACGAGCGGATCACTGTCCGCAAGGAAGACCTCAGCCTCTTTCATCAGCCGATCCGCAAGTATGTCGGAGAGGCCGGCTACACCACCTCGCTGCGCAGCCTCATGGAGGGGGCGCTGCAGCAGAGCGACAACGCCGCCAACGATGCGTTGGTGAAGCGGCTGGGCGGGCCGTTCGCCGTGCAGGTGGCCATCGTCGGACGCAACCTCGATGGCATCCGTTTTGGACCTGGCGAGCGCGACATGCAGACCGCGGCGGCGGGGCTGAGCTGGAAGCCGGAGTACAGTTTCGACCGCACCTTCTGGGACGAGCGGGAGGCGCTGCCTGCGGCGAGGCGCAAGGCCGCGCTGGACGCCTATCTGACCGACCCGCCCGATGCGGCGACGCCGCTGGGCATCGTCGAGGCCTTGAGCCGGCTGCACCGCGGCGACCTGCTGTCGGCCGGGTCGACGGCCCAGATGCTGGGCGTCATGGGCGGCAGTGTCACCGGCGGTGGACGCCTGCGTGCGGGGCTGCCGGACGGCTGGAAGCTTGCCCACAAGACCGGCACGGGCCAGGTCATGGGGTCGCTGGCCACCGGCTACAACGACGTCGGCCTGATCACGGCCCCGGATGGGCGCGTCTATGCCGTCGCGGTGATGATCGGGGCGACGCGCCAGCCGCTGAAAGCCCGGCAGGGCTTCATGGTCGGGGTAGCTCGGGCGGTAGCGGGGGAGGACGCGGCGCCGCTCCCGCCCGGTGCGACTGAGGTCGAGATCGACTAGCCGATCAGCCGGGGGCCCAGCGGGATGACAAGGGTGCAGACCAGGCCGGTGGGCAGGTGCTCCATCTGGACCTGGCCGCTGAACTCGTGCTGCACGCTGGCGGTGATCAGCCGCGAGCCGAACCCGCCATTGCCGGGTTTGGTGACCTCCGGGCCGCCGCGTTCGCGCCATATCAGGGTCAGGCTGTGGTCGCCATCGAGGGTCCACATAACTTCGACCTGACCCTCCGGTTTTGAAAGGGCCCCGTGCTTGACCGCATTGGTGGACATCTCATGCAGGATCATGCTCATGGTCACTGCGGCGTTCGGCGCCAGGCTGAGCGGCGGGCCACTGAACCGGACCCGCTGGCCGTAGGGGCCCAGGGTGCGGCCCACAACCTCGCTGAGGTCGGCGTTGAGCCAGGTGCGTTCGGTCAGCAGGTCGTGGGCCCGCGACAGAGCGACGAGGCGTTCAGTGAAGGTCTCCAGCGCCACGGGGTCGGCGACGCTGAAGCTCTGGCGAGCCAGAGACTGGATCATCGCGAGCGTGTTCTTCACCCGGTGGTTCAGCTCGTTGATCATCACCTCCTGGCGGGCGGCGGCGGCGGTCCGTTCCTCCTCTCGCACCCGCAGGGCAAGGGAGGCCTGGTGCAGGGCCTCGCGGACCTGGGCGGTTTCGGTCAGGTCGTCGGAGCGGGTCTCGACGATGCGGTTCTCGGCGATCAGGGCGGCGTCGGCGGCCAGACTGCGAACCTGTCGGGAGATCTGCACCGAGAAACCCAGGGCCAGCAGAAGGCCAAGGACAAGCAGCAGGCCGGTGGCCCCCGACAGGCCGATAACCGACTGGGTTACCGCAGCATAGACTTCGTTGCGCGGCACCCCGACGATGAAGGTCCAGCCGTAGTTGGGCGAACGGCTGAACCCCGACAGCGTCGGGACCCCGGTGAGCGTGTGGCTGAGGACAACGCCCTCCGCCGACTTCTCCAGCCCCGCGCGGAGATCCTTGGTGGCCATGCGCGCCCGCAGCCGTTGGCCGTCCACCGACCGGGCGATCAGGCGGTAATCGCGATCAATGATCGCCCCGGTCCAGGTCCTGGGCAGGGGCTGGGATTGGAAGATGCTTTCGTAGACCACGGGCTCCTGGACCAGTGACAGGCCATACAGCTTGCCCTTGACCACCACCGGCATGCTGATGGCGACGACCGGGCCCGGGACCACCTGGCTCGGAACCAGGTTGGAAACGGTGGTGCGGCCTTCATACAGAGCCTTCCAGGTGGCGGCGCTCCGGTTGGGACGGGGCAGGGCGGCGCCGGGCGCGGCGCGGGTATTGATGACCTGTCGTTGTTCGTCGGCGAGCAGGATCCAGGAAGGGCCCTGCTTGACCGTCTCGCGCGCCTGACGCTCGAAGGCGACCAGGTCACCGTCCTGAAGAGCGGGCGAGAGGGCCAGCGATTCCAGGGTGGCGACGCCCTGGGAGATCTGGCGGTCGGTGGCGACGCCCAGGGCGCGAGTGGTGGCGACCAGCTGTTGTTCGTAGAGCGCCTGACTCTCGCGGTAGGCGTTGGCGGTCACGATGACCATCAGCACCACGGCCGGCGCCACCAGGCTCAGCGCCATCATCACAAGGCGGCTGCGTACACTGGGGCCGATGGCCTTGCGAAGCGAGGGTGCGAGTAACGGCGGAGACTGCAAGACGAACGCCCTTACGGTGTGCGACAGGATGTCGCTCACCACGGCGATACGGGTCAAGTGAAATGGCTGACTAGTCGCTTTTGAACCGGCTGGCGAAGCGACCGTCCTGGGCAAGGTTGCCGAACTTGGTCAGGTCCGCGTTGAAGTGCAGCTTCACCGTACCGATAGGACCGTGACGCTGCTTGCCGATGATCACTTCGGCGACGTTCTGGATTTCGTCCAGCCGCTCCTGCCACTCGAGGTGCTTGGCCTGGTCCTTGGTGTTGTCCGGTTCGGCGCGGCCCAGATAGTAGGCTTCGCGATACACGAACATGACCATGTCGGCGTCCTGTTCGATTGAACCGGACTCGCGAAGGTCGGACAGCTGTGGCCGCTTGTCCTCACGGTTCTCGACCTGGCGGGAGAGCTGCGACAGGGCGATGACGGGGACGCCGAGTTCCTTGGCCAGGGCTTTCAGACCCTGGGTGATCATCGACACTTCCTGCACCCGGTTATCGCTCTTGCCCTCGCCGCCGGTCAGCAGCTGCAGGTAGTCGACGACGATCAGGTCGAGGCCTACCGAGCGCTTGAGGCGGCGTGAGCGGGCGACCAGCTTGGCGATCGGCAGACCACCGGTGGCGTCGATGTAGAGCGGCGCTTCCTGGATCTCCATGGCCGCGTCGCGCACCCGGCCGAATTCGGAGGCGTCGATCTCGCCCTTACGCAGGCGGTCGCCGGAGACGCCGGAGGCATCGGCCAGCAGACGCAGGGCCAGCTGTTCAGCGCTCATTTCGAGGGAGAAGAAGGCGACGACGCCGCCGCTGACCGTTTTCTTGCTGCCGTCCGGCTGCGGCTCCCAGGCGTAGGCCTTGGCGACGTTGAAGGCGATGTTGGTCGCCAGGGCGGTCTTCCCCATCGAGGGGCGGCCGGCGAGGATCAGAAGGTCGGAGGGGTGCAGTCCGCCCATCTTCTGGTCGAGGTCAATCAGGCCGGTGGAGATGCCGGCCAGGCCGCCGTCGCGGCTATAGGCCTCGGCGGCCATCTCGACGGCGCCGCGCAGGGCGTCGGCGAAGCCGATGAAGCCGGTCGAGGCGGTTCCGGATTCCGCCAGGTTGTAGAGCTTCTGTTCCGCCAGCTCGATCTGGTCGCGGCTGTCGCGGTCGGCGTCGGGGGCGCCGGCCTCGACGGCGATCTCGCCGCCGATGCGGATCAGTTCCCGTCGGATCGCAAGCTCGTAGACTACCCGGGCGTAGTCGCCGACGTTGGCGGCCGGCGGCGCGCGATCGACGAGGTCGGCGAGGTAGCGAAGGCCGCCCAGCTCCTGGAAGGCCGGGTCGTTGCGGAATTCGTCGGCCAGCAGGATGGGCTCGGCCAGCTGACCCTTGCGGATGTGGTTTTCCATCGCGCTGAACAGGCGCTGATGGAAGGGCTCGAAGAAGTGGCTGCCGCCCAGCTTGTCGCTCAGCCGCTCGTAGGCGGCGTTGTCATACAGCAGGACCCCGAGCAGCGCCTGTTCCGCCTCGATGTTGGACGGCAGGTGCTGCGGCGCCGGGTCGGAAGGGACCGGACGTAGGTCGAGAGCGGGGACGATTGCCATAGGTTAACGACTAGCCAAGGGCGGAAGGTAACGCACCTCACGATGCGCGGCGATCCACACAAAACGGAACGCCTGTGGGCAAAAAAAGAAGCGGCGCGGAGGCTACCCTCCGCGCCGCTCTTTTTCGTCCGTCAGTAGAAGGGCTCAGGCGTCGTCGCCAAAGCGCTCCTGCTGGCCGGCGCCGCCTTCGAGAAGGTCAGCCGCGGCTTCGGCGTCGGCCCGGGCTTCGTCTTCGAAGCGGCTGGCGATGACGTCCTCGCCCTTGGCCTGGCGTTCGGCTTCGTCCTGGCTGCGGGCGATGTTGATGTTGACCGAGATGGTCACTTCAGCATGCAGCTTCACCTTCACGGGGTGAACGCCCAGCGTCTTGATCGGCTTGTCGAGGATGACCATCGACCGGTCGATCTTGCCGCCTTCGGCGTTGACCATGTCAGCGACGTCACGGCCGGAGACCGAACCGTACAGCTGACCGGACTCACCGGCCTGGCGGATCATGATGTAGGAGGTGCCGTCCAGCTTCTCGCCGGCGGTCCCAGCCTGTTCACGGGTCTTGGCGTTGCGCGCTTCGATATCGGCCCGTTGACCTTCAAAGGTCTTCAGGTTCGAGGCGGTGGCGCGCAGGGCCTTGGAGCGCGGCAGCAGGAAGTTACGGGCGAACCCGTCCTTCACGTTGACCACGTCGCCGAGGGTGCCCCAGCCTTCAACACGTTCGAGCAGAATGACTTTCATCGATCTGGTTCCCTTACTTCACGACGTAGGGGAGCAGGGCGAGGAAGCGGGCGCGCTTGATGGCGCGGGCCAGTTCACGCTGCTTCTTGGCCGAGACGGCCGTGATGCGGCTCGGAACGATCTTGCCACGCTCGGAAATGTAGCGCTGCAGGAGCTTGACGTCCTTGTAGTCGATCTTCGGAGCGTTGGCGCCGGAGAACGGGCACACCTTGCGGCGGCGGAAGAACGGACGGCGGGCGCCGCCAGCGGCGGCGGCCGGAGCCTCCGAGGTTTCGGTAGCGTCAGTCATGATCAGGCCTCCTCACCGGTGCGCTCGGCGCGTTCCGGACGGTCACCGCGCTCGGGGCGGTCACCACGGTCGGGACGATCGCCACGATCGGGACGGTCGCCGCCGAAGTCGTCGCGGCGCTCACGGTCGCGATCGCGACGGGCGAGAACGGGCGACAGTTCCAGGTCGAGTTCCTCGACGCGGATGGTCATGAAGCGCAGCACGTCTTCGTTGAGAGACAGCTGACGTTCCATTTCCTTGACGGCCGGCGCCGGGGCGTCGATGGCCAGCAGGGAGTAGTGACCCTTGCGGTTCTTCTTGATGCGGAAAGTGAGGTTGCGGAGGCCCCAGTACTCGATCTTGGCGATGTGACCGCCTTGACCTTCGATGAGGGCCTTCATGTCCTCATTCATTTGTTCGGCCTGTTGCGGGCTGATGTCCTGCCGCGCAATGACCACATGCTCGTAGAGCGCCATGGTTATCCTTCTTGCGATGAGGAAGGCGGCGAAAGCGACGGCGCAAGCCCGGCGATTCCGATGGATCCTGCACGTAGGAGAACGGAGAATCCGCCCGCCACTAAAGGGATCCGTGCAAGACCGCCTCCCAAGAGAGGGCGCGCTATTACAGGCAAGGCGTCGGAAACGCAAGCGGCGCGCGGGTTTTGGCGTTGATCGCCGGGGGTGGCCGTGGGATGGCTGACGTTGTTTCGCGTTTCGCCGTTGGGGGGCATTTCCATGCGTCGTCTATTGATTTCCGCCGGCCTGGCCGTCGGTCTGCTGCTGTCGTCCGCTCCCACGGCGCCCATGGCGCTGGCCGCCGAACCTGTCGCCAAGTCCGCCAAGGTCGCCAAGCCGTCCGAGCGCGCCCAGTCGCTGGCGCGGCGCTACTTCGTCGCCATGCAGTTCGAGCAGATGATGATGAGCACGTTCGAAGCCATGGACGTGTTCGGTGAGCTCGAGGAAGACGCCGAAGGTTTCGATGGCAAGGCCATGTCTTCAGCGGCGCGCGAGGCGACGCAAGCTCTTCTGCCGCGGATGGTCGACGCCATGATCCCGATCGTGGCGCAGACGTTCACGGAAGCCGAACTCGAGGCGATGGTCGACTTCTACGAGAGCGATGTCGGCAAGTCGGTCGTCGCCAAGAGCAACGACCTCAACATGCCGATGATGGCGGCCATGATGGAGCTCATGCCGGACTATATCGACGACATGGTCACCCTCTATTGCCAGAAGACCACCTGCACGCCGTCGATGCGCGACAAGCTGCGCAAGCACAGCTCCTGATCCCGGCGCCCGCGGCTCGCTGTCCAGCTGGCGGCGGGCCGGTCGTCTCCCGCCCAGGCTCAGTCCTAGCCCTTCTTGCCGGCCTTCCACTTCTTCACCGCCGCCAGCGTCAGCTCGACGTGCTTCTGGGCGTTCATCTCGCTGTGGACGTAGAGCACCGTGCCGTCCGGCGCGATGACGTAGCTGGTGCGGTTGGAAATGCCGACCGGCAGGGCTGAATCCCATTGCTTCGCGACCTTGGCGCCCTTGTCGGCGGCGACCGGGAATTTGCCCGAGCAGCGGGCGTTGTCGGCCGAGAACTCCTGCAGACGGTCGATCGAGCCGGCGGTGACGCCGATGATGCTGGCGCCCTGCTTGGCGTAGTCGTCGGCCGCCTCGGCGAACAGGCGGGCCTCCAGGTCACAGCCGCCGGTGAAGGCCGCCGGGAAGAAGTAGACCACGACCGGTCCCTTCTTGCGCGCCTCGGCCAGGCTGTAGGTCAGGGCCTTGCCGCCCTTGAAGCCCGGCAGCGTGAAGTCGGGCGCCCTGGTTCCGATCTTGAGCGCGGCGAAGGCAGGCATGCCGACAGCGGCGACGGAGACGGCGACGAGGGCGGAAAGCAGCAGGCGGCGGTTCATTTCAAGGCTCCAGGGCTGGCTGCGAAGCTAGGGCCACGGGGGGCGGTGGCAAGGCCGGGCTATCGAAGCGGGCTACCATTATAACCGATCATCGGCCGGGAAGGGGTGATGGAGGCCGCCTGGCGTTGAAATGTCGCCGGAAACCGTCACCGGGACGTGGGTCGAGGCTCAGCGGGCGTAGGTCCGGGTGTAGGTCGGTGTGTAGGTCGACCGTCACCGAATGCAGGTCGGTTCGAGGTCGGTCAGGCCTACAAACGGGGCTGGAAGGCGCCGCAACCCCCCTGGCATTTGCGGCGCCTTGCAGCGCCGCTCGGCGAGGCCCGAAAATGGATATGTCCAGACATATTCATGTTGCCGGTTTCAGCGTCTTGCTGGCCGGGTCCCAGACCAGGGTGCGGGTAGGGCAGGGCTTTTCGCCGAGGCCGCAGTCTTCGCTGTCGAGCACCTGCTGGATCCTGGCCGGCGTGGAGCCGATGTCGAGGTTCCAGCTCTCTTCCTGTTCGAAGGCCTTCACGAACGCGCCGCCGTCCGAGAGGAAGAAGGACAGCTTGCCTGCCGGCGGGTCGTCTTTCTCGTAGCCGCAGTCGGGGTAGGGCATGCCGACGGTCCATTCGCGCAGGCCGTCGCCGTTCACGTCGGGGATGGTGCTGATCTGGATGGCGTCGAACTTTTCGGCGCCGAAGGCCTTGCAGGCGGCCTCGCGGGCAGCGACCTCGGCCTTGATCTCGGCAGGGGCGTCCTTCAGCTCCGGCTGCAGCGCAGGGATGGAGCCAGAAGCGAGCAGGGCCAGACCCTTGCTGTTGGGGATTTCGACATAGGCGTTGGTCGCCGTGTCCCAGCGCCAGGCGCGCAGGCACTCGTCGGCGCCAAAGCTGCCGCAGGCCGAGCCGTGCAGGTTGACCTCCAGCTTGCGGGCCGACTTCGGCCCGGTGAACCTGTAGTTGCCGCCGCTGTTCTGGAAGACCTTGCGGACCGTGCCGTCGGCCTGGCCGAGGTAGAGAATGTTGCGACAGCCGCCTGTGCCGCAGAAATAGGAGGCTGTCGGGGCGCCCTCGTAGCTGACCCGCCAGTCGGCCAGCTTGTCGCCGTTGATGTCGATCCGGCTGAACATTTTGGGCGAGGTCTGCAGCATCCAGGCCGGCATTTCCTTGATCTCCTCGGGCGTCGAGCCCTCGGTGAGGTTGGCGTAGATGGTCTGACGCGCCTCCTCGACGATGGAGGCGGGCGGCGTGGCCGCGCCGGCGGCGCAGGCGGGCAGAAGGACGAGGGCGGCGGTCAGGATCAGGCGGCGCATGGAAACTCCCCAATGTCGGGGGAGTTGGTCACGCCCTGTGTCGTTCGGCACGGCCTGTTTGGGGGGTGACTTGCCCCTTTTTGGCGATTGGCCTAACCCTGCGCGCCCATTCTTTGAGAGCCTGTCCGGGCGGCGAACCGCGCACACTTCGCCTGACAGGCTTCCGCTACAGGAGCCCACCTATGTCACTCGCCTTCGTTTTCCCCGGTCAGGGCAGCCAGGCTGTCGGCATGGGCGCCGATCTCGCCGAGGCCTTTGCGGCCGCCCGCGAAGTCTTCCAGGAAGTCGACGACGCCCTGAACCAGAAGCTCAGCAAGCTGATGTGGGAAGGTCCCGAGGACGAGCTGACCCTGACCCAGAACGCCCAGCCGGCGTTGATGGCCGTCAGCCTGGCCGTGACGCGGACGCTGGAGAAGGAGTTCGGCGTCGGGCTCGACCGCGCCGCCTTCGTGGCGGGCCACAGCCTTGGGGAATACAGCGCCCTGGCGGCGGCCGGTTCGATCGCGCTCGGCGAAACGGCGAAGCTGCTGAAGCTGCGCGGTCAGGCGATGCAGCGGGCCGTGCCGGTAGGCGAGGGCTCGATGGCCTCGCTGATCGGCAAGAATACCGATGTGGCGCTGGCCGAGGCGGCGGCGGCGGCGGGGGCCGAGGTCGGCGTCTGCGTCGTGGCCAACGACAACAACACCGGCAACGTGGTCATCTCCGGCGCCAAGGCGGCCGTCGAGCGGGCCATCGAGAAGGCCGAGGAACTGGGCGCCCGCGCCATCCGCCTGAACGTCTCGGCGCCCTTCCACTGCCCGCTGATGCAGCCGGCGGCCGACGAGATGGCGGCGGCGTTGGAAGCGGCGACGATCCTGGCCCCGCGCGCGCCGCTGGTGGCCAACGTCACGGCGCGGCCGGTGCATGATCCGGAAGTGATCCGTCGCCAGCTGGTCGAGCAGGTCACCGGCCGGGTCCGCTGGCGCGAGACCATGGACTGGATGGCCGGGGAGGGCGGCGTGACCCGCTTCGCCGAGGCCGGCGCCGGCAAGGTGCTGTCGGGCATGATCAAGCGCAGCTGCCCGGACGCGACGGCGACGCCGTTGAACAGCCCGGCGGATCTGGAAGGGTTCGCGAAGTCGCTGTGAGAAGGTTGCTCCCCCGGTGGGGGAGGAACTTGGTAAGTAGACCGAAAGACAGAGTCGCGCGTTCATCGACCGAGGCGCGAAGACACAGGAAACGCTGAATGTTCGACCTCACCGGCAAGACCGCCCTCGTCACCGGCGCCACGGGCGGTATCGGCGGCGCCATCGCCAAGGCGCTGCATGACGCCGGCGCCCATGTGGTTCTCTCCGGCACCCGCCAGGCGGTGCTGGATGAGCTGGCCGCAGGCTTCGGCGAGCGCGTGTCGGTCGCCGCCGCCAACCTGTCGGACGCCGCCAGCGTCGATGGACTGATCGCCGCCGCCGAGGCCGCTTCGGGCAAGGAACTCGACATCCTGGTCGCCAACGCCGGCATCACCCGCGACGGGCTGATGCTGCGGATGAAGGACGCCGACTGGGACGAGGTGATTCGGGTGAACCTCGAATCCTACTTCCGGCTCTCGCGCGCGGCGCTGAAGGGCATGATGAAGCGCCGCTACGGCCGGATCATCGGCATCACCTCCATCGTCGGCGTCACCGGAAATCCCGGCCAGGCCAATTACGCGGCCTCCAAGGCCGGCATGATCGGTTTCTCCAAGGCCCTGGCGCAGGAAGTCGCCAGCCGCAACGTGACGGTCAACTGCGTCGCCCCCGGCTTCATCACCAGCCCGATGACCGATGAGCTCAATGAGGCCCAGAAGGCCGCCCTGACGACCCGTATCCCGGCCGGCCGGCTGGGCGAGGGGGCGGATGTGGCGGCGGCCTGTGTCTACCTGGCGAGCCAGGAGGCCGCCTATGTCACCGGGCAGACGCTGCACGTGAACGGCGGCATGGTGATGGTCTGAACACGCAAATGTTAGGTTCCGACTGAAACCTTCTCCTGCTGGCAAGCCTGAATAAAAGGTGATAGCCAGACACCGATTTCCGCCGCCAGCGTTGGCGCGGACCTTTGAAAAGACCAAGAGGGACCATAGCGAATGTCCGACATTCTCGAGCGTGTGCGTAAGATCGTCATCGAACATCTCGATGCCGATCCCGAGAAGGTCACCGAGAAGGCGAGCTTCATCGATGACCTGGGCGCCGACAGCCTCGACAACGTTGAGCTGGTGATGGCGTTCGAAGAGGAGTTCGATATCGAAATCCCCGACGACGCCGCCGAACACATCCAAACGGTCGGTGACGCCGTGAAGTTCATCTCGGAAAAGACCGGCGGCTAAACCCGCCAAGACAGTTCTGATACGTTGGCCGCCGCGCCGCATGGGCTTAAACCTGATGCGCGCGGCGGTCTTCGTTTCGGGATAGGCTTTTAGTTAGAGATTTCTGGGCTTTACGGAGCTTTTCTAATGCGTCGTGTTGTTGTTACGGGAATCGGTCTGATCACGCCCCTGGGTCAGGGCGCGGAGATCACCTGGGAAGCCATCAAGGTCGGCAAGTCCGGCGCGGGCAAGATCACCACCTTCGATCCGACCGGGTTCGGCTGTGAGATCGCCTGCGAGGTGCCGCGCGTCGATGGACGCGGCGGCGGCGGGCCGGACGTGCCCGGCAGCTTCGATCCCAACGGGACGATGGCGCCCAAGGAGCAGCGCAAGGTCGACGACTTCATCCTCTACGGCATGGCCGCGGCCGACGAGGCCGTGCGTGATTCGGGATGGGTCCCGCAGACCGACGAGGACTTCGAACGCACCGGGGTGATCATCGGCGCCGGCATCGGCGGCCTGGCCACCATCGAAAAGACGGCCCTGGAGCTGCGTGACAAGGGTCCGCGCCGGGTCAGCCCCTTCTTCATCACCTCCGCCCTGATCAACCTGGTCTCGGGCCAGGTGTCGATCCGCTACGGGTTCAAGGGTCCGAACCATTCGGTCGTCACCGCCTGCGCCACCGGCGCCCACGCCATCGGCGACGCCTGCCGCCTGATCAAGTACGGCGACGCCGATATGATGCTGGCCGGCGGGGCTGAAGCCTCGATCTGCCCGATCGGCATCGCCGGTTTTGTCGCCTGCCGGGCCATGAACACCGACTACAACGACAATCCGACCGGCGGCTCGCGCCCCTACGACAAGGACCGTTCGGGCTTCGTCATGGGCGAGGGCGCTGGCATGGTGATGCTGGAAGAGTACGAGCACGCCAAGGCCCGCGGCGCGAAGATCTATGCCGAGGTCATCGGCTACGGCCTGGCCGGCGACGCCTACCACATCACCGCCCCGGCCGAGGACGGCGACGGTGGCTTCCGCGCCATGCGGGCGGCCGTCAAGGACGCCGGCATCGATGCGGGCGACATCGACTACATCAACGCCCACGGCACCTCGACCATGGCCGATTACCTCGAGCTGGGCGCCGTCGAGCGTCTGATGGGGGATGCGGCCAAGGGCAAGGCGATGAGCTCGACCAAGTCGATGACCGGGCATCTGCTGGGCGCCGCCGGGGCCATCGAGGCGATCTTCTCGATCCTGGCCATCCGCGACAACATCGCCCCGCCGACCATCAACCTGGACAACCAGGAGCAGGAAACGGCGCTGGATCTGGTCGCCAACAAGGCGAAGCCGATGAAGATCGACATCGCGATGAGCAATAGCTTCGGCTTTGGCGGCACCAACGCCGCTGTCATTTTCCGCCGGGTGTAATGGCACGGACGGAGCCTCGGGGCGGGGGCCTACCAGCTTTGCGTAGATTGATGATCATGGCCATCAGCGGCCTGCTGACGCTGGCGCTGGTTGCGGCGCTGGGCGGCATCTGGGCGCTGTGGACCTATCAGGGTCCGGGGCCGGCCACCAAAGACGGCGGCGTGCATGTGGTCATGCTGCGCCGGGGGGCGGGTCTGAACGAGATTGCCGCCTCGCTGGAGAAGGCGGGGGCGGTGCGATCCGCGCCGGTCTTCCTGGCGGCGGCGCAGATCACCGGCGCGGCGCGTGAGCTGAAGGCGGGGGAATACGAGTTTCCGAACAAGGCGCCGATGAGCCAGGTGCTCGACTATGTCCGCAAGGGCAGGGTGGTGCGCCATCAGGTGACGATCCCCGAGGGCTGGACCAGCGACATGGTGGTCGAGGCCCTGATGAAGGAAGCCAACCTGACCGGCGATGTGGCGACCCCGGCCGAGGGGACCATCCTGCCGGAAACCTATGACTACGAGCGGGGCGAGGAGCGCGCCGCGGTGCTGCAGCGGATGATGGACGACCACGACCGTCTGCTGGCCGCCCTGTGGGACAAGCGCAAGAGCGGCCTGCCGATCCGCACACCGCAAGACGCCGTCACCCTGGCCTCCATCGTCGAGAAGGAGACGGGGGTCGCCTCGGAGCGCCCGCGCGTGGCGGCGGTATTCGTGAACCGGCTGAACCAGGGGATCCGGCTGCAGAGCGATCCGACCATCATCTATGGCCTGACCAAGGGACGGCCGCTGGGCCGGGGCATTCGCCGCTCCGAGCTGGACGCGCCCAACCCCTACAACACCTACCAGATCGACGGCCTGCCGCCCGGACCCATCGCCAATCCGGGCCGGGCCAGCCTGGCCGCCGTGCTCGATCCGCCGGACACCAACGAGATCTTCTTCGTGGCCGACGGCACCGGCGGGCACGTCTTCGCCGCGACGCTGGAGGAGCATAACGCCAACGTCGCCCGCTGGCGGATCGTCGAACAGCAGAGGGCCGCCGCAAAGGCAGGCCAGAATCCCGGCAAGGGGAACTGATGGCCCTGTCCGGCATGACAGGCTTCGCGCGGGCCGAGGGCGCGCAGGGAGCCTGGAGCTGGGCGGTCGAGGCGCGCAGCGTCAACGGCCGTAACCTGGAGATCCGCTTCAAGGGCCCGCAAGGGTTCGATGCGCTCGAACGCGGGACCCGCGAGGCGGGGCAGGCGCGGTTCCAGCGCGGCCAGGTGTCGCTGACCCTGCAGGCCCGGCGGGCCGAGAGCGCGACCTCGGCGGTCAACGTCAATATCGCCCAGCTGGAGCGCTATCTGGCGGCCGTGGCGCCCTATGTGGCGGCCGGACAGGCGACGACGCCCAGCGCCGATGGGCTGCTGGCCCTGCGCGGCGTGCTGGAGACGGCCGAGGGGGATGACCTCGAGGAGGACCGGACCGTTCTGGAGGCGGCCATGGCGGCCTCCGTGGCCGTGGCGCTGGATGGCCTGAAGCAGGCGCGACTGGAAGAGGGGGCGGCCCTGCTGCCGGTGCTGTCGGCGCTGGTCGATCGCATCGAGGCGCTGACCGACGCGGCCGCGTCGCTGGCCGGAGAGCAGCCGCCGATGATTCGCGACCGCTTCCGGAAACGCCTGACCGAACTGGCCGGCGAGGCGGCCAGCGAGGAGCGCATCCTGCAGGAAGCCGCGGCCATGGCCGTGAAGGCCGATGTGCGGGAAGAGCTGGATCGACTGGTCGGGCATGTGACGGCGGCGCGCCTGCTGTTGACCGGCGAGGGCCCGGCCGGGCGGCGGCTGGACTTCCTGACCCAGGAATTCATGCGCGAGGCCAACACGCTTTGTTCGAAATCGGCGACGCCCGCCTTGACGGCGACCGGGCTGGAGTTGAAAGCCACCATCGAGCAGTTCCGGGAACAGGTGCAGAATGTCGAGTGAAACGCCCCGGACGCGCGGATTGCTGATGATGGTCGTCGCGCCGTCTGGGGTCGGCAAGACCAGCCTGACCCGCCGGCTGGTGGCCGACCATTCGGACCTGATGCTGAGTATCTCCGCCACGACGCGCCAGCCCCGTCCGGGCGAACACGAGGGCCGCGACTATCACTTTGTCGACCGGGCGGAATTCGACGCCATGATCGGCGAGAACGCCTTTCTCGAATGGGCCGAGGTCTACGGCAACCGCTACGGCAGCCCGCGCAAGCCGATCATGGCGGCGCTGGACCGCGGCGAGAGCGTGCTGTTCGACATCGACTATCAGGGCGCCATGTCGATCCATGAGCAGGCGCCGGAAGACTCGGTGCTGGTCTACATCCTGCCGCCATCGCTGGCCGAGATGAGCCGGCGGCTGCATGCCCGGTCGCAGGACAGCGAGGCGGTGATCGCCCAGCGGATCGCGCGATCGAAGGACGAGGTCGAGCAGTGGAAGACGTTCGACTACGTCCTGCTCAACGAGGATTTCGACAAGGCCTACTCCGACCTGGCGCACATCTATCACGCCGAGCGGATGAAACGGGCGCGCAACCTGTGGATCGCGCCGTTCGTGGATGAGTTGCTCAAGGAAGACGTCTAGGTCAGAGCGCGTCCGCCAGCCTCAGGAACCCGGCGACGTCGATGGTCTCGGCGCGGGCGTCGGGGTCGATCCCGGCCTTCTCGCACAGCGCCGCGCCGCCGAGCTGTTTCAGGCTCGAGCGCAGCATCTTGCGGCGTTGGCCGAAGGCCGCCGCGGTCACCTTTTCCAGCGCCGCGATCGTCTGCGGTGACGGCGCATCCTCCAGCGGATCCAGCCGCACCACGGCCGAGGCCACCTTCGGCGGCGGGGTGAAGGCCTTGGCGGGCAGGTCCATGACCACCCGGCAGCGGCAGATGGCCTGGCTGATGACGCCAAGCCGGCCATAGGCGTCGGAGCCGACGGGCGCGGCGATGCGGTCGGCGACTTCCTTCTGGAACATCAGGCTCATGGATATGGGCCGCCAGGGACCGGTCAGCCATTTGATCAGCAGGGGGGTGCCGACGTTGTAGGGCAGGTTGGCGACGATCAGGCCGTCGCCGCCCGCCAGCACGGCCTCATCGACCTTGAGCGCGTCGCCCTGGATGATGGTCAGGGCGCCGCCGGACGCCTCGCCCAGCTCCTCGAGCAGGGGGACGAAGCGGGGATCCTTCTCGACGGCCACGACGCGGGCGCCGGCCTCCAGCAGGGCGCGCGTCAGGCCGCCGGGGCCGGGGCCGACCTCGATGACCGTGCGGCCTTCCAGAGGGCCGGCCAGGCGGGCGATCTTGCGGGTGATGTTGAGGTCCAGCAGGAAGTGCTGGCCGAACGCCTTCTTGGCCAGCAGGCCGTGCTGGTCGAGGCTTTCGCGCAGGGGGGGCAGGTCTTCGAGGGTCATGCGGCGGCCAGACGGCGGTCGGCGATCCGGGCCGCCATCTTCAGGGCGTTGATCAGGCTGTCGGCGCGGGCCAGACCCCGGCCGGCGATGTCGAACCCGGTCCCGTGGTCGGGCGAGGTGCGAACGATGGGCAGGCCGAGCGTCACATTAACGCCGCCCCAGAAATCGAGCATCTTCAAGGGAATAAGGCCCTGATCGTGATACATGCAGAGGACCGCGTCATAGCGTCGGCGGGCCTCCGGGTGAAACAGGGTGTCGGCCGGCGACGGACCGGTCGCCTCGACCCCGAGGTCGCGCAGCGCGCGCACGGCCGGGCCGATGATCTCGATCTCCTCGCGGCCGATGCCGCCATCCTCGCCCGCGTGCGGGTTGAGGCCCGCGACCGCCAGGCGGGGCTGGGCGATGCCGAAGTCGCGGCGCAGGGCCTGGGCGGTGACCAGGCCGGCGTTGACCAGGCTCTCGATGCTCAGGCTGGCCGCCACCTGTGAAAGCGGGGTGTGGATGGTGGCCAGGCAGACGCGCAGGCCGCCGTGACTGCCCGGTTGTTCGGGAGCCGCCAGCATCATGACCGGGCCCCGGGCGCCATCGTGGCTCTCGGCAGCGGTCAGTTCCGCCAGGAACTCGGTATGGCCCGGGAATTTGAAGCCGGCGGCGTAGAGGGGGGCCTTGGCGATGGGGGCGGTAACGATGCCCTTCACCGCGCCGGTCAGGGCCAGGCCGACGGCGGTCTCGATCCAGCCGATCACCGACCTGGCATGGTCTGGCGACGGCTTGCCGGCGACGACCGGGGCCGACATGGGCTGGTGCAGCACGGGAATGGCGGTGGCGAAGACCTTGTCGGCCTCGGCGGGGCTGCCGATGGTCTGCACCGGTGTGCCAAGCCCGCCCGGCGCCGAGCGAAGGCAGTCGGCGTCACCGATCACGAGAAAGGGCCGGCCTTCCGCCCGCACGGCGTTCCAGGCCTTGACGATGATTTCCGCGCCGATGCCGGCCGGATCGCCAAGGGTGACGGCGAGCGGCCGACCGGTCACCGGTTCTCGATCGTGGCCTGCATCCTCAGGTCACGCATGACGCGTTTTCCGACCAGATCCAGTTGCTGGGCGATCAGGCGCCGTTCGATCTGTTCGGCGGTCGGGATGGCGCCGCCGCTGTTGCGCTTGCCGCAGACCATGACCAGGTGGACGCCGACCTCTGTGCGGATCGGGGTGGCCGACAGCTGGTTCTCGGGGGTGTTGGCGGCGGCGTCGGCGAAGCCGCCGGTGAGGCCGGAGACCTCGATCTCGCCCATGTCGCCGGCGACGACGTCAGCCACCTGGCCGGCCTTGCCCTCAAGATCGGCGCAGGTCGGATTCAGGGCGCGCAGCTTTTCCAGCGAGGCGGAGGCGGCGTCGACAGAGGCCTGGTCGGCGGCGGCGTCGACGGTGACGGCGGCCTGCTTGAGGGTGACCAGGCTGGTCGTCCCGCCGGCCCGCTTTTCACGCACCCAGATGACATAGACGCCGTCCTGGGTCGGGATCGGCGGGGAGATCTGTCCGGGGCGCACGGAATCGAGCACCGCGTCGACTTCGGGCGGCATCTCGCCCGGCGAGACCCAGCCGGCCTCGCCGCCGCTGGCCGCTGTCGGCGAGGCGGAGAACTGGCGAGCCACCTGCGGGAAGGGCGCGCCCTGCTGCATCTGGCTGATCAGCGACTGGGCGCCGTTGAAGGCCACGTCCGGGCCGCCGACGCGGGCATTATCGATGAAGATTTCGCTGATCTGATACTGCGGCTTGGTGGCGGCGTCGGACAGGCGCTTCTGAACGGCTTTCACCTGATCGGCGCCGACGCGCAGACGGGAGCCGTAGCGGCCGCGCATGTAGCCTTCCCAGGCGTAGTCGATGCGAATCTGTTCGCGGTAGGTTTCGGCAGCGACGCCCTGGGCCGCTAACTGGGCAAAGAACTGGTCGGCGGTGACCTTGTACTGGCCCTGGACCTGATCGGCGATGACCTCGTCCAGCTCCTTGTCGTCGGGCAGGATGGTGGTCTTGTTTTCCTTCTCGACGCGGCGCAGCTCCTGACGCTTCAGGCGCTCGTCGATCATCTGGCGCAGGGCTTCGGACTGAAGCTGCGGCAGGGTTTCCGCGGTCGGCTGGAAGCCGGTGGTGAGGATCAGCAGCTTCATGCGCTGCACCAGATCGTAGCTGGAAATGATGTCGTCATTGACGACCGCCGCGACGCCTTCGGCCAATTCCGGCTGGACGGCGGCAGTGGGCGCTTCCTGCGCGAAAGCGGCCATGGGCATGCCAGACGTGGCCAGGGCGATGACCGAAACCGTGGCCAGGATCCTGCCCGTTACCTTAAGCGTCGAGAGCAAATTCGTCGTTCCCATAGTGCAAGTCCGCCAGCGCAAAAGCGCGCTCTGCGGGGAAGGTCACCGCCTGTAGCCTTTATCGCCCAATGTGGCGAGCGTTAGGCGCAGGACAACCGAGTCCGATGGTCCCAGCGAGCGGTTGAACGTCTCCTCGTGGATCCAGATGACGGCCAGGTCCAGGCAGTCGTCGCGGTAGAAGGCGCCCAGTTCCTGGCGGCGCCAGACGTCGTTCTCGATATCCCAGACACCGGCGGTGGTGATGCCGAAGGTCTTGGTGACCATGACATCGGCGGCGAAGTCGATGTCCTGGCGTTCGACGCCGGTGATGTCCTGGTTGTCGTGCAGGTAGCGGACATAGCCGTTGGCCCGTTCGAACGTGGCGTTCACCCCGATCTCGAGGCGGCGCAGGTCCAGGGTTTCCGAATCCAGCCGGGCCCGACCGTACAGGGTCAGGTTCTGGAAGGGTTTGGCGTCGCCGGCCAGGATCCAGTCGCTGGCCTTGGGCTGCAGCCCGCTGCGGGCCGGCAGGACGGTGTCGTCGGTGTCGCGGAAGCTGCGTCCGATCAGCAGGCTGAAGGAGCGGCCGTCGTCGAAGGAGACGGTCGCCCGGCCCCCGACGTTGAGCCGCAGGCCGCCCTCATAGAGATCGAACCCGGGTGACTTGTTGGCGCGGAACAGGTTGGTCTCGTCGAACTCCAGGACGATCGAGTCCTCGTTCGGCAGGCGGGGGTCGAGATCGCTGTCGGGCGACAAAGCGATCTGGGCGATGGGTTCCAGCACGATGGTGCGGTCGCCGTCGCGGCGGAACAGCGGGTAGGTGAGGTCGAAACCGATCACGCCGAGGGCGCGGCCAAAGCTGGAACTGCCGCCGGCGGCCGGATAGTCCTCGATGGAGTAGTAGTCGCCGCGCGCTTCGACGAAGGGCGAGACCCGCAGGCCGCTGTCGAAGGTGACGCTGGTGCGCCAGTCGGCCTGGAAGGTGGCGCGACGGGAATCGGCGCCGGGCTGGCTGGCCACGAACTGCGACTGATCGCGGGTCAGAACCACGGCCGAGCCCTGCATGCGGAAGCGGCCGCCCAGAACCGGCATCGGCAGCTCGAACCGGCCTTCGATCAGCGGGGCGATGGTCGGGAAGGTGCGGTCATTGTCGGTCGGGCGCAGGCCCTGGACGCTGATGGCGTTGACGGAGAACCAGGAGAGATTGTCCTGACGCGTGGCGAACAGCTGGCTGGTCAGGCGACGGTTGTCGCTGGAGACCAGGCCGCGTTGGCGGGAGACGTCGCTGATGTCGTATTTGTCGAAGATCAGGTCGTCGCTGGCGCGCTCGGCCGCAAAGCCCCACTTCCATTTCTCGTCGATGTCGAAGGCGCCGTTGGCCAGCACGTAGGAGCGATGGGTCGCGTCACCGATCTTGCTGCCGTTGCTGTCGAGATCCTTGCTGTAGGTATAGCCGAACCGGGCCTCGATCTCGCCGCTGTAGAAGCGCTGGCGGTAGTCGAAATTGACGAACGGATTGACCTTGGTGTTGACCTGCGGCGTCACGGTCAGGTCGGAGTAGGGATTGATCACCCAGAGGTAGGGCTGCTCGTACGACAGGCCGCGTCGCTGCGAGGCGACGATGGTCGGGGGCAGCAGGCCGGACATGCGGTCAGCGCCGGGATCCGCGTGCCAGAGGATCGGCGTGTAAAACACTGGAACGCCGAACATTTCTATGACGGCGTTCTCGTAATAGATCAGGTGGTTTTCACTGTCCTGGACCACCTTGTCGGCCTTGATCGACCAGGTCGGGTCCCTGGTCTTGTCCTCCTCGCAGAGCTCGCAGGGGGTGTAGATGCCCTTGTTGAGTTCGGCGGTGTTGTCGTCGCGGCGGACCAGGGTGTCGCCGGCGATCTTGATGTTGTTCTGCAGCCGGGCCGAGAAGCCCTTGGCGACGCCGGCCCGGAACTGGTCGTCGAGGACCATTTCATTGGCGAAGGCGGTCGTTCCGTCCCGGTCGACGACAACCACGTTGCCGGAGGCGACGACAACGCCGGTGGTGCGATTGTAGACCACGCGATCGGCCCGCAGGGTGCGGCCCTGGTTGCGGATCTGAACCTCGCCTTCGGCGGTGATCGTGCCGCCCGTGTCGTCCTGGATGAGCGTGTCGGATTCCAGCAGGTAGCCCGTCTCACCCAGACCATCGTCGGCGAGCGGCGCGACCGGCTCCGGCTCGGCGGCCATGGCGGGCAGGGCGGTGGCGATGGCGCCGTCCTCGTCCGCGAAGGCGGGCATGGCCAGGGCGGTGAACGCGAGCGCCGTCGCCCCGGCCAGAAGGCGGGCGCGAGTCTTGCGCGGATCGGTGCGGTCCAGCCTCATGAAACCCCTGTTTCCCTCTCGCGAAGCCCTGGAGCACGTCAGGCGGAAGTGTACGCGGTTCCGCCGCCCGGACGTGCTCTAAATGTTTGATTCTAGACCCTTTTGATCAGGTTTTGATGCGTACATCAAAACCTGAAAGGGTCTACTTCCGTATAGCAAAGCAGGGTCAGACCCGACAAAAGCGCCAGCAAGGGCGGCGCCCAGGCCGCCAGCATGGCCGGTATGATCTCCGCCCTGCCGAGCGCTATGCACATTTGATTGAAGAAGAAGAAGGCGAAACCAAGGACCACCCCCGATCCGGCCAGGGCCGGCAGGCCGCCGAGCCGCATCAGGCGCAGCGAGAACGCGGCGGCGAGAACGGACATGGCCGAGAACAGGATGGGCGTGGCCAGCAGCTGCTGCAGCCTCAGGCGATAGGCGAGGGCCGAGAAGCCGGCCTTTTCGGTGCCGACGATGGTGGCCGGCAGGCGCCAGAAGGCGATGGCTTCGGGCGTGGTGAACCGCTCGATGGCCGCCTGGTCGTCGAGGGTCGAGGGGATGGTCAGGCTCTCCGAGCGCACCGAGCCCGCGCCCGGCGTCGCTTCGCGCACATCGGTCAGACGCCAGTAGCCCGGCATCAGCCGCGCCTCCGCCGCCTCGACCCGGCGGGAGAAGGCCAGGCCGCCGTCCGGTTCGATGCGGTAGATGAACATCGAGACGACCTTCAACCGCACGACGCCCTCGACCTGATCGTGGCTGCGGGCGCGGATGACCACCTGGGTGCGGTCGTCGGTCTGGCGCAGCCAGGTCTCCTTGGGAGCGTTGGCGAGATAGTCGTCCATGACCGCCGTGCGGGCCTGCTCGAACTTGACGTTCATCCAGGCCGCCATCGGATTGAGCACGGCCACGGTCAGGGCCCCGACCACGAAGGCGGCGGCGGCGGCCGGCAGGATGAAGCGCCAGGCCGAGACGCCGGCGGCGCGCATGGCGATTAGCTCGCTGCGCCGGTTCAGAGCGACGAAGGCGGCCAGGGTGCCGAACAGGAAGGCGAACGGCAGCAGGGTGAGGATCGTCGAGGGCGCCTTCAGCAGGGTCAGCCACAGGAGCACGACAAAGCCGGCGTCGGCGCGGCCGCCGACATTGCGCGACACATCGACGAAATCGATCAGCAGGATGACCGCGGCGATGATCGCCAGGGCCCCGGCGACCGAGGTCATGGTGCGGTTGAGGACGTAGCGTTCGAGGCGTCCGGGCATCAGTCTCATGCGGCGGCTCCAAAGGGAGAGCGCGGCATGCGCATGAAGGGGATCCAGGCCTGCCAGCCGTGGCGGCTCTCGACCGGACGGAAGACCTGGTCGAAGCCCCAGATCATCGCCCCGATGGGGATCGCGTACTGCAGGACGTTGAAGGCGACATTGTCCTCGCAGGCGGCCTGCACCGCAAAGCCGATGATCCGGACCAGGGCGGCGGCCGCGCCGATCAGGGCGATGCGCCGGGCATAGCCCATGCGGTTGAAGCCGGCGCCGACCACGGCGGCCAGGGCCATGGCCATGAAGGCCAGGGCGTAGAGCGGCGAGGCCAGGCGGGAATTGCCCTCGGCCAGCATGCGCTTGCGGTTCTTCTTCTCGTACTCCTGCGACAGGTCCGGATAGAACAGCTCGTGCAGGTAACGGTCAGAGGCCTTGAAGCGGATGGTCTCGTTGCTGTTCAGGTACGGCTTCAGGTCCAGGGCGTACTCGTCGAAGGTCAGGTAGTTGAGCACGCCGCGCTCGGAAAATTCCTGGGTCGAGCCATGGCGCATGAGCAGCAGCGGCGCGCCGTTCTTGAACAGAACCTGGCCTTCCTTGGCGGTGTAGGTGGTGGCCTGGCCGTCCTCGGTCATCTGGTGGATGAAGAGGTTGTGGATGGCGCCGTTGCTGTCGACGGTCTGGCCATAGACGGTCAGGCGCGGGGCCGGGTCGGTGAACTGGCCCTCGACGACCAGCATGGCGGCGAGGTCCGTCTTGGCCTGGAAGATCAGCTTGCGGTACTCGCGGTAGGCCGCCGGCTGGACCCACAGGTTGATGACCAGGCAGGTCAGGGTGGCCAGTGTCGCCAGTTTGATGGCTGGGCTGATGACCCGCCAGCGGCTCATGCCGCCGGCGTAGCAGACCACCAGCTCCTGATCGCCCTGCAGCTTGTTCAGGGCCACGAAGGCGGCGACCAGCACGGCGATGGGGATGATCAGGTTGGCCAGCTGCGGCATGGCCAGGACAATGATCTGCAGATAGATCCAGGCGCTCTGACGCTGCTCGATGATGATGTCGAGCTGGCCCAGGCTCTGGCTCAGCAGGCCCACGGCCGCGAGCGCCGCCGTCGCCAGCAGCGTGGGCCATAACAGCTGGCCAAAGAGATAGCGTTCGATCAGGCGCATGCGGACTTGGAAGCTCGGCCTCTGACGGGCCGCGGAAGGGTTGTTAGTAGTGCGCGTTGGCGCTGAACGGAACCCGGACGGTCGCGATTCCTTGCTCTGCGGGGCGAATTCCTCCGGCTTCCCCAATCACGCGGAAAGGCCTATCTCGCAGCCCAAGACATTTTCAGGAGCGCGTCATGCGTATTGAGTTCGTTTCGGTCGATCGGGCCAATCCCCCGGCCGACGAGGCCATCGCCACGGTCATCATCGATGGCGGCAAGCTGTCGGAAGGCGCGCAGGACCTGGACAAGGCCACCGGCGGGGCTCTGGCCCGGGCCGTGGCCGCCGGCCGCTTCAAGGGCGCCAAGGGCGCCAGCCTGGAGCTGATCGCCCCGACCGGTCGCGAGAACGCCCGCATCACCCTGCTGGGCGTCGGCGACGGCGAGTGGAACGCTGAGTCGGCCGAGACCTTCGGCGCCTCGGCCTACCAGGCGACCAAGACCAATGGAGCCGCGGCCCTGACCCTGCTGCTGCCGGGCTCCAGCGGCGAGGAGGGGGCTCGCGCCGCCTTCGGCGCCACCCTGGCCAGCTACCGCTTCGACAAGTACCGGACCACCGAGAAGGCCGACAAGAAGCCCTCGATCGAGACCGTGAAGGTCGCCGTCGACGATCCGGCCGCCGCCGAGGCGGCCTGGGGCGATCTCAAGGCGCTCGCGGACGCCATCTTCTTCAGCCGCGACCTCGTGTCCGAGCCGCCGAACGTCCTCCATCCGGAAAGCTACGCCCAGCGCATCAAGGCGCTGGAATCCATGGGCCTTGAAGTCGAGATCCTCGGCGAGGCCGAGATGGCCAAGCTGGGCATGGGATCCCTGCTCGGCGTCGGCCAGGGCTCGATCCGCGACAGCCAGCTGGTCGTGATCCAGTGGAAGGGCGGCGGCGACGCCCAGCCCATCGCCTTCGTCGGCAAGGGCGTGACCTTCGACACCGGCGGCATCTCGATCAAGCCGGCCGACGGCATGGAAGACATGAAGTGGGACATGGGCGGCTCGGCCGCCGTGGCCGGCCTGATGCATGTCATCGCCGGCCGCAAGGCCAAGGCCAACGTGGTCGGCATCCTGGGTCTGGTCGAGAACATGCCCGACGGCAACGCCCAGCGCCCGGGCGACGTGGTCACCTCGATGTCGGGGCAGACCATCGAGATCATCAACACCGACGCCGAGGGCCGCCTCGTTCTGGCCGACGCCCTCTGGTACTGCCAGGACCGCTTCAAGCCGCAGTTCATGGTCGATCTGGCCACCCTGACCGGGGCGATCATCATCTCGCTGGGCAACGACGTCAGCGGCCTGTTCAGCAACAACGACGCGCTGTCCGAGAACCTGCTGGCCGCCTCCAAGGCGACCGGCGAGCAGCTGTGGCGCATGCCGCTGCCGCCGGCCTACGAGAAGCAGATCGACAGCATGATCGCCGATGTGAAGAACACCGGCGGCCGCGCCGGCGGTTCGATCACGGCCGGCCTGTTCCTGCAGCGCTTCGTCAACAAGACGCCCTGGGCGCACCTGGATATCGCCGGGACCGCCTGGAAAAAGCCGTCGACCGATCCGACCATTCCCGACGGCGCCACGGGTTTCGGCGTGCGTCTGCTGAACCAGATGGTCGCCGACAACTACGAGGGTTAGCCTTCGAAAATATCCGCTCACCCCGGCGAAGGCCGGGGCCCAGCCGCGTGATCTCGATATCACCCGGCCTGGCGTTGTCGAGGGAGCGGACGCGCGGCGGGTGGCCAACCTGACGCATCGTGCTCTACGAACTGGGTCCCGGCCTTCGCCGGGATGAGCGGGTTGGGGGAAGAAGTCTGGCTAGTCAGCCCTGCGAGGTCTGGTTCTATCACCTGGAGCGGTCGTCGCTCGATCAGGTGTTGCCCGAGCTGTTGGCGAAGACCCTTCAGCGCGGCTGGCGGGCCCTCGTGCGCACCGCTGAGCCCGAGCGTCTGGAGCAGCTCGATACCTTCCTCTGGACCTTCCAGGAGGACGGCTTCCTGCCGCATGGGGTCATGGGCGAGCCGTTCGCCGATCATCAGCCGGTGTTGCTGACGACCGACGAGGACAACCCGAACGGCGCCCAGGCGTTGTTCCTGATTGATGGCGCCCAACCCGGCGACCTGAAGCCCTACGAACGCTGTATCGTCCTCTTCGACGGTCGCGACGAGCAGGCGCTGGCCGGGGCGCGGGGGCTGTGGAAATCCGTGAAGGCGCAAGGGCTGCCGGCATCCTACTGGCGGCAGGGCGAACGAAAAGGTTGGGAGAAGCAGGCATGAAGACGGTTCGCGCGACGGTTTCGGCTTTCGGCCTGATGGCCTTGTTCGCCTGCGCCACGCCCGAGCCTGCGCCCGCGCCGACGCCGCGGCCGCCGCCGCCGCCCAAGGTGGAAACGCCGGTTTCGATGCCGGCCCAGGAGCCGAAGGACAGCTGCGGGGCCAGGGCGCTGCAGTATCTGGTCGGCCGGCCCAGGAGTGAGGCGCCGGTTCCGGTTGATCCAACCAGGCGGCGGATGACCTGTTCCACCTGCGCGGTGACGATGGACTACAACCCCGAGCGGCTGAACATCGTCTTCGACCTCGATACCGGCATCATCAAGGACGTGAAGTGCGGGTGACTCCGACCCTCCCCAATTCGGGGAGGGAAGTCAGCTTACCGCCTCGAGGGCCTCGGCCGCCGCCATCCAGGTGGCTTCCGCTTCATCCACCTGCGCCTGAATCTTGACGCGGCGCTTGCCGAGGTCGGCTGCGGCGGTGGGGTCGCGGACGTATAGGTTCGGGTCGCCCAGCTTTTCGTCGATCTCGGCCAGCTGTTTGGTCACCCGCGCCAGCGTTTCTTCCGCCGCCGTCAGCTTGCGTTTCAGGGGGCCGGCTGCCGCGACCGGGTCACGGCCCGCCGGCGTCGGGCCCTTGGTGTTGACGGTCGGCCTGGGCTCCTCGCCCTTGACCTGGGTAGGGGCGCGGGCGGCGACACGGGCGCGGTCGAGGACGAACCTGGCGTAGTCGTCCATGTCCCCGTCGAAATTCTTGACGCCCCCATCAGCCGCCAGCCACAGCCGGTCAGCGACCAGCTCCATCAGCGAACGGTCGTGGGTGATGAGGATGACGGCGCCACGATACTCGTTGAGCGCGTCGAGCAGGGCCCGGCGGCTGTCGATGTCGAGGTGGTTGGTCGGTTCGTCGAGGATCAGCAGGTGGGGCGCTTCCATCGCCACCATGTTGAGCAGCAGCCGCGCGCGCTCGCCGCCGGACAGGTTGGCGACGGTGGTCTCCGCCTTTTCATAGCTGATGCCCCATTGGGCCAGTTTCGAGCGGCGCTGCGATTCGCTGGACTCAGGGAGGGCGCGGCGGATGATGTCCATCGGCGTATCGACCGGATCGAGGGCCTCGATCTGGTGCTGGTGGAACCAGCCGACCTTGATGCGGCGGTCGCGGTGCAGGTCGCCCGACTGGATGGGCAGGGCGCCGGCGATCATCTTGGCGAAGGTCGACTTGCCGGCCCCGTTGACGCCCAGCAGGCCGATGCGGTCGTCGACGTCCATCCGCAGGTTGAGGTTCTTGAGGATCGGCGGGCCGCCATAGCCGACCGTGGCGTTGTCCAGCCGCACCAGCGGCGGCGCCAGGGGGCGGGTCGGGGAGGGGATGGTGAAGGGGGCCGTCCGCTCCTCCAGGGTCATCGTCACCGGCGGCAGCTTCTGCAGCATCTTCAGGCGCGACTGGGCCTGGGTGGCCTTTGACGCCGTGGCGCGGAAGCGGTCGACGAAGGCCTGCATGTGGGCGCGCTTGGCTTCGATCTTGCCGCGCATGGCCTCGGCGAGACGGGCCTTTTCGGCGCGCTGCTCCTCGAAGCTGTCGTAGCCGCCGGTGTAGAGGTCGAGCTTGCCCTCGCGAACATGCAGGATGTAACCGCATGAATTGTTGAGCAATTCCCGGTCGTGGCTGATGATCAGGGCGGTGTGCGGATACTTCTTCAGCCGCGCCTCGAGCCAGAGGGCGCCTTCGAGGTCGAGGTAGTTGGTCGGCTCGTCGAGCAGCAGAAGGTCCGGCTGGCTGAACAGGGCGGCGGCCAGCGCCACCCGCATCCGCCAGCCGCCGGAGAACTCCGCCATCGGCCGGGTCAGGTCTTCATTGCTGAAGCCGAGGCCGGCGAGGATTTCCGAGGCCCGCGACGGCGCCGAGTCGGCGTCGATCTCGATCAGCCGGGTCCAGATGTCGCCCATCTCCTCGGGATCGGCGGTTTCCAGCCGGGTCATCAGGCTGTGGCGCTCCTCGTCGGCCTCGAGAACCGTGTCGAGCAGGGAAACCGGGGTGGCCGGATGCTCCTGGGCGACGGTGCCGATGCGGGCGGCCTTGGGGATCTTGATCTCGTCCTCGCCGCCGTGAAGCTCGCCGAGGATCAGCTTGAACAGGGTCGACTTGCCGATGCCGTTACGGCCGACGAGGCCGATCTTCCCCCCGGTCGGCAGGGTCACCGACGCCTTGTCGAAGAAGCGTCTGCCCCATGCGTTGAATGTCAGTTCGTTGATCTGGAGCATGAAACGCTTTGAGGTGTTGGCGCGGGGAGGGCCCGCCGCTATAAGCCCGCGACCTCCCAAATCCCACCTCTTTGTAGGGCTGAAAGAAACTAGGCCATGACCGAACGCACCTTTTCCATCATCAAACCCGACGCCACCGAGAAGAACCTGACCGGCGCCGTCAACGCCGTCATCGAGGCCGCCGGCCTGCGCATCGTCGCGCAGAAGCGCATCAAGCTGAGCCAGGCTCAGGCCGAGAAGTTCTACGAGATCCACAACGAGCGCCCGTTCTTCGGCGAGCTGGTCGAGTTCATGACCCGCGCTCCGGTGGTCGTGCAGGTTCTCGAAGGCGACAACGCCGTGGCCCGCTACCGCGAAGTCATGGGCGCCACCAACCCGGCCCAGGCCGCCGAAGGCACCATCCGCAAGCTCTACGCCGACAGCGTCGGTGAGAACTCGGTGCACGGTTCGGACAGCCTGGACAACGCCAAGATGGAAATCGCGCAGTTCTTCACCGACGCCGAGATCGTCGGCTAAGCGCCTTTCTCATCGACAGAGATCGAGCCGGCGGGGCGACCCGCCGGCTTTTTCTTTGGGCGTTAGGCCAGCGCTAAAGTCCCTGTGGCCAGATGGCGGCGCTGATCAGGTGGGGATGGACATGCGCTGGATTGCGTTGGCTGTGGCGGGGACGGCGCTGGCGGGTTGCCAGATGGCCGATCTGGCCAAGAAGCCCAATGAACTGAGCCAGGCCGTGGTCGCCTATCGCGAAGGCGATGCCGCGGCCCTGAACGCCCTGACCGACTCAACGGCGACGCAGGCCGCCTTCGAAAGCGCGGCTGAAGGCGGCGACGATCCCTGCACCGACCAGGGGATCAAGGCGTCCAAGGCGGCCGCCGTCGCCTTCATCATCCGGCGGATCAACAACCCGACCGTCGTCTCGATGTCCCCCGAGGCGCGCTACGTCTATCTCGAACACCTGGGACGTGGCGGCATCACCCGCGCCGAGGTTCCGGCGACGATCCGGATCTGCAAAAGCGAGCAGAGCAATCTGACGGTCGTGCGCGACGTCATGACGGCGATGAGCGTCGCCAAGGTGATGCAGGCCGAGAGCGAGGCATGGAACGTCGCCCTTGAGACCCAGTACGGGTCCGAATATGAGCCGCGCATGCGGGCGGCGCGCATCACTCTGGCGCGGAACGGGGCGCTGGGTCCTGCGGAAGCCCGGATGGCGAACGCGCGACGTATGCGCTGAGCGCCGCCGGATAGAGCCGGTGCTCTTCGGCCAGGACCCGCTCGGCCAGGGATTCGGGCGTTTCGTCGGGGCGAATGGCCAGGCGGGCCTGGGCCAGGACCGGCCCCTCGTCGACGCCGACCGTCACCAGATGGACGCTGCAGCCGGCCTCCGCGTCGCCGGCCTCGATGGCCTTGCGATGGGTGTCGAGGCCCGGGTGCCGGGGCAGCAGGGAGGGGTGGATGTTGATCATGCGACCAGACCACCCCTGCACCAGGAACGGGGTCAGAACCCGCATGTAGCCTGCAAGGGCGATGTAGGCGCATCCGGCCTGGCGCAGGGCCGCGTCCAGGGCGCGTTCATGGGCCTCGCGATCCTTGCCGAACGGCGCGTGATCGATAGTCATCGCGTCAACGCCCAGCGCACGGGCACGATCAAGACCGACGGCGTCCGGCCGGTTGGAAATCACCACCGCCACCTCATAGGGGCAGTCGTCCGCCCCGGCGGCGCGGATCAGCGCCTCCATGTTGGAGCCGGTCCCGGAAATCAGGATGCCGACCTTCGTCCGCGATCCTGGGGCCTTGCTCATCCCTTGGCGAGCTCGCCGCAGACGAAGGCGTCCTCACCGGCGTCGAGGAGGGCCATCAGCACCTCCGGCGCCTGGTCCTTGCCCACGATAAGCAGCAGGCCGATGCCGCAGTTGAAGGTCCTGCGCAGTTCGTGATCGTCGATGCCGCCCTCGCGCTGCAGCCACTCGAACACCGGCGGCAGGGGCCAGGCGTTCCAGTCGAAGCGGGGTTCAAGCCCCTCGGCGATGGCCCGCGGCGGGTTCTCGATCAGGCCGCCGCCGGTGATGTGGGCGACGCCCTTGACCTTGCCGGCCTTGAGCAGGGGATGGACGCTCTTCACATAGATGCGGGTCGGGGCCATCAGGGCTTCGGCCAGCGTGCCTTCACCGAACGGGCAGGGCGCGTCCCAGCTCAACCCCGAGCGCTCGACCACCTTGCGGACAAGCGAATAGCCGTTGCTGTGCGGGCCGCTGGAGCCCAGGCCGATCAGCACGTCGCCGGGGCGTTGGTCATCCAGGCGCGGCAGGACGCCGTCGCGGTTCACCGCCCCGACCGTGAAGCCGGCGAGGTCATAGTCGCCCGCGCTGTACATGCCGGGCATCTCGGCCGTCTCGCCCCCGACCAGCGCGCAGCCGGCCAGGGTGCAGCCATCGGCGATTCCCGCCACCACGCTGGTCGCCGTCGCCACATCCAGCTTGCCGGTCGCGTAGTAGTCGAGGAACAGCAGCGGCTCGGCGCCCTGGGCCAGCAGGTCATTGACGCACATGGCCACGAGATCGATGCCGACCTGGCCATGCAGGCCGGTGTCGATGGCGATCTTCAGCTTGGTGCCGACCCCGTCGGTGGTGCTGACCAGCAGCGGGTCGTCGTAACCGGCCGCCTTGAGGTCGAACAAAGCGCCGAAACCGCCCAGTCCTCCCGACACGCCGGGGCGGTTGGTGGCCTTGGCCAGCGGCTTGATGGCTTCCACCAGGGCGGCGCCGGCGTCGATGTCGACCCCTGCCTGCGCGTAGGTCAGCCCGTTCTTGCGGTCGGTCATGGCGGCATCCGGGTCACGAGAAAACGATAATTGAAACGGGCGGCGTTCAAAAACTTGCAGACTCGCCCGCGCGCGGGGCTATAGCTGCCGCATGACGCCTATTACAACCACCGCCGAGCTGGCGGCGTTCTGCAATCAACTCAAGGGCCAGCCTTTCGTCGCCGTGGACACCGAGTTCATGCGCGAAACGACCTACTGGCCGATGCTTTGCCTGATCCAGGCCGCCGCGCCGAATGGGGCTGAAGCCTGCATCGATCCGCTGGCCGCCGGCATTGACCTGAGTCCCTTCCTCGACGTGCTGCGCGACACCAGCATCCAGAAGGTGTTCCACGCCGCCCGGCAGGACGTCGAAATCTTCAACAACCTGGGCGCCATGCCGAGGCCGTTGTTCGACACCCAGATCGCCGGCATGGCCGCGGGATTCGGCGAGCAGATCGCCTATGACGCCCTGGTCCGCCAGATGCTGAAGATCGACCTCGACAAGTCGAGCCGCTTCACCGACTGGAGCCGCCGGCCGCTCAGCGACAACCAGCTGACCTACGCCATCGCCGACGTCACCCATCTGGCGCGTCTCTATCCGATCCTTCGCGGCACGCTCGAGAAGGCCGGCCGCCTGGCCTGGGTCGAGGAAGAGATGGAGGCTCTGGTCGATCCGGAGCTCTATGACGTCAATCCGGAGAACGCCTGGAAGCGCCTGCGCCCGCGCAAGCACTCGGCCAAGTACATGGCCGTCTTCAAGGCCGTCGCCGCCTGGCGCGAACGCACGGCCCAGAGCCGCGACCAGCCGCGCGGGCGCATCCTCAAGGATGACGCCATGGACGAACTGGCCGCCCAGGCCCCGACCGATGCGGCGGCCATGGACCGGCTGCGCGGGGTGCCGAAAGGCTTCTCGGGTTCCAAGTTCGGCCCCGACCTGATGGCCGCCATCAAGGAAGCCCTGCGCGATCCGGAGGCCTACGCCCCCGTCGTCGAGCGCGAGAAGACCAGCCACAACCCGGCCGCCGGCGCGGTGGTCGAGCTGCTCAAGGTCCTGCTCAAGGCCCGGGCCGAAGACTCCGGCGTGGCGTCGAAGCTGATCGCCACGGTCTCTGACCTCGAAAAGATCGCCAACGACGACAAGGCCGACGTCGGCGCCCTGACCGGCTGGCGGAAAGACGCCTTCGGCACGGACGCCCTGAAGCTGAAGCGCGGCGAACTGGCCCTGGTGCTGGACGGCACGCGGGTGCGGGTCGTCGAGGTGCGGCGGGCGCCGAAGGCTGCGGCGGCGGAGTAGCGGTCATCTTGACCTTCGGCGCCGTCGATCTGGCCGACAGGGCGGATGCCGACGCCCTGTTCGCCATCTACGAGGCCTCGATCCCGGCCCGCGAGCGCCGGACACGCGCCGCCGTCACCGATCTTGCCCGGCAGGGGCGCTACCGCATCCATGGCGCCTGGCATGAGGGCGCGCTGGTCGCGGCGGCGGTGATCTTCGACTGCGAAAGCGCCGGGGTCTCGCTGCTCGACTATCTGTTTTCCCGCGAGGACATGCGGGGCTCCGGGCTTGGGGCCGCCCTGTTCAGCGCCGTCGCCGGGACGCTTGGCGATCGCCGGCTGCTGGTCGAGGTGGACTCCGAGCGTGAGGCCTCGGCGGACCGCGCCATCCGCAAGCGTCGCAAGGACTTCTATCGTCGACTCGGCTGTCGCCAGCTGGTGGGCCTGCCCTACATCCTGCCGCTGCCCGGTGACGGCGATCCGCCGCTGATGGATCTGCTGGTGCTCGGCGAGCGGCGTGACGCGGTCGCGACGGCAGAGGTTCGCGACTGGCTGCTGGCGATGATCGGCGAGGCCTATCCGGATGTCGCGGCCGGGAATCTCGCCTCCCGGATGCTGGACGATCTTGGGCCGTCGATCCCGCTGGATTGAGGCTGCATCACCGGGCTCACGGCGCGCAAACCTTGCCAACCGCCCCGGAAAGGTGATTCACAGTCCCTCCAGGCAACCGCCATTAGAGCGCTCCCAGAGTCCTTCATGTCCAAGCTCCTCCAGACCGCCATCATCTACGACTTCGACGGCACCCTCGCCCGCGGCAACATGCAGGAGACCAGCTTCATTCCGGCGCTCGGCCTGACGCCCAAGGAGTTCTGGAACGACACGGTCCGGCCCCAGACCATCAAGTCCGATGGCGACGACATCCTGATGTACATGCAGCTGATGCTGCAGACGGCCCGCAAGGCCGGACTGACGGTGACCAGGGAGATGCTGCAGAAGCACGGCGAGGGCGTGCTGCTGTTCGACGGCCTGCGCGACATGAGCTGGTTCGACCGCATCAACGCCTTCGGCGCCAACTATGGCCTGAAGATCCAGCACTTCATCCTCTCGTCCGGCCTGCAGGAGATGGTCGAGGGCTGCCCCATCTATCCGGCCTTCGAGCACGTCTTCGCCAGCCACTACGTCTACAACGACGACGGCGAGGCCGAATGGCCGGCGGTGGGCATCAACTACACCACCAAGACCCAGTACCTGTTCCGCATCAACAAGGGCGTGCACAACAACTGGGAGCACGAGAAGATCAACCGCTTCATGCCCGACGACGAGCGTCCGGTGCCGTTCGAGCGGATGATCTTCGTCGGTGACGGCGACACCGATGTGCCGACCATGAAGATGATGCACACCAAGGGCGGCCACTCGATCGCCGTCTATGACCCGCGCACCGAGCCCAACGACCAGACGAAACTGCATCGCCTGATCGCCGAGGACCGGGTGAACTTCGTCGCCGCCGCCAACTACACCGACGGCAGCGCGCTCGACCTGATCGTCAAGGGCATCCTCGGCCGGATCGCCATCAATGAGGGGACGATGCCGGCCGATCAGCGCGACTAGTCGGCCCGAATCTCCGCCCTGGCATCAAGGTGTCCGGCCAGGGTTGCAGCCCGCCGCCCGGTCTGCTCGCCCAGCAGCAGGTCAGCGCGGTCGGCGTCCGTGGTCAGCAGCAGGCGATCGCCCTTCAGGCTGAGACGGGTGTGGGCCAGCAGGGCGCTGTCGCGAGCCGTCAGGTCGCAGCCCAGCCGGATGGCGGCGCCCAGCGCCCGCGCCCGCTTCCTCGCCGCATCCGGCAGCAGGCGGGTGATGGTCCCCGGTTCCGGCGTGTTGTTCGAACTGCTGTGCCGGCTGAAGGCGGCGATCGCCAGGAAGGCGCGCTCGGCGTGGTTCTGGCCGGCGACGGGCGCGCGCAGCACCTGTTCGAAGACCAAGTCGGCCCGGTGATCCGGGTGCAGCCGGGCGCCGAGGTCGGCCAGTCGGCAGGCGGCGGCCAGAAGGATGGCGTCACGGCCGGGGAACACCGGATCAAGGGCATTGAACACCGGGCTCAGCCAGGCCTCCAGCGTCGGGCCGAGGGTGGCGTCGGCGCCGGTGCGGACCGTGAGATCGGCGCAGCCTTCGATCAGCGGATCGAGCGCCTGGGTCGCCGGGGCCATGGCCTCGAACAGCAGGCCTTCGCGCACGCCATAGGCCGACAGCACGACCTTCTCGACACCCAGGGCCACGATCAGCCGCTCCAGCACCACGGCGGCGTGCGGCAGGGTCTCGGCCCGCTTCTTGGAGACGCCTTCGACCGCCTCCAGCGAGCGCCGCGACTGGCTGGCCACAAAGCGGCAGGCGTTGAGCGCTTCGGCGCGGGTCATCTCGTACTGATGCACCACCCGCAGCGGATAGCCGGTCATGTGCATGTGGATGAGCGCCAGGTTGCGCCAGGCGCCGCCGACAGCGTGAAAGGTCTCGGCGTGAAAGCGGGTGAGGTCGCTCAGCCGCTCATCGACCTCCTTGCGGCGGATTTCCGGATCGTCGTCCGGAAAGACGCCGAACGAGAAGGGGCCGAGCGGCAGGGTGACCCCTTCGCCGGCGCCCTTCGGCCCGATGGGGGTCAGTTCCAGGCTGGCGCCGCCAAGGTCGCCGACGACGCCGTCGCCCGCCGGGGCGCCGGCCAGGACGCCCAGCGCCGCGTACTTCGCCTCTTCCTGCCCGCTGAGCACGCGTAGCACCAGCCCGGTCTCCGCCTGCACCCGTCCGGCGAAGCTCGGGCCGTCCTCGGCCTCGCGGATGGCGGCGGTGGCGGCGGTGAACACCCGATGGGGCGGCAGCCGGTCGACGACCATGCGAAAGCGCTTGAGAGCGGACAGGGCGGCGGCCGACCCGTCCTCGCTCAGGCGGCCCGTTCTCTTCAGGTCGCGGCCGAGGCCGGCCAGCACCTTCTCGTTGAATACCGTCCACATCGACCGACCTTCGACCCGGTACAGCACCAGGCGGACCGAGTTGGAGCCGACGTCGACGACGGCGGCGTCATGGCTGGTCATTGATCGTGATCCAGGGCCAGGGCGCCCGGCATGTCGCGAACATTGTGACCCCGGCCCGACAGGCTGGGGTTGGTCATGAAGTAGTCGTGGGCCGAGAAGGCCATACGCTTGTTCCAGGCCGGGTCGCGGGCATAGCCGCCCTGACTGTCCAGGTTCCAGCTCTGCGCCTCATCGTTGAGGTTGGCGACCATGATCTGACCGAGGACCTGCTCATGCACCGTCGGATTGTCGATCGGCGTCAACGCCTCGACCCGCCGGTCGAGGTTGCGCGGCATCCAGTCGGCCGAGGAGATGAACACCCTGGCTGCCTTGCTGGGCAGCGGTTCGCCGTTGGCGAAGGCGGCGATGCGGGAATGCTCCAGGAACCGCCCGACGATGGATTTGACCCGGATGTTCTCCGACAGGCCGACAACGCCGGGCTTCAGGCAGCAGATGCCCCGGATGACCAGGTCGATCGGCACGCCGGCCTGGCTGGCCCGGTAGAGGGCGTCGATGATCTCCGGATCGACCAGGGCGTTGAGCTTGGCCCAGATGCCGCAGGGCTTGCCGGCCCGGGCGTTGTCGGCCTCGGCGGCGATCATGCCCAGCAGGTCCGGCTTCATCGTCTCGGGCGAGAAGCTGAGCTTCTCCAGCCGTTCCGGCCGGGCGTAGCCGGTGATGTAGTTGAACAGCCGCGCACTGTCCCGGCCCATGGCCGGGTCGGTCGTGAACAGGCTGAGGTCGGTGTACACCTTGGCCGTCACCGGGTGATAGTTGCCGGTGCCGAAGTGGCAGTAGGTGCGCAGGGTTTCCCCCTCACGGCGCACCACCAGGCTGAGCTTGGCGTGGGTCTTGTACTCCACGAAGCCGAACACGACATGGACCCCGACCTTCTCCAGGTCCTTGGCCCAGCGCAGGTTGTTCTCCTCGTCGAACCGCGCCTTGATCTCGACCAGGGCGGTGACGTTCTTGCCGTTCTCGGCCGCCTCGATCAGGGCGGCGATGATCGGGCTGTCCTGGCTGGTGCGGTACAGGGTCTGCTTGATGGCCAGAACCTGCGGGTCCCGCGCCGCCTGGCGCAGGAACTGGACGACCACGTCGAAGCTTTCGAACGGATGGTGGACCAGGATGTCCTTCTCGCGGATGGCGGCGAAGCAGTCGCCGGCATGGTCGCGGATGCGTTCGGGGAAGCGGGCGGCGAAGGGCGGGAATTTCAGGTCGGCACGATCCTTGGGAATCATCTCCGACATGGCGGCCAGGCCCAGCTTGCCGTCGATCAGCACCACGTCGTCCGGCCGGGCGTCCAGGCCGTCGAGGATGAACTCGCGCAGGTCGTCAGGCATGGTCGTCTGGATCTTGACCCGCACCACCTCGCCCATGCGGCGCCGCTTCAGCTGGGTCTCGAACTCCAGGACCAGGTCCTCGGCCTCTTCCTCGATCTCGATGTCGCTGTCGCGGATCACCCGGAACAGGCCGCGGCCCTCGACCGTGTAGCCGGGGAACAGCTGGTCGAGGAACAGGATGATCAGGCTTTCCAGGGCGATGAACCGCCGCTCCTTGCGCCGCGCCGGGCCGGGCAGCTCCCAGAACCGCTTCACCTGCTGGGGCACCGGCACCAGGGCGAACAGCAGCTTGCCGTCGGCCCGCTTCATCTTCAGCCCGAGGCAGAAGCCGAGGTTCGGAATGAAGGGGAAGGGGTGAGCCGGGTCGATGGCCAGGGGCGTGAGGACCGGGAACAGCTTGTTCTGGAAGACATCGAGCGCCGCCGGCAGATCGACGGGGGTGACGTCCCGCGCGTCGAGCAGGCGCAGGCCCTCCTGGCCCAGTTCCGCCCGCACGGCCCGCCAGATCCGCTGCTGGTCGTCCATCAGCACCGAGGCGGCGGCGTTGAGCCGATCCAGCTGTTCGATCGGAGTCAGGCCATCAAGGCTGACCTTGCGCACGCCCTCACGGACCTGGCCCTTCAGGCCGGCCACCCGGACCATGTAGAATTCGTCCAGGTTGTTGGCGCTGATCGACAGGAAGCGCAGCCGCTCGAGTAGCGGGTGACGCTGGTTTTCAGCCTCCTCCAGCACCCGCCTGTTGAAAGCCAGCCATGAGATCTCGCGATTGAAGAACCGCTCCGGCGAGGCCAGCAGGGTCTCGTCGAGGGTCAGGTCCCGGAGGGCCGTGGGGCTTTTCTTGGGTGCGCTGGCGGTCGCGGTTCGGGGCATCGGGACTCTATAAGCGGTTTCGCCGACCTTTGGCGCATGGTCGTGACAGTTTCAACCGAGTGCGCGTTTTGGCCCGGATTCCGATGACCCGGTCGATGGCCCGGATCGTTGAAAAGTCTAGACCTCTTCGAACAGGTCCGACGTCTCGTCGAGCAGTTCGCGGGCCAGCGCCCGGTTGATGGCCCGGCCTCGAGAGGCGGCGACCTCGTCCATCCTGGCGGCCAGAATGCGGGCGGCGCTTACGGACCGCTCCATGCGGCTCAGCAGGTAGGGATACAGATCATCGTCCGGCTTGATGTGCCGGGCCTTGAACAGGGCCTCCAGCACCGCGCGCAGCTGGGCGTCGTCCGGCGGATCGATCTCGGCCACGGCCAGGGCGTTGTAGCGCGATCGCAGGTCGGGCAGGGCCGTCGGCCAGGCCAGTGGCCGCTCGCGCCCGGTCAGCAGCACGGCGCGGCCGGCCTGGGCCTGGTTCAGCAGATGGAAGACGGCCTCGTCCTGTCCCAGCAGGTCGGCGTCCTCGATGAGGATGGGGCCGGAGCCGTCCAGGCCTGGCGTGCGACCGGGGAAGACCAGCTGCGCTCCGTTGGCGTCGGCCCAGGTCTGGGCCAGGTGGGTCTTGCCGCTGCCGGCCGGACCGATCAGGGCCAGGGCGCCGCGACCAAGGCTGGCCCAGTCGTCGAGGGCCATCACCGCCGAGCGATTGGCGTCGGACAGCACGAAGGCGTCACGCGTCCAGCTGGTCGCGGGCTCGAACGGCAGTCGGAACTGGGCGGCGGTCACGGCAGGGGTTCTAGCAAGCCCCCGCGCGGCGGTCACCGCAGGGACGGGGCAGGGCGGGGGAGAACCGGCGGCGGCCTGTGGACAACAGGCTGAACGGCGCCTCTGATGAATATGTCTAGACATATTCATCGCGTTTCAGGGCTCCGGGCGGGCCCTGGTTCAGTCGCCGACGGCAATCGGGCTTTGACCGGGCGTGTTTCGGGCTGGTTTGTGTTGCCCCCCGGGTGGTCTGTTGTGGTCCCTCGGGTCTGCCAGTGTCGTCAGGTTGTCGGCCTTATGGTGTTGTATTGTCTCGCGGTTTTACGACGAAAGGGCTCTGGCGAACGGCGCCGCCGTGCTATACTGGCCCCAGCGCTTCGTTAGCGCTCTTCGACCGGTCCCCTCCGTGGGGCGGCCGGGGGCCGTCGAAATCCATCAAGCAGACATAGCTGATACCGATGTCGCGATCGAAGACGGCCTTGACGAACCGGGGTCAGAGAGGTCTTCGGACATGCGGCCAGATGATCCGGCTTCGCCGCCCGGCGCAACGGGGGAAACATGCCTCAAGGATTCCTGCGCAGCTTCGCCAGGGTCGCCACCATGAGTGATGCGCTCGACGTCGCCCGCGACCTTCTGGCGGCGCTCGATGGCGTGGCGACGGTCAAGAGCCTGCTGGTCGAGCCCTACTACAAGGAAGAGGGCTGGATCGAGGTGACGCCGACCTTCAGCGACCTCGACCTGGAGGCCGTCAAGGCGCGGCTGGCGACCGATTGGGTCGAGGGCGGCGGGGACTGGATCTGGAACCCGGAGGCCCACTGGAACCAGGGGGAGGGGGTCTCCTTCGCGGTTCCGAACATCGTCTGGGCGCTGCTCGAAAGCAGCGACTGAAGCGCCGTTTGCCTTGACTTTCCAAGGTCCTCATGCGCCCTTCCGCGCCTCTCGAAATTCCGACTCCAAAGCACAGATTCATGCACGCCTATCGCACCCATACCTGCGGCGCCCTGCGCGCCACCGACACCGGCGCCACGGTGCGCCTGTCCGGCTGGATCCATCGCAAGCGTGACCACGGCGGCCTGCTGTTCATCGACCTGCGCGACCACTACGGCCTGACCCAGCTGGTCCTGCATCCCGGTACGCCCGGCTTTGAGGTCGTCGAGCGGCTGCGGGCCGAGAGCGTCATCCGCGTCGATGGCGAAGTCGTCGCCCGTTCGGCCGAGACCATCAACGCCAACCTCGGCACCGGCGAAGTCGAAGTGCGGGTCTCCTCGGTCGAGGTCCTGTCGGAAGCGGCCGAGCTGCCGCTGCCGGTGTTCGGCGAGCCCGACTATCCTGAGGAAATCCGCCTCAAGCACCGCTACCTCGACCTGCGACGCGAGACCCTGCACAAGAACATCATCCTGCGCTCGAAGGTCATCGACAGCATCCGCAAGCGGATGGTCGGCCAGGGCTTCCTTGAGTACCAGACCCCGATCCTGACCGCCTCGTCGCCGGAAGGCGCGCGCGACTTCCTGGTGCCCTCGCGGCTGCATCCCTCGAAGTTCTATGCGCTGCCGCAGGCGCCGCAGCAGTTCAAGCAACTGCTGATGGTCTCGGGCTTCGACCGCTATTTCCAGATCGCCCCCTGCTTCCGCGACGAGGACCTGCGCGCCGACCGCAGCCTGGAATTCTACCAGCTCGACGTCGAGATGAGCTTCGTCACCCAGGAAGACGTGTTCGCGGCCATCGAGCCGGTGATGCATGGCGTCTTCGAAGAGTTCGCCGACGGCAAGTCGGTGACGCCCTATCCGTTCCCGCGCATTCCCTACCGCGACTCCATCGCCTGGTACGGCTCGGACAAGCCTGACACCCGCAACCCGATCAAGATGTCGGACGTTTCGGAAAGCTTCCGCGGCGGCGGCTTCGGCCTCTTCGCCCGCATCCTGGAGACCGAAAAGAACGCCGTCTGGGCCGTGCCCGCGCCGGGCGGCGGCTCGCGCGCCTTCTGCGATCGCATGAACAGCTGGGCCCAGGGCGAAGGCCAGCCGGGCCTCGGCTACATCTTCTGGAGCGCCGATCAGAACGCCTGGGGCGGCCCGATCGCCAAGAACCTGGGTGAAGAGAAGACCCAGGCCCTGATGAGCGGCCTCGGTCTCGGAGAAGGCGACGCCGCCTTCTTCGTGGCCGGCGATCCGGGCGTCTTCTACAAGTTCGCCGGCTCGGCCCGCACCCGCGTGGGCACGGAGCTGAAGCTGATCGACGAGGGCAGGTTCGAATTCTGCTGGATCGTCGACTTCCCGATGTTCGAATGGTCGGACGAAGAGAAGAAGGTCGACTTCAGCCACAACCCCTTCTCGATGCCGCAGGGCGAGCTGGAGGCGCTGGAGACCAAGAGCCCGCTCGACATCCTCGCCTACCAGTACGACATCGTCTGCAACGGCTACGAGCTGTGCTCGGGGGCGATCCGGAACCACAAGCCGGAGATCATGCTCAAGGCCTTCGAGATCGCCGGCTACGGCGCCGACGTCGTCGAGGAACAGTTCGGCGGCATGCTGAACGCCTTCCGCTATGGCGCCCCGCCGCACGGTGGTCTGGCTCCCGGCATCGACCGCATCGTCATGCTGCTGGCCGGCCAGACGGCCATCCGCGAGGTCATCGCCTTCCCGCTGAACCAGCAGGGCCAGGATCTGTTGATGAGCGCGCCGTCGGAAGTGTCGGAGAAGCAGTTGAAAGAACTTCACATTCGGCTGAACCCGCCGCTCAAGGCCTGATCACCATCAAGCCGGGCATGAAAAAACGGCCGCCTCGCAGGAGGCGGCCGTTTGTCCTTGGATCGCGATCTAGCGTTGGGCCTGCTTCGGCGCCCTCGGTGGCTCTGGCGGCTCGGGCGGTGCCGGGGTCTTGAACACCACCATCCTGCGGCCCTTGCAGAGACGCGGGGTCAGACCGCTGGGCAGTCTGGTGGAGCTGTCCGAGCAGGCCTCGCTGATCTGCTGCTGGGTCAGGTTGCGGGCCCTGGAGAGGTCGGCGCCGAACAGGGTCGCGCCCGACAGGTTGGCGTCGCGGAAGTCGGCGTTGTTGAAGGTCGACCGCAGCAACATGGCGCCCGTCAGATCGGCGTCGCGGAAGTTGGCGTCGGTGAAGGTGGCGCTGATCAGCTTGGCCCCGACCAGTTCGGCGTCGCGGAAGTTGGCTCCGGTCGCCTGGACCTGGGTCATGATCGCGTGGGGCAGTTCCGCGTCGCGAAAACTGGTCGAGACCAGCTTGGCGCCCTGGAAATTGACGGCCGGCAGTTCGGCGCCCTCGAAGCTGGCGCGGGTGAAGTTCGCCTTCTGGAAGACGGCGCCGGCGCCCTCGATGCCGTCGAGCTCAGCGCCGGTGAAATCGGCGTAGGAGAAGTTGGAGCCCATCATCTCGGCCCCCGAGAGATCGGCGTCGGCGAGACGGGCGCCCTGGAAGTTGGAGCCGACGAAACTGGCCCCGCGCAGGTCGGCCCGGACAAGGGCGGCGCCGCCGAAATCGGCGCCGGTGAAGCGGGCGTTGACCAGCTTTTTGCCCGACAGGTCGCACTGGCGGCAGGCGCCGCCGAACGACAGCTGGCGCGGAATGTCCTTCTCGTTCGCAACGATCCTCGCCTCTGCCGCGCCGGCGGCGGCGGCCAGGAGCGTGAAGGCGGAGAGGGCGACAGCGAGCTTGTTCATCGAAATCAGATGTGGCCCACGCGCCGAAGGGGCGCCACTTAATTCGCGGTAAGGATTGGGTTTTCCCGGTTCCGGGTCAGCCCGTTTCGATCAGCACCGGGGGATCCGCAGACCCCTCGGCAGGCGCGTGGTCTCGTCCCCACAGGCCTGGTCAAGCTGGCGTTGCGTGAGGCCGACGGCGCGGTCCATCTCCGCCCCGGAGAAGACCGTGCTGGAGAGGTTGGCGCCGCTGAAGTTGGCGCCCTGCAGGTAGCTGCCGACGAAGTTGGCGTTGGTCAGGTTCGCCCCGGCGAAGCTGGCGCCCGAGAAGGTGGCCGCCGAGGCGTCGGCGTCGCGCAGGTCGGCGCCGGCGAAGCTGGCGCGGTTCATGACCACGGCGGTCAGGGTGGCCTGGCGCAGGCGAGCCTTGCGGAAGTTGAGGCCACTGCGTTCCACGCCCATCAGGTCGGCCTGGAACAGGTTGCAGCCGGGGCAACTGGCCCCGCCGCGCACGCGAGCGATCTGGCCGGCGTTCTGGGCGGTCGCGGGGCCGGCGAGGGCGGCGGCCACGAGGATGAGCAGGGCGAGGCGTTTCATGGGCGAAACCCTGCCATGGCAGGGGTCTTTGTTCGGTTAACGGGCGTTCTGCTCGATCACCACGCCGCAGGTGTCGCAGACGCCGCTGAACACCGACTGGTCGCCGCAGGAGGGGCAGACACTGGCGGCGCGGGGGTGGTCGATCACGACCTCGCCAGGACGTTTGCCGAAGGGCAGGAAGACCAGGTTGTCAGGCGCGGCGCCTCGACTGAAGCCCTTGGAAATAAAGCGGCTGGCAGGCTGGGGTTCGGCTTCGCTGGTCAGGGCGTCGTCGGCCTTGCCGCGGCCCAGACCATCAGCGTTGAGCTCCTCGCCGTCGGCGTTGGAGAGATCGTTGCGGCCCAGATAGCTGACCCCCAGTTCGCGGAAGACGTAGTCGAGGATGGAGGTGGCCGAGCGGATGGTGTCGTTGCCGGTCACTGGGCCGGCGGGCTCGAAGCGGGTGAAGACGAAGGCGTCGACAAACTCCTCGAGCGGCACGCCGTATTGCAGGCCGATGCTGATGGCGATGGCGAAGTTGTTCATCACGCTCCGGAAGGCGGCGCCCTCCTTGTGCATGTCGATGAAGATCTCGCCCAGCTCGCCGTCGTCGTACTCGCCGGTGTGGAGGTAGACCTTGTGGCCGCCAACGGCCGCCTTCTGGATGTAGCCCTTGCGGCGGTCGGGAAGTTTGCGGCGGGTGCGGTCGCGTTCGACCACGCGCTCGATGATGCGCTCCTGGGCCGGCGGCGCGCGCGGCGCTTCGGGGGCGGCCTCATCCGGGATGGCGAGATTGAACGCAAGGGGCGGACCGGCGCGGTCCAGCCGCAGGGCCCGGACCCCGACGGCGAGCGCCTGGGCCTGGAGCAGGACCGCTTCGGAGGGCAGGGCGGTGAAGCCGAGAGGCAGGCGCAGCGTCCCTGCGTGGCCGCAGGCGTCCTCTATGGCGGCGTGCAGGGCCAGGCGGGCGGCGAAGGGCTGCTCAGGATCCAGGATGGCGCGGGCCGTGGGCGAGAGGTCGCGCGCCAGGTCGAGGCTTGCGGAGCCAAGGACCCAGGCGCCCGCTTCGGCGATCTGGCGGTCGGTGAAGCCGGCCAGGCCGAGCGTGTCGAAGCCGGGACGGCGCAGGGCCTCGGGATCGGCGCCGAGGATGTCCCGCAGGAAGCCCTCGCCGACGACCAGCGGGCTGAAGGCGTCGCGCAGGTCGCTGACCAGGGGCAGGACGGCCTGGATGGACTCGGTTTCGAGGACGGTGAACCCCAGCGCCGCCAGGGAGGCGCTGTTGATGTGCGGGGCTTCGGCGAAGTCCCGGTGGCCGAGCAGGGCCAGGCGCAGGGCGTCGGGGTCTTCGCCAAGACAGGCGAGCGCATCGAGGGCCGGCTCGGCGATGACGCGCAGGGTTTCGCCGTCTTCGGTCTCGGCGATGGTGAGCGGGCCGGACCAGGGGGCGGCGGCCATCGAGGCGGCGCCGAGGCGCAGTTGAAGCTCGGCGTCCTCGTACGGGGCGACGTCGGCGAGGCCCCGGGCGGCCGAGGCGGCGCGGCTCCACAGGTCGGCGGCCAGGTCGCGGGCCTCATCGCTGTCGTAGGCCAGGCCTCGGGCGACGATCAGGGCGGCGGTGCTGGCAAGGGTCAGGGTTGCCGGGCCGTCCGGCCCGGCGTCGAGACGGACGGCCGTGGCCAGCAGGCGGGCGGCGGCCTCGAAGCCCGCCATGTCGAAGGTCTGACCCTGCTGGAAGGCGAGCAGGTCGAGGGCGGCGACAGGGCCGGCGGCGCGGGCCGACTGGGCGGCGGCGTCCTCGGCCGTCAGGGCCAGGGTGGCGGCGCCGGTGCGCCAGCCGAGAGCGGCCAGCTCACGTTCGCGGCCGGTGTGGGCATCGTCGGCGGCCTGAAGGATGACGGCCGGGCGAGCGGGCGCCCCGGCGGCTTGCGGCGCGGTGGAAAGGCCGCACAGGCCCGCCCCGATGGCGTCGCTGATGGCGGCGTCGCTGGCTCCGGCGGCTCGGGCGGCGCGGGCCATGCGGGCCAGGGCCGGGTTGGCTGCCGGATCTGCACAGGCGGCGGCGTCGCCCTCGCAGCGGCGGACGGCGTCGCTGACGGCGGTCAGGCGCCCGGTCAGGGTGCGCAACGCCGGCCGGGTCAGGTCGTGGGCGACGATATCAGCGGCGAAGGCGGCCAGGGCGCGCTCGGAGTCGGGCGCGGCGAGATCTATCACCGGGACGGGCGCGGGTCGCCGTGCGCCGGCCAGGGCGACCACGCCGTGGCTCATCAGGGCGAACAGCTCGTCACGGAAGGCGCCGGCGTCGGTGGGGCGGGCGAACAGGCCGGCGGTCCAGCCCTTGCCGGCCAGGCCCTGCGCCTTGCGGGCCGGGCCGCCGCCAAGAAGGCCGATGGGGGTCAGAGGTTGGCTGAGGACGTTGGGCAGGTCTTGCGCCGGCACGGGATCGGCCAGAGTGTCGGCCCAGTCCGCCCAGGCCTGGACGCGAGCGCTCGGCCAGCTGACCGGGGCCAGCACGCCCGTCAGAGCGTTCTCTCCCTCCAGGGTGCGAAGCTCGACTTCCGGCCCCGCGGCCTTGGCTCGCCGTCGCTCGAAACGCATACGTCCGCCGCTCCCACGCTAACGCGGGCAGGGTAGGGCGCGGGAGAGGCTGGAGCAATAGATGATGGGGTGCGGCACAGGGTCATCCACAAGATATGGTGCGGTCTGGCCCGAATACTCCCTCCCCTTCATGGGGAGGGACAGGCGCCGAAGGCGCCAGGGTGGGGTACTCGCGGGCAGGGGCGCGCTGCATCCGACTTCCCCACCCTGACCGCTGCGCGGTCTGTCCCTCCCCATGAAGGGGAGGGAGGGCGCAAGCCCGGCCGATGCCGCTTCCACTTTCCTCCGCCGCCCTCTATGTTCCGCTCGAAATTCGACCCCTCCCGACAGACGGATTCTCCTGTGCTGAAAGCGATCTTTACCTGGTGGAACGGCGCCACTCTGGGGCAGACGTTCCACATCAAGCGCCGCGGCGTGAAGATCGGCCAGGATGAGTTCGGCAACACCTACTATGAAGCCCGCGACGACAAGGACAGCTACGACGTCGGTCGCAAGCGCCGCTGGGTGATCTATAACGGCTATGCCGAGGCCTCGAAGGTGCCGCCGGACTGGCACGGTTGGCTGCGCTACACCTTCGACGAGCCGCCGACCATCGCTCCGCTGCCGCGTCGCAGCTGGGAGAAGGAACACCGGCCGAACCTGACTGGCACCGTCTACGCCTGGCGGCCCAAGGGTTCGATCTCCGGCGATGGACAGCGCGACAAGGCGACGGGCGACTATCTGCCCTGGACGCCCGAATAGTCATGAAGATGCGGCTGATCCTTCTGGCGGCGGTCGGCCTCGCCATGGGCGGGGTCGCGGTCGCGCAGACCACGGCGCCGCCGCAGCCAAAGACCGCCCCGGCGACGGAAGAACCGCCGCCGGCCAATGTCACCGCCCCGCCACCGGTCGTCTCCCAGCCGGTGACGCCCGTGCCCATCGTGCCGCTTCCCGATCCCAAGCCGGCCCAGAAGGCCAAGGCGGCCGAGGCCAAGCCGGTCGAGCCGCTGAAGCGCGTGCGCGCCGGCTCGGCGATCATTCAGGCCCTGGACAAGGTCACCGCCGAGACGCTCCGCTTCGAGGTGCCGGTCGGCGGGAGCGTGCGCTACAAGTCGCTGGTCTTCTCTGTGCGGGCCTGCGAGAGCGCCGCGCCGGACGAGACTGCGCCGGAATCGGCCGCCTACATTGCGGTCGACAGCTCGCCCAAGCCGCAGCCCGGCCGGCCGTCGCCGCCGACCCGACAGGTGTTCAAGGGCTGGATGTTCGCTTCATCGCCGGGGCTGAACCCGCTGCAGCATCCGGTCTATGACGCCTGGCTGATCGCCTGCAAGGCCGCCTGACCACCGCCTTCGAAGCGGGCGAAATCGCCTACGACCTCAAGCGCCTGGGCCAGCCGCCGGTGATACTCGGCGCGCGGGATCTCGACGACGCCGAACTGGGTCAGATGGTCGGTGACGAACTGGCAGTCTAGCAGGCGATAGCCTCCGACCCGTAGGCGAGCGACGAGGTGGACGAGGGCGACCTTGCTGGCGTCGGTGGCGCGGCTGAACATGCTCTCGCCGAAGAAGGCGCCGCCCAGCGAAACGCCGTAGAGGCCGCCGATCAGTTCGCCGTCGCGCCAGGTCTCGACGCTATGGGCCTGGCCGCGGCGGTGAAGCTCCCCGTAGAGGAACTCGATCACCGGATTGATCCAGGTGTCCTCACGGCCCGGGGCCGACTGTGCGCAGAGGCCGACGACGCGGTTGAAGGCCGTGTCGGTGCGGACCTCGAAGCGGCCGGATCTGACCGTGCGAGCCAGGCGGGACGAGAGCTTGAAGCCGTCCAGCGGCAGGACCCCGCGCCGCTGGGGATCGATGAGGAAGACGCCTTCGTCATCCCGCGAGTCCGCCATCGGGAAGACGCCGCGCTGGTAGCAGGCGATCAGGTCTTCAGGGGTGAAGGTGTCGTCCACGCGGGCTCCAGACTCAAGGCCCGACCATCAAACACAACCGTCACCCCGGCCGGAAGCCCGAAGGGCCGGAGAGCTAAAGACCCAGGTGCGGCAGCCCGCAAATCGGCAACTGCGCGTTCAGCGCTTTTCACCCCCGGGGTCCCGGATCGATCCTGCGGACCGTCCGGGATAACGGTGGGCTTCAGCTCTGCGCCTTGAGCCAGTTTTCCAGCCAGTGGATGTTGTAGTCGCCGCTGCGGATGTCGTCGTTCTGCAGCAGGTCCTGGAACAGCGGGATCGTCGTCTCGATGCCGCTGACGACCATTTCGCCGAGGCACCGCTGGGTGCGGGCGATGCACTCGGCGCGGTCGCGACCGTGGACGATCAGCTTGCCGACCAGGCTGTCGTAGTAGGGCGGGATCGAATAGCCGGCGTAGAGGCCGCTATCGAGACGCACGCCCAGACCGCCCGGCGCGTGGAAGTCCGTCACCTTGCCCGGCGAGGGGGTGAAGGTGCGCGGGTTCTCGGCGTTGATGCGGCATTCGATGGCGTGGCCTTCGAAGGTCACGTCGGCCTGGGTGAAGCTGAGCGGCAGACCGGCGGCGATGCGGATCTGTTCGCGGACCAGGTCGATGCCGGTGATGGCCTCGGTGACCGGATGCTCGACCTGCAGGCGGGTGTTCATCTCGATGAAGAAGAACTCGTCGTTCTCCCACAGGAACTCGATGGTGCCGACGCCCAGATAGCCGATGGCGCGGATGGCCTCGACGACGACGGCGCCGATCTTCTTGCGGCCTTCGGCGCTGAGGGCGGGCGAGGGGGCCTCTTCCAGCACCTTCTGGTGGCGGCGCTGCAGGCTGCAGTCACGTTCGCCCAGATGGACGACGTTGCCGTGGCTGTCGGCGACGACCTGAATCTCGATGTGGCGCGGGGTCTGGAGGTAGCGCTCCATGTATACCGCGTCGTCGCCGAAGGCCGCGCGGGCTTCGGAGCGGGCGGTCGAGACGGCCTCGTAGAGGTCTTCCTGGGTCGCCGCGACCTTCATGCCCCGGCCACCGCCGCCGGCGGCGGCCTTGATCAGGACCGGGAAGCCGATTTCCTTGGCCGCCGCGAAGGCTTCTTCCTCGGTGGTCACGGCCCCGTCGGAGCCGGGCACCACGGGGATGCCTGCCTCCTTCACCGCCTGCTTGGCGCTGATCTTGTCGCCCATCATGCGGATGTGCTCGGGCTTGGGCCCGATGAAGGTCATGCCGTGGGTGTTGACGATCTCGGCGAAGCGGGCGTTTTCCGAAAGGAAGCCGTAGCCCGGATGGATCGCCTGGGCGCCGGTGATCTCGGCCGCCGCGATGATCGACGGGATGTTCAGATAGCTCTTGGCCGCCGGGGCCGGGCCGATGCAGACGCTTTCGTCGCACAGCCGGGCCCACATGCCGCTGGCGTCGGGCTCGGAGTGGACCGCCACGGTGGCGATGCCCATTTCCTTGCAGGCGCGGTGAATGCGAAGGGCGATCTCGCCCCGGTTGGCGATCAGGATCTTGTCAAACACAGCGGCTACTCGAGGATCACGAGCGGCTGGCCGAACTCGACCGGCTGGGCGTCGCCGACCAGGACCTCGACGACGACGCCGGCGCGGGGCGCGGGGATCGGGTTCATCGTCTTCATGGCCTCGACGATCAGCAGGGTCTGACCCTCGCCGACCTTGTCGCCGACCTTGATGAAGGGCGGGCTGCCCGGCTGGGCCTGCAGGTAGACGGTGCCGACCATCGGCGACTTGACCTCATCACCCTTGCGGGCAGCCGGCGCGGCCTCCACCGGGGCGGCGGCAGCCACGGGAGCAGCGGCCGGGGCGGCGACGGGGGCCGGCTGC
>VYLE01000017.1_pt1 | contig 151414 bp, 105 predicted proteins | sample 5114391 | NCBI WGS metagenome assembly VYLE01 (sample SAMN12291771, study PRJNA351875) | freshwater metagenome | isolation source: freshwater lake | place: USA: Michigan, Kent Lake | collected 2013-08-15
ACCAGCCCGACGCGCTCCTCGGCTCCGCTCAGGTGATCCGCGCCCTTGGAAAGCCGGGCTCGTCCGACCGAGCCGCGATGGACGGACTCGACCGACTCATTGCGGCCGGCACGCAAGAACCCGCTTCCCCGGCAGGCTCGCTGCTCGCCGCGGCGCGCATCGAACGCGCCGCGGGCGCACTCGACGCGGCCGACGCCGAGCTCGCCCGTCGACTGCTCGAAGGTCCGCCACCGGCGCCGCCGCTGCGCACGCCATTTCTCATGCATCGCGCTCGGGCCGAAGCCGCGCTTGGTCGAAAGCCCGAGGCGATCGAGACGATCGATCTCGTCCTGCGCGACGAGCGTGACCCGGCGATCGTGCGCGCTCTCCTCGTCGACCGGGCCGCGCACCTCTTCGCTCTCGAGCGGTGGGCCGAAGCGGCCGAGGCGACGCGCACGCTCCTCGGCATGCCGGAGTTGACGGAGCCTTCCGTGCGTGGATCGCTTCTCCTTCGCGCCGGCATCGCCTCCGCCCGGCTCGGTCGCGTGCAGGAGGCCAGACGCGCACTCGTCGATGCGCTCGCCTCGCTCCCCGACGATGCCGCGATCGAACGCGAGCTTGCCCTGAGCGAATCGCTCGCACTCGCATTCGCGGCGGAGGACTGGGAAGCCTCCGCCACGCTTGCCGAGCAACTCAGCAACGCCACCGCTCAGCCGGAACGGAAGGCTGGCGCGCTCCTCCGCGGAGCGCTGGCCGCGGTGCGGCTTGACCGACTCGACGAGGCGCTGGCGTCCCTGAACGCACTGATCGCCCTCCCGCTGTCGGCGGACGCACCAACGATCCTGCGCGGCCGCATGGAGCGTGCGCAGCTCCAGCTTCGGCGGAGTCAAGCCGCGGAGGCGACGACGGATCTGCGCGCTGTCGCCGACTCCGCGGACGCGACGCTCGCTCCGATCGCCCGCGAACAACTCGTGCAACTGCTTGTGCAGCAAGGCGACGCTGCGTCACGCGCGGAGGCCCGAGCCCGCTTGGGCGATGCCACGGGCGACGCGCTCGTCGATCGCGCGATCGCCGAGTCCGCGAGCGGCGAGCACGCTCGTGCGCTCGCGACGCTGACGCAATTCGTCGACACCGAGTCCACTGGCCCTCGCGTCGCCGAAGCCTTGGCGCGTCGCGCCATCGTGCGGGCTCGCCTCGGCGATCATCGCGGAACGCTTGCTGACATCAGCGCACTCGGCGAAGGAATCGAAACGCTCGATCCTGCCCTCCGCGCCGCTCTCGAGCTGGATCACGGACTCGCCCTTGTCGCGCTCGGCGAGTCCGATGACGCTCGGGCTCCGCTGGCATCGGCGATGCGCATCGCCTCGCCGTACCGCCCACTTGCCGCCGCCGAGCTTGCTCGACTCGCGCTCGAGAGCGATCGTCTCGAGGAGGCCGCAAGCGCCTTGGATCAACTCGAAACAACGCTCGCCGAGGCGACCCCCGGCGATCGAGCTGGCCTCGACGAGCGAGCGCGGTACATGCGAGCGCTTGTCGCGGCTCGCTCGGGGAATCACGCCGCGGCGGCAGAAATCCTCCGCACGCTCCTCGCCGAGCATGGCCAGGGATCTCTCGCCCGCCCGGCGCGATTGCTCCTCGGCGAATCGCTTGTTCGAAGCGGTGCGCCCGCCGAGGCTGCCGAGCGGCTCGCTGCACTCATCGCCGAGGATGCGACGCTTCCCGAGGCCACGCGTGACGCCGTTCGGCTTCGCATCGGCGAGGCGTGGGCCGCCGCCGGACGATGGATCGAGAGCGAACGGGCCTACGCCGACTTCGTGCGCGACCGTGCTGCGCAGTCGAACGGCGAAGGACATCCGCTGGCGTCGCAGGCTCGATTCGGAATCGGTTGGGCTCGCGAGCAGCGCGGCGCGTTCGACGAGGCCATCATCGCCTATCGCGAAGTGACCGCCCGTTCCGAGGATGCCACCGCAGCGCGAGCCCAGTTCCAGATTGGCGAGTGCCTCTTCGCCCAAGGCAAGGTGGACGAGGCGATCCGCGAGCTGCTCAAGGTCGAGATTCTCTACGCCGCAGAGGAGTGGAGCGCCGCAGCGTTGTTCGAGGCGGGCCGCTGCTACGCGTCGCTCGGCCGCCATGCGGATGCGCGAGCGCAGTGGACGCGACTGCGCGACCAGTACGCGACGACGCGCTGGGCCGCACTTGCGCAGGCTGAGCTCGATCGCGCTTCTACTGACTCATCCGCAGCTTCCTCCACGACTTCCACCGCCCCGCTTCCCGGTCGCTGACCCTCACGCTTCACGCAGCCCCGACGCCCCCGTCCTACCACCGCCGAGTCACCTCATGTTCGACTTCCTTCACACGCTCGCCGTCGCTCCAAGCGCCTCATCGCCCGCCGGCCTCGTCGCCACCGTCTGGGAACTGGCATGGAAGGGCGGAATCATCATGATCCCGATCCTGATCGCCTCGCTTGCGGCCCTGGCGATCGCACTCGAACGAGCCATCGTGCTCAGCCGCCGGCGCGTCGCTCCCGACGGATTGCTCGATCGCGTGCGCGCCGCGGCGAGCTCGCCACAGCAGGCGACCGCAGCCTGTCACGCCCAACCGTCGCCGCTTGGCCGCGTCCTCGCTGCGGGCCTGGGCGCGTGGCATCTTGACCGCACCGAGATCGAACGCCGCCTCGTCGATGCCGGACTGCGCGAGGCAGCCGCGATGCGCGGCCGACTGCGGGCCCTCGGCTTCATCGTCGGCGTCGCGCCGATGCTCGGACTGCTCGGCACCATCTTCGGCATGATCACTGCGTTCCGCACCGTTGCGGCGTCGCCGGATGCGCTCGGTCGCACCGAGCTTCTCGCCGGTGGCATCTACGAGGCGCTGGTGACGACCGCAGCGGGCCTCCTCGTGGCCATTCCGGTGATGTTGCTTCATCAGCTTCTCTACGCCCGCGCCGATCGGCGCATCGCCGAGATCGACGCTGCGTGCCGCGCGTTCCTCGATTGCCATCCGTCACTCGCCTCATCGAGCGGAGCCCTTTCGACCGCCCCTTCGATGACCGATGAGGCACCGAGCGTCGCGCCCCAGACCTCCAGCCGCCACAACCAGGAGCTTCCCCATGCTGCTCGCCCAGTTGCCACCGCGTGAGGAAGTCGGTCTCGACTTCACGCCGATCATCGATGTCGTCTTCAACCTCCTGATCTTCTTCCTGGTCGCGACGAACTTCCAGCAGATCGAGCGCGAGAGTCGCATCGCCCTGCCTGAAATGGCCTCCGCCGTGCCGATCTCGGCGGCGCTTCGGGAGATCGTCATCAACATCGACGCGAGCGGCAGCGTCGTCCTGCTCGGCGCCGTGACGAGCGACGAAGCGTTGCGCTCGACCCTGGTCGCCGCGCTCAGCTCGAATCCGAACCAAAAGGTCAGCGTGCGCGCCGATCGCGCGACGCGCTATGAGGCAGTGGCCCGCGTTCTCGACATCTGCAAGGGCGCCGGCATCACCGAACCCTATCTCGAAAGCGTGCCTCGACGATGAGACGATCCGCCACGCTCGCCCTCCTCGCCCTCACGCTCCTCGGCGCGATGGGCCTCGGCGCGACGCCGCAGTCGACGGAGCGTTCGTCGATCGATGCGACGCACCACACCGACGATCGCAGCATTCGCGTTCCGATCGATGCGGCACGGCCGCGCGACCTGCTCTGGACACCGGCGATCGCTGTCGCTGGCGATCCGAACACCGACGATGACGAGTACGAGCCGCGCATCTCCGCCGACGGAACGCAGCTTTTCCTCGTGCGGCGCAGGGCGGGATCGAACGCTGACCTCTTCGTCTTCCGATGGACACCGACCGGCTGGTCGGTCGGGACAGCGCTCGACGCGGTGAACAGCGATCGCGACGAGCTCGGACCGGAGCTCGCCGCCGACGGCCGCACGCTTCTGTTCTATTCCGATCGCGCGGGCGGCTTCGGCGGCTATGACCTCTGGCGCAGCGAGCGTGATGCCGATGGCGGTTGGTCACTTCCGACGAATCTCGGTCCCGCCATCAACACCGCATGGAACGAGTACGGTCCCGCGCTCACGCCTGACGGGCGCCAACTCTACTTCTCGTCCAATCGTCCGCGCGACGCGCAATCGAACGAAACCGAGGCAAGCCAGTGGAGGGCGACGCTGCGCGAACGGCGCGGACGGATGGACCATGACATCTATCGCGTCGATCTAGGCTCTGTCCTACAACCCATCGTTGGACAAGATCGAGCGAGGATGACCGCTGGCGAGGAGGTCGAAGCAGGCGGCTCTCATGCCGCCGATGCAGACCGACGCGGCCAGCGGTCACCGCAGCCGATCGACTCCAGAGGGGTTTTAGGACAGAGCCTAGGCCGCACGGACCAGTCGAGCGTCGAGCGCGTCGAGCTCGTCGACGCGCTCTCCACCGACGCCGACGAGGGCTCGCCGGCGATCAGTCCCGCCGGTGACTTTCTGTATTTTGCGTCCGACCGCGCGGGCGGCGTCGGCGGCCACGACCTCTATCGCGTTCGACTCGATCCCTCGGGTCTTCCGAAGGCTGGATGGCCGATCGAACCGCTCGGCGATGCGATCAACTCCTCATCGAACGAGCTCGATCCGGCGCTCGCAGCCGAGGGCTTTCGGATTTACTTCTCGAGCGACCGAAGCGGACCCGAGAAAACCTACGACCTCTTCACGAGCACCTCGCGCGAGGTCTACCCGAACCGAGAGACCGAGAGCGCCGAGGCCCTCGCGGCAAGCGACGCAGGTGGACCCGCACTTTGGACAAAGCTTTGGCAAGCCATCTGGCCCTGGCTTCTCCTCTTGCTTCTGTTGGCCCTGCTCGGGCTCCTCCTCGCCTTGCTGGCGAGCCGACAGCGTCTCTGGCGCGATCGCCTCGGCACAATGGGACTCCTCGCCCGATGTGCGATCCTGTCGCTCCTGCTGCATCTCCTGATCGCTGCGCTCCTCGCGGCGTGGAAGGTCGGCGGCATCGTTGCGGACCGGATCGGTGGAAGCGGACATCGCATTCTTCTCTCGAGCGCCGCCTCGGCCGACGCCGACACGGCCGCGCTGGCCGCGGTCGAGGAGCAGATTCGCAGCGAACCGACGCGTACGGCGCTCGCCGAGCATGTGATGGAGCCGGAGACGGTGACGCACGCGATCACCGCGCCGGCGCCCGATGCGACTCTCCCGCGCAGCGAGTCGCTCGCTTCGGCTGCCCCGCTCGAGCCGATGGCGGCGCCGGCGATGCCCACAGCGTCGGTCTCGGAGATGTCGATCACGCCAGTCACGACGGCACCATCCGTGACAGAGCCAGAGCTAGAACCAGAACCAGCACCGCTGCGCGCCGACGCGCCGCGCCCGCCCGCCGCCATCGCTCCGACCGCGGTGGATGAGCCGGCGCGTCCCTCGCTCATCGCAGCAGCTCCGTCGTCCGCCAGCGAGGTTCCGCTTCCGCCGACAACGCCAACCTCGGATCAGGCGGCTCTTCAGGAAGCAATCGATGCGGCCGCTTCGCTGTCCGCGCCGACGATCTCCACCGCTGAGCTCGGCGCGATCGCCGCTGCCTCATCGACGAGGGACGCAACGGCTCCAACCGCGACCAGCACCCTCGCACCTGATGAAGCGAGCGCAGCACCAGAGGTCATCGCGCCAACGCTTCCGCAGGCGCCTGCGCCGCGGACCGCCCCAAGCCCTGCGAGCCCAGCGTCGATCGACGCTGCGCTCGACATCGCTGCGATGCCCGCGTTGACGACACTCGCTCCGTCGACGCTCGAAGCGCCTTCGACGCCGAGCGCCCGAACGGCCATCCCCGTTGCCGTCCCGCTCCCCGAAGCGACTCCGCCCATGCCAGCGCCGACAGCGCCGTCCGCACTGACCGCGCCGCTCGCGGCCCAGCCGCCGACGACATCATCGTCCCCCACCGCGCCACTCGCTGCCGGCGCACCCATCGGAAGCGCGAGCGCTCCGCGCGTTCCTCCCGCGCCACCACCGCTTGAGGACTTCGCCCAGCGCGACCCGACCGTCCGCGAGGACATGCTTGCCGCAACGGGCGGAAGCGACAGGACGGAAGAGGCGGTTCGCAAGGCCCTCGAGTGGCTGCGACGCCATCAGCATGCCGACGGACATTGGAGCTCGCGCGATCATGGGGGTGAGGTCGACGCCGACGCAGCGATGACCGGGCTTGCGCTGCTGGCCTTTCTCGGCGCTGGACACACCCATCGCGACGATGGCCCCTACCGCGCAACGATCGAGCGCGGCATCGCATGGCTCGTCGAACGCCAGGCATACGACGGCGATCTTCGCGGCCAGCTCGCCGACGGACGACCGCATCCGCGGGCCGACACGATGTACGGTCAGACCATCGCGACCGTCGCCCTCTGCGAGGCCTATGCGATGACCCGCGACGCTTCACTCGCGCCACCGGCTCGTCGGGCAATCGACTTCGTCCTCGCGAAGGCCGACGCTGCCCAACGAGGAACGGCGGCCACGCAGGACACCGCCGTCATCGGATGGTTGGTCATGACCGTCGAGAGCGCACGCCGCGCCGGCTTCGATCCGCCGACGCGCGTCTTCGACGGGGCGAGACGATGGCTCGATGACATCAGCGCAGCGCCAAGCCGCGGGCGCTACGCCTATCGGCGCGGTGACCGGCCATCGCCCGCGATGACCGCCGAGGCCATGTTCGTGCAGCAGTTGCTCGGCCGCACCGCCGACGAGCCGCGCATGCGCGAGTCCGCGGCCTTCATCGCCGATGCGCTGCCGGCGTGGAGTTCAGACGCCCCCACCCATCATTGGTATTACGCAACGCTTGCCCTCTTCCAACATCAGGGCGAACCATGGGTGCGCTGGAACGATGCGCTCACCGAGGCGCTCCTTGCGAATCAGCGCGAGGACGGCCCGCACGCGGGAAGCTGGGATCCGCAGGATCGTTGGTCCCGAGCCGGCGGACGCGTCTACCAGACCGCGATCTGCGCCCTGAGCCTTGAGGTGTATTATCGATATGCGGTGCGCGACGGTGCTGCGCCGACCGGCCGCACCTCTCCGAACTGAGCGTGCGCGCCGACTGCGTCATGGAGCGAGACGCCGATCGGTCGCCCTCGCCACCTGCAGCTCGAGCCGCTTCAGTTCCCGCAGCATCATGCAACGCTCCATCTGGATCCAGTACCAGATCTTCAGAAGAACGATGACCTGAGACGAGACCAGGACGAGGGTCGCCCAACCAACGGCGGCGATGGCGTCCGTGGCGGCGAGGAACTCGCGCACGCTCCAGCCGATGACGACCAGGAAGGCGAGACTCACCACGACGATCAGGACCGCCGGAAATCGGTGGCGGCGCCGCAGCGGCGCAAGCGTTTGGGTGAGGAGGGTGGGTTCGCGTTCGGCGACGAGCAGATCCAGATCCGCGTCGCGCAGCGCGTCGCGAAGCCGTCGAAATGATGAAGCGTTCGACAGAAGCAGATCAGGGGTGGTAACCTCGCCGCCGAGGAGATTCACCCGTGGCGCGTCTCGAATGGCCAGCTTGGTGGGACTGGGAACTCGAGCTGAGCCCCCACCTGCTCAAACGAATGGTCGACCGGCGCTTCTCCGAGGTCGACCTTCGCCGTATGCTGGCGGACGCGGAGAACATCCGTCCCGATGTGGCTCCCGGCCGCTGGGTCGCGCAGTCCCGCTTCCGCCGCCGCCTTTGGGAAGTCGTTCTCGAGCCGGATGCCAAGGCAGAGCTTCTCGTCGTCGTCACCGCGTATCCCGTCGATCGCTGACCCATGAGCCAACCCTACCTCGAAGTCACATTCCGCCAGGGACGCGCTCTTGCCGCCTACCTCTATCTTCCCCGGCTGCCCAAAGACCGGAGCTCGAGGTCGGTCGTCGCCTCGCCGGGCTTGGTCGTCGACTACACGAGCAAGGGCAAGCCGATCGGTGTGGAGATCACCTCTCCAACAACCGTGTCGCTCGCCGCGATCAATCGCGTGCTCCGCGACATCGGCGCCCTTCCGCTCAAGCGTTCGGATCTCCAGCCGCTCCGCGCCGCCTGACATTCGGTGTCGTCCGGCTCTGCCCAACGCATCACCCATGCCGACACGCACATGCGGCTTAGCTCACGGTCGAGAGGACCGCTCGATGAAGCGGACCGAGCCCCGCGATCGCGCGTCGCACCGCATCCTCTGACCTGTCGGTCGATACGGGGCAGTTCGCGAACGATCGCGATCCAGGCATCTTGGACGATCTCGGCCGCAGCCTCGCCATCCTGCAGTAGGCGGCGAGCATGCAGGTGCAGTCTTCGGTCCCGTCGCGACACGAGCGTTCGGAGCGCCTCGTCCGCGTTCCGCCCGCCGGCCAGATATCGGGCGACGAGCCACTCATCGAAGATGTCCTCGGTGATTCGGGGCATCGGGCACGGCGTGTATGGTCGCCGCCGGGCTCGGGCGGTTCGCCAATCGTTGCGAAAATCCCGACCGGAGCACTCAACCGCACCGAACGACCGAGGCTCCCGCGGCGGCGGTGCTCGTGAGCCAGCTCCCGAATGAGGTGCCCGCCTGGCCGCCCTCCGCGGCGTATCGGTGCATGATGCGCTCGATCGCCGCGGGCATCGCGCCTCGCCTTGCAAGCACGACGGCGGAGCCGCCGAACCCGCCGCCAGTCATGCGCGCCCCGAGGACGCCATCGGTCGCGCAAGCCTCCTCGACGATCCAGTCGAGCTCCGGAACGGAGACCTCGAAGTCATCGCGAAGCGAGGCATGCGAGGCGGCCATCAGCCGGCCGAATCGCTCGACATCGCCCTCGCTCAGCGCCTCCGCAGCCTCGAGCGTTCGGGAGATCTCGCTGATCACATGCCGTGCTCGACGATGAAGCGTGGCCTCGAGTCCGGCTCGCTCGAGATCGACGAGCGTCGCATCGCGAAGGGTGCGCACGCCAAGGCGAGCGGCCGCATCCTCGACCATCGCTCGCCGGGTCGCGTATCCGCCGTCGTTCAGACGATGGCGGACACCGCTGTCGATGATCGCCAACTCGCATCCCTCGGGCAAAGGCACATGCCGCCGTTCGAGCGTTCGGCAGTCGAGGAGCATCGCGTGACCGGCTCGGGCATTCGCCGAGATCGCCATGTCCATGATGCCACAGGGCGTTCCCGCGTAGCGATGCTCCGCCCACTGTGCGAGCGTCGCCACGCCCATCCCGTCGATCTCGACGCATGCCATCGCCAGCAACGCCCGAATCGTCGCGACCTCCAGGGCGGCACTCGAACTCACGCCCCCGCCGATCGGCACATCGCTGACCACGGCACACTCGATGTTCGTGATCGGAACGCCGCGATCGGCAAGCGCCGCGATCGGGCCGATCACATAGTTCGCCCACGCGGAGCGCGGATCGGCGACGCGCTCGATGCCGACGCGCAGGTCGCCGCTCCAGGCATCGCCGTAACCCTCGCTCACCAGCAGGGAGGGCTTCGCGCAGAGGCGCATCGCCACCGCCGTGTGGCGCTCGATCGCCATGGGCAGGACGAATCCCTCGGCGTAGTCGACATGTTCGCCGATCAGGTTGACGCGACCAGGGGCGATGCCGATGACCGCGGGAGACCCGCCGAACCGGTCCTGAAAGAAACGCTCTGCGCGATCAATGATCACGCAGCGCATGCTACGCGAGAAGAGCCTTCGTCCAGTTCGGGGGGCGTGACAGGGGCGACACCTCGGAAAACACGCACGGTCCCCCGAACTGGACGAAGGCTCTTGTTCGCGACGGCTACGGCTTCTTGCCCCCCGGCGCCGGCTCGGAGCCGACGGGATCGTCGTCCGTCAGCATGCGCCGCGGCGGCGTGTCGAGATCCTCAAATTGATCGCGGCGGGCAGCCCAGACGAAACCACACACCGCCGCAATGGCGATGACGAGCGCGATGGGTAGCGCTATGAAAATCCCTTCCATTAGCTTCTCCCCTCCGCCAAACGGGCGGCCTCGGCCCGATCCTCGGGCAATTCGAACTTCGGAATCGCAAGAGCGAGAGCGACGACGGTGAGACCGGAGATGGGCATGAGGATCGCCGCGACCAGCGGATTCACGAGCCCATAGAACGCGAGCACCGCGCCGAGGATGTTGTAGGCGATGCTGATCGCGAGATTCACGCGGATCGCGTCCATCGTGCGGGCAGCGCCCTCCAGGAGCCGCAGAAGCGGCTTGAGTCCGCCGGCGGCGAGGCATGCGTCGGCCACATGCAGCGCCGACTGCGCGCCGTTGCGAACGGCGACGCCGACATCGGCCGCGGCCATCGCCGCGAGATCGTTGACGCCGTCACCGACCATCACGACCGGACCGGCCAGCCGTCCGCTTCGCACGAACTGCACCTTCATCTCCGGCGTGCATCCGCCCTCGATTTCCTTGGGCAAGAGGCCGACCGACTGACCGACGGCATGGGCGACGGCGGGATGATCGCCCGACGCCATCGCGAGCTGCCAACCCGTCGCCCGCAGGCGCTCGATGATCGCCGGCGCCTCCGGACGAATCGGATCGCCGACGGAAACGACCGCCCGTACCGCACCGTCGGCGGCGACGAAGACGGGACTCTCGGCCCGCAGTGCGGCGCGCTGCGCTGCATCGAGCGCCCAGCCGCCGACGGCGACGCCGCGTTCGACGAGGAAGCGCTCGCTTCCGACGAGCACATGCACATCGTCAACGATTCCCTCGATGCCGCGACCGCCGTGCTCGACGATCTCGCGGGCCGGTCGCGCCGCCGGCGTCTCGCCATAGGCCTCGGCAATCGCCTTCGCGATCGGATGGGCACTCGACCGCTCGATCGACGCCGCAAGCGGCAACACGGCGAGATCGCCGTCGAAGCCGGTCACCGCGATGCGCCCCTCGGTGAGTGTGCCCGTCTTATCGAGCACGATCGTCCCGCGCGTGCTGAGTCGCTCGAGAATGTCGCCTCCCTTGACGAGCACGCCGCGTCGCGCAGCCTTGCCGATCCCGGCGACGACGGCCAAAGGCGTCGCGAGACCGAGGGCGCAGGGACATGTCACGACAAGGAAGGCGACCATCCTCGCGACGGCGTGGTCGGCCCCGAGGGACCACCACCACCAGAGCGTGAACGCAGCGCCGAGAAGCACCGCGCCGAGGAACCAACCGGCCATGCGATTGGCGGCTTCGACGATGGGCGGGCGGCGATTGGCCGCATCGGCGACGAGGGAAAGCAGCCGTCCGGCGCGCGTGTCGGCACCGGCGACCTCGACGATCACATCGATCGGTCGGTCGATCGGTCGTGTGCCCGCATAGACCGCCTCGCCTTCAAGCGCCGTCGTCGGGCGCGATTCGCCGGTCAGGATCGAGCAGTCGAGCTTGGCTGCACCGTGGCGAAGCTGTCCGTCGCACGGCACCGTCTCGCCGGCCGGAACCTCGACGATGTCGCCGCGGACGAGCGCTTCGAGCGGGACTTCGACGATCGATCCGTCGGCCTCGCGCTTGCGGGCGATCGCCGGCACGAGCGAGGTGATGAGCTCGACCTCCTGCCGGGCCTTTCGCTGCTGGCGATACTGAACGAATCGTCCGACGAGCAGGAGAAACACCAGCATCGTCGCCGACTCGCAGTAGATCGAGCCGCGCCCGACGATGGTGTTGATCGTGCCCGCAAGCACAGCGCCGAAGAGGCCGGTCGCGACGGGCAGATCCATGTGCGGAGTGCGGGTCCGGATGGACGCGATCGCGTTGCGGAAGAAGACCCGTCCCGGGAACACGAGCGCGATGACCGCGAGAGCGACCGCGAGCCATTGGAAGAAGAGCTGGAAGTTCGCGGCCATCTTCGCGAACAGGCTGCCGTAGAGCGCGAAGGCGATGGCCATCGAGTTGCTGGCGATCGCCGCAGAGACGCCGATGCGGATGAGCCATGCCCGATCGATCTCGCGCTCGCGGTCGCGGCTGCGCGGATCGGCCATCGGAAGGAGCTGATAGCCGAGGGCGTCGAATCGCTGGGCAATCGCTGCGAGCGAGGTCACCGTCGCATCCCACTCGATGTGCACCGCAGAGCGGCCGATGTCGACGCGGACCGAGATGAGGCCGCGATGGATGCGCGGCATCGCCTCAAGCAGCCAGACGCAGGCCCCGCAGTGCAGACCGTCGATGCGAAGCTCGACGGCGCTCCGTCCGTCATTCGCCGTCGAGACATGTTTGGCGAGGAACTCGGGGCGGTCGAAGTGCGCAAAGCCGCGATGCGTCACCGTCGCGGGGCGCGATTCGCGCTCGGCCGACTCGCGCGCCGCAAGTTCGTAATAGCGTTCGAGCCCGCAGGCGTGCAGGGACTCGTAGACGGCGTGACAGCCCTGACAGCAGAACTGCCGCTCGGCATCGGGAACGACAAGTCCGGCCGGCACGGCGAGGCCGCAGTGGGAGCAGGCGTGACGCTCGGTCCGCGCAGCGGCGGTGGTGGCCTTCATGGTTCGATCGCTCATTGTTCGCCCTCTCCACGGCAACAGGCGGGAAGTTCATCGTCGACCTGGTCAATGCGCTCGAGCATCGCGCTCGCGCCGGCTTCGGTCACCCCTTCGTTTGAGGCGACCACATCGACCGGATGGACGCTCGCGGCGACGACGGCTGCCTTCCCGCCGCGCACGACGGCAAGGTGGACACCGACGCCGATCATGAGCAGCGCAGCCGCAATCGGCGCGAAGCGACGAATCGACGGCGAAGCAAGCACGAAGCGGACGCCGACGGCGACGACGACGAGTGCCGGCACCGTCCCGATCCAGAACGCGGACATGAGGAGCGCTCCGCCGAGCGCGCTCCCGGCTCCTGCGGCGATCGCCACGAACGCATAGAGCCAACCGCAGGGCAGGAGCGGCGTCACGGCGCCGATCGCTGCGGATCGACTCATCGGCGGCCAACCCGCCGCCCTCCGCTGGGCGCTTTGAAACATCCGAACGAAGAGACCAGGCATCGTCACATGCGGAATGCGGGCGCCGGCGATGCGGAGGAGCATGACCGCGCCGAGGACGGCGATCGTCGCTCCCGCAGCGATGCTTGCGACGCGCTGCACGCCGACCAGCGATCCGCCGAGATTCAGGGCGGCGCCGACCGATCCGGCGACCGCGCCGAGCAAGGCATATCCGACGAGGCGAGCACCGTGGTAGGCGACCTGCATGCCGAGCGCCGTCGAGCCGATGTCACGAAGCGTGCGTCGTCGCCCACCGATCGATGTTGTGAGCGCCACCGCTCGATCCGCCTCATCGCTGCGCCGCTGGAGCGGTCCGCGCGGCGTCGCGCAGGCGGAGAGTCCGCCGCACATGCCCGCGCAGTGCACGCTTCCCAGGAGCGATGCGAGAGCGACCGCACCCGACGAGGCGAGAAGCCCAGGCGCGATGCCGAGGAAGCTCATGGCTCACCTCCCGATGCACGGGCGGAGCGCACCGCGAAGCGCAGCGTGCGTCGGAATGTGTCGGTGTAGACCGACTCGCCCTTCGTCACGCGCACGCGGAACTCCCACTGCCCCTGCACACGCGCACTGAGCGGTGCATCGAAGTGTCCCTCGCCCACGCGACGGAGCCCGATCGTCTCGCGCAGGTCGGCGTTGGCGACGGGGATCGCCTCGACGGTGACGGTCTCGGCGTCGATGACGCCCGCGTACTTGTCATGGATCCGCAGGGTGAGGTGCGGTCGGCCGTCGGCGCCCGGCTCGATCTCGGGCGAGATGTTCCAGCGGAGCCGATCGTTCGCCGCGCGCTGGGCGAGTTCCTCGTCCCACGCGGCGGCCTTTGCGTAATACTCAGGCTCCGCGCCGACCGGCCGTCCGACGACCGCAAGCGAAACGGTCGTCACGGCGACGGTGACGGTGATGGACAGGAACGCGACGGGCACGAACATCCAGCGATCGCGAATGAGATTCATGGCTTCGTCTCCTTTGCGCTTCCGTCCAGGTTTCCGAAGGGACCGATGAGCGAGATGTCCTTGCGTTCGTCAAACCGCTCGCCGTCCGAGACGCGCACCAGCGCGTCGCGGTGACCGCGCACGAACTCCCCAGGCCGCGAGATCACATGGAAGGTGGCCTCGGTGCTGGCGATGCCGTCGACGACGACCTCGACCGGCTCGCGAAGCGTCGCACTCTCCGTTCCCTCGATGCGGTAGGTCTTCGGCACCTCGGTGCGATTGTCGATGCGCACCCGGACGACATTCACGATCGAGCCGTCATCCGCGACGGTGTAGGGCGTGGCCTGCACGCGAAGCTGGACCACCATCGCGTCGGCCCGCGTCATCAGGAGTGCGACGAGCGCGGAAAGAATCGCGGCCAGCAGCAGCGGATATGCGAAGACGCGCACCCGAAGCTTTCGCGTCGCGTTCCCCTCAAGCTCATTCTGGCTCGAGTAGCGAATGAGGCCACGCGGCTTTCCGATCTTGTCCATGACCGCGTCACATGCGTCGATGCACTGGGCGCAGTGAATGCACTCGAGCTGAAGACCGTCGCGGATGTCGATGCCGGTCGGGCAGGTCTGCACGCAGAGCGTGCAGTTGATGCAGTCGCCCACGGGCGTCGACTCGGTCGTCGCGTTCGCAGCGCCCGAGCGGGCAGCGCGGCGCGGCTCGCCGCGGCGGGCGTCATACCCGACGATCAGCGATCCCTTGTCGAGCAGCACCGACTGGAATCGGCCGTAGGGGCAGACCAGCGTGCACATCTGCTCGCGGAAGAAGCAGAAGTCGAACATCATCAGGCCGGTCGTCACCACGAAGATGGCAAAGGCCGTCGGATGCTCGGTCGGCGACCGCAGCGTCCACTCGACGAGTCGGTCGGTGCCGACGAAGTAGGCGAGGAAGGTGTTCGCAAGATGGGCGCTCGCGAGCAGGAACACCGCGTACATCGCGACGCGTCGCCACGGCGCGACCGATGCCTTGCGGTTTCCGTAGGCCTTGCCGAGGAAGAGCCGCTCGACCGGCCGATAGAGAAATTCCATGTAGACCGTCTGCGGACAGGCCCAGCCGCACCAGACCCGTCCGAAGAGCGCGGTGAGGAGAAAGATCCCGACGAAGATGCTCAGGAGAAGAAGCGCGAGGAGGAGCGTGTCCGTCGGCCGGAAGGTCGTGCCGAAGAAGACGAACTTCCGCGTCATGACATCGAGCAGGATGACGGGCTTGTCGTTGATGCGGATCCACGGAATCGCCGCGAAGACGATGATGAGAATCCACGCGACGATGCGCCGTCGCTGGAGAAAGCGTCCGTTCGAGAGCTTCGGCTCGAGCCAGCGGCGCGAGCCGTCGGGGTTGAGCGTCGAGAGAACGCGCCCCTCCGGCCGCAGAAGCGGATTGTGCGGATCATGCTGATCATGCTGATCATGCGCGTCGCCGGCCGGAAGGGCGGACGAATGGGATGTCGTATCGATCTGTCCGGTCGCTTGATGCCTCGTCCCGGAGTGGGACGAGCCCAGCAGTTGAGGCAGATGGACCGTCGTCGGTGTCGCCTGAGACACGGTCATGGCCTTTCGATAGGGATGAAGGGAAGGGTCGCGTCGAACGAGAGGTGTCGGTTGCCCGACGCGACCCCAACAGTTGCTGCGTGCGGTCCGTTACGAGCCGGTGGATGGCGCGTCGCCCGACGCGCTCGCCGAACCGGCCGCCGGTGCGCTCCATGCGGGCACCGGCGTACCTTGAGCCTCCTTGGACTCCGCGGGTTTCGTTCCGCGCAGACTTGCCACATAGCTCGCGAGCAGGACGAGCTGCGGCTCGCTGTATCGCTTCTTCCACTCGGGCATTCCCTTCGCGACGACGCCGTCCCGAATGATCGTGAAGATGTCTTCCGGAGTCTTCACGTTCAGGTAGGAATCGTCGGTCAGGTTCGGCCCGGTCCGTCCGCCCCCCTCGGGGCCGTGACAGGTCGCGCAGTTCGAGCGGAACATCACCGATGCGCCGGTCTTCAGCTTCGGATCGTTCTGCACGAGCGTCAGGATCGTCGCGGCGTCGGGCTTGAGGTCGCCGAGCGCGGCGGCCTGGGCCTCGACGAACTCGCCGACCTCGACCTCGAGGTTGTCGTTCAGGGTCGGTCCGACGCCCATGTGGTAGTACACGAAATAGGGCACCGAGAACAGGAAGCTCGCCCAGAAGAGCGCACTCCACCAGAAGGGCATCGGATTGTCATATTCACGAATGCCGTCATAGTTGTGGTCGAGGATCTTGGCCTCGCCCGACCGGTGTCCGCCGTGGGAACCGGCATGTGTTCCATCAGCCATGGGTCTGTTCCTTTCCGAGCGGGCGGCGTGCGCCGCGCTCCTCGACGGGCTCGTCCTCGAGCGGGATGCGGGCATCGCGGGCGAAGCGCCCGCTCTTGTTCGCGATCACCAGCCACGCGAGAATGCCGAGAAACAGCGTGAAGAAGAAGAGAAGGGAAGCGACCGCCGCGATGCTGGTCTCGCCGAGCGTGGACGGAAGCAGGATGGTGCAGGTGAGCGTGTGCATCACCGCCCCCCTTCCTGCGGACGCGCGGTGAGCGAGTTCGGATCGACGGTCTGCGCCGGCGTCTCCTCCGCGACCGCGGGTTCCGCCTCGACGGGCTTGTTGATGTCGACGCCAAGCCGCATGAGATAGGCGATCAGGGCGATCGCCCGCTTGTTCTCGACGCCGTCCGGTCCGTTCTCGGCCTTGATCTTCTCGGCGATCTCACGGGCCTGGGCCTTTGCGAGAGCCTCAGCCTGGTCGATCGTCGCCTGGTCGTAGGGAACGCCGAGCGCGACCATCGCGTTGACATTGGCCGAGATGCGCGACCAGTCCATGTCCTTCTCGACCAGATGCGCGTAGGGCGGCATGATCGATCCGGGGCTGGTGTCCGTCGGGAGATTGAGATGGCGGAGGTGCCAGAGCGGCGACGGGATCTTCGGGCCGACGCGGGCCAGATCGGGGCCGATGCGCCGCGATCCGAACTGGAACGGGTGATCGTAGATCGCCTCGCCCGCCTTGCTGTACTCGCCGTATCGCTCGGTCTCGGCGCGCATCGGACGCACCATCTGCGAGTGGCAGTTGTAGCAGCCCTCGGCGATGTAGATCTCGCGACCGGTGAGTTCGAGCGGCGTGTAGGGAGTCACCGTTCGGATGCGGGCGATGTCCGAGGTTCGCGCGAAGAGCGGCACGATCTCGAAGAGCGACGCGCTGATGACGCCGATCGCGACGAAGATCGTGAAGACCATCGGAAGGCCTTCCCACTTGCGGTGCCACCGAAGCTGTCCGAAGACATCGAGCTTGTGGGCGAAGTCGACCACGGAGCCCTTCGGCAGGGACGAGCCCGGAACCGCGTGCGGAACATAGGACTTCGCGAGCGGGGCGGCCTCGTACACCGGCACGTCATAGGTCGCCGGCCGCTGCATCCAGGTCATGATGACATTGACGAAGCAGAGGATGCCGCCGACGAGATAGAGCGCGCCGCCGATGACGCGGAACCAATACATCGGGATCAGGATCGTGACCGTCTCGACGAAGTCGGGGAACTGCAGGAAACCCTCGGCGTTGAAGGCCCGCCACATGAGTCCCTGGGTGAGACCGGCCGCATAGATCGGGATGACATACAGGAGAATGCCGATCGTGCCGAGCCAGAAGTGCAGGCTCACCCACGACTGCTTCGCCATGCCCTGCGTCTGGAAGAGCCGCGGAGCGAGCCAGTAGGCGAGCCCGAAGCTCATGAAGCCGACCCAGCCGAGCGCGCCGGCGTGGACATGGGCAATCGTCCAGTCGGTGTAGTGCGAGAGGGCGTTCACGCTCTTCACGGAGAGGAGCGGCCCCTCGAAGGTCGACATGCCGTAGAAGGTGATGGCGACGACATAGAACTTCAGGATCGGATCCGCGGCGACCCGGTGCCACGCGCCGCGCAGCGTCAGCAGGCCGTTGAGCATGCCGCCCCAGGAGGGCATCCAGAGCATCACCGAGAAGAGCATGCCGAGCGTCGACGCCCACTCCGGCACCGATGTGTAGTGCAGGTGGTGCGGTCCGGCCCAGATGTACAGAAACACAAGGCTCCAGAAGTGCACGATCGAGAGCCGGTATGAGAACACCGGCCGATCGGCGGCCTTCGGGAGGAAGTAATACATGAGGCCGAGGAACGGCGTCGTCAGGAAGAAGGCGACGGCGTTGTGGCCGTACCACCACTGCATGAACGCATCCTGCGTGCCGGCGTACACCGAGTAGCTCTTCACCCAACCCGCGGGCATCACGATGTTGTTGAAGATGTAGAGAACGGCGATCGCGATCACGGTCGCGATGTAGAACCACACCGCGACATAGAGATGCCGCTCGCGCCGCGTCGCCACGGTGCCGAAGAAGTTCACCGCGAAGACGACCCAGATGAGCACGACGGCGATGTCGATCGGCCACTCGAGCTCGGAGTATTCCTTGCCTTGGGTGATGCCCAGGGGCAGCGTGATCGCGGCGCTGACGATGATGAGCTGCCATCCCCAGAAGTGGATGTTCGAGAGCAGCTTGCTGAACATCGCCGCCTTCAGCAGTCGCGGCGTCGAGTAGTAGATCGCCGCGAAGATCGCGTTCCCGGCGAACGCGAAGATCACAGCGTTCGTGTGGAGCGGACGGAGTCGGCCGAAGCTCAGGTACTCGCCCAGCGGCGTCATGCCGAGGTTGAAGATCGGATGGGCCAACTGCAGCGCGATGATCACGCCGACAAGCATGCCGACGACGCCCCAGAGGACGGTCGCCAACAGAAACTTGCGGACGACCGCGTCGTCGTAGGAGAAGCGGTCAAGCTTGCCGACCGCGGCATGTCCCGAATGGGATCCGGTGGGGTGGTCCGAAACCGGACCGGTGGCGGCCCCGCCATCAAGCGGGACCGAGAGAGGAGTAGGTGTCGCCATGGTTCCTTCTCAGGGGCTGGAAGTCAGGTCTCGCGGGTCCTCACCCGAGGAAGTGGGAGGCAGCGAGACGAATGGGTTGGTGTGTTGGTGACGGTGGGTGGGGAGCTGAAGTGTGTTGGCGTCGATTGAACGCCCGAATCTAGCGAGTTCCTGACCTTGGTATCTGTGTTTCGTTGGTTCTGACAGGTTCCCGGCACGAGCCGATCGGGAGGCAGAGGGTGCTTGCTGGGCCGCCCCCAGCGTTGATGGAGCGTTGACCGAGCGTTGACAGTCCCGCTGGGCCTCGTGGCTGAACGCGGAAGGGCCTTTCGGGGCCACATCGCGCTCGCGGGGGCTATCTGGAGACAACTCGGAAAATCGGCTCCTGCCTGTTGCGTGAATCAACGATCTCTATATCATTGATTCCGGGACGCGCCTAGAGGCTCGCCCCACAATCTTCGACAGATTCTTCCGGAATTGGGGAACTTCCCCCTCTCCTGCCTTCCTCCCACCAACTGCCCCCCTCATTGCCCGCCCAACCTGACGACATTCGATCGAGCCCCTCTCCTCAGCTCCCCCCCGCAACGGTGGGAGCGCTTGGTAGGGTATCGGTCCCGGAATCTGATTCCGTGTTTCGGGATGGTGGCTGGCTGCGGGGTGGCTCTCGCGTCACAAGCAAGAGTCCGATGCCGCACGCCGCGTTCGCGGCAGGCTCGACCGGTGACGCGGCGGAAGGCCCTGAAGAGCATCACGCACAGGAACTTGATCGTCGCGACGCGACGAATGGATCGCACACCATGTACGGCAAGCAAACCGAACGAGCCATCGCCGCCCTCAGCCGCCTCGCCGAAGTGTGGGACGGCGGCAAGACCCGCCTCTCCGCCAACGACATCGCCGACCAGCGGGGCCTCCCGCGAGCGATGATCGCGAAGCTGCTCACGGTGCTCTCACAGGCCGGACTCGTGCGCGGCTCACCGGGCCCAGGCGGCGGATATGCGCTTGCGAAGAACCCGGACGAGATCGTCCTCCAGGATGTCTACTGTCTCTTCGAGCGCGACGACACGAGCCCGCTCTGCCCCTTCGGCGGCGGCGTGTGCGGCGTCGGCGAACCCTGTGCGCTCCACGATCGCCTCGTCGCGATGCACACCGCCGTCAAGGTGATGCTCCGCGACACCTCGTTCGAGATCTTCCGCGTCGCCGCCCAGGAGAAGGGGCTGCGGCCGGTTCCCCGCGAAGTCATTCCCGAGATCGAGCGACAGTCCTACCGCGCTCCGAAGCATCGCGGCGTCTGACGCCAGCGTCGGCCGATCGGTCTCTCCAATGCGCTCCCGCGGCCGCGGCGCGTCAGCGCCGGCGCAGGATCACGCGATCGCCGCCAGCCTCGATCACCGCGGTCAGGCCGTCGTTCGCGCCGAAGACGAAGGACCGGGCCCGGCCAAGCACATCGAGGAGAGCGCTCTCGAATCGCATCGCTTCGGGCGGGCCGGCTCGCTTGGTCGAGATCGTGTCCGCGACCCACATCGCGCCGACGAGCATTTCGCCGGGCGAATGGCTGTAGTTCCCGGAGAATCGATTGACGCCTCCGTAGCCGCTGACCCGCGAACGGGCGCCCTCCGCGCCGGCGAACTCGATCGAGACGGCGTCGTCACCAGCTCCCGCGGGAGCATCAAGACGCTCACCGCCTTGCTCGACCGCCACGACCAGCCAGCGGCCCTCGATCGAGGGGCGCGGCTCTTCGACAGGTTCACGGGCCGACGGAGCGGAGGTGCCGCCGTCGGGCGACTCTGACGGCGTCGATGCACAGGAGGCAAGCAGCACGCAGCCGAGGCCGACAAGCGCCGTTCGGCGCATCCGAAGGGTCCGGGGGGATGAAGCCATGGCCGAAGTGTAGTGCCTTGTCGCATCCACCCACCGGGCGGTCCCGGGTCGATTCTGCTTCCGGGTTAGCATCCTTCCCAGATGTCCGGGATTCCTCCGCAGCCCCTCGAAGCCTCGCCGTCCCCAGCGGCGAACGAGCGTCCCCATCCGCGACGCTGGCTCGTCCTGTTCGCGATGACGGGCTCGCTGTCGATGATCCTGCTCGATGTGACGGTCGTCGGCGTGACCATTCCGAGCATCGCCGAGTCCTTCGACCTGACCCTCCCTCAGTGGACTTGGGTCATGAACGCCTACACGCTCACGCTCGCCTCGCTCGTCGCGCTCGGCGGACGAACCGCCGATAGCGTCGGCCGCGTGCGCATGTTCGTGGCGGGCATGCTCATCTTCACGATCGCGAGCGCCCTCTGCGGCATGGCCTCGAGCGCGGCGATGCTCATCGCCGGCCGTTCGCTCCAGGGGCTGGGCGCAGCACTCATGCAGCCGGCGAGCTCGAGCATCGTGATCGGCAGCTTCGCCGCAGGCGAGCGCGGGAAGGCGATGGGCGTCTATGTCGGGATTCCGATGCTCTTCCTGACGCTCGGCCCGGTCATCGGCGGATTTCTTGCCCAACACCTCTCCTGGCGCGCCGTTTTCTTTCTCAACATTCCCATCGCCGCCGCAGCGCTCATCATGACCGCGATCGCCCGCCCCGACTCTGGGCCCCGCTACGCCGGTCGCGTCGACCCGTTCAGCGTCCTGCTCTATCTCCTCGGTCTCCCGTCGCTCGTCTTCGGCATTCAGCAAGGCGTCTCGTGGGGCTGGCAGCACCCCGCGGTGCTCGTTCCGCTCATCGGCGGCGCGACGCTCTGCACCGCGTTCGTGCTGACCGAACGGCGAAGAAGCAATCCTCTCATCGAAGTGCGACTCTTCGACGATCGTCGATTTCTCGGCAATGCGCTCGTTCTCTTCTGTTCGCAATTCGCCATGACCGGCCAGGTTCTTTTCATGAGCGACTACTTTCAGAAACAGCTCGGATTCAGCCAGGCCCAGGCCGGCGTCGCCCTCCTGCCGATGATGCTCCCGACGCTGGTCGTCGTGCACATCGCCGGACGCATCTACGACCGACGCGGACCTCGCCTCCCGATTCTGCTCGGCTCCACGCTCGCGACGATCGGTCTCGTGATCGAAGCGCTCTCCGTTCCGTATGCGTCCTATCCGGCGATCGCCTTCGGCCTTGCGCTCTTCGGACTGGGCGTCGGATTCCTGATGAGTCCCGCGAGCACCGATGCCCTCTCGCGCGTCGGCCCCGACCGTCGCGCCCAGGCGTCCGGACTCCTGGGAACGATGCGCCAGGTCGCCTCGTCGATGGGCATCGCGATCGTCGGCGCCGCGGTCGCGGCATCGGGCGCCGCGGCGGGACACTGGACCGCCGCCGGCGCGTTCACCCTCGCATTCGCCGCTGCGTTCCTGCTGATTCGAAACGCCGACGGTGGCGACGCGCGCCGGGAGACCGTCGCCCGATGAGTCCCGCCGCGAAGTCCGAACCCGCTGAAACTCCCCCGCCGACGAACGCGGTTCGCACCGGCACGCGCGTCTTCCTCCGATGGCCCGTGACCGATGACGCGGAGGAGCTCATCGCACTCCGTCGGCGTTCGATGCGGCGGCTGCGCCCGTGGGATCCGAAGCCCGCGAAGGGGGCGACGGCCTGGGGGCCCGACTGGGTCAAGCGACTCCTCGACGCGCGGGGAAGCCAGACGCACTGCAAGCTCCTGCTGTGCAGGCTCGAGGACCGCGTCATCGTCGGCGGCGTGAGCCTCAACGAGATCGTGCGCGGCGCCTTTCATAATGCATTCGCCGGCTGGTGGATCGGCGATCCATTTGAAGGAAATGGCTACATGTCCGAGGGACTTGGCCTCCTCGTCGAGCATGGCTTTCTTTCGCTGCGTCTCCATCGCATCGAGGCCAACATTCGGCCGGAGAACGAGCGTTCGAAGGCCCTTGCCCTTCGGGTCGGCTTCCGGCTCGAGGGCTACTCGCCCCGCTACCTCCAGATCGCCGGACGATGGGCGGATCACGAGCGATACGCGATCATCGTGGAGGAGTGGCGTTCGCGCCGTCGCGCGATCCGCAAAGGGAACGCGAAGCGATGAGCGTTGGGCACCGCGAACGCACGGCGCTTGACGGTCACGCGACGCCGCAGGATTCCGAGGTCGCCGTCCAGCTTCTCCTGCGTCTTGCCGAGCAGCTCCATCGTTACGGGGCCCCGTCGCATCGCGTCGAAGCCACGCTTGTCGGGCTCGGGCAGATGCTCGACCTCGAGGTGTCGATCTTCTGCGTCCCGACGATGATCGAAGTCGCCGTCGGTCGCGGTGCGAGCCAGCGCAGCCTCATGCTTCGCGTGGAACCGGGATCGCCCGATCTCGCGCGGCTCGAGTCGATGCTCTCGGTCATCGACGGGTTGCGGAGCGGCCGCCTCAGCCCCCGCGCTGCCCTCGATGCGGTGAACGGGGTCGCCGACGCGCCGCGACGGCCGCGCACGCTCCTGACGCTCGCCGCCCTGGCGGGAACCGGCGCCGCCGCCGCGACGATCTTTCGCGGCGGCGTCCGCGAGATCATCGCCGCCGCGATCATCTGCGCGACCGCCGGCCTCGTTGCGAGCCTGCTCGGGCGACATCCCTCGCGCGCCGCCCTCGCCGACTTTCTCGCCGGCGCGATCGTCACGATCCTTGCGGGCATCGCCGCGAGCGTCGTCGCGCCGACCTCCGTCTCGATCGTCACCATCGCGAGCCTCATCGTCTTCCTTCCGGGCCTCGGGCTTGCGACGGCGATGAACGAGCTCGCGATGCGACAGCTCGTGAGCGGCACCTCGCGGCTCATGGGCGCGATCATGACATTCGTCGCAATCGGATTCGGCGCCGCGATCGGCGACCGGATCGCGAAGACGCTCGTCAGTGCCCCCATCGACGCCCCGCCCCTCTCGCTCCCCGCCTGGTCGCTCTTTCCGGCCCTCCTCGTAGCGGGCGCCTCGCTCACGATCCTCTATCGCGCCCACCGTCGCGATGTCGGTTGGGTGCTGCTCGGCACGATGACCGGGTTTTTCGGAGCGGCCTTCGGCGAGCAACTGCTCGGCCCAGCGCTCGGCGTCTGCGTCGGCGCCACGCTCGTCGGCCTGGCCGGCAATCTCGTCGCCCGGCTGCGGCCGAAGCCTTCAGCGCTTCTCATCATTCCCGGCATCACCCTGCTCGTCCCGGGCAGCGCCGGCTTCCGCGGGCTGCACGCCCTCATGCAGAACGATGTCGTGAGCGGCATCGGCATCGCGACCACGGCGGTCATGGTCGCTGGATCGCTCGTCGCGGGATTACTTGTCGCGAATGCGCTGCTGCCGGCGCCGCGCGGGTTATAGTGAAATGAACGAAACGGGGGACTCGCCATGACACCGCTCGGCTGGATCTTCACCATCTCGACAGTCGCCGCGATGATCGCGATCTGGGCGCTGTCGACGGCGCTGGCCGTCGGACGAAGCAGACTGTCGCGGGCGATCGGGTGGACGCTTCCCGTCCTGCTCGTCGGAGGCTCGCTCCTCGCGACATTCGCGCTCTACGCGGGAACCGTGATCGTGCAGCTCGACGCGACGCTTTGGCAGGTCTCGCTGGCGATGCTCGTGGCTGCGACGCTTGCGGGCCTGACGATTGCGGTCGCCGGCATGCGCGGACGGGCTCCCGCACGGTCGTGGCCGATGCGCGGATTGGTTGCGGGAGCATCGGCTCTGACCCTGACCGCGCTCGTCGCGATCCTCCTGCTCGATCGCGCCCGACTGGCCGAGATCAGCGACCGTCGCACGCGGACGGACGCCGCGCGAGCCGCGCTGGTCCGCTCGCCCACCCCCGACCAGGACGCCTATCGCGAGCTCCGGCGGCTCTTCGCCGAGGGCAACGGCAAAGCCGCCCTCGATGCGCTCCCCGATCTCAAGTGGCCCATGCCGCCCGCAGGTTCCGAGCGCGATCGCTGGGTCGCGACGATGACGCCGCACATGGCCGCGTGCGGTCCGCTCCTCGACCAGCTCGAGCGCACCGCCCGACTGGCCGAGGCGGACTTCGGCTTCGATCCAAGAACGGTGTCCTTCAACACGCTTCTCCCCGAGCTCTCCGAGCTGCGCTCGATCGCCCGCATCGCGTCCATCGACGCCCAGCTCGCCGCAGCGCGCGGCGATCGCGCCCGCGCGCTCGAGCGCTGCGTGCAGATCGACCAGGTCGCCGAGCATGTCGCGGCGACCCCGACGATGATCCATCAGCTCGTCGCGTTCGCGATTCGATCCCTTGGGACGGCGACCGTCGCGGCGATCGCGGCCGATGTCGATGTCGACGATCCGCGGCTCTTTTCCGATGCGTTCGATCGGTCCATCGCCGAGCGCATCGAGCGCTCCTTCGTGATCGAGCACGCGATGGTGGAGTCGCTGCTGCTTGACGCCGCGACCAGGGGCGTGACGGGCGATTTCCTCCCCGACATGCCGGAGATGCCGCCTGTCGCGCGCCCCTTCTTTCGGCTCATCCTGCTCCCGACCGAGCTGCGTTCGCTCGACGCGCTGCACGCCGCCTCCATGGAGGCTGCTCGCGTCCTGCCGAAGCGGGCCGCGCTGGCGATGACCGCGCCGCTCGAGACGCGACCCGCGGGCCTTCTGGTCGCACTCCTCGCTTCGGCGAAGGACAAGGTCATCGATGCCGCGCGTGCAATGCAGGCGACGCCGTCGCTCCGCCGCGCGCTGCAACTCCTTCGTGGCACGCCGCCCGAGGCGTGGAAAGAACTGAAACTCCCGATCGACCCGTTGAGTCCGAACGGCAGCCCGCTTCGCCTGCTGCGCGACACGAAAAGTGTGGACGCAATCATCGTCTACACCGTCGGCGCGAACGGCGTCGACGACGGCGGACCTCAGGACCTGCTCCGTGCGGGCGGCGGCAGCCCAGCGACCGCTCCTTATGACGCACGCTCCGGCGATGACATTGGTGTGCGCTTCTCGCCGAAGTGACGAGCGAACCGCTCGAAGATCGACTCTTCGACCAAGGCGCTCAGGTGACGCGCCCACGCATCCCAGGTGAACTCGCGCCAAGCCCGCTCGCGTGCGGCGGTGGCGAGGCGCCGGTACCGATCGGGATCGTCGACGAGGGCGGCGATCGCGTCGGCCCACGCGCTCGCCGGTGCGGCGGTCGGCATCACGATGCCGCTGATGCCGTCGCGCACGACCGTCGGAAGTCCGCCCGCATCGCTCACGATCGCGGGGCGTCCTGCGAGGGCGCTCTCCGCCGGCGCGATGCCGAAGGCCTCGCCCGACGAGGGCAGGATCGACAGGTGCGTCGAGCGAATCGCCTCATGGTGCCGAGCGCGATCCGTCGGGTCGGCGAGGCGCAGCGCGCCGAGCGAACGCACGCAGGATCTGCGGAGCATGCGATGCGGCGCGCCGATGTGCACGAGCTCAGCGCCGTAGCCGCGGCGACGAAGCAACTCGACCGCCTCGATCGCCAGCCCGATGCGCTTGCGTTCGGGATCGCTCGCGACGATCAGCAGCCGAACCGCACCACGCGTCGGCGGCTCGATCGCGATCGGCGTCGCCGGGTCAGGAACGACATGCGAGCCGAGCGGCAGCAGTCGCACGCGTTCGGGCGCGACGCCATAGTCCTCGATCGCCGAACGCACCGCGACCTCGCTCGCGAGACCGATGCGGGTCGCGTTGCGAAGGGCCCGGAGCTCGCATTCCTCGCAGTCCTCCCGATACGCAAGCGGACGGCGCGCGTAGCGCGGATAGCTCGTCAGGACGATGCGGGCCGTCGCGTCGCTCGTATAGACGATCGGCAAGTCGGTGCGCAGGAACGCGAGCGGCACCGAGACGCACATGCCGAAGATCGCGTCGAGCTCGCCCTCGCGGCGGGCGATGGCAATCTGCTCGGCGATGCGCATGGCTGCGCCGCGGGCGGACGCGAGCACCGACGGACCGCGCGCGATCGCCCGATTCGACGCCCACTCGCGCAATCGCTCCGGAGCGCGGCGCTTCAGAAGTGCGCGAATCCGCGATGCGGAACCCGATGCGCTCGACGACGCTGCGGTCGCCGGCGACGCGAGCAACGGCACGATCTCCATGCCGGCGCGCTCGAGCGCTCGGGCCGCCGCGAAGGGCATGCCCGAGATCGCACCGGCGTCACGGGGATCGCCCGTGAAGATCATCCCCAATCGACGCGTTCGTCGCACGATGGGCGAAGCGTACGATCTCCTCTTTCGCTTGCAAGCCGAAACGAGCGTCCGCGACTATCGCGGGGCGCGAAGCGATTCGATCGCATCGGCGCCCGCCTCGATTTGGGCGGAGCTCCGTCCGAGCACCTCGCCGATCGGCTCGCAGCGCCCACCGAGGTGTCGCGCAAGGAATGCCTCGGTGATCGCCATGAACGCCATGCGATTCTCCGGCCGGGCAAAGCCATGCCCCTCGTCCGGAAAGACCACATAGGTCACGGGAATGCCCCGCGAGCGAGCCGCACGCACGATCTGATCGGACTCGTCGCGCGGGACGCGCGGGTCGTTCGCTCCCTGACCGATCAGAAGCGGCCGCACGATCCGGTCGACCCGATTGATCGGCGAGATCGATGCGAGCCATTCGTCCTCGTCGACGCGGCCGACGCGCCGATCGATGTTGCCGCGCTCGGCCTCCCAGTACTCGGGAATCGTGCGGAGGAGCGTCTGTAGGTTCGCGGGCCCGACGATGTCGACGCCGCAGGCGAAGACCTCCGGCGTGAAGGTCAGCCCGACCAGCGTCGCGTAGCCGCCGTAGCTCTGGCCCATGATCGCAACGCGCGAACGATCGGCGATGCCCTCTCCGACGGCCCACTCGACCGCGTCGAGCAGGTCGGTGTGCATCGACTTCGACCATTGGCGGTTGCCGGCGTTCACGAAGGCCTTGCCGAAGCCGGTCGATCCGCGGAAGTTCACCGAGAGCACCGCGTAGCCGCGGTCACCGAGCCACTGGTGCATCGGGTGCACCCCCCACACATCACGCGTCCACGGACCGCCGTGCACATGGAGCACCATCGGGACCGGCCGCGACGAGCCGCGGACGAATCCTCGGGGCAGCGTGAGGTAGCAGAGGAGTTCGAGCCCGTCGCGGGCCCGCACGGTCTCAGCGTGCATCGGCAGCAGGTCGATCGCCTCGAGGGCGTCGCTTGCGTTGAAGAGCTTCGTGATGCGCCCGGACGGCCGATCGTAGAGCCAGTGCGTGACGCTCTCCTCGGCATGGATGTGGGTGACGATCCAGCGGGCGTTGTCCGCGCTGCGGCTCGGGATTTCGATATTTCCGTCACCGATCGATCGGAGCACCGCCAGATCGCTCGCGAAGGAGGCGTCGATCGGGGTCCATTCCACCCGAGCCGTCTCGAAGCTGATTGCCATCGGCTTCCCCGTCGCCGGATCGGTCAGGAGCGTGCGCGGTTCGCTTCGGGCGTGATGGGCGATCGCCCGCCAGCGCTGGCGCTCCGGCGGCGCGATCGAGACCTCGAAGAGCGCTCCGGTATCCGGAGAAACCTCGCGGCTTGAATCGATCAGGAAGACGCTCTTTCCGTCGGCGGAGACGGCGAGCGGCTTCGAGGGGCCCGCGTCGTCGGGCGACCACATGCGGAAGGGGACGAGCGGGCCGTCGGGCGTCTCGGTGCAGCGAGCCTCGGCCGACCCGTCGGAAAGAAATCGGCGCACGACGCGGATGCGCCAGTCGCCGTCATGCAACATATCGAACCAGGCGAAATCATTTCGAAAGACCAGTTCGCTCATTCCGGTCCGGGCGTTGAGCCGCAGGACATCAAACTTGGTCCGGTCGCGCCGATTGTTCGCGACGAGGATCTGCTCGGGATGGCGCTGGTCGACGGCGAGCAGCTTCGTGCGCGTACCCTCCCACGGCGTGAGGCAGCGCTCGGTCGTCGCAGGCTCGCCGCCGGGATAGGGCGGCACACCGATCTCGACGGCGTACAGGCGAAAATCCTCATCGCCGCCCTCGTCCTGGAGATAGACGATCTCACGGGTGACGCCGCCCTCGCCGGGCAGGAACTCCCACTGGCGAATCGGGCGTTTGGTCGCGTGCGTGACCGGCCATGGCAGACCGATGCGCGGATCGCCTGTCCGGGCCACGCCGTCGGTCGATCGCGTCGCGCCTTCAGGCGCACCGCGCGGATCGTCGATCGGAGCGAGCTCCTGCACCCAGACATTCATGACGCCATTCCGCGGCGCGAGCCAACCGATGCGCCGACCGTCGGGGGCGATGCGCACGCCGGTTCGATCGGCATTGCCGAAGATCACCGCTCGCGGCGTCAGCGGTCGCTCGTCGGCGACGATATCGACTCGCTGCGAGCCGGACGCGAGGCCGACGAAAAGCCCGGCGACGAGCAGCATCGCGACGACGGCTGGAACATGGAGCGTGATGCGAAAGGGCGTCATGGCACGGCAGGCTTGGGCACGGCGGGCTGGGGAACGGCAGGCTGGGGAACGGGCGGCTGGGCGACGAGCGGCGGGAAGCGCAGCACGCGATAGGGTGGCGTCGTTTCGCTCTCGCCGCGATTCAGGGGCGCGTGACGATGGAGTTGATTGACCGTGACATACACATTGCCGTCGTGGCCGATGCACAGGCCGTCGGGCCAGGAGAGCAGCGTGTCGTCGCGATGCAGAATCGAGTAGGTCCCATCCTGCGTCAGCGCGCCGATCGCGTTCGCATTGACATCGGTGACATAGATGGTGCCGTTCGCATCAATTGCGATGCCATCGCTGACGCCCTTTGGACCATGACGAACGATGCGCCGCTCGAGCTCCTCGCGAGGCAGCCCCGGATTCGCCAGATCCTCGGCCTTCACGCGATAGATCGATGTGCCGTGCATCGAGCCGAAGTAGACCCACTCACACGCCGCATCGATCGTGATCGGATTGATCCCGACCTTCGGCGTCTCGAGCGTCCCGTCCGGACGCCGCGACTGCACCTCCCGTCCGTCGATCACCATTGCGGCAGGCTCCTCGGCGCGGACACACGCCGCGTTCTCCAGTATTCGTCGCGACATCCCCGTCCGCAGATACACGACCACGATCGCCGGCGTCGCATCGGCGAAGCCCTGGCCGATGCCGCAGTCGGCGATGAAGATCACCTCGCGCTTCCAGTCGATCGCCAGGTCCTGCAAGAAGCTCTTCGGCGTCGCTGCGGGCGGCGGAATGTGGACGACCCGCTGGAGTCGCTCGCCGTTGGTGTCCCAGGCGATGAGCTTCGGGGGCGTCGCAGGCGTGCCCGGCGACGCGCTCCCGAGATTCCCGGCGTCGAGCATCCAGAGCACACCCTTCGGATCGCTCCGCAGGCCGATGATGGACTGAATCCCCACGCCGCTCTCGCCGACCGAGTGGGCCCAATCGTCGGTCGGGTAGGCCCGCAGCGAACCGTTCCGCAGCACCTCGACCACGCGAATCTCCGGGGCGCCGAAGGGATGCATGCTCAGGAAGAGCCGGCCGCTCGGGGTCACAGCGACATTTCCCGGCGTGAAGTTCGTTTCGACGATCGTCGACAGCTCGCCGCTCGTCGCGACCGGCTCAGGCATGCGCGCGTAGGCGGGATTGTCCGGCTTGCGAACGCCGTGCTGGGCGAAGCTTGTGCCGGCGGTCACAAGGACGCCGGCGAGGAACACGGCGGCAATGGGCGAAGCGTGAGACGGGCGAGGTGGCTGCGGCATGGGCAGGTTGGGCATGGGAGATGCGGAGCGGTCCGCTGGGGTGACCCCGCGATCGACGCGGATGGAGGCCCGTAGCGTACGGCGGCGGCGGCCGGAGACGAAGCGAGTGCCGCGCAGCCGCTGCGCAACGATTCGCGTCCTCTCGACTTTCCCGCTGGCATCGCGAGAAACCACAGGTAGTCTTGGGAGTGAACGCCCCCCCGCGACACGCGGGGCGCGGCGATGCCGTGGGGTTGCGAAGCCGTTGGGCCGCACAAGCTCGGAGGTCCGCCATGGGACTGACAGCCGTTCCGGTCGAGCCGGGGATGTTCTGCTGGTTTGAGTTGACGACGCGCGATGTCGAGCGCGGAAAGGCCTTCTATCAGGGGCTCATGCGTGCCGGGGCCCGCGAGCTTCCGATGGGGCCGAGCGATTATGTCCTCTTCGATGTCGAGGGCCGCACCGTCGCCGGCATGATGCCGATGGGAAGCGCGTTTCCGGCGTCGGCTGCATCCCATTGGCTTCCCTATGTCGCCGTGCGCGAGATCGACCGCCTCTGCCGACAGGTCGTCGAACTCGGCGGAACCCTCTGCTGCGGTCCGAGCGACATACCGATCGGGCGATTCGCGGTGATCGCCGACCCGACCGGGGGCACGGTCGCGCTGTTCGAGGCAGCGGCGGGCAAGACCGATGGCACGCATCCGGTCGGGCCCGGCTCCTTCGTCTGGTGCGAGCTCGTCACCCGCGATGTCGGTCGCGCGAGTGAGTTCTACGCTCGCCTGCTCGGCTGGACGCCGCAGTTCCGCGTCGCCGGGGCGACGAGTTTTATTGAAATGAAGGCCGGGGCGCATCCGGTCGCAAGCGTCTTCGAGGCCTGCGCGGACGAGCGCACCTCCATCGCCCACTGGTGTCCCTATCTCTGCGTGGAGGACATCCACGCCAGCCTCGCCGCGGCGATCCGGCTGGGCGGGCACAAGCTCTGCGAGCCGATGGAGATTCCGGGCGTCGGGATCTACGCGGGGCTCACCGATCCGACCGGCGCCCACCTCGCGCTCGTCGAACCGCTGCGCTCCGCGTGAGTCGGTCGGACACGAGCGCCAGTCGAGCGACGCTGCTACCATTTTCCCGTGCAACACGAACGAGCTCGTCCCTCCGCCATCGCGCCGGCGCTTGTCGCCCTCATCGCCTTCGCGTCGAGCGCCGCCGGAGCGACGCAGTCGGCGAGCCCGCCCCCTCCAGCCGAGGTCCCGCCGCCCGCCGCAGGCGGCACTGAAGGAGCGCCCTCGGCAGCGCCGGGAGACGCCCAGGTCCGCCGCTTCTTCGCCCCGCTCACCTCCGTCCTGAGCGATGCCCTCGAGCGGCTCGATCGGGACCGCGAGCTTCCCGAGAGCGCGTGGAATCCGCTTGCCGAAACGAAGGGCTCGAACAACGACCGGATCAACGAGCTGCTCGACGAATGCGCCGAGATCCTGACCGACGGTTCCGTCACCGATGTGCGCAAGCGCCTGCGCGAACTCGACGCCGAGCGCACAGCGCTCGATGGCGAGTTGCGCCAAGCGCTCGAGCGCCAGGCGTCGGCGCGCCCGAAGTCGGAGCGCGACTGGTACGAAGTCTTCGGCCGAAGCCGCGAGGACTGGGAGGCGGCGATCGCGAAGACCCGCGAGCGACGCGAGGCGATCGATGTCGAGATCGCCGATCTTCGGCGAGCCTTCGCTTCGCATGTCGCCGAGCTCGGCCTCGAGCTCGGTCCGGGCGGCCACGACGCCCTGCTCACCACCGTCGCCGGCGACCGCTTCACCGACATGGTCGTCGCCTTCGACAATGTGCGGCTCGTGACCGAGCAGCTTCGCCGCATCACCGAACGGATGAGCGAGTCGCCCGAGACGGCGCGGCGCTATTACGGAATGTATGTCCTGCTCGTGCGGATCATGGATCGCGTGCAGGACGCCTTCGTCGAGCATGTCGAGACGGTGGCGATGCCGAAGGTCGCATCGTTCGGCGCGGAGGCCCAGGAGACGGAGCGGCAGGCGAAGTCGCTCCTGAAGGGTTCCGACGAGGCGACGCGGCAACTGCTTGAGAAGAACATTGCGGCCTGCAAGCTCGCCCAGGACGCCGTCGCCAACTACACCGCCTATCTCAAGGCTCAGATCGACCGGGTGCGCGAGCTGAATCGCACCGTCGAGCGACGGCTCAAGGTGGCGGAGAACACCTATCGCACGATGACCGTCAGCGTCGGGATCGCGGAGCTCATCCGCGAGGGCGAGCTCGATCTCGAGGCGGTCATGTCGATGGACCTGCCGGCCCTGCGCGGCTTCGAGAACGAGGCCCTCCGCGAGCAGTACCGGCTGCTGAACGAACGGCTCGGCGCGCCGCGCTAGTGTGGTGTTCCAGAAATTCGCGAGCAGTGCGGCGCGACATGTTCGCGGCAGGCAAGGAGCCGCGACGAGGCGTATGGAGTCATACGGCGAGGAGCGGCGACGCCGCCCGACGCGGACAGGGCCGTCGCAATGGAAGCGAATTTCTGGAACACCACACGAGGCTCTGCTACAAAGCCCGCATGACGAGCGTGACGACTTCCACCCGCGACGCAGAACGCGAGGCCGCTGGCTTCCTCATGATCGGCTTCGATGGCCCGACCCTCACCGACGAGGCCCGCTCGACGCTGCGCGCTGGCGCGTTCGGCGCGATTCTCTTCGCCCGCAACTTCACCGATCGCGCCCAGGTCGCGGATCTCGCGTCCGCCATCAAGGGCGTCGAGCGTCGGCCGATCGCCGTTGCCGTCGATCATGAGGGCGGACGCGTGCAGCGATTCCGCGGAGCGGGTTTTACCGAAACGCATCCGATGCGCGATCTCGGGCGCCATGGCGACGGCGCGGAGTCGCGCGCCCGCGCCCTCGGAGCGCTCTTCGCGTCGGAGCTGCGTCCCGTCGGCATCGACATCGACTTCGCCCCGGTGCTCGATGTCGACAGCAATCCCCGCAATCCGGTCATCGGCGAGCGCAGCTTCTCCGCCGACGCCGAAGTGGTCGCCCGACTCGGCGTCGCGACGATCGAGGGGCTCCAGTCGGGCGGCGTCGCCGCCTGCGGCAAGCATTTCCCGGGGCACGGCGATACCGATCGCGACAGCCATCACGACCTGCCGCGGCTGACCCACGATCTCGCCAGGCTCCGTGCGACCGAGCTCGTTCCGTTCCGCGCGGCGATCCGCGCCGGCGTCGCGGCGATCATGACCTCCCACATCCTCTTCGACGCGATTGATCCCGCGCGGCCGGCGACGATGAGCGGCGCCGTGCTTCGCTCGCTGCTGCGCGACGAGCTCGGCTTCGACGGCGTGATCGTCTCCGACGACCTCGAGATGAAGGCGATCGCCGAGCATTTTCCGCTGCCCGGAAGCGCTGTCGAGGCGATCGCCGCCGGATGCGACCTGCTGCTCTGCTGTCACACCGCATCGCTTCAGCGCGCGATGCTCGAGACGATCGCCAAGGCGATCCGCGACGGGGTTATCTCCGACGAGATCGTTCGGGCGAGCCGCGCTCGTCGCGAACGGCTTGCGGCTCGGTTCGTTCGTCCGGCGGAAACCGCTGCGGGGCGTCAAGGCCAGGGCGGCGTCGTGGTCGAGAGTTCGCGAATGGCGTGAGCCCACGGACTCGACTCGAAGGTCTCGCGGAAGCGAGCCTCAAGATCGATGCGCTCCGCCTCGCTGCCTCGCCACCCGCCGCGAAGGAACTCGCGGGCATCGGCGGCGCGGCCCGCGTAGAGAAGAAGAATCGTGCCGCGGAGAAGCGGAGCGAGCCACGCCTCGCGCGAGGATCCCTCCCCCGTCGAGCCGGCGCGCACCGCATCCCGCAGGGCATCGAGCTCCGCGGCGCTCGGCGCGAGCGAACGCATCGCCTCGGCGTCGATCACGGGACGCCCGCGCTCGATGCGGAAGCGAAGGGGCGGTCGCGTCGAGCCGGCGTTGCTCGTGAAGACATACGCGAAGCTGCCGTCGAAGCCCGCGAGTTCGAACGCGCCATCGCGATCGATGTCCTCGAACCACATGTTCTCGAGGACGAGCCGCGGCCGCAGCGACGACCGATCGAACGAGTAGATCGTCGTCGTCACATAGCCGCCGCTTCCCATCGTCGGAACGCTCACCACGAGGTCCGCCTCGCCGTCGCCGTCGATGTCCCCGCCGAAGCCCGGCGAATCGTCGGGGGGCAACGCCGTGGTCGGGGTGCCCGGCCGCGTACGGCTCGGACCGATTTCGATATGCGGCTCCGCCGCGATGAGCTGCCGCGAACCATTGCCGAGGATCGCAACGAGACGATCGGGGCCGAACCACTCGGGGAGCCCGAGGTCGTTCCAGGTGTCGTGCTCGATGAGGATCGTCGTGCCCGCGGCGGTCCCTCTCGCGATCTCCTGGTAGCGCGGAAGGAAGGTCTTGATCGACCAGATCCGCAGTTCGGCGCGATGCGGCACCAGACCGACGACGATGGCCGCCACGCCCGCGAGGATCGCGCTGCGTGGCCAACGGCGCCGCCGGTACCACTCGACCCGTGAGGCCGCCTGATGCCCACACTCGGGGCAGCGGAGCCCCTCGTCACCGGCACCCGAGCGGTCGTAGCCGCAGCGCCGACATCGCGGGCGGTCCGCCTCGCGTCCGACCGCGGCGGCGATCGCGAGCCCGAGGAGGATCGCAGCGAGGATGTGCCAGCCGACGAGCATCCCGACGAGCGTATCGAGAAAAGCGCGGGACACCGCGACGCGCTTGCGGCACAATCCCGGTGTGCCCCGCCGAGACCTTCGCCCCCCACTCGTTCGTGCCGCCGCGTCGGCGCTCGCCTTCGTCGCGCTCTCGCGGGCCGTCCTCGCCGACGAACCGGCAGCCGTCGAGAGCGCGGCCGCGCGGTTCGACACGCCGCTGCACTTCTGGGTCGACACAGCGAGCGCAGCGTTCGAAGCCGACCTGCTCCGGCTTCGGCCGGGCACGGTGGTGCCGTGGCTGACGAGCGACGGCCGAGCGATCGATCTCATCGAATGGCGAAGCGCGAATGTCTCGCTCCTCACCGCCCGAAACGATTACGACCCGATTCTCGTGCGCCGTCTCGTCGACGCCCTCGATGCCTACTGGCGGCAGTGCGTGACGCTCTGCGGCAATGCGCCGCCACCAGATCCCGCGAAAGGACCGCTCGTCCGCGGGCGGGCGATCATCGCCGAGGCGGTCATGCCGGCGAGCGAGCTTCCGATCGGCCCCGAGCGTACCCGATCGGTGCCTGTCCTCGCCGTGCCGGGCGTCGCTCGGATCAGCGTCGGGACCGAGGTGCTTGAGGAACTGCTCCGCGGCCTCAACCGCGCCGATGCGCCGGCGCCGCTCGGCGACCGCGTTCCGCTGGCGATCGCCCGTAGCTTTGTTTTCTTTGAAACCGAACTCGGCGCCGCGGCGCCCGAGCGTTTCGCTCCCCTTGCCCATGCCCTTGCGTTCCTTCTGGCCGGTGAGGCACAGGAGACGCTCGGCTGGATCGTGCCGCCCGACGATCGGCCCTTCGAGACGATCGTCGAGCGCTACGCTCAGGACGCATCGGCTCGCTACGAAACGCTGCTCGCGAAGGGACTCGGTCACGGCGATCATGATGCGGAAGCGCTCTGGACCGCGCTCTTTCTTCACTGTCGCCACGCGAGCGGACAGCCGCGCTTCGCCTCGGCGCTCTGGCGAACGCTCTATGAATGTCCGCCCGCCGCGGATGCCGATGTCGCCATCGGCAATCTCATCGTTTCGCTGAGCGCCGCGGGGCGCCGCAGCGTTCTCGACGAGTTTCGGGCGTGGCGATTCCCGGTCTCCGAGCTGACGGAACTCAGGGTGCGCGAGGCCCTCTCGCCGCGCGAGTTCGATCTTCGCAAGCGTCGCGACGAGGAACGAAAAAGCCCCGCGCGGTAGCGTTTGCGGCCGCCGCGCGAGGCTTCTCGTGTCGTTCTGATCGCCCGCGTCAGCCCCAGGCGCCGAGCAGGAGTCCGAGGTCGGCGGCGCCGACGGCGCCGTCGCCGTCAAGATCGCCGGGGCCGGTGGTGCCCCACGCGCCGAGCAGGATCGCCAGGTCGCCCGCACCGACCGAACCGTCGCCGTCGAGATCGGCGGGATTCGCCGGCGCCGTCTCGATCGTCACATTGTCGAGGCCGAGATCCCACTGCTGGAAAATGAAGAAAAGCTCGGGATCGCCATAAAAGAAAACGACGCGGTCGACATCCTTGATCGCCACATTCCAATTCGGCGTCGGCGAGGACGGTCCGAACTGGATCGACTTCCAGCCAGCGGGGAGCGCGGTCGCCTGGGAGGGAATGTCGAAGGTGTAGGTCTTCCACGGCTGTCCCTCGAGGGGAATGTCCTCGCCCATGAAGTAGACCGCCCAGTCGTCGTTCGGATTGGACGGGGTGCCGTTGTTGTTGAAGAGCATGAGCGTGCAGGGCCGCTCCGCCGCGGAGAAGTCGACATCGAAGGTGCGGAGGTCGACGGAGATGCGGGTGACCTTCCGCTCCGCGTAGTTGCCGGTGAACGGGTTCGCATTCATCGCCGAGCGCGGCTGCGGGGCGAAGGTGTCGAGGTTGTCGACGCGCAGGTAGCGACCGGGATTGCCGCCCGTCATCGGATAGACCGGCGGCGGTCCCCAAGTCCAGCCCCCCTGCGAGTTGCCGGCCTCGAAGGTGTCGACAACGACATCAGCGTGCGCGGCCAAGGTGGCCGAGAGGGCGACGAGAGCGCAAGAGGCGATTGCGTTGACGGTACCGAGCGTTCGTGCGTGAGCCATGAGATCCCGATCTGAAAGGCTGCGTCGATGGTCGGAAGCGGGCAGCGTCGCCCGGTCCCCACCAACCACAGGAAGCGAACCAGCCTCGCCGGCACCACGCCAACAAGGCCCGCACCCACGCGGCTCCGACGGTGGGAACTCGCCGGACGCCATCAGTCTGCCACCTGAATCCCCCCACCGCAAGAGTTTCCCGGAAACTTTTGAGAAATGCCTCCGACCGGCGGAGGCCATCCCCCCGTCACCACCCGAACCGGGCTCGGATGGGGGCGTGGTCGCTGGGCCAGCGACCGTCGGGGCGGGCGATGTCGATCGTCACCGACTCGATCGGAAGCGAGCGGCTGGCGAGGATGAAGTCGATGCGGTCTCCCTCGTAGCGTTCCTTCCAGCCGTTGAAGGTGGGTTGCTCTGGGGCGTCCGGATGGGCGACGCGCCAGGCATCGACGAGGTCGATGCGGGGGTCGTCGAGGAGCGCCTTGAGCGGCGGCGACGCTGGCCCAGCGTTGAAGTCGCCGCAAAGGATGATCAGCTCGCTCGGCGCGGTCGGCTCGCTCGGCTCGCTCGGCTGGCGCTCGGCGAGGAGATCCGCGACGACCTTCGCCGCGCGTCGGCGCGACTCCGCGCCGCGATGATCCAGATGCAGGTTCGCGACCGTGACCGCGCGTCCGGTCGAGCGCTCGACGAATCGCGCGATCGTCACGACGCGCGGCAGCGCTGCATCCCAGGACTTCGATCCCGGCGTCTCCGGCGTCTCGGAGAGCCAGAGCGTTCGCACGCCCCTGGCGTCGGGCTCCCAGCGTTCCTTGCGATAGAGAATCGGGCACGCCTCCCCCGTGGTCTCGTCAGCGTCCCGGCTTCGGCCGACGATTCCATAGGCCGGCAGCGCAGCCGCGAGATCGTCGCGCTGCTCGGGCAGGACCTCCTGGAGCCCCCAGAAGTCTCCCTCGGCGAGTGCCGCGAAGACGAGGTCCTTTCGCTTCGACCATGCGTTGATGCCGTCCGGTTCATGTGCATAGCGAATATTGAAGGAACCGACATCAAGACCGCTGCGCTCAGGCGCCGCGCCGTCGAGCAGGCGATCGACCACCTCGCGCACCCGCCCGACGGGAAGGGCGTGCGTCGCGGTCCGATCGAAGCGGGCGATGTTGACGCCGACGACGCGCCCGTCGAGGTCAACGATCGGACCGCCCATCTCATCCGGCTCGGTGACGGCATCGTGGGCGAAGAGCTCACCGAAACCCGTCGATCGCCGCGAGATCGGCGTTGCCGTGTTGCCGCGTCGCGGACCGCGCTCCTGTCCATCAGCCCTGCTGCCCAGTTCCACCGAGAGCTCGTCGGCGGCATCGCCGATTACGCGGGTGAGACGAATCGACGCCCCGACTGAACGGCTGCGCAGGGCCGCACGCAGCTCCTGCGGCGAGCCGATCTCCTCGTCGTCGACGCGGAGAATCATCTGTCCCGGACGCAGGCCCGCCCGTGACGCCGCCGTTCCGTCGACGACGCGGACGATCGTCACGGCTCGATCGGCGGCAGCCCGGCGCAGCTCGCGGGCATTCGAGGTCCGCGTCTGGACGCCGAGGTAAGGTCCCTCGTTGCCGTCGAGTTCGCTCTCGCGCATCTCGATCGCGGCAAATCCGATCGACGGGGCCCGGTCGCCCCAGTGCGGCGTGAGCAGCACCCTGCCCGGCACGAGCGATGCGAGCTCGTCAGGCCAAGCGATCACCGCACGGCTCCGGACCGTCGGACTGGGCACCGTTCCCGCCGGCTGGAGCAGCACGAGGTCGGCATCGGCGTCGCGTCGAACCTCGCGGAGACGCCAGCGCGTGCCATCGACATCGATCGCCTCGACGCGCGCTCGCTCGTCGCCCGACGCCGGGGCGGACGCGCCCGCGACCTGCGACGCCTTGGTGACCACCGAGCCATCGTCGCGCACCACGATCCCGAGCGCCCGCCGCACGCCGTCGACCTCGATCGCCACGGTCGCCTGCCGCGCTTCGCTCACGATCTCGGCAAGCGGCACCGCACGCTCGACGGCCACGCGTCCTGCATCGGGACCCGAGGGAAAGGGAAGCCCCATCGGCGGACGACCGCGACCCTGCATCGCCTGTCCGGCCGGCGCGTCCGCCGCCTCGCGCTGCGCCAGCAGCAATGCCATGCGCTCCGTCAGTCGATCGATCGGCGTCGCGACATTCTGCCAGCTCAGCACGCCGCAGCGACTGTTGAGTCCGACGACCTCGCCCTTGAGCGTGATCGTCGGGCCGCCGGAATCTCCCGCATCGATCGGCGCATCGATGTAGAGCTCCTTCTCGTTCGTCTGAAGCACGCGACCTGCGCGGAGGAGCGCTGGTCGCACCGTCTCGCCGAGCCCATGCGTGTATCCGAGCGCGATCACCCAGTCGCCGATCGCAAGATCCTCGCTCTTCCCAAGCGGCAGCGCCGGCAGCGAACGACCCTCGGTCTCGAGCTGGATGAGCCCGCAGTCGATGCCATCCGAAAAGTACTGTCCGAGCGTGCGACCTTCGAGCTCCGTGCCGTCGGCGAGCGTCGCGGTGAAGGTCCGACCGGGCGTGCGACCGACATGACCGCATGTCGCGACCAAGCCGTCCTCGCTGATGATCACGCCGCTCCCCGAGGCGATGCCCCGCGGCCCCGCTCCGCGCAGTTGCACGACCGAGGGTCGGGCTCGATCGGCGGCGGCGACGATCGAGGCTTCCAGCGCCCGCAGTTCCTCGACGGTGTCGAGGGTTTCGGCCCCATTCCGGATGAATCCTCCGGTGAGCGGGCGCGCGAGGGCCGCCACACATGCCATGGCAAGCATGACGACCGAGAGGAGGAGGCGTGATCGGCGAGGCATCGTGATGCGGGCACGATACGCCGCTCATTGCCGGGCGAATGCTCCCGAAATCTTTGGATCGACCGTATTCGTGGCTGCGCGTCCGACTCAGCTCCGACGCGGCGTTCCAACGCGGCGTTCCAACGCGGCGATCCGTCGCCTCGTCCCCACCAGCTTCCATCGAGGATCCACCCCATGCCCAGCCTCCGACGATCCCTCTTCGCCGTGTCCCTGGCCGCCGCGACCGTTGCCTGCGTCGCCATCGCCGATGACCTCGACTTCGACGGTCATGATCTCGTCGAACCCGACTGCAACGCGATGAGCTTCTGGTTCCAGTGCCGGGACATGGATGAGGACGAGGTCTCGCCGACCGTCTTCCAGGGCTATCGATACATGCATCTCACGAGCATCACGCTCGGCCCCTTCGGCGACACGGCCTATCCGGACACCGGCGCTCCGTATGTCAGCACGGTGACGGCCTGTTCAAGCTGCCACTTCACCGGCGGTCATGTGCCCTTCGGCACGCCGGTCTATCAGTCGCCGAGCCGATATAAGCCAAATCCCGTCACCGGCCTCGGGCCATACTTCGGACCGCTCGGATATCACCGCGATCTCGAGGACTCGATCATCGATTGCTTCCGCAACTGCATGAACGCGGAGCGCGCACCGGCGAAGGACGATCCGGTGATGATCGCCCTCGTCGACTACATTCGCTGGGTCGAGGAGGGCATCATCGATCCGGCGATGCGCGCCGACTGGAATCTGCTTCCCCCCGAGGCCGGCCCGAAGCTCCCAACGATCGCGGGCATCTCCGCGATGCGCGCCGATCCGGTGCGCGGCGGAGCGATCTACCAGAACCGCTGCTCGGACTGCCATGACGATGACGGCCCCGGTCAGGGCGAATACCGCATCGACGAGGAGCGCCCGCGCGTGCCGGCGCTCTGGGGCGTTGCCGACGGCTACTCGCGCGGCGCGGCCTTCTATCGAAACACCGTGCTCGCCGCATACATTCAGACGCACATGCCCTACGACGCCCCGGGCACGCTCAGCGCCCAGGACGCGCTCGACATCGCCGCATCCATCAACGCCGCGGACAAGCCGCGCGGCAGCGGACTCGCCGACCAGATGTATTGTTTCAACGATCCTGACGGCATTCCGGCGACGCTTCGCAAGCCGGCCGACTGGCTCGTCGGATGCGAGTATCCCGGCGAGCGCGAGCACTTCACGGCGCTCGGCATCGACTATGAGGACATGATCCGCAACGGCCCGTGGACCGCGCTCACCGCGTGGCGCGCCGCAAAGGTCGAGGAACTCCTTGCCGCACAGGCCTGCCCCGCCGACATCGACGGCGATGGCATCGTCGGCGGAGGCGACCTCGGTGCGCTGCTCGGAGCGTGGAATGCGCCGGGCGGCCCGACGGATCTCGACGGAAACGGCACGACCGACGGCGCGGACCTCGCCATCCTCATCGGGGCCTGGGGCGGCTGCCCGTAAGCCTCGCGATCACTCCTGCGACCAGGTCGGGCGCGAGAAGGTCGTCACCTGACCGTTCGCGTCGAACCAGACGACATAGACGCGGTCGGTGTCCGCCTCGCGGAAGACGCCGCTCGTCGCCAGGCTCGACAGGTTGTCGCCGTAGTGCCAGCGCTCGGCGCCCTCGTCACCCGGACGCTCGCTCGTCCACTTCGAACTCGGTGCGCCGAGCAGCTCCTCGACCTCGGTCTTGGTCATCCCCGACCGCATCGATCCGAAGTGTTCCTCGGCGCGGGCGGCGCAGCCGACGACGGAGGTCAGCGGAACGCCGACGAGGCCACCGGAGAGAAGCGCGGAGGTCAGGAGAGCGCGAAGTCGATCGGTTCGGGGCCGAGTCATTTTCGCACTGTACCCAGTCGCTCGGCGGGCGCCCTCGCTACGCTGCCCCGATGCTTCGCCGCTCACTTCGCAGGCTGCTCGCCTTTCCCGTCATCGCCGCACCGCTCGTTCTGCTCGGCGTGGCCGGACCGCAGTCCGCGCCACCGACCGCCGCGCGGGGCGAGGGGCCGACTTCCGTCCGTCCGGTGCCGCGCACCGAAGGCGCGGTCGAGCGACAGGGCGAGGTGCTGCGCCGGGTGCGCGAGGCCAGCGGTCCGGTCGATCTCATCTTCGTCGGCGACTCGATCACCCAGGGCTGGGAGGGCAACGGCCGGTCGCGCTGGGACGCCGACTTCGCACCGCTCGGGGCGATGAATCTCGGCGTCAGCGGCGACCGCACCGAACATGTGCTCTGGCGGCTGCAGGAAGCGCCGCTCACGCCGCTCGCGCCCAAGGCCGTGGTCCTCCTCATCGGCACCAACAACCTCGGACATGGATCGAGCAACGCCGAGGAAACGCTGCTGGGCGTGCGCCGCGTCATCGAGACGCTGCGCGATCAGTGTCCGCAGGCGACCATCGTCGTCTGTGGCATCCTGCCGCGCGGCAATCGATTCAACGCGATGCGCGGCGACATCTGCCAGATCAACCAGGTGCTCGAGCGGCTCGACGACGGGCGAACGATCGTGGTCGACTTCGGCGAGCGCTTCGTCGCGATCGACGGGGCGATTCCCGTCGAGCTCATGCCCGATTACCTGCATCTTTCGCCCGCCGGGTACGGCATCTGGTCCGATGCGATCCTGCCTGTCATTCGACCGCTCCTTCCGACGCCCTCACCCGCTCCCTCGAACCCCGAGACCCGCTGATGTCGACCGCCCCATCACCCGCCCCGTCGAGCGCCATGCCCTTCGCCGCAACGGTCCCGTCCGTCACGCTCGACGCCGCTCGCGAGGAATCGCTTCGCGCGCTCGTCGAGCAGCACGGTCCGACCGAGCGCGACCGCATGCGCGCCGGGATCGCCAGGGTCGCCGAGCGCTGGACCGAGCGCGACGGCGGACACGACGCCTTCGTCCGGTTCTGCACGCGTTCCTTCGTTCCGCAGCGCGACCGCCCGCTGCTCCTCGCCCGCATCGAGGCGGCGCTGGAGCAGGTCGGCGGTCATTTGTATGAAATGCGCCGTTCGCTGCGCCGCTGGTCGGATCTTCGGCTGCACCCAAGTGAGGAGCCGCTGCAATTCGTCGACGACATGCTCGCGACCTTCGACCCGGCGCCGGACATCTCCGAGGAGAGCTATCGCCAGAAGCTCGCGTTTCTGACGCTCCTGAACTGCGATCGTCCCACGCTCGAGGAGATGCTCCGCGACGGCCCGACCTGGTCGACCGACACATGGGCCGAGGCCCGACTCGGTCAGCACTTCGGGCCGCGGATCCCGAAGGAGGTCAACGATCTCGCCCGCGAGGTCAGCCACCGTTCGAACGCATGGGTCGCACGATTCCATGTGCCGGTCGGCTCGCTGCGCGACGAGCGCGGCGGCGGGCACTTCGAGCCCGGTCGCGCCCTGCTGGCCCACTGGCTCGTGCGCGAGGAGATCAAGGCCGGCTACAACGATCCGGACCGCGAGCGAGGCCTGCGCAAGCAGCGGGCCCTCGCTTGGGTCATGGCCCGCCACATCGACGGTTCGATTCCGGCGTCCGTCATGGCCGGCGGCGAGCAGGCCGACTGGGATGTGGCGACGAATCGGCTCGGCGGTTCCCCGGCCACGGCGACGATCGGCCTTGTCCGCTACGAGCATTGGCTTGCCCAGCGCGACCTTGCCTTCACGATTGACCGGCACTACCCCGAACATCCGACCGCGATCCTGCGGAAGTGCGAACTGGAGCGCGAGATTCCCGAGCGCGAGGTCGAGCGCCTACTGACCGACCTGCTTGCCTCGCCGGTCCGCCGCAGGCTCGCCGCGTTCCTTCGTCAGCGTCTCGGCCGTGCCCTCGAACCTTTCGATATTTATGTTGACGAGTTCGCCGACGCCCGGCCGGCCGACGAGATGAATGCGCTCGTCAGGCGCATGGCGGGCAGCGCCGAGGAGCTCGAGCGGAAGCTCCCGGAGCTGCTGCGCGGTCTCGGCTTCGGCGCGGACGACGCGGCGTTCCTCGGTACGCGCATCCGCGTCGAGATCGCCAAGGGTTCCGGCCATGCGATGCGTCCGCAGTTGCCCGAATACGGCGCCTGGCTCCGCACGAGCGCGCTCGCGGACGAGATCGGATGGGACGGCTTCGACACGGCGATGCACGAGCTCGGACACACGCTCGAACAGCTCATCTCGACCCACTTCGTGCCGCGTCCGGCCCTTCGCGGCGTTCCGAACACGGCCTGCACCGAAGCCTTCGCGTTCCTCTACCAGTCGCTTGGCAAGCGCGTGCTCGGCGCCGCGAGCGCCGATGACGAGGCCCGCGGCTTCGACATCGACACCGTGCAGACGCTCGCGAGCGCCTGCCAGATCGCCGGTCCGGCGCTGCTCGAGCTGCGGGTCTGGAACTGGATCTACCGCAACCCGGCCGCGACCGCCGCGGAGCTCCGCGCCGAGGTCCTCGCCATCGCCGAGCGGCTCTGGGCGGAGTTCTACGCCATCGACTTCGGGCCCGATCCCTATCGCATCCTCGCGGCGTATCAGCACATGATCGCCCACCCGCTCTACCTGCCCGACTATCCCATCGGTCACATCATCAGCCATCAGGTCCGCTCGCACATGCGCGGCAAGGACCTCGCCGCGGAAACGCGACGCATCTGCTCGATCGGATCGGTGACGCCGGATCTCTGGATGCGACGAGCCGTGGGCAGCGGTCTCGATGTCGGACCTCTCGTCCGGGATGCGGGAAGTGCCCTCGACCGACTCGCTTCGTTGTGACGAACGAGCGACTTCGACCGATGATGACGAGGCGGCCTCATCCGAAGCCGCTCACGATCCCCGGGACCCCACCATGCGCACCGCATCCGCCTCGCTCGCCATCACGCTCGCTTTCACCATACTCGGCTGCTCCGGCTCGGCCCGTCAGCAGTCGCCGGACGACTCCAAGTCCGCCAAGGCCGGGAGTGGCATGAAGGAGTCGATGGAGGGCGAGGATGTGATGGCGGTGCCGCCGGAGAACCTCCGCGTGGTCATGCAGGCGAAGACCGCGTGGGCCTCGTCGCTGCTTGAGGCGATCTCGACGCGTGACTATGAGCGCATCCAGTCGAACTCCGAGGCGCTCCGCAAGCTCAGCCTCGACGCCGGCTTCATCGCTCAGGATACGCTCGCGTACCGCACGCTCGCCGAGGAGTTCCGCCAGGAGGTCACGCTGCTCGCCGATCGCGCGAACGCACGCGACCAGTCGGGCATCGAGAACTCCTATCACCGCGTCACGGCGGCATGCTTTCGCTGTCACGAATATGTGAACAGCGAACGCTACTTCTCGTCGATGCCCGGTCGATCAGGCATGTGATTCGGCGAGCGCAGGGCTCTCCGACGAGCCTGCCGCGGGGTGCGGCTTGGGGACGCGCCCAAGGACGCGCTCGTCGATCCACTGGCAGACGCAGTAGAGCATCGGCGTGAAGAGCAGGCCGAGGATCGTGATGCCGACCATGCCGCCGAAGACGGCCGTCCCGAGCGCCTGACGGCTGCCCGCGCCCGCACCGGTCGCGGTGAGGAGCGGCACGACGCCGAGGATGAAGGCCAGCGCCGTCATGATGATCGGGCGGAAGCGCACCCGCGCAGCGTGCACCGCGGCGTCGACGATGCCCATGCCCTTCGCGCGGCTTTCGCGGGCGAACTCGACGAGGAGGATCGCGTTCTTCGCACCAAGCCCGACGAGGAGTACCAAGCCGATTTGCGTAAAAATGTTGTTGTCAAGGCCGCGAACGAGGAGCGCGACCATCGCTCCGATGATGACGAGCGGAATCGAGAGGACGACCGACATCGGCACCAGCCAGCTCTCGTATTGGGCCGCGAGAATGAGATAGACGAGAATGAGGCCAAGGGCGAAGACGATCAGTCCCGAGCTGCCGACCAGCCGCTCCTGGAAGGACATGCCCGTCCACTCGATGGTCATGCCGGCGGGCAGCGACTCCAGGGCGACGCGCTCCAGCGTCCCCATGCCGGCGCCCGAGCTCGTCCCGGGGCGAAGCAGCGTCGTCACCGTCGCCGACTGGTAGAGGTTGTAGCGCTCGACCTTGTTCGGCGCGATCGTGTCGCTGACGGTGAGGAGCGTCGACAGCGGCACCATGCGCCCGTCGCCGGTGCGCACCTCGAGCCGTCCGATGTCCTGCGGGGTCTGGCGGAAGAGCGCGTCGGCCTGCACATTCACCTGGAATGTCCGGCCGAACTCGTTGAAGTCGTTCACATACGCGGCGCCGAGCGAGGCCTGGAGCGTCTGGAACACCGACTGGATTGGAATGCCGAGCCGGATCGCCTTCTCGCGATCGATGTCGAGATAGATCTGGGCGACGCCCGGGCGATAGCTCGAGAAGGAGAGGGCGATGCCCGGCTGACCGTTGGCGGAGCCGGCGAGCTGCTCGACGCCGCGGCCGAGCGCGTCGCGTCCGGCAGCAGCGCGATCCTGCACCCGCATGTCGAGACCGGTGGTGTTGCCGAGTCCGCTGATCGGCGGCAGTCCGAAGACGAGGAAGCGCGCCTCCTGCACCGGAGCAACGATCGCGTTGATGTCGGCGATGATCGCGTTGATCGACCGTCCGTGTTCGTAGCGCTCCTCCCAGGGCTTGAGGATCACCCACGCGTTCGCGTAGTTCGATCCGTTGCCGTCGAGGAGCGAGAATCCGGAGAGCGCCGTCACATCGGCGACGCCATCGACCTTGAGAACCTTGTCGGCGACCTCGCGGATCACGCGATCGCTGCGGGAGAGGCTCGCTCCGTCGGGCAGCGTGGCCGACACCGCGATGAAGCCGAGATCCTCGGCGGGCACGAAGCCGGTCGGCACCCGGACATAGATGAATCCGACGGCGGCGATCGACGCCCCGAAGGCGACGAGCGAGACCGGCCACGCCCGACAGGAGAGCCGCGAGACGAACGCGTACGCGGCGGTGATGCCGTCGAAGACGCGCTCGAAACCGGCCGAGATCCAACGGAAGGGCGCGAAGAGGATGAACCCGCGCTTCCCCTTCCCGTCGCCGTGCTCATGCCGAAGGAAGATGCGGCAGAGGGCGGGGCTGAGACTCAGTGCGCAGATCGCCGAGAGCGCCGTGCTCGCGGCGATGGTGAGGGCGAACTGCCGGTACATCGTTCCGGTGAGCCCCTGCTGCGCCGCCGCGGGAATGAAGACCGCCATGAGCACGAGGGTGATCGCGATGATCGGTCCGGTGATCTCACCCATCGCCTTGATCGTCGCCTCGCGCGGTCCGAGTCCCTCCTCGCGCATCACGCGCTCGACATTCTCGACGACGACGATCGCGTCGTCGACGACGATGCCGATCGCGAGCACGATGCCGAACATCGTGAGCATGTTCACCGAGAAGCCGAAGAGGGCCATGAAGAGGAAGGTGCCGACGAGCGAGACGGGAATCGCAAGCACCGGCACGAGCGTCGCCCGCAGGCTCTTCAGGAAGAGGAGGACGACAAGGAAGACGAGGACGAAGGCCTCGAGCAGGGTCTTCTGCACCTCGTGCATCGAACTCGTGACGAACATCGAGGCGTCGTAGAAGACCTTCGCCGACGCGCCGCTCGGGAGTCCCGCGCTCAGCTCGCGGACGCGCCGCTCGACCTGCGCGGCGACATCGACGAGATTCGCGCCGGGAAGCTGGTAGAGGACGACGATCGCGCCGGGCTTGCCGTTGAAGCCGGCGAGCGTGCCGTAGTCCTTCGCGCCGCGCTCGACCGTGGCGACATCGCCCACGCGAACGACGCCGCCGCCCGGCACGCTCTTGATGATGATGTCGGCGAACTCGTTCGGATCGTTCAGCCGTCCCTTCGTGGTCACGACATACTCGAACGCGACCGACTCGGGCGCCGGCTGGCGCCCGAGCGAACCGGCGGCGACCTGCACATTCTGGGCCTGAATCGCAGCGACGACATCGGCGACCGTGAGGTCGCGGGCCTTGAGCTTCGCCGGATCGAACCAGATCCGCATCGAGTAGTCCTTCGCCGGCATCACCGTGATGCCGCCGACGCCGTAGATGCGGGCAAACTCGTCCTTCCACGAGATCGTCGCGAAGTTCGACAGGGCGAGATCGTCGAGCTCCGGATGCTTCTCGGGCTCGGGCACCCAAATCGCAATGACCGAGACGAGCGCCGTCGACTGCTTCCGGACGGTGATGCCCTGCTGTCGCACCTCGGCTGGCAGCTTCGCGTTGGCGATGTTCACGCGGTTCTGCACGAGCACCGACGCCATGTCGATGTCGGCTCCGGGCTCGAAGCTCACATCGAGCGAGTAACGGCTGTCCGTCGAGGTGCTCGACATGTAGATCATGCGATCGACGCCGTTGACCTCCTGCTCGATCGGCGCGGCGACGGTGTCGGCGATGGTCGCTGCGCTCGCGCCGGGATAGGTGGCCTCGACGCGCACGATCGGCGGCGCGAGATCCGGGTACTGCTCGGTCGGAAGGGTGAGGTACGCCACCGCCCCGAGAAGCGTGATGAGGATGGAGATGACCGACGAGAAGATCGGTCGGTCGATGAAGAATCGGCTGAGCATGAGGAGTCGCGTTCGGTCGGTGGGTGGTGGACGCGGCCAGGCTGCTGTTCGCTGCTGTCAGGCTGCTCGCAAGCTGAGCTCAGTTGGGGGCGGGCGCCTGCTTCGCATTGGCCTTGCCGCCGGAGCGCACCCGCTGCGTTCCGTTGACGACGACGCGGTCCGCGGCCGTGAGTCCAGCGCGGATCTCCCGCGATCCGTCGACTGTTCGGCCGACCTCGACGCCACGACGCTCGACCGTGCCGTCCGCTCCGACGACGAAGACGAACTTCCCCAACTGATCGGTCAGGACCGCGACATCGGGAACGAGCGTCGTCTCGCGCTCGCCGAAGACCGCCTGAATCCGCACGAAAAGACCGGGCAGGATCTCCCCTTCCCCGTTGTCGAAGATGCCCGAGACGCCGATCGTGCCGGTTTGCGTATCGACCGCGTTGTCGCCGCGGTCGTAGACGCCCTCATGCGGAAATCCGCTCTCGCCGGCGAGCTGGAGCCGCAGCTGCAGCGTCGGGCGCCCGTCCTCGCCGGGGCGCCGGTTCGAGTGGCGACGCCGCAGCTCGAGCACGGTGCGCTCGTCGATCTCGAAGTCCACATAGACCTTGCTGTCGTTGATCACCGTCGCCAGCAGCGTTGCATCGCTCGCGCCGACCAACTGCCCGACATCGACGGTCACGATGCCGATGCGTCCGTCGATCTGAGCCTTGATCTTCGTGAACTCGAGATCGAGCATCGCCTTGTCGAGCTGCGCCTGGGCGAGGGAGACATCGGCCTTCGCCGAGTCGCGCATCGCCTGCTTCTGATCGACTTCCTGCTGCGTCGCCGCCGAGAGCGACATCGCCTCCTTCGCCCGTTCGAGCGTCAGCTCGGCGATGGTGAGCTGGGCCTTGGCCGACGAGAGCTTCGCGTTGGCCTGATCGACGGCGGCCTGGTACTCGCGCGGATCGATCGTGAAGAGGACATCGCCGGCACGGACGCGATTGCCTCCCTCGGTCGCCTTCGACGCAAGGAATCCCTTCACGCGGGCCCGCAGCTCGACTTCCTCGAACCCGCGGGTGCGGCCGCTGAACTCGAGCGTCTCCTCGACCGTTCGGACGGTCGGGTTCGCGACGGTGACCTCAGGCGGAGGCGGAGGCGCGAAGACTGCTTCGGGACGCTCGCAGGATGCGAGAAAGAGAACCGCGATCGACGCGCATGGCGCGAAGCGTCTGAAGCGGCCCTGATGTGCTGACGGCATGCGAGAACCTCGACGGAACGGCCGGACGCAAGGCACCGATCGCGAGCGCCAGGCCGTGGGTGATCAACCGAGGAAGCGTACCAATGTCGGCTGCCCGCGCCCGAGCCGGTCAACGCCTGACGGCGAATGGCAGCGCCAGCGAGAATCGCGCGCCGCCCATCGCGTCCGGGCGCCCCTCGCTTCGCTCACAACGAAGTCGGCCGCCGAGCGCGCGAGCGAGTTCGCTTGAAATCGCCAGGCCGAGACCGAGACCGCGCACGGCGTCCCCCGGTCCGCGCTCGCCCCTGTCGAAGGCCCGGAAGATACGAGCGCGAAGCCGTTCCGGAACGCCGGGGCCGGAGTCCTCGACCGCGAGAACGAGGTGGCCGTCGCGTCGCTCAACGGTCAGCCGAACGCTTGGCGGCGAACCGTCGGCGCCGCCGGCGTATTTGCATGCATTGTCGACGAAATTGAACAGAATCTGCGATACGCGATCGGGATCCGTGGAAAGCGGCAGGCGTGCGAGACTTTCGTCTGCCCAGACGCAGGCGAAGGATGCCGACGACTCGCCGGCGCGCCGCGCGAGGACCGGCTCGATCGAGGCGAGCAGCTCGCCGACGGTGAGCGTGCGCGGCTCATGCGGCGTGCGGCCATCCTCGACGCGCGACCACGCCAGCACATTCTCGACGAGGAGGCCGAGTCGAGCGGCCTCGTCACGAAGCGTCGCGTGATACTCGCGCTGTCGGCCCTCGTCGCGCACGAGTCCCTCGGCGAGCATCTCCGCATAGAGCCGAAAGGTCGTCAGCGGCGTGCGCAGCTCGTGCGTCACGCTGGAGGCGAATCGGCTCGTGCGCACGGCGGAGCCGATGCTGGAGCGCAGGGCAAGTCCGGTCGCCGCGATCGCACCGAGCGCTGTGGCCCAGACGATGAGAAGTCCCGCGGCCGCGGGCTGTCCGAGGAAACCGTTGGGCGCTTCGGCAGCGTCCGGAATCAGGTCGAGCACAGCCGGAATGCTGGCGAGACGCCGGGCGTCGTCGCCGACGGCGTCGGTCGTCGGCAACAGCCTCGCGTCGGGCGCGATCGACTCGATCTGCGCGAGGAGTGCCGACTGCAGCGCCGGCCAGTCGACGAGAACACCCTGCAATGCGGTCTCGCGCTCGAAGCGCACGCGACGGGCAAGGAGAAGCCGCGGTTCGCCCTCGGCCGCTCCCGCCGCCGCGGGTTCAGCGAGCCACATCGGCAGCATCGGACCGACCTCGACCGGCGGTGAATTCGCCATCACCGACGGCGTCGCATCCGCTCCCATCGCCTTTGCGTCGACTGTCTGCTGCGCTTCGCTGCCGAGCTGCTGCGGAGGCTGTCGCGTCTGGTTCTGGGCGCTCGGCTCAAGCGCTTCCTGGACGGCGTTGCTAGCGGTCTGCCGCGCCCGATAGTCGTCGGCCGGTTCGGCGAAGGGACGCTTCGCATTGCGCGGCGCGGACTTCGTGGCGACACCACCCTCTTGCCAAACGCCGCCGCTGCCCGATGGAACTGGCGCAGTCGGGCCATCAGCGCCAATTCTCGGCCGCTCGGATGGCTCGTCGCGTGCGATCCATCCCGTCGCGTCGCCGATGGAGCGCTGGATCGCGATCTCCTGCTCGCGCAGTCGCCGCTCCAACTCCGTCGGATCGATCGCAGCCATCTGCGACGCGAAGCTCGCCCGACGCTCCGGGTCGAAGGGCACCGGCTCGCAGGCCACGACGCCGCGTGCGCGCATCGCGTCCGAGGGCATCTGCGGCGAGGTGAATCCGGTCGACGCTCGCCACTGGAAATGGGCAGGAAGATAGGGACTCGTGAAGGTGAGCAGCGGACTCGGCAGCAGCACCTCGCCCTCGGCGATCGGCTCGAGCAACCGGTTGAAGGCGACCGTCTGCGGGTGATAGGGCTCAAAGTCGAGCCAGGAGCGGGCCGACTCGCGGGCGAGCCGTGGGGCAAGCCAGAAGTCGAGGCGCCAGAGCGCCGCCCGCATCGTCTCCTGTCGATCGGCGAGCGCCCGCGCAGCCCGCTCCTCCTGCTCGAGACGGAGCACGCGCACGCTCGTCCATCCGAGACCCGCAACGACCGCAGCGGCGCCGACGCCGTAGGCGGTCCACCAAGCGATGCGTCGTGATCGTCTCATGCGTCCACCGCCGCAACGCCTGGCCCGAGGCGGTATCCCTTGCCGCGTGATGTTCCGATCCACTCGCCTCGCGCTCCGGCGGCGACAAGCCGCTCGCGCAGCCGCGCGATCTGCATGTCGACGGTGCGCGTCTCGAGCCCCTTCGGATCGAGTCCCCACACGCATTGGAGAAGCTCGCGGCGATCGACGGCGCGGGCGGCGTTCGCGGCGAGGAACCGGATGACGCCCGCGTCGCGCTCCGAAATCGGCTGCTCGCCGCCGACGCCGATGATCACGCGCCGCTCGAGGTCGACGGTGACGGCGCCATCCGAGACGCGACGCACATCGCTCGGCCGGGCCGGCGATCGACGCAGCACCGCTTCGACCCGGGCGAGCAGCTCGCGCAGGCTGAAGGGCTTCACGATGTAGTCGTCGGCGCCGAGCGTCAGTCCGCGAACGCGATCGTCCTCCGATCCGAGCGCGGTGACCAGAATGACGGGAAGCGTGGGTCGGGCCTCGCGGATGCGCCGAAGCGCCTCGAGGCCCGACCCGCGCGGCAACATGCAATCGAGGAGCAGGAGATCGGGTCCCGTCTCGAGCGCCAGCTTCACCGCAGACTCGCCGTCGCCGCACTCGACGACGCGATAGCCGTGAAAGCCGAGCGCATCGACGAGCCCGCGCCGAATCGCAGCGTCATCCTCGACCACGAGGATGGTGGCGTGGGCACTCGGCTGACCGCTCGCTTCGTTCATGGTGTGCATCATCCCGCAGCGGGCGTTGATACGCGAGCGGCCTCTCCCTCGGCCGGGGTCACCCCGACCACGGGATCCGGCCGGAAGGTGAAGCCGCGAGCCGTCGCCTGAGCCCGAATGGCGTTGCGGATTGCCCGGTCAAACGCCGCTTCGTCCGTGCGGGCGCTCTTGGCCAGCTCGGCGGCGATGAAGGCGGCACGGCGCTCGCCGGTGACGCGGATCTCCTCCTGGAGCGCAGCGCGGGCGGCGGCTCGCTCGGCGATGTGGGCGCGACGGGCCTCCGGCGACATCGTCCGCATCGCCTCGGGAAGATCCGACTCCTTCACTTCTTCCAGCCGAAACGCCGGATCGGCACAGGCGTCGACGAGATCCCATCCACGATTCATATACAGACCGCTTCCCTTGGTGACGCAGCGCTGCGCAGCGGCCGCGCCGTTCATGCCGGCTGCGTTGGCATCCTGCGCGGCCTGGTTCGATGCGTTCCAAGCGCCCGCCTCGCCGTAGGGAACATAGGTTGCGTTGATCGCACCGCTCAGTCTGGCGAGTTCCTCATCAAACGGCGTCGCGATCACCACCGTTCCGTTGTTCTGATCGATCGACGCGAAGTGCCCGTCGGCCTTGCGGGCCACATCCTGCCACGCCGCCGCATAGGGATCCGTCGGCGCGCCGCAGTAGATGCTGTTGACCACGATCATCCGCTCGATCGCCCGTCGTGCTGCGTCGCCATACTTCACCTCGGCGTCCTGGTCGGCGCTCTCGTTCCCGGCGACGACGAGAATGCGGAGCGACGCGTCGCCCTCGCTCCACGCGAGCCCCTTCGTCGCACGATCGATGACGCGACCGACGAGTTCGGTGCCGCCGTTCGTCGTGAGCGCGAAGAGCCGCTCGCTGACGACATCAAGATTGTCGGTGAAGTCGATATCAATATTCGTCCACCCGTTTTCTGAGCGATGGCCGTCGTTTCCGAAGGTCACGAGCGCCACGCGAAGCTTCGGTTGCGGCGTCGCCGTCGCGAGATCGCTCACGATGTCCCAGATCCTGGCGCGGGCGGCATCGATGAGTCCGTCCATGCTGCCCGAGGTATCGAGACAGATCGCGAGTTCGACGAACTCCGGCGTCGCGGGACCAGTCGAGGGCGCCGGAGTCGACGCGGCCGCCGGCGGCGCGCCGGTCTGCTGGATCGACGAAAGCGTGGTTGCGTGGACGACGCCGACGAGAAGAGCGGTCGAGAGCGAGAGCATGGGTGATTTCCTTCGAAAGAGATGCGTGCGAGTCGTGAGCGGTCCCGATGGCGAGGTCCGCTCAGCAGGGATCGGGATTGCGAATGAGATAGGTCTTGCCACGGTGACGGATGAGCACTTCGCCGACGAGGGCGATCGCGGACTGGCGTCGATCGTCGACGAGTTCCCAGAGGAGTTCGCGATGGCGGTCCGAACCGAACGCGATTTCCTCGTCGATCGCGGGATCGCCCGCTCCCGCGAGCGAGCCGTCAATCCATCGGTTGCCGCGACGCCAGAGGTTCTTGTCGCCGCACTGCGCCATCGTCGAAGCCTCGACGAGCTCAAGGCGAGCGTCGACATATCCCTTCGTCTGGGCCATTGACCGCTCGAGCTTCTGCCGGTTGAAGTTGATGCCCTGATTCACGGCGTCGTAGCCGCTGCGCGTGCCGATGGCACGACCGTTGAGGGCGTCCGTGCAGGCCGATTCGAGTGCCCGCCAGTCGTGGAAAGTCGAGCCCTCGAGGGCGAGCATCGAGGTGTACTCAGTGAGGATGCCCCAGCTCGCGGAGAGCCGGACGATCTCACCGATCAGCTCGCGCATGCGCGGGTCGCTCGGCGAGACCGCGATCATCCCGTCACCGCCGAGCTGGCGCACCCCATCGATCAGTTGGGCGATGCGTCGGCTGGCCCAGAGCCGCGGGACGAAGGCATTCGCCGTCGATGCCTGGCCTGGATCGACGAGCGCCTCGAGTCGCCGGCGCCCGTCGTTTGCCTGGCCGGCGATCGAAAGCGTGAATGGCGCATCGCCGCGATATTGGCCGAGCACCACGAGCGTCGAGCCGCGGAAGAGATCAGGAAGCGTCGCCGGAAGCTGTTCGGCGATCCGCCCAGGTGCCGAACGCCCGGACTCCTCGCTGCCGAGGGCGATCTCCGCGATCACCGGGCCGGCGAGCCGTTCGCCGAGATCGGTGACCGTCGCGGTGAGATCGGCTCCCGGGGTGACATAGGTCGCGAGCGCTCGGCTCGCGTCGGCGATTCGGTCCAGGAGCGGGACATTGAGATCGGGGCCAATGCCGACGGTGAAGATGCGCCGCTTCGACGGATTGCCCGTTTCGGCGAGCGCCCTGATCTCGCGCTCGATGGTGCGCCCGATCGTCGGAAGGCCGTCGGTCAGGAAGAGGCACATCGGCATCGCACCCTCGGCGGGGCGCTGGCGCAACGCTTCGAGGAGCGCATCATGGATGTTCGTGCCGCCGCCCGGAGCGAGCCGCGCGACATGCTCCTTCGCTGCGGCGCGGCTGGCGGCGTCGACCACCACGGGCTCGCTCGCCATGTGGGAGACGCCATTACTAAAATCAATGACATTGAGTCGCTCGCCATCGCGCATGCCGTCGATGATGCGAAGCGCCGCGAGCTTCGCCTGCTCGAGCGGCGCTCCGGACATGCTGCCGGAGCGGTCGAGGACGAGGATCAGGTCGCGCGGCATCGCGGGCGCTTCGGACGCGGCCGGCGCCGCTGCAAGCAGCAGGAAGTAGCCGCCGCCGACGCTCGGATCGGGATAGGTGAGGACGGTTGCGGTTGGCGTTTCGCCGCGCACGATCGAGAGTCGAAGGGCACCAGTCGCGGCGACCCCTTGATCAGTCGCGGCGAGCCGCGCGCTCGTCGCATCGCGATGGAGCGTGCGCAGCTCATGCGTCGGTGAGTACACCGCTGCGAGCGCCGTCGACCCAGAGACGGCGACCTCGATCGACCACGCCGGTCCGCGCACCAGATCGCTGCGCGGCAGGAGATAGTCGAGACGATCGCCGACCGGCGTGAGCAGTTCCTCCCAGACGATCCGCACGCGCTGCGTTCCCCCCGGCAGAACGGGAAAGACGCTCGAGCGGAGGAGATTCCAGCCTGCCCACTCGAGAAGCGCCGGATCGCGCTCGCGGGCGACGATCGCGTCGTACTCGCGGCGGGCCTCGTCACGGCCGAGCACGCGGGCGGTCGGTTCGCTGGCGGGACCGTCGAAGGTGAAGCCGGTGACCGTCGCCGCGTAGGGAAGAGGCACGAGAAGCACCGCTTCCTGATTCGCCGCCGATCGGTTGAGGAGACCGATGTCCATCGTCGTCGTCGCGATCGTGTCGCGGATCGAGACGCTGACGCTGACCGAAGTCATCTCCAGGGCGGAGACGCTGCCCGCCACGCGTCCGATCTGCGGGACGACCACGCGCGGAGGCGGCGCCCACGGGCGGTGGTCGGTGATGGGCCCCGGCGCTCTTCCACTGAGACTCTGGGCGAAACTCTTGGCCTCAAAGGGCTGGGCGGCCAGGAGGATCGCAGCGAGGACGAGGCGAGCGAGGCATGTGAGCGGGTCCAGTCGGCGTGCGGTCGTGAACATGGGGGTTTTCCGGCGGGGCTGCTGCGGCCATGGAACTGCGGTGCGGACGGCTCGCCGCACCTCACATGTCCTCGACACACCCTACGGGCGGATTGACCTCCCATCGGTCACACCTCTGCAACACCGGGCGCCGGTGGCCCTCCGACGGTCGGCTCGGGCGTGCGGGGTGCGTTGCGAACACCGCGCATCGGCTGCTATAAACCAATCAACTTGGCACCCGAGCCCAATGTCGAACTGCCCGCTGATGGACTCTTTCCCGCAACGAGGCGGGACTGGCTGGCGACGCAGTCTTCGGCCGGTCAGGACGGGCGCCGCGAGGTGAACGGATTCGTGATGGCGCTCTACGCGCCGGCGCTCGAGGCATACCTGCGCGGCTCGAGCTACCGATCGCTCGGCGAACCGGGCGATCTCGTGGCCGGATTCTTCGCGAGCAGACTCGATCGGACGGACTTCTTCTCGCGCTGGCTCGCGAGCGACCTTCCCTTTCGTCGCTGGATCGTCAACGCATTTCTCTTTTTCCTTCAGGAGGAGTCGCGCCGCCGCCGCACCCGCGCCGGCGTCTCCTTCGACGAGGAACCTCCGCCGCCGACGGCCGAGCCCGACGCCGTCGAGCGGTTCGAGACGGCGTGGGCCCGCTCGATCATCCGTGCCGCGTGCGAACGGGCATATGCGATGTGCGAGGCGGCCGGCCAGCGCGCCCATTGGGAGGTCTTTCTGATGCATCACACCGACGGGCGCGGATACGCCGAGATCGCCGAGTCGCTCGGCATCGACGCAGCGCGGGCGCCGGGCATGGTGCGCACCGCATCGGGCATCCTGCGCCGAGCGCTTCTCGAGGCGCTCGTCCGGGATGGCGGCGGTGGACCGGAGCTCGACGAGGAGGTCCGCCGCCTGCTCGCAGCGCTCGCGGGTTCCCAGCGCACGACAGCGCGGCAGCCACATCCGTCTGGGGAGTGGCGCCGCGCTGGGTTCGGCGAGTCGGATTAGCCCGACAGCGTCAGGCGGAGAAGCTCGATCCGCAGCCGCAGGTCGTCGTCGCGTTCGGATTCTCGAACACGAAGCCGCGACCCATGATCGACTCCTTGAAGTCGATGGTCGTGCCGTTCAGGTACAGGTAGCTCTTCGGATCGCAGACGACCCGAAGCGTGAAGGACGGGGCGTCGGCGACGGCGACGCCGCCCGACTCGCCCGACTCGAGCCGCTGAAGCTTGCCGTCGTCGGACTTGCGATAGGTGTAGTCCCAGATCTCGTCCGTCTCCTTCTGGACCTCGGTCAGGTCGAGGAGATAGCTGAACCCGCTGCACCCGCCGCCCTTCACGCCGACGCGAAGACGGACGGTCTCGGGATTGAGGTTCTGCTGGGTGATGATCGAATCGATCTCGCGTGCTGCGGTCTCGGTGATGATGACGGGCATGGCTGGCCTCTTCTGGGGCGGTGCGGGCGGGTTGGGGATCCTACCGTCGGTTCCGGCACCGGACTGGGCGTCGGACTTGGCGCCAGACTGGGCGCCGGACTGGGCACCGGACTGGGCGTCGGGCGCCTCTCCGAACGGTCAGTGCGCCGCGTGCTCGGCGGCGGGCTCGGTGACGAGGCCGTTCTTCTTCCGATAGTCGGCGATCGCCGAGCGGATGGAGTCCTCGGCGAGCACCGAGCAGTGGATCTTCACGGGCGGGAGGCTGAGCTCCTCGACGATCTGGGTGTTCTTGATCGCCATCGCCTGATCGAGGCTCTTGCCCTTGATCCACTCGGTCGCGAGCGAGCTCGACGCAATCGCCGAGCCGCAGCCGAAGCACTTGAACTTCGCGTCCTCGATGATCCCGGCGTCGTTCACCTTGATCTGGAGCTGCATGACATCGCCGCACTCCGGCGCGCCGACGATGCCCACGCCGATCTGCTTGCTGGTGGCGACTTCCTTCGAGCTGCCGAAGGCGCCGACATTGCGGGGCTTGTTGTAATGATCGATGACCTTGTCTGAGTATGCCATGGTGTTATTTCGAAAAAGTGATTCGCGCGTGTGATGCGACGAGTATGAGTTTCGGAGTCTGTCGATCGGAGGAGAGGATTCGAAGCGTTCGTCTGGGGCTCACCCCACCAGAGCGAGTGTGCGCCCGAAGGGCGCTACGGAGCGCTCAAGCCAGCTCGCTACGGAGCGCTCAAGCCCGCTCGCTACGGAGCGATCAAGCCAGCTCGCTATGGCTAATGCGTCTGCCACTCGATCTTCGAGATGTCGATGCCTTCCTTGTGAAGGTCCCACAGCGGGCTCATGAGCCGCAGGTGGTTCACGGCCTTCTCGATCGCCTGGATCGCGTAGCGCACCTCCTCCTCGGTCGACCAGCGGCCGAGGGAGAGACGCAGCGAGCTGTGGGCGAGTTCGTCGCCGACGCCGAGTGACTTGAGGACATAGCTCGGCTCGAGGCTCGCGCTGGTGCAGGCCGAGCCCGACGAGCAGGCGATGTCCTTGATGCCCATGAGCAGGCTCTCGCCTTCGACGAAACCGAAGCTCATGTTGGTCAGGTGGGGCAGCCGACGCTCGAAATGCCCGTTGATCTGCACGCTCTCGAGCCGCGAGGAGAGTTCGGTCTCGAGGAGGCGACGGAGCTTGAAGAGCCGCTCGCGCTCGTTCTCCATCTCGTTCATGCAGAGTTCGCAGGCCATGCCGAAGCCGACGATGCCGGTGACATTGAGCGTGCCGCTCCGCATGCCGCGCTCGTGGCCGCCGCCGTCGAGGATCGCCTCAAGACGCACGCGGGGCTTGCGGCGGCGCACATACAGAGCGCCCGCTCCCTTCGGTCCGTAGATCTTGTGGCCCGACCAGGAGAGGAGGTCGATGTTGTCCTTCTCGACATCGGTCGGCATCTTGCCGACCCACTGGGTCGCGTCGGTGTGGAAGATCACGCCGCGCGCATGGCAGAGGGCGCCGATCTCAGGGACCTCGTTGATCGTGCCGATCTCGTTGTTCGCCCACATGAGCGAGACGAGGATGGTGTCCTCGCGCATCGCCGCCTCGACCATCGCCCGCGTGATGACGCCGTCGGCGGGCGGCTGGAGGAAGGTGACCTCGAACCCTTCGCTCTGGAGACGCTTGCAGGGGTCGAGCACGGCCTTGTGCTCGTGCATCGCGGTGATGATGTGGCCGCGTCCCTTCGTGCCCTCCGGGGACCGCGCGTACATGTGGGCGGCGCCCTTGATCGCGAGGTTGTTCGACTCGGTCGAACCGGAGGTCCAGATGATCTCCTTGCCATCGGCGCCGATCAGCTTCGCGGCCTGCTCGCGGGCCTGCTCGACGGCGTCCTCCGCCTCCCAGCCGAACTTGTGGTTGCGGCTGGCGGAATTACCGAACTTCTCGGTGAAGTAGGGAAGCATCGCCTCGACGACCCGCGGATCGGTGCGGGTGGTGGCGGCGTGGTCCATGTAGATCGGGAGCTTGAGCGTCATGGCGATTGGCGGAAGGGGCGGCGAGCGGGACGAAGCGAAACCCACCGGCGGGAGGGCTCCGGTGCCGACGCCGCGCGTCAAGAGGACGCACGGCTGGTCGACGGGAGGCAGGTTCGTTCGCCCGGTGCGACCGGACGCAGCCCGCCTCCTTCTTGCAAAGCGATGTTGCAAAGGTGTGCAGCGAACGAGCGAGGCTCGCCTCGTTGCAACCGAGTCTCAGTGTAGGACAAACGACTGCTCACCTCCACCTATCGCGGACGATTCATCCGAATTACCGGCTTCGGAGTCGGAGATCCGAAAGTCCTCGAACGAACACCGCCCTCCCGCCATCGCTGGAGCGACGGGCGGGAGGGCGGCGACGGTTCGTGTCGTCCGGCGTTCGGTTTACCGGCTTCGCGCGGCCGGAGGCAGTCGCGCCTCAGCCTCGGCGGTCATCACGCGGCCCGAGATCGGAAGCTCGCGTGCGACCAACTCGCCCGCTCCCTGGGCGCGGGCCTTGAAGCTCACCGCCCCGCCGAGGAAGCCCGCCGACGCGGTGGTCGTCTTGCCGGAGACGGTGATCATGTAGCCCGGCTTGCCGTCCTTCGTGCCTTGCTCGACCACGATCGGGTCGTACTGCACCTCGGCGATGCCGCGGCTTTCCACGCCCATCGGCTTGAGTTGAACATCGACGACCTCGATCGGCTTGCCCTCCTCGTGGTGGAGGAACACGGTCTTCTTGAAGCCGTTGCCCGGCCGCACGGTCTCCATGCGGAAGAGGTAGTCGTCGGCCCGAATCTCGTCGACGACGACGCCGGAGATGCGGAACGGCAGGTTCTTGGTGATGGAGTCGCCGCCCTCCTTCTTGCCGCTGGTGGTGATCATCAGCACCGCGCCGCGGTAGGACCCCCACGGAACGGACTTGTCGACGGTGATCTTGACCTTCACTTCGCCCCGGTGCGGAGCAGTTCCGACGAACGCGCCGGCGAGCGAGGCTGCACGGCTCGTGATCGTCTCGAAGACCGTCGCGGGGGCGTCGGCCTTGACCGTCACCTCGGTTTCGAAGGGCTGACCGCGGCGAATCTCGCCGAAGTCGAAGCTCTTGGGATCGAAGGAGAGCACGGACTCGACATTGCCGATCACGCGGATGTTGAAGACCTTCGAGGGCCACTCGGCGTTCGACTGCACCATGATCGCCTTCGCCTGATGGCCGCCGGTCGGCGGCGTGAAGTCGATGTCGATGTAGCCCATCTCGCCGGGCTGGTAGGTCTTGCCGCGCTGCCAAGTCGGCTTCGTGCAGCCGCACTTCGGGACGACATTCTCGATCGTCAGCGGCGCGTCGCCGGCGTTGACGAAGGTGAAGCGATAGTTCTTGGTCTCGGCGTTCGTCATCGCCCCGAAGTCATGGTCGAGGACGGAGAAGTAGAGCGCCGGTCCGCCGGTGATCTTCGGCTGCTTGCCCGGATCGCGCACCTTCATGCCCTCGGGGACATTCGAGTTGGCGTCGTCGGCGTTGGCCGGTCGGGCGATGTCACCAGCCGCAGGCGCGGCGGGCGGCGTCGCCGCTGGAGCGGTCTGCGGGGTTGCTCCCAGCGCGGGCGCGGCAGCTCCGGTCGCTTGGGCGAAGAGGTTTCCGCCGCTGAGGGCGACTGCGAGCAGGGCACACGCGACGCGGCCGACCAACAGGGTGCTGGTCGGGCGGAGGGGAGACGAACGGGGGGGCATGGTGATCTTCATGGGGACGCTCAGGAGAAACAGAGTATCGGCTGAGTCCGGCTCGGTCTGCGGTGGTTGTCCGGAGTGGAGGTTTGGGCGGCAGGGTTGGGCCGGTCCGCGGCAGTGCCCGCGGTGGGGCCCGGGTTGGGGCCCGAGGTGGGGCCCGGTTGGGGCCCGAGGTGGGGCTGGGGGCGGGGCCAACGACGCCGGAACGCGGAAGTTGCCTGCATCGACGCCGGAGTGGGTTCCACCCTTCCCCGCTCGCCGTACGCTTCCCGCCTCGTATGGCCCATTCGCTCCAGATCGCCCGTCACCCGAGTGACCTCCGCCCGGGGGCCCAGTACGCCTTTGTGCCGACCATGGGAGCGTTGCATGAGGGCCACGCCGCCCTCCTGCGGCGGGCCCGCGAGACTGGCCGCGAAGTGTGCCTGTCCATTTTCGTGAACCCGACCCAGTTTGCCCCCCACGAGGACCTCGCCCGCTACCCCCGCACGCTCGAGGCGGACCTCGCCCTGGCCGAACGCGAGGGCGTTTCGGTGGCGTGGGTGCCCGATGTCGCCACGCTCTATCCCGAGGGGCTCGACGCGGCGAATCGCCTCGCGGCCACGCTGCCGCTTCCCGCGGTCGCAACCGCCCCGGCGCTCGAAGACCGCATCCGCCCGGGCCACTTTGCCGGCGTGCAGCTGGTGGTCGGGCGGCTCTTTGACGCCGTCCGCCCCGCCCTCGCCGTCTTCGGCGAGAAGGACTGGCAGCAACTGAAGCTCATCGAGGCCATGGTCGCCGCCGAACCCACGCGCTGGCCGGGCCTTCAGATCCTCGCCCACCCGACCGTCCGCGAGGCCGACGGCCTCGCCATGAGTTCCCGCAACCGCTACCTGCGAAGCGAGGATCGCGAGCGGGCCAGAGCGGTCCCGCGAGCCCTTCAGCTTGCCCATGCCGCCCAACGACCGGCGACCGCCGAGCGGCTCATGTGCGAGGCGCTCGAAGCGAAGGGCTTCACCGTCGACTATGCGGTGATTCGCGACGCCGACACCCTGATGCCCGTCTCGGGATTCGAACGCCCCACCCGGGCCCTCGTCGCCGCTCGGCTGCGTTGGCACGATGATTCGGGCGAGGAGCGTTCGGTGCGGCTGATCGACAATGCCCCGATGACGATCTGGCGATAACGCCGATCTCTCCGCATCGCGAGGTCATGACATCCCGTATGCGTTGGAGCGGCGGGTTGGTATTGTTGCTCGACGCCTCCCCGTCACGACCGCTCATCGGCCGATTCGATCGGCCCTCGCAGCACAACCCTCTTTCGGCGCACCCCACCATGGCCTCGATCCACCGCCTTTGCCCGCCGTTTCTGACCACGCTCGCCCTCTCGGCGGCCCTGTCGACGCTGATGGCTGGCACTCTGGCAACCGCCCCTGCATCGGCAGCGCACCCCGGGACCCCCGGAACCCAGTCGGGCTCGGGCAGCGGCGCCGACGATCGCAAGGAGTCCGATCGCGAGCGGCGTGAGCGCGAGCGGGCCGAGAAGGACGCCGCGAAGGATCGGGCGAAGCGTCTGGACAAGCTTGACCGCGTCGATCGGGCGGCGGTGGATCGCACCCTCGACTTCGCCATGCCGACCTGGACCGCGGGCATGGAGTGGGTCGGTGAGGCGAAGGCTCCGAGCATCGACGACCTGCGCGGGCGGGTCGTGGTGATCCAGACCTTCTCGACGAAGAACGCCCAAAGCCGTTCGCAGCTCGACCGGCTCGCCAAGGCCCTGTCCGAGTTCAAGCCCGAGGATGTGCGGCTCATCGCCGTGCACACGCCCGAGGGAGCCGACCGCGCGGTGCAGATGCTGGAGAAGAACGGAGTCGACTTCCCCGTCGCGATCGACGCGAACGGCGAGTTCTGCGACGCGATCGGCGCGTTCCGGAAGCCGGTGAACATCGTCGTGAACCGCACCGGCGATGTGAAGCATGCGGGGCTCACCACCGACGGCGTCGCCGCCTCGGTGCGCGAGCTCGTCGCCGAGACCTTCGATCCGGCGGTGCGCCCGAACGCCCGCAAGCCGGAGACTTCGAAGTCTCCGAAGGACTTTCCGCTCTTCACCAACGCCCTGCCGTCGTCACTGGACCTTCGCGGCAAGCCGGCGCCGGGGATCGGCAATGTCGACTGGTGGAACTTCGCGCCGGACATCAAGGGCAAGCTCGTCGTCGTCGACTTCTGGGCGACCTGGTGCAAGCCCTGCAAGGACGCGATTCCGCACATGAACGAGCTCGTTCGGGCTTTCCCCAACGATGTGCAGGCCATGGGCATCTCGAACGAGTCGAACAGCAAGTTCGAGCGAGGGCTCGTCGACTCGCGGCTCAACAAGAGCGACTTCGCCTACCCCGTCGGGGTCGATCCGAACGGGGCGATGCAGAAGGGCTTCGGCGTTCGCGGCATTCCCCATGTCGCGGCGATCTCCTCCGACGGCATCGTCCGCTGGCAGGGTCATCCGAACGACCTCACCCGCGATGTGATGCGCCAGCTCGTCGAGGCGAATCGGGCGCTCCTCTCGCATCAGGCCGACACCGACTACGCGCGGTGGAAGCAGGCCCTCGCGACGGAACGCGATGGCGGCCGCCGGCGCTGACGGTCCCCTGCTCGTCGAAAATCCCGTCGAGTCAGAACTCGCGCCGAACCGTGCGCTCGGCGAGTTCGTGAAGCAGGTCGCGAACCGGACTCTCGGGAAGGGCGTCGAGTTCACGACGCGCCCCAGCGACGATGCCGACCGCCCGCTCGCGGGCCTGCGCGAGCGCGCCGGAGCGCTCGGCGATGGTCCGCAGCGCGGCGTCATCGTGGGCGGCGATCGCCTCAAGCGCGGCCGCCCGTTCGGCCGGTGAGGCCCGTCCGAGGAGGAGGATGAGCGGAAGCGTCATCTTCCCCTTCTCGAAGTCGCGGCCCAGGCTCTTGCCGACGACCTCTTCCTTGCCGGCGAGATCGAGCACATCGTCCTGGATCTGAAACGCGGTGCCGACCGCCATGCCGAAGCGATCGAGGGCGTCGACCTGCTGGGCGGGAGCGCCCGAAAGCTGGGCCCCGAATCGGCAGCAGGCGCCGACGAGCACAGCGGTCTTGCGACGGATGATCTCGAAATAGGTCGCCTCGTCGAGGCTCGTGTCGTCGCGATGGTGGAGCTGGATGAGCTCGCCCTCGCAAAGGGTGTTCGTCACAGCGCCGAAGGCGAGATTGAGTCGGGCGTCGCCGACCTGCGAGCAAAGATGGAAGGCGTTCGAGATCAGATAGTCGCCGAGCATGACGGCGGTCTCGTTGCCGCGCAGGCTGTTGACCGTCGCGCCGCGACGGCGCGTCGTGGCCTCGTCGAGGACATCGTCATGCACGAGCGTCGCCATGTGGATCATCTCCGCGACGCAGGCGACCATGCAGTGCCGCTCGGTGATCGAGCGCCGCTCGGTCGGGGCCGGCGCCGTGGCCAGCCCGCAGAGAATCACGAGCGTCGGGCGCAGCATCTTGCCGCGGTAGCGCTCGACATGCCGACAGAGCTGGTTGACCGCGGGAAAGTCGCTGGCAAGCTGGCGCTCGAAGACCGATTCGGTCTCGCGCAGCGCTTCGGCGAGGATCCCGGCGACGGAGGCGTGGGCGACGCTGTCAAGCATGATGGAAGCGGATCATAGGGGAAGGGCCGAGCGATTCCCGCCGCGCCGCCGGTGACGCCGTCATCGCTCCGCGACGATGTAGGCGATCCAGCCCTCGCACGCCTCGCCGCGCTTGGAGGGGCGGAAGACGCCGTTGCCCTCGCCCGTCTTGCGGTCGGTGCCCTCCCAGTAGACCGTCGAGCGGCGGAAGCCGGCCTCGGCGAGGGCCTCCTGCAGTTCGGGAAGCGTCCAGAGGCGCCAGTGATAGCTGAATGCCCTGCGCATCTCCGATCCGTCCGGGAAGCGGAAGTGAATGTGATTCACCACATCGCCGGTGATCGGATTGTAGTGATTCTGGTCCCAGACATAGGTGAAGCCGTCGAGGTGCCGTTCCTCCTCGAGCTCGCGGAAGGAGTCGCTGCCGCCGTAGGAGTCGATGATGAGCATCCCGTCGCGCACGAGCGACGCATGCGCGCTTCGGAAATAGGCGAGCAACTGCTCGCGGCGCTTGAAGAGGTAATAGGAGAAGTTCATCGCCACGATGCAGTCGACCTTCTCGATGCGCGGACGCATCACATCCTCGTTGCGGATGTCGATCCGCTCGCGATCCTCCTCCTCGAGCTTCGCGAGGTTGCGCTTCCGTCCCCACGCAAGCACCGAGCGGTCGAGGTCGATCGCCATCGCGATGTTCGTCGGGCGCCGGGCGACCCACTCGACCGCCGCCGCAAAGGTGCCGCAGAAATCCTCGCGCAGCGTCGATGCGAGTCGGCCGCGATGGGTCTTCCATGCCTTGTCGATGAAGTCCACCTCGAACTCCACGTTCTGGACGCTGAGTTCGTAGAGCTCGTGGCGATCGCTCGTCTTCGCGGTGCGCCAGGCCCGCTTCGGCTTGGCCGCGCGGCGCCCCTTCCCCGCGGAGGTACGAGATGGTGATGGGGATCGCTTCGACGCGGCTGCGGCGCTCTTGGTTGGCATGGGAGGGGCGGAGTGTACGCGCAGCGGCGAAGCCCGCGCTCAACCCGTCCATGCCGCGAGCAGGATCGCCAGATCAGCGGCGTCGGTCGAACCGCTCGCGTCGAGATCGGTCATCCCGGACATACCCCATGCTGCGAGGATCATCGCCAGATCCGCGCCGTCGACTCGACCGTTGCCGTCGAGATCCGCCGAGGGCGGAGGTCCGCAGGCATCGCTCGCCGCCGCAACGCAGAGTTCGTCCCAGGCGACGAGGCAGCAGATCGGATCGAGCAGACAGACCTCGGCGCAGCAGGCGGGATCGCCGCAGCCGGCGGTTGGTCGGGCGACGAAGCAGGAGCCGAGCGTGGGCGTGCAACCGGCTCCGTCGCAGACGAGTGACGCCTCGCCGACGCAGGTCGCATCCCAGGCGTCGGTGCAGCAGAAAGGATCGACCGAACAGACAGCGAGGCAGCACGCGGCGTCGTCGCAGAAGGGCACGCTGCGCGGCACGAGGCAACTGCCCGCATCGCCCGCGCCGCACGCCGGCACGCCGTTGCAGCCGGCCGCACACCACGCCGTCGCAAGCTCCACGCACGCGTTGTCCCACGCCGTGTCGCAGCAGTAGGGATCGAGTCCGCAGGTGCAGGTTTCGACGGCGCCGTCGGTGCAGCCGGCGGCTCCCGCCGTGCAGCAGTCATGCGGCAGCGCGCCGGTCACGATGGCGATGTCGTCGAAGGCCGCTCCGTTCGAGACGCTCGACCCGGAGAGAAAGCGAAACTGCACGGCGGTCTGGTCGGCGATGGGACCGAGATTCAGCTCGACCTGCGTGCATCCGCCGGTCCCCTGCCCCGCCTGCGGCTGCCAGCCGGTCAGCCACGCGCCGCCGTCCATGCGATAGTCGATCCGCGGACCGAGCGAACCGAGATTGCGCACGAAGGAGAATCGCAGGACCGGCGCCGGCGTCGCGGTGAGATCAATGCATCGCGTGATCGCGGCGGAGTATGGAAATCCGGAGCTGAAGCGCATCGCCGGATCGCCCGATCCGCCGCAGCCGCCCGAGATCGTGAGCGTCGGCGGCGTGCCCTCGCAGGACTCGAAGAGCTGCGGAAAGAGCGTGCAGATCGACTGCGTCGCGTAGAGCGTGCCGAAGTCGGTCGCGAAGGAGCTGACGCAGTCGCCGCCCGTGCCGTCGCAGTCGCCGCAGTCGAGAAGGTCGACCTCGGCGACGCATTGGGCGTCCCATTCGATCTCGCAGCAGAAGGGATCGACCGCGCAGACGCACGCCTCGACCGTCGGCGTCGAGCAGCCCGGACCACCGGTCTCGCAGCATCCGTGAAGCTGCGAGCAGCAGTCCTCGATCTCGACGACGAGATCGTCGATGAGGATCGCGTTCGAGTTCGCGCCGTGATCGAAGCGAAAAACGACGCCCTGGGCGCCGTTCAGCTCGACCGTGAAGTTCACCTCGGTACAGATGCCGCCGGTCGTCGAGAGCGTTCCGATCGTGGTCGGCGTCGACGCGCTGCACGACACGCTCGTCGCCGAGGTAAGCCCTGCCTTGAGCGTCGTTCCGGTCGCGGCGAACTGGGCGTAGGTGAAGCGCACCGAGACCGTCGCGCAGCCGGCGTCACCGACGCGCACGAGGAGGACCGGATCCTCCCCCGAGGCGTCGAGCTTCAGCGCGGATCCCGTCGGACAGAAGCCCGAACCGGCCACGCTCGCGCCGTTCAGGCACCACGCGACGGTGAAGGGTCCCTGCACGAGGTTCGGCGGGCCGCTGAAGCTCGCGAAGTCGGTCGCGTAGAGCGTGCAGCTCGCGCCGCCCGACTGACCCGATGCGATCCGCACGGCCACGAGCATGAAGATCCATGCGATGAACTGGATGGTCCGCCTGAGCATGCGCCCTGGTGCCTCGTCGCAGCGAGCGTCGCCGCGGACAGCGCGACGAGCGGATCCAGTCTCACATGCGAGAGGCACAGCGCACATTCTGCCGCTCTCCAATCCTCATCTTCAGGCGCCGGTCGTTCCGGCTGGCGCGATCGTGCTGCCTATCCGTCCCATTCAGTCGGTCCATGCTCCGAGCAGAATCGCGAGATCCGCCGCGTCGACATCGCCGTCGCCGTCGAGATCGGCAGCGCTTCCGGCGCCTCCGGTCGGGCCCCACGCGCCGAGCAGGACTGCGAGATCGGCGGCATCGACATCGCCGTCACCATCCAAGTCGCCGGTGGCGTCGCAGCCGAGCGTGAAGGCCTCGAAGCCGTCGATGCCCGCCTCGACCAGCGAACCGGATCCGAGATCGCGGGCAACGAAACGGACCCGCATCGAAGCGGTCGGAGCGATGACATCCGCGAGCCGGAAGGTCCGCGTGACCCATGCGTTTGCGTTCTCGGTCACGACCTCGAGATTGGTCCAACTCGCCCCGCCGTCGTTGGAGATCTGGACCGGCATCGAGTCGCTGTTCGGCGCGCCGCCGAGATCGTTGGAGTACCAGCGGTCGTAGCGAATGTGGGTCTCGGGCGCGCTCCCGTCGAAGATCGGCGAGAGGAGCGTCGTCGAGCCGCCGTCGACATCGGCCGCACCGGCGCTGCCGCCCGGCGATCCCTGCCCGGTCACGAAGCAGAGCGTTCCATTCTCGGTGGTGTCGAACTCCGGTTGGGCGATGGTGCCGACCGGATCGACGCGCGTCCAGACGCCCGAGGTCGCGTTGTCGCCGGGAACGCCGACGGTCCACGCGCCGATCGGCCCAGGGCTCGTCTCGAACTCCTCGGCGGCGAGCGACTCGGAATCGATGATCGCGGTGAGGAAGGCCGGTTCGGCGGGCACATCCGGGTAGCGCACGATGCCCATCGTGGTCGGGAACTCGACATACCACTCGACCGTCGCGCCGCAGACAGGGCCGGGGAGAAGGGCGATCCACGCTCCCGCGCCGGTGTCCTCGACGGTCACGGAGGAGAAGGGCTCGTCCGCTGCGTCGCGCCAGCGCAGCGTTCCTCCCGGAAGCGTCTCGGCGGCGATGTCATAGGTCGCGATCGCGATCGCCGTTCCGCCCGTCGGCGCGGTCGCCGGCGCGCCGTTCGGCAGCGAGATCGAGATCGGCCGCAACACTTCGTCGGCCAAGGTCATCACACCGGCGAAGTTCTCCTCCGCGGTCGGAATGATCTGGTCGGGCGGAAGGATGAAGCCGAAGGTGCCGGTGTCGCGCAGCTCGACCGTATACGAATAGACGCCGCGCGCCCCGTAGGCCCAGTCGACCGAGCTTCCGCTGGCGATGTAGAGCGTCGTGGCGATCGGCCCCGCGACATAGGGAACCTGATTGACATCGAAGATCGCATCGGCCATCCGCTCGCCGACCGTCTCCATGAACGCGGTGTCGGGCGCGGGATCGGTCGTGTAGCCCCAGGGCGAGAGGACGAGTTGGCTATAGCTATGAAAATCGATATTCGCCAACATCGTCGGGCGAGCAAGATAGAAATCCCGCATCGCCTGCGTCTCGGGCTCGGAGAAGGGAGCGGGCCCGCGATAGAGATCGCTGCCCGGATCGGCGCTCGCCCCGCCGCCGCCCCACTGGAAGTCCCAGTTGCGGTTGAGGTCGACGCCGAAGGTTCCGTTGCCGTTGTTGCGCCGATTCTTTCGCCAGAGCCGATTCACATCCCACGAGAACTGATAGCCGTCCGGATTGACGATCGGAATGATCCAGATCTCGGCCTTGCCGAGCAGGTCGACGATCGCAGCGTCGGTCGATGCCCCGGCGATCAGCCGATCGGCGATGTACATCACCGTCATCGGGGCGATCCACTCGCGGGCATGCTGGCAGGCGTTGAAGAGAATCGCCGGCGCGCCGGCGGGCGCGTTCGAGATGCGCAGGGCCTTCATCGCCCGCCCCTCGAGCGAGGTGCCGAAGGTGATGACCGAGCAGATGTCGGGGCGGGCGGCGACGAACTCGTCGAGCTTCGCGTTGATCTGGGCGTAGGTCTTAAAATCCGCAAACCACGCGTCGCCGCCGGCGATGCCGCCCTCGGCGCGCTCGGCGAGTCGCGACCGCTCGGCGGCGATGAGGGCCTCGAGATCCTCGATGAGCACCTCGATCGGCAGGCCGGCGCGGCGCATCGCGGCGAGGCTCTCCGCATCGACGCGCAGGTCAAGCGGCTTGCCGACCGCCGCTCCGTGCGACCACATGTCGTCGGCGAGGGCGAGGGCGAGCCGCATCGTGCGGAGATCCTGCGGAACGAGCCGCACGACGCTGTTGCCGGAGAAGTCGACGCGAGCGGAACCCGAACCACCCGATGCCGCCCCACCCGCCGTGTCGTGGAGGCAGCCGAGGGCGAGGCCGAAGAGGGCGAACGAGCGGAGGAAGCGACGGAGGGGAGCGTTCGACATGCGCGACTCGAGGTGACCTGCTGGACGATCGACTGGACGATTGCGGAGCGTTCGGGGGGGAATCGTCCGGCGAGAACGGAGTTGACGGACGAGCGTGACATCGCCATGCTCGCGGGTGCGGACGCACCGCAACGCGGACGCCCGTCGTTCCTCCCACCAAGCGAACCGCCCGCGTTTCGATCGGTTGAGCCGACCACGGGCGATCACGGGCGAACAAGGGAACGATTGCGAATCCAGTATGGCACACCGATCACCATCGTCGAAGCGCCTCCTTTCGCTTCTCCTCGGGATTGCCGCGGCTTCTGCATCGCTCTCCGGCTGCTCGATCGGCGGCGAGCGGGGCTATTACCTCACGCGGCCGCAGGCCCGCGAACCATCCGATGCGGTGATTCCCCTCCAGCCGTCCCCGCCGCGCTCCTTGGCGATGTTCGAGGGCGACACCGGTCGGGTCGCGACCTGGGCGGACCTGATGGAGGGCGTCGCGTGGGCGGAGGTCATCTTCCTCGGCGAGGTCCATGATCATGTCGAGGGACATCTCGTCCAACAGGCGATCGTCGAAGATGCCCTGGCGAGCTTTCCCGGAACCGCGGTGAGCATGGAGATGTTCGAGCGCGACGATCAGCCGGCCGTCGATGCCTATCTCCGCGGCGAGATCTCCGTGGACGAACTCGTCGAGCGCACGAAGAGTCTCGGCTGGGGCGCCTCCCCCTTCCGCGAGAGTTCAGCCGAGGAACGCCGGGCGATCTGGGATCTGAACTATCAGCCGGTCGTCGACGAGGCGAAGCTGCGCGGCGCTCGCGTGATCGCCGCGAACGCGCCGCGCGCGTATGTGCGCCGCGCCCGCATGGAAGGCTACGACGCGCTGCGAGCGCTGCCGGCCGAGGAGCGGGCGCTCTTCGATCTGCCTGGCTCGCTCGAGGATGGCGTCTATCGAAGCGCGTTTGACGCGGTCATGCTTCGCGAGGGCGAGGATCGCAACGACCCCGAGGTGCGGACGCGCATCGACAACACCTATCGCTCGCAGCAGGTGTGGGACACGACGATGGGGCGCTCCATCGCGATGGCCTTCGAACCACGGGAGGGCGACCCCGACGGCGCAGCGGTGACGAAGGTCATCCATCTGGTCGGCGGCTTCCATGTCGATCGCCGCGCTGGCACGGTGACCAGGCTGCTCGAAGCCCGACCCGGCACGCGCGTGCTCACGATCCAGGTCATCCCCGCCGACGAACGCCGGATCACCGATGGCGATCGCGGCCGCGCCGATCTCGTCATCTACGCGAAGCGCATGACGCCGACCGAATCGCCCGAGCCGACGCCGTCAGCCGACGGGGCTCCGGCATCGTGAACGCTGACTGACGAAACGCCGCGCCGGCCCGCATCAGGACGAGAGCGCTGCCTTGAGCTCCGCTTCGGTCTTCGCGATCTGATAGAGCTTCTCGATCTTCATCATCGCGAGCAGCTTGAGCAGTTCGTTGCTCGCCCCGTAGAGAACCGACTTCGCGCCGGCGTTGTGGGCCTGATTGCGGAACGCGATGCACATGCCAAGGCCCATGCTCGACATGAAGGTGACATCGGAGAGGTCGAGCACGAGAACGCGCAGCGACTTTCCCGCCTGCTTCAGGAAGGGCGTCACTTCATCGGTGATGATCGGGCTCTCGCGCTGGCCGATCTGCGGGCCCGCGGGGCGGATGGTCAGAAAGGGCTCGGCCCACTTGACCTCGACGAGGGCGGTCTTGCGGTGATTCGCGGCTTGGGTCGGAGACTCGGACATGGGAAGCTTCGCCTGCGGGCTGGTGGAGTCGTCTGGTGGTAGGGGACGCCGAGCGGAGCCGACCCGAACGGCTCCCGTCCAGCGCGACTGGTCGCCCGGGGGAGTCGTTGGACTGTATCACTTCCACCGGGCTGCGATGCGCGGCGTGACCATCCAGGCGAGCGATGCCATCCCCCGCTCCCGCTCGATGGCCGTCACCGAACCCTTCCTGCATCGGAGATTCACGCGGTTCGGTTCACCGGTCAGGAGCCACGATGCGATCCGCCCGAGCGTCGGCTCATGACCGACCCAGGCGACAACCGCATCGTCGGGAAGCGCGGCCAGCATGCGGGTCCACGCGGCCGGTCCGGCCGTGTCGCTGACGCCCGCGCCAACCCCAGAGCCAACCCCACCGCCAACTCCACCGCCAAAGCCAGCGAGGCTCGCGGCAGGTTCACGCCCCGTCTCCGCAGCCGCCGGCTGAACGACTGCGTCCTCCGGCAGAAGCGTCTCGCAGCGCTGCGGGGCTGGCCATCCGGCTCGTTCGTGCAGGATTTGGGCCGTCTGCCACGCCCGAACCGCCGGACTGGCGAGCACACAATCGACCGAGCACTCGAGCTGGCCGAGCCGCTTGGCGAGGCGGATGAACGCGTCGCGTCCCTCGGCCGTGAGCGGGCGGCGCAGGTCGTCGGGCCAGGCTGCGGCGTCGCGCTCGAACGCCTTGGCATGTCGCACAAGCAGAAGTCGCATAGGGGACGACAGCGTAGTCGCCCCGTCGGTCAGCGGCGTGCGAAGATCTGCGGGTATGCACGCGTTGGTCATCGAGAACGCCCGGATCGTGACGCTCAGCCACACCCGCCCCGACGCGGCGCCCAAGGTTCCCGGCCTCGACGGCCTGCTTGAGTCGCCGCACCGCGGACCGGCGGAGGAGCGTTCGCTCGGGGTGATCGAGCGCGGCTGGGTCGCGTGCAGCGGCGATCGCATCGAGTCGGTCGGCAGCGGTCCCGCCCCGCGCGGCCATGAGCGCTACGACGCCCGCGGCCGCGTGCTCATGCCTGGCTTCGTCGACTGTCACACGCACGCCTGCTGGGCCGGATCGCGCTTTGACGAGGCCGACCAGCGACTCGCCGGCGTTCCCTATCTTCAGATCCTCGCCGCCGGCGGAGGCATCATGAGCACCGTGCGGGCGACGCGCGCGGCGTCGATGGAGACGCTCGTCTCGGCGACGCTCGCCCGCGCTCGCGCCGCCCTCGCGATGGGGACGACGACGCTGGAGATCAAGAGCGGATACGGCCTCGCCCCCGAGCCCGAGCGACGGATGCTCGACGCGATTCACGCGGCCGGTCACCACACGCCGCAGCGGATCGTGCCGACCTTTCTCGGCGCTCATGCGAAGGACCCGGCGAATCCGCATGCGGTCGACGAGACCGTTGGGACGACGCTCCCGGCGATCTGCGCTGCGTATCCCGGCATCGCCTGCGATGCCTACTGCGAGGAGGGGGCGTGGAGCCGCGACGAGTGCGAGCGGCTCTTCCGACGGGCGATCGCGCTCGGCTCGCCGATTCGCGTCCACGCCGACCAGTTCAACAGCCTCGGCATGACCAGCCTTGCGATCGAGCTCGGCGCCCGCAGCGTCGACCATCTCGAGGCCACCACCGACGAGGAGCTCCGTCGGCTCGCCGGTAGCGGCACGATCGGCGTCGCCCTCCCCGGATGCGGATTTCATATGGATATGCGATTCGCGCGGGGACGCATGCTGCTTGATCTCGGCGGCGCGCTCGCGATCGCGACCAACTGCAATCCCGGATCGAGTCCGACGATCTCGATGCCGTTCATCATCGCGCTCGCGGTGCGATTTCTCCGACTTACGCCCGCGGAGGCGATTCTCGCGGCCACCCGCAACGCCGCCCATGTGCTCGGTCTCGGCGCGGAGCTCGGTTCGATCGCGGTCGGGAAGCGGGCAGACCTCCAGGTGCTCGCCACCGACGACGAGCGGGCCCTGGCCTACGAATATGCGATGCCCGGGCCGGATGCCCTTTGGATCGCCGGCCGCCGCGTCGTCGGGTGATCGCGTTTCGGCCGCGCGCAATCCGGACAACCCGCGCAAAGTCACCTCCCGAATCGACCGATGGCGTCCGCGTCGCGGCATGCGCTCGCGGCCTGACCCACGAACAGTAGACAGGCGATTCAGCAGGCGAGGATGCGTCACCGACCGCGTGGAGCGTTGGCGCCTCTCGCAAGCAGGGACAACGATGACGACGACCTTCTCGAACGGACTGTGCAACAACGGATTCTCGAACGGCTTCTGCCCGCCCTTCGGCGGCGGCACGCCGAACTGGTTCTTCAACAACGCCTGGTGCGGAAGCGGCGCGCCGAACTGCCCGCCCTTCGCTCCGATGAACGGCTGCGCTCCCACCTGGCAGGGCCAGCAGTGGAGCGGACCGCAGGGCTTTGCCCCCGGCGCCTGCCCCGGCGTTGCCTGCCCCGATTACACCGGCAACGGCTGCTGCATGACCGGCACGAACACCTGGTCGAACCCGACCGGGACGCAGGGCTGGAACCCGAGCTGGAACAACGGCTGGAATCCGAGCTGGAACCAGAACTGCAGCCCCAACTGGAACCAGAACTGGAACCAGAACTCGAGCCAGGGCTGGAACCCGAATTCGACTCAGGGCTGGAACGGCCAGTGGAGCAACACCTGGAGCAATCCGTGGAACCAGGGCTGGACGCCGGCCGCCTCGACCGGCGCTGGCTTCAACGCTCCGTGGATGAACCAGTGGGCGACGCCGAACGCTCCCTTTGCCCAGAACACCTTCAACGGCATGACCTCCAACACCCCGTGGAACGGCAGCTTCACCAACGGCTGTCCGACCTTCCAGTGCGGCCCGACGCAGGAGCCGTGGTGCTGCGTGCCGACCTTCACGCCGTGGGGCCTTTGCTTCACCAGCGTGCCGAGCTCGGTGTACACCGCGATGCTCATGAACTGCACCGGCGGCGTGCAGGGCGGCTCGTTCCAGACGCCCTTCCAGAACTCCTTCCAGAACTCCTTCCCAGCTGGCAACCCGATGTGGAACCAGAGCTGGAATCAGAACTTCAATCAGGGTTGGAATCAGGGCTGGAATCAGGGCTGGAATCCGAACTTCCAGTCCGGCTTCAACTCGGGCTTCCAGTCGGGTTGGAATCAGCCCTCGGGCTTTCGCGGCTGGTGCCCCCCGGGCGCATCGATGCAGCCGACTCCGTCCATGATGCCGTCCATGATGGGCGGCTCGAACACCGGTGCACCGATCAGCGGCGCCACCCCGACGAACGGCTTCGCGAGCAACTTCGCCAACACCCAGAAGCCCTTCCCGGCGACGCCGAGCCCTGCCCCGCAGAGCACGCCCTGCCCGACCGGTAGCTACGGTCAGGGATATGGAAATGGCTACGGCAACGGTTACGGGAATGGCGGCTGCGCCACGATGGTGAACCCCGCGACCGCTGCGGAGTCCGCCTGCTGCGCTCCGTCGGCCCGTCACGCCGCCTAACGCTCGCATCGTCCTCGAATCGCTCACCGACGGGGCGGCCATCGCCGTCCCGTCGGTGCTCGTTTTGCCTCTCGTTCGCGCGGCTCCCGTCGAGCGCACGCGCTCCTGCTACAGTGACGCTTCGCATGGTCGTGACCGCCGAACGGGACATCGCCGGAGCCGCGATTGCAGCGGAGAAAGTCGTCGAAACGCACCGACGGCTCGTCGACTTCCTTCGCCCGGGACTGCGCCTGGCCGAGATCGACGCCTTCGTCGCAGCGACGCTCGAGGAACTCGGCTGCCGCAGCGCGTTCCTGGGCTACCGCACGCGCGGCCATCCGCCCTTTCCGAGCCACGCGTGCATCTCGGTGAACGAGTGCATCGTCCATGGCACGCATGACATGACCGAGCGCCCGATCCAGCGGGGCGATGTCGTGTCGATCGACATCGGCGTCAAGTGTGAGGGTTGGATCGGCGATGCGGCGTGGACCTACGGCATCGTCGAGGTCGACGACATCGCCTACCGCCTCATGCGCTGCGGCCGCGAGTCGCTGCGCCTGGGCGTCGCCGCGATGCGACCGGGACGACCGATGATCGACTGGGCCAAGGTCGTCCAGAACCATGTCGAGAAACGCTGCGGATTCTGCCTCGTCCGCGGTCTCGGCGGCCACGGCTACGGACGAGAGTTGCACGGACCGCCCTTCATCTCGAATGTCGTTCCGAGCTACGACGGCGAATGGCCCGATGCGTGGAAACCCTTCACGCCCGGCATGCTCGTCGCCGTCGAGCCGATGCTCGCGGTGAGCACGACGGAGATCCGAAGCGAGGGGCGCGCCTGGCCGATCTTCTCGGCCGATCGGAGCCTCACCGTGCACTACGAGGCCGATGTCCTCATCACCGCTGAGGGCCCGAGGGACCTGACCGCGGGGCTGCACGAACTGCCCGATCTCGTCGGGCGATGACGCCGCCGACTCGGCGCATCGCCTCAAGCGGCGCTCCCGATCGGCCGATTCCGATATCCATGGACCAGAGCAACGCTCCGCGCGATCGCTACGACCTCGTCTGCCTCGGCAGCGGCCCCGCCGGCGAGAAGGCAGCCCTGATGGCCGCGTCGCGCGGCAAGCGCGTCGCCATCGTCGAGCGCGAGCCGATGCCGGGCGGCGCGATGGTGAACACCGGCACGATCGCCAGCAAGGTGCTGCGCGAGACGGCGCTCCTCTGCTCGGCCTTCCGACGACGCCCCGTGCCCGGCGTCGAGTTCGCGCTCGACCGCGGACTCTCCCTGCCGCGCTTCATGGCCCGCAAGACGCTCGTCCAGATCGAGGAGCACGATCGCATCGAGCGCTCGATCGATCGCCACGGCATCGATGTCATCCGCGGCGTCGGCCGCTTCGACGGCGACCATCGCATCGCGATCACGCGGCCCGACCGCTCGACCGCTCTGATCGACGCCGCGTTCGTGCTCATCGCCACGGGAAGCCGACCGCATCGTCCCGGACATGTCGACTTCAGCCATCCGGCGATCGTCGATTGCGAAGGCGTCCTCCAGCTCGATCGCATGCCCCGCTCGATGGCGGTGGTCGGCGCCGGCGTGATCGGTTCGGAGTATGCCTGCATCTTCGCCGAGATGGGCGTGCAGGTGACCCTCATCGAGCCGCGCGACGCGATCATGCCCTTCCTCGATCGCGAGGTGCGCGAGGTGCTCGTCTCGCGGATGCGCGAGCTGTCGATCGACACGCTCTACCAGAGCGCGCCCGACTCCGTCGTCGGCAACGCCGACGGCACGGCGACGGTGCGGCTGAAGGACGGGCGCGAGGTGAGCGCCGACATCGTCCTCTGGTCGCTCGGCCGGGTCGGCAACAGCGACGATCTCGCCCTCGACAGCGTGGGGCTCGCGGCCGACGCCCGCGGCATCATCAAGGTCGACGGCTCCTATCGCACGAGCGTCCCGTGGGTCTATGCGGCGGGCGATGTCATCGGATTCCCAGCGCTCGCATCGACGAGCCTCGAGCAGGGACGCATCGCCGCCTGTTCGATGTTCGGGATTCCCTATCGCGAAAAGCTCGCGGAAACCGTCCCGATCGGCATCTATACGATCCCGGCGGTCGCCGCCGTCGGCCTCACCGAGGAGGAGGCCCGCAAGAAGGGAATCGATATCGTGATCGGTCGGGCGCGCTATCGAAACAATCCGCGCGGGCGCATGCTGGGCGACGACCAGGGACTCTGCAAGATGGTCTTCGACGCGAACGACGGGCGACTGCTCGGTGCGTCCGTCGTCGGCGAGGACGCCACGGAGCAGATCCATGTCGCCCAGGCGGTGATCGCCATGAACGGCGGCATCGATTTCTTCGTCGAGATGTGCTTCAACTATCCGTCGCTGGGCGAGCTCTTCAAGTATGCGTCCCTTGACGCGCGGGAAACGCTCGCGAGCCGTGCGTCGCGCCGCGCGGCCGCATGACGCCGGGCCTCTCGCCGCCGGCTACGCGTCGATACGCTCGAGCTTTGCGTAGGCGAGGACGAGCGTCTTGATGCCGACGGTGCGAAAGGCGACGCGCGCCGAGCTGCTCGCGCCGCGATCGACGACCTGCTCGACGCGCCCGATGCCGAAGAGCGGATGGCGCACCGTGCAGCCGACGGGAAATCGCCGGGCGACGGGAGCGTCGCGGTAGGCATCCGGCTCGTCGTAGACGATGCCGCCGAACTCCTCGAACTCCGATCGGCCGCGGTGTTCGACGCGGAGATGCGCGCTCGGCAGTTCGCTCAGGAACTGACTCGCGATGGTCGACTGGCGGAGCCCGCGCGTCGCCCGCGAGGCCGCGGCCGTGACGAGCAACCGGCGCTCGGCGCGGGTCATGCCGACGAAGCAGAGCCGACGCTCCTCCTCGATGCCGCCCGGCTCGTCGAACGCCCGCTGGTGCGGCAGGATTCCCTGCTCGGCGCCGACGAGGGCGACGGTGTCGAACTCAAGGCCCTTCGCGGCGTGCAGCGTGAGGAGCGTCACCGCACCGCTGGCCGCGTCGACGAGATCCTGATCGCTGACGAGCGCCACGCTCGCAAGAAACCCGCGCAGGGCGTCGAGCGCCGTCGCGATCGGCGCCGGGTCGAGGTCGCCGTCATCCTCCGCCGCGCGCCACTCGTTCGCCGCGCTGACAATCTCGTCGCGGTTCTCCTTGGCGTCGGCCTCCTCCTCGCTCGCCTCCGCGGGATCGATCGCGTCGAGACCGCTCTCGCGGAGCACATCGGCGACGAGCGGGGCGAGTTCTCCCGGCGGCGCGGAGGCGAAGCGCTCGCGCCACGACGCAAGCAGGGCCCCGAAGGCGAGCACCGCCCGCGCCGATCGACCGACGGACGCGGCGATCTCCGGGCCGCGCAGGGCCAGCCGCGTGAGCAGCTCTCCGAGCGTCACGCCGTCGGCGACGGCGATCGCCTGGAGCTTGCGCACGCTGGTGTCGCCGATGCCGCGCGCCGGCACATTGACGATCCTGCGCACGGCCCCCTCGTCGGAGGGATTCGCGATGGCCCGCAGATAGGCGAGCACATCCTTCACTTCCCTGCGATCCCAATACGCGGTGCCGCGGGCGACCACATAGGGCATCGCGGCGCGGCGCATCTCATCCTCGACCACGCGGGAGAGCGCGTTCATGCGGTACAGCACCGCCATGCGCCGCCACTCGACGCCCTCGTCGGCGGCGGCCTTCAGGAACTCCACCGCGCGGCGGGCCTCGTCGTGCTCGTCCGCGCAGTGGGCGACGATCGGACGCTCGCCATCGCCGAGCTCGGTCGAGAGTTCCTTGTGCTTGCGCCGCATGTTGTGCTCGATGAGGCTCGCCGCGCAGCGCACGATGTGATGGGTCGAGCGGAAGTTCTGGCCGAGCGGAATCACGGTCGCGTTCGGAAACTGCTCCTCGAAGTCGAGGATGTTCGAGAGGTCCGCGCCGCGCCATCCGTAGATCGACTGGTCGGGATCGCCGACGACGAAGAGATTGCCGTGGGCCTGGGCGAGGGCGTGGGCGATGACGAACTGGGCGTGATTCGTATCCTGATACTCGTCGATCAGGATGTATCGATAGCGCGCATGCAGCTCGCGGCGCGTGGGCGTGTCGGCCCGCAGCAGCTCCGCGACCTTGAGGAGGAGATCGTCGAAGTCGACGGCGTTGTTCTTCCGAAGGATCGCCTCGTAGGCGCGGTAGGCCTTCGCGACGGACCGGCCATGAAAGTCGTTCGCTTCTTTTGCGAAGGCCTCCGCATCCTGGAGTGCGTTCTTCGCGTTGCTCACCACGGAGAGCGCCGCGGCGGGCGTGAAGTTCGAGAGTGCCAGGCCCGACTCCTCGATCGCCTCCTTCATGGCATCGCGCTGATCGCCGGTGTCGTAGATCGAGAATCCGTCCTTCAGCCCGACCAACGCGCCGTACCGGCGAAGGAGGAGCGCACAGAAGGCGTGAAAGGTCGAGACGGTGAGGCCGCGCCGACCGGGCAGGTCATCGGGCAGGAGCTGGCCGACGCGCGAACGCATTTCGGCGGCGGCCTTGTTCGTGAAGGTCAGGGCGAGGATCTGCCACGCCGGAATGCCCGACGCGACCAGATGGGCGATGCGCCGCGTGATGACCCGCGTCTTGCCCGAACCAGGACCGGCGAGGACGAGCACGGCACCATCGACCACGCTGGCCGCCTGGCGTTGAGCGTCGGTGAGACCGGCAAGAACGCTCTCGGCGTCGAATTGCCCGCCCCTCGATCCCGTCGCCCGATGGGCATCGCCCTGTGGCGTAGAGGAGTCGGGCGAGTGGGTGGCGAGAGGATTCCGCGACGCAGTCATCGGGGCGAGTCTACTCCTCGGCAGCCCCCCTCTTGACCAGCGCCGCTGTTCAGCCCGGCCGGCCTTGCCGGTTGCCCAAACGAGTTGCTATCCACCTGCTCTGGTGTGGACAAGTCGTGAGAGCTGTCAACTAGAAGACCTGAGCAAAAATGGGGCTGTCGATTCTTTGTATGGCTTTTGTTTGGTACAATGCTCCCGCGGGCGAGCTTTCGACAGCACATCGTCAGCAGTTGTCAGGTTGTCCACCGTTTCGGACAGCTCTGGCCACGACAGCTAGTGCCATGACCCCTGTTAGGCAGGTTTCGCACACAAGATGAGGTAGAGGGAGGAGGAACAAGAAAGTGCAAAGACTCGGAAATCTCGGTAGGCTCTGCACTTGCCGTCGAAGTGGGTTCGACGGCTGAAAGACCCACAGCATTCTGTTGATTGTGGTCTTGCAACCCCAACATCTTGGGGTAGCATGCGGCTGCGGAAGTTTGAAAGCCGGACAGGACGCTCCGATGGCGACTCGGTGGGCGAGTGGCAAGCGGAGCATCCGGACGGCGGGTGGTGCTCGGTCTCAGATGTCACGCAAGGCGGCAGGCCCGGCGACGGGCTCGCACGACTCGTGGGGCGCGTGGGACGACGCGATGGGATGGATCTCCTCGGCCAGTCGGCCGCAGGGGTCCTGTGGGCGCGGAAGGCACCTTTCTGTCTCGCCGAGCAGATCGCTCGCTGGGGCATTCACCCCTTCCGCGTCCGAGTCGGCTCCCCTCTCCGCCCTTTCTCCTCCCTCTCACCCCTTCGTCACCCGTCTCGTTCCTGCCGTTCGGCTCGTCGACTCACCACCGTGAATCGACCCCCGGCTCGTGTGGCGACAACCGCACAACTCCGAAACCTCTGGGCTTCGTGGGCCCCAGCGCCATTCGGCTTCCCGGCGGTGCGATCGCAACGAGACAACGCCTGCCTGTCACGCTCCTCGTCCGGATGTCCCCGCTTGTCTCGGCTGGAAGCTCCCGCCGGGATCCGAGCCGAGCTCAACGCCCTGGCTTCAGCAGTGGGTTACGCACTGGCTTCAGCAGTGGGCTCAGCAATGGGTTCGCGTGGACATTCGGAAACGCAAGAGTTGCAACGCCGAACGGGGCCCAAGGCCAACCCCGTCGCAAGCCAACGCCACCGTCGCGCTGACTGACCTCGTGCCACCTCAACCGTCGAACTCCTCCGCCCCATCAGCCGCAACCTTCGTCACTTCTCTCCTCCCCTTGAACCCTCTCTTCCGCCGCGGCATCTCGACCCCCGAATGACGGCTTCCGCTCAGACCGCTCGCAGCGGTCCGAAAGCGGCTTGACCGCCACCGTCTGAACCATGCCGCAGAGGTTCGTTGCATGAAGATCTCCCGCCGCTTCACCAAGGCCGGCCAGAACGTTTACGACACCGTCGAATGGACCCGACGGAGCAGCCGCATCTCCAACTCCGATGGCTCGACCGTCTTCGAGATGAAGGACGCCGAGATCCCGGCGTCGTGGAGTCAGTTGGCGACGGACATCGTCGTCAGCAAGTACTTCCGCAAGGCTGGCGTCCCGCAGGTGGGTGCCGATGGCTCGGCGCGGCTCGATGATGCGGGCCGGCCGGTTTTGGGCAGCGAGACGAGCGTGCGGCAGGTCGTGCATCGCCTCGCCGGCTGCTGGGCTCACTGGGGCGAACGCTTCGGTTACTTCTCGAGCCGACGCGATGCCGAGGCGTTCTACGACGAACTCGCTCACATGCTGCTGACTCAGGCGGCGGCGCCGAACAGCCCGCAGTGGTTCAACACGGGCCTCAACTTCGCCTACGGCATCAGCGGACCCGCCCAGGGCCACTGGATCGCCGATCACGCGACGGGTGAGGTGTCGCTCGCCAACGACGCCTACTCCCACCCGCAGCCGCACGCCTGCTTCATCCAGGCGGTGCGCGATGACCTCGTCGGCGAGGGTGGCATCATGGATCTCTGGACCCGTGAGGCCCGCCTCTTCAAGTACGGCTCGGGAACGGGTACGAACTTCTCGCAGCTCCGCGGCGAGAACGAGCCGCTTTCGGGCGGCGGCAAGAGCTCCGGCCTGATGAGCTTCCTCAAGATCGGCGACCGCGCCGCCGGCGCGATCAAGTCCGGCGGAACGACCCGTCGCGCTGCCAAGATGGTCTGCCTCGATGTGGATCACCCCGATATCGAAGCCTTCATCAACTGGAAGGTGCGCGAGGAGATCAAGGTTGCTGCGCTCGTCGAGGGCATGAAGAACCTCACCGCCCAGCAGCGGGAGATCGCCGACCGTCTCGGCCTCAAGCTCAACTACGACTTCAACGGCGAGGCCTACTACACGGTCAGCGGGCAGAACTCGAACAACTCGGTGCGCCTGAGCGACGAGTTCATGGCCGCGGTCGAGGGGGACAGCGAGTGGAAGCTCCTCCGTCGCACCGACGGCAAGGTCGCGAAGTCCCTCCCGGCACGGGACCTCTGGCGGCAGATCAACGAGGCCGCGTGGCACTGCGCCGACCCGGGCGTGCAGTACGACTCGACGATCAACGCCTGGCACACCTGCCCCACCGGCGGGCGGATCAACGCGAGCAATCCGTGCAGCGAGTACATGTTCCTCGACAACACGGCCTGCAATCTCGCCTCGATCAACCTGCTGAAGTTCTATGACTCCGAGACGCGGACCTTCGACCTCGAGGGCTACGAGCACGCGATCGGACTCTGGACGATCGTCCTCGAGATCTCCGTCCTCATGGCGAGCTTCCCCTCCCGTGAGATCGCCGAGCTCTCCTGGCGCTATCGCACCCTCGGCCTCGGCTACGCGAATCTCGGTGCGATGCTCATGCAGGCGGGTATCCCCTACGACAGCGAGGATGGCCGGGCGATCTGCGGTGCGCTCACCGCGATCCTGACCGGTCGGTCCTACGCTACGAGTTCGCTGCTCGCCGCCGAGCATGGCCCCTTCGCCGGGTTCGAGTCCAACCGCGATTCGATGCTCCGCGTCATGCGGAACCACCGAGCGGCCGCCGCCGGCGCCGGGCGCGACTCGAGCGCCTACGAGCAGCTCACCATTCGGCCGGTGCCGATTGATCATGCGGTCTTCGCGTCCGGTCACCTGACCATCGCGAACGCCACGGCGATGCTCGATCGCGCCGTCGCGGCCTGGGATGACGCAGTCAGCTTCGGCGAGAAGTTCGGATATCGCAACGCCCAGACCACGGTGATCGCCCCAACCGGGACGATCGGCCTCCTCATGGACTGCGACACGACCGGCGTCGAGCCCGACTTCGCCCTGACGAAGTTCAAGAAGCTCGCCGGCGGCGGATACTTCAAGATCGCGAACCAGTCGCTCCGTCCGGCTCTCGTCGCGCTCGGCTACTCCGCCGACGAGGTCGACGCGATCGTCACCTATGTGATGGGCTCGCTCAGCCTCGATGTCATGCTGCCCGAGCGCGACGGCTCGACGGGGCGCGGCGGTCGCTCCTTCCGCGAGGCGCTGCTCGACCTTGGCTTCACCCATGACGATCTCATCGCCGTGGAGAACCAGCTCCCGGCGATGTTCGAGCTGAAGTTCGCCTTCAGCGCCTGGTCGCTGCCGGAGTCGGTCCTCGCTGCCCGCGGCATCAACGCCGCGTCCGCGAAGGCTGACCCGAACTTCAACGGTCTCCGGGCACTTGGGTTCACCCGTCGGCAGATCGATGCCCTCAACCAGGCGATCTGCGGCACGCAGACGGTCGAGGGAGCTCCCTTCCTCCGCGACGAACACCTCCCGGTCTTCGACTGCGCCAACCGCTGCGGCACCATCGGCAAGCGGTTCATCCGTCCCGAGGGGCACATTCGGATGATGGCCGCAGCGCAGCCGTTCATCTCGGGGGCGATCTCGAAGACCATCAACCTGCCCAACGAGGCCTCGGTCGACGACATCGGCGCCTGCTACCGACTCTCCTGGGAACTCGGCCTCAAGGCCAATGCCCTCTATCGCGATGGCTCGAAGCTCAGCCAGCCGCTCTCGACGAAGTCCGACAGCACCGAGGGCGACGAGCCCGAGGATGACGAGGTCTTCGAGGCGGCGGTCGAGCAGCGCAAGAGCGAGATCGCGGCGGGCGCTCCCCCTTTCCCTCTCAGCGATCGCCTCACGGCCCGGACGCCTGCTTCGGCAGGGGCGCGTGCGGCGACGACCTCGACGGACTCCTGCCCGGACCTCCACCAGGGTGAGGGCCACGCGCACGCCGACTGCGACGGGAGCTGCGAGGCGACCCCGGCCGTCGGAGCGACGCCGGTCTATGTCGAAGTCGAACGGATCGTCGAGCGGGTGATTGAGCGGCCGATGCGCCGTCGTCTGCCGGACACCCGGGAGAGCATCACCCACAAGTTCAATGTCGCCGGCCACGAGGGGTACCTGATCGTCGGTCTCTACGAGGACGGACGCCCGGGCGAACTCTTCATCACGATGGCGAAGGAAGGCTCGACGATCGGCGGCCTGATGGACAGCCTGGGAACGGCGATCAGCGTCGCCCTTCAGTACGGCGTCCCCGTCGAGAGTCTCGTCAACAAGTTCGCCCACCAGCGATTCGAGCCGATGGGCATGACGACCAATCGCGACATCCCCTTCGCGAAGAGCCTCGTCGACTACATCTTCCGCTGGCTTGGCATGCAGTTCATCGCGGGCTACCGCGACGCCAACTCCCCGCAACGGGCCAGCTCGCATGAGGCGAGCTCGAGCGGGTCGTCGGCGAGTTCGACCACCGGTTCCTCTTCAGTCCCCGCTCACGGAAAGGAAGGCGGCTCATGGACGGGACGCTCGCAGGATGCGACACACGACGGCGGTCAGGAAGCGCGACGAGCCGGCGAGCCGGCCGGTGCGCCGAGTCGTGGCTCGATCGGCAATCGCAGCGGCAATGCGGCCGCACCGACCCCGAACGCTCCCGGCACTTTGGCCGGAATTGCGGCCGGAATTGCGGCCGGTCCTGCGGGCGGCAGTTCGAGTGCCGCTCGGATGCCATCCGCCTCGGGCGGCCCGACTGGCACCGTCGATTCGGTCGGCTTTGCGAAGAGCGGATCCGCTCTCTCGGCGCCGACGCCTCTTGCCGGTCCGGCGACCTCACTCGCCGCTGCGGCTGCCGGGGTGGCTGAACCGCGGGTGCGCGTGCTTCGTGGGAATGACCGGACCGACGAGGGCCGTGACACCACCTCCGTCACCACGATTCGTCACACCGACATCGCCACGGATGTCATCACCGCGACGGGCGTCATCCACACCGAACGCCACTACGACGAAGTCGTTCACGCGACCTCGTCGCAGGCGGCCGGCAATGTGCTCGATCAGTCCAACGCCGTTCTGATGGGCGACGCTCCGGCATGTGATGTCTGCGGGTCGATCACCGTCCGCAACGGCACCTGCTACCGCTGCCACAACTGCGGCAACTCGATGGGCTGCTCCTGACGCCGACGGCGCGTGCGGTGCCTGCTGATCTGCACCGCACTGCACCGCACCGCCTCGCCTTCCCGATTCAACTTCGCTGCCTTCCGTTCAGACGAATACTTCACGACACCCCTCCAATTGGAGATCACTGCCCGCCAACGGCGCGACATTTGAAGTAAGGCATGAGCGGGACGATCGAGTCCCGCGGCATGCCGGCGTGCAAGACGCACGAACTCTCTGGGGAGCGACTGACGGCGACTCCGACCCGTCAGTCCTCTCCCCTCGCGATGGGATGTGGTTCCGCCCGACACGCACGAGACGGTCGGCGAGTGGATGGACCCTCCTTGCACCGGTCGGGTGACGCACGGACCAGACGATCCCGATCCTCCGACATGGCCTTCGCGGTACCCATCCACCGGTACCGCGCCCATGCGGGGTGGCCTGATCCCAACCGTTGGGCTCACCCTCCCATCGCGAGCTTTTCGAGACACGGAACGCCTGCGCGTTCGAACGAACGCCTTGGACGGCATTCCGTGGACGAACTCCGCACCGAGGCACTCCACCTGCAATATCGGTGGAGCCGCCCGTCGAGCCGAAACGCCCGACAGGGCAGCCTCGGCTGCGGAGCTCGTCGATCTCGATCGCTCGGCGCTGTCGGACGGCTCGGCCGTCGTCGGCAACGCCCAAGCCGTCGCTCCTCGCCGTGCTCTAGCAGCGAGGGACCAGTGGCGACCGCACTCCCGTTGGCCGCGTCCCGCATGACGACGGCCCGGAAGCAATGAGACTGCCTTGCCGGCGCGAACTGGACTCCAGTCCTGCGAAGGCCAAGCAGCCTCGGGAACCCGAAGCCCATCCCACCCGCTTCGGACTCTCACGCCTCCCCTGAATGAGGCGTTGCTACGCGGAAGTCCCACCTGATGGTGCGCTGATCGCTCACCCACCATCAGTCGCCACCTCCTGTCCGCGCAGAGCGCGGCGTGACGGCTCCGCACCGGACGCGACGGGCACCGGCGACGACCGGCCTTCCGACAGCGCCGAGCGATCTGAGAGAGACAGAGACAGATATTCACCACAGAGGACACAGGAATCTGCACAAATCAACCAGAGAACCACAGAGGCACGGAGGGCACAGAGGTAGCACAGAGAATGCAAAGAGAATGGACCTGCGCACCTCGGCTGGATCGCGCAGCCCCTTCGCTCCTTCTCCTCTGTGCATCCTCTGTGCCCGCCCAATTCGGGTTGGGCCTCTGTGGTTCTCTGGCGGAATAGTGCAGAAAGCTGGACACAGAGAGCACAGAGGGGGCACAGAGGGGTCAGAAGAGAAGGATGAGTGGGGATGCGGGCAAGGCTTGCCTGAACCCTGAATCCTGAATCCTGAACCCTGAAGCCTGAACCCTTGCCTTCTCTGTGCTACCTCTGTGTCCTCTGTGTCCTCTGTGGTGAATGAACGACACGAAGAGCGCGCCTGGTCTGTGTTGAATGAACAATACGAAGAGCGCCCCTCCTCCGTGTTGAATGAACGACACGAAGAGCGCCCCTGCTCCGTGTTGAATGAACGACACGAAGAGCGCCCCGCTGCCGACGCATGTCCCGACGCGATTCATCTGGCCGAGCTTCGCACGCGATTCGCAGCTTCCGCCTCTACCGCGGCCCCGATGCCAGGCGGGTCATGCTGCTGTCGCTCGTTCCCGTCGTGGCGGCCGTGCTCCTCCTGCTGCTGAAGTCTGCGTTCATCACGCGCGTGCAGGTGCCCTACGACCTGTACGCACCGCGACTCACCGAGTGGCGCATCGGACTTCGGCTGCCGCCCTTCGTCCTCCTCTTCGCGCGATTCCTCTCCCTCGATCGCGCCCGCAACTGGTGTCTCTGGCTCCTCGCGGTGCTCGGTTGGATGCTCCAGGCATACTTCACCCTTGCTGGCCTCGCACCTGGTGAGCAGATCCCGCGGCGTGACCGCGGATTTCCGATCATCGCCATCGCACTCACTTGGCTGGTGCTCCGACTCGGTCGCGACAGGCAACGATGATCGCGATCGTGGTCATGCCGACGAGTGCATCGAGTGCGACGCGGAGCGTCAGTCGCGATGGCACGAGCGACTGAACCTGTGGAAGCCACTGAGCGGGTACCAGCCACGACTCGCGAAGCGCCAGCTCGATCAGCAGATACAGAAGGAGCCCGCACCCACCGAGGCCGATCGCTCCGAACGCGAGCCCACGACCGGGCTGTCCAATCCGCTGCCGCGTCGCGAACCACCCCAAGGCGAGCAGCCAGACACTCCCGAGGAGTTGCGCCGCCGGCGACGCCCAGCCGATCGCACGCTGAACGCCGTCGATCGCCACGGCCTGATCGAACCACGAACCGAAGGACACGAGTCCGTTCGCGTAGAGCCCGACCGCAAGCGTGATGCCCCCAGCGGCGACGAGGAGAGCGCTCGAACCGAATCCGCACCATCGCCGCCAAGCGACGAAGCGAATCGTGGGCATGCGAGAGGCCGCGATCCAGACGAGCGCCGCCGTCGTGAACGCCGCACCCGTTCGGCCCGCGACAACCAGCCAGCCCTCCAGTCGAAGCGCACCAAAGCCTTCCATGCCCGCACGGAGGAAGAGCCCGTGGAGGAGGACGGCACTCGCCGCGATCGCCATCGCCACGCGTGGCACGCCGACGCGCCGTGCCTCGCGTGCAGCCGCGCTCGCCGCGACAAGTCCGCACTCCGAGCACCGATCGACCTCGACCGCAGCGCCGGTGACGAGCTGATACCCGCAGCGCGGGCAGCGTTCCAGTTCCGATGGCGGACTCCGCACGAGCTTCAGCGTATCGGAAGCGCTGTACAGTCCGCTCTCGCATGTCGGACGCTTCGCCACCACATTCCCTGCATACTGCCGATGCGACGCTCGCCTGGGAGCGATGGCGCGAGTCGCGGCTCCGGGCGCTGAAGGCCCCCGACGGCTGGCTCACGCTCGTCGGCCTGACCTTTCTCGAACCCGGCGAGTGGACGATCGGCGCCGATCCCGCGTGTCGGGTCTGCCTTCCGTCGGCGAGTCGGCCGCACCTCGGCACGATGCGCGTGACCTCGGACGGCGTGCAATTCACACAGGCAAGCGACGCTCAAGCGCTGGAGCCTCCGATCACGATCGAAGGAGCCGAGGCCGACGCCTCGACACCGGGCTCGATCACCCTTCGCGCGGACGATGCCGGCGGTCCCTCGATCATCCGCGATGGCGACCTCTCGATCACCCTCATTCGCCGCAACGGCCAGCTTGCCCTGCGCATGCGCGACAACCGCAGCCCGCGCCGTCATGGCCTTCTGTCGATTCCGACCTTCCCCTACAACCCGCAGCTTGTTCGCTCGGGCATCGCTCGTTCTCCCGGCTCCAACGCGACCATCGCGATCACCAACATCACCGGCTTCGTCGAGACCCAACCGGTCACGGCGATCCTCGACTTCACGCTGCCGTCGACGAACGCATCGTCGGACGACGCGGAGCGCCGTCGCTCGCTCGTCGCAACCGCCGGCGCGAACGGATCGCTCTTCGTCGTCTTCGCCGACGCCACGAATCGCAACAGCACCTACGCGGGCGGCCGATTCCTCACCATTGATCCGCCCGACGCAGCGGGCCGCGTGACGCTCGACTTCAATCGCGCGATCAACCCGGTCTGCGCGCTCGTGCCCTTCGCAACCTGCCCCACACCGCCCGTCGCAAATCGGCTCCGCGACGCGATCGAGGCCGGCGAGCGCTCTCTGCCACACGCATGAGCACCGCGGCGCGATCCCGAACCAACGAGCCCGCTATGCCACACCCTCGCTTCTCCACCTACCGCCAACCGCTCCCGTACCTCGTTTCACTCGGCCTCGCCGCGGCAGGCGTTGGCTGCGCGCCGCGCTCGATCACCCCCTTCGACTCGGCCGGCGGCGAACCGATCACGACCATTCGACATGTCGTCCTGATCGACCTGAAGGACGCCGCCGACGGCCCTGCGCTCATCGAGGCGATGGACCGCGAGCTCGCACCGATTCCCGGCATCACCCACTACTGGCGCGGCGAACCCTTCGACGCGGGTCGTCCGGAGGTCCGCAGGGACTACGACATCGGCCTCGTCGTCGATTTCGCCGACCCGAGCGCGTACGAGGCCTACATCGTCGACGAACGACATGTGCGGCTCGTCACGACCTGGAAGCCGCGCTCGAACGCACTCGTCATCTACGACATCCGACCAAGCGCTGCGCCTCGATGACGCTCACGCAGCCGAAGCGGGCAGCCGGGACAATCAGCGAACCACCGGTCGCGGCGTGCTGTCGGTGATGCCCTCGAGCGCGTCGGCAATGTCCGACTCGTCGGCGGCGTAGGTCCGAACCAGCGCCCCGAGCACACGATCGAGGGCCTCGCGATCGGCGACGCTCGCGACGGCACCACCCGCTCGCTTCGCGGCGGCAAGCGCCTCGGCGGTCGGCGGAGCGATGCCGCTGCGCAGGGCCAGTGCGGACTGCTTCGCGCCGAACGCGGCGTCGATCGTCTCGGGAAGCACCGGTGCCGCGAAGTGCACGGGACTCGTCGCAAGGTCGAGCGCGAGCGACCCGTCCTCCTTCACCGCCGACGGAACGACGACGACGATCGTGCCCGACGCGAAGCCGACATTCATCGGCTCCACCGGCGTCGCGCCGACCATGAGCACGGGCATGGCCACCTGTCGCGACGCGAGCAGGTCACTCGAAGCCCGCAGCACCATGATGTAGCCGGCCGTGACCGTCGGCTTCTCCTTCGAGAAGCGATGCTCGTAGCCCGACGCGAGGCGGAACTCGCGAACGAGGACCACTTCGCTCACGCCGGCGGGAAGCGCGGGAAGGGGCGGAAGCGGCGTGGCGCTGAAGCCCCCCGAGGATGGCGCGGCAGGCTGCGGCGGAGACTGCGGGTCGGCCTGCTGGGCCGAGGCGGAAGCCGACGCGCCGACGAGGATCGAGATCGCCGCGCAGGTCGCACAGGCCAGGGCGCGGCGGAAGGATGACGGATTCGTCGAAAGCATGGTGAGGGATCGCTGGTTGGATGGGGTGCCCATGACGGTCAATGTGTTCTTCATGGGTCTTTCTCAATCCCGATCAAGGTAGATGTCGTCGATGCCGAGGCGGCCCTGTGCCGATGCCCCGTTCTCACCGAAGCCGAGTCGAACCGAAACGATCTTGCTGAGGTCAAGCGCCGAACCGCCGGTGAGGAAGTCGGTGAGCCGAATGCGAATGACCTCGTACTCGTTCTGCCAGCCCGCGCCCGTTCCGAAGCCGGTGCGCTGGTAGGGCCGCTGCACGCCGCCCTTGTACGCGCCGATGTTGATCGTGCTGCTCACGCCGTTCTGATCGGTGAGCGTGACGAGGAAGACGGCGGTGCCCGCGAGCGAAACGGTGTTCGGATGCCGTGTGCCCTGGGCCGCACGCATCGAGAGATAGTCAAAGCCGGAGAAGTCCTGGAGCGCCGTCGTGACCGCCCAATCGGCGTTCGACGCGGAGACCCAATCGAAGAGGAAACCTCGCGTCGCGTCGGTGGTGCGGGCGCGGGTCATGCCGTTGCGGGGATCGGCCGTCGTCCACGAGAAGGATGTGTTCGCGTCGTTGGTGAGATTCTCGAAGGGATTCGTGACGGTGAAGGCGATCGCGCCGCCGCTCGAGGAGAGCGTCGTCGCCGAGTTCGTCTGGAAGTCGTCGATGACCGCATTCGACGCCGACGGATCCTTGTAGTCAAGGACGACGGTGAACGCCGTGTTCACGCCGATCGGACGCAGATCCTCATACTGTCGCCAGAGATATTCCTTCGCCGCCTGCTGGCCGTCGATGAAATACTTAACGCCCGCGAGGAACGCCCCCTTCGCGACCGCCTGGGCGCCGGCGTTCAGGATCGCCGTGCCCGTCGGGCCGGCAAAGTCGTTGAAGCCGCAACAATTGAAATCGTTGTGGTCCGCGCCGTGCACATAGGTGCTGAAGCGCTCGCCCTGGGCCCGCTCGAAAAGATTGAAGGAATCGGCGATGTCGGAATCGGGGCAGCCGCAGACATCGCCGTCCGCGGCGCCGTAGATCAGGTGATAGGGCACGGCGTGCGGATTCGCCGAGTTCGTGCCGAGGAAATCGGTCGGCGCGATGCTCGAGACGAATCGAATGCTCGCAAGCGAATAGTTCACCGGATTGAAGGTGCCGTCGAAGATCCGGTCGTACGCCCGCACGACGCCCTCGCCGCCGCGGCTGTGGCCGATCCAGGCGATGCGCGTCGAATCGAGCTTGCCGTTGAAGGCCCCGCCGCCGATCGACGCCTGGAGGGCGATGATCGCCGCGGTGTGCTGAAGCGTCGTCGTGCTGGCCGTCTCGATGCCCGGCATCGTGTCGTTCTGGTGCGACATCACGATGTAGCCCCAGCTCGCGAGATGCTGGCCGATGTAGTCGTACCAGGCGTAGTTGTGACCGTTGCCGTGGCTGATGACGACGAGCGGCACCGGATTCATCGACTGAATGTCGGTTGGGTAATAGATCCGCTGAAGCTGCATCGCCGCCGCGATCGGCGCATAGTTCGTATCGAAACTATTGATCTGCGTCACCGCGAGCGGGCCCGCGGCGACGAGATCGACGACCATCCAGAAGCCCGGGCCGTCGGCGCCGTCGATCAGGTCGCCGCCGTCGAGCACGCCGTTGCGGTTGGCGTCGACGACGAGGTCATAGCCCTTGCCGACGACGAGGCCGTTCGCGGCGCCGAGCGTCGTCGTCGCGAGCGGAAGGACGCTCGTGGCGGCGCTTGCGCCGAAGGTGACCGCGTCGGGCGTGCCGCGGGCGTCGACGAGGGTCGCGTTCGAGGACCACTCGGCGGCGGTCCGGTCCTCGACGACGAAGACATCGACCGTTGCGTTCGCCAGCGCCGGTACCTGCGCCGGATCGACCGCGACGCGCACCGACGAGCCCCGATTGAAGCTCTGGACGAAGTTCGCGAACGGGAACGCAGTCAGCGGCACTGCCGCCAGCTCGCGCTCGATCGGAGCGCCGACGACCGGGCAGGCGCCCCAAGCCCCGAGGAGGAGCGAGAGGTCCGCGGCGGCCACGGTGCCGTCTCCATCGAGATCAGCTATGTCGGCGGTTCCCCACGCGCCAAGCATCGCCGCAAGATCACCCGCATCGACGACAGCGTCGCCGTTCAGGTCGCCGGTGCAGCCGCCGGCAAAGGAGTTCGAGTTGGCCAGACCAGCCGCAAGCAGCGCGGCAACGAGGGGGAAACGCAAGGACCGGGAAATGAGACACCTCCGAGAGGAATGAACAACCTACCTCGGCGATAGGTTGCGTCCAGTGCCAGAAGCTGAACCGGAGGCCGAGAAGTGACGAGAATTGCCGAACCCCGAGCGTCGCCGGCTCGCAGAGCGGCAGACGCCTCCCCCACCGACCGCGCCGATCGCCTGTGCCCATCGGGAGCGAGCCCCATCGCCGCCGACGGCTGGGCACCATTTCGCTAGGCGATCGACTACCCTGCGCGTCCGCTCCCCTGTGACCTCCCCAATGGCTATTCGGACCAAGATCCAGCCCTTCCTTTTCTATCGCGACATCGTGATTGCCGTGCTCTGCGCGGTCTTCGGTGTCTGGGGTTGGTACGACTACTCGGTGTCGATCCCCCGACGCGAGGCGGCCTTCGCCGAGTACACCGACCTGGTGACGAAGCGCGACGGCTACGAGAAGCAGGCCCTGGTCGCCGCCCTCAGCACCACCGACCAGGAAGAGCTCACGGCGATCAAGTCGCGGCTCGCCAAGGACTACCTCGAGGCCCCGGTCCCGGTCCCCTCGTACGACCGGATGCTGCAGTTCTGGGTCTACTTCGTGGGTTGTGGCGTCCTGGGGACGCCGTGGGCGATCTGGTCGATCATCTCGCTCCGCCGGCGCAGCTTCGCCATCACCGAAGATGGCACGCTGGTGACCCCCGAGGGCTCCTGCCCGGTCGGTGAGGTGCGCGACATCGACATGAGCCGCTGGATGTCCAAGTCGATCGCGGTCGTCACGCTGGAAAATGGCACGACCTCGCTGCTGGACGACTACAAGTACCGCAATGTGCACCGCATCGTCGGCGCCATCGCCCACCGGCTCTACCCCGCGGATTGGACGATCGAGGCGAAGATGGTGAAGAAGAAGGCCTCCAGCGGCGACGCGTCGCAGCCGGCGGACGAGTCGGCCCCAACGCCGTGATCGCGCTGTCATCGCGCTGTCATCGCCCTCGCATCGCCCTGTCTCTGAGTGGGGCCCCCGCTCGGCGTCAGGCCGTTACCCACCGGGCTTTTGGTAGGCTCCCGCGTTTCGCCGGCCGCCGCCGGCACGAGGACGCCACGCCATGCCCCATGCCATCAACGAGCCGACGACGGCGATCGCCAAGCAGGACCGCTGCTCCGACCTTTCGCACCGCCCGCGCGTCCTGCTCGGGAAGATGGGGCTCGACGGCCATGACCGCGGCGTGAAGCTCATCGCCCGCATCATGCGGGACAGCGGCATCCATGTGATCTACTCCGGTCTCTGGCAGACGCCGCGATCGTTGGCGATCTCCGCCCGCGACGAGGATGTCGACATGATCGCCGCGTCGATGATGTCGAACTCGCACCTCGTGCTCGTGCCCCGGCTGCTCGACGAGTGTGCGAAGGTCGGCCGCAAGGACATGGTCGTCAATGTCGGCGGCATCATCCCGCAGGAGGATGTCGAGACGCTCATCAAGGCGGGGGTCAACCGGATCTTCCATACCGGCACCGGCATGGAGGAGATCGTCGAGAGCGTGCGCGACGCGACCCGTCCCTACGGTCCGCTCGCGAGTCCGAACGAGACCGCCCAGCTCGCCCGGCGCATTTCCTTCGCCCACGCCGGCCAGACTCCGAAGGACGCGCCGCGCCGGCGGCCGAAGCAGGTCGTCGGCATCACCGGTTCGCCCGGCGCAGGCAAGTCGACACTCGTCGCAGCGATGGCGAGCGAAGCCGTGCGCCGCGGCCGCCGCATCGCCGTCGTCGCCTTCGATCCGATGAGCCCGATCACCGGCGGTGCCCTGCTGGGCGACCGGCTTCGCGTCGACTTCAACGCCGTCGACGAGGGCATCTTCTATCGCTCGCTCGCGATCGTCGGCGAGGACTATCGAACGCTGCCGGACATCATCGAACTCATCGGCGGCGCGGGCTACGACACGCTCATCATTGAGACGGTCGGCGCCGGACAGAATGATGTGGCGATCCGCAATTTCGTCGATCGCACCGCGGTCGTCGTCGTGCCCGGCATGGGCGACGCCGTGCAGATGGACAAGGCCGGCATTCTCGAGATCGCCGACATCTTCGTGGTCAACAAGGCCGACCATGCCGGCGAGGCCAAGCTCGTGCGCGAGCTCCTGGACATCGCCGGCGGCCGGAAGATCTTCGAGACGATCGCGACCCAAGGGAAGGGCGTCGTCGAACTGCTCGAGGGGTTGCTTGGAGCGTGAGGCGATGGCCGGGACTCGACGCGATTCGCTCACAACAGAGGGCACAGGATTCCGCACAGCTCGACCAGACTCACCACAGAGGACACAGAGAGCACAGAGGGGGCACAGAGGTGGCAGATGTGGAAGGAGAGAGAAGGATGAGTGGCGATGCAGGTTGGGCACCCCTGAACCCTGAACCCTGAAGCCTGAACCCTGAAGCCTGAAGCCTGAACCTTGAATCTTGAACCTTGAATCTTGCGCTCTGAGCTCTGAATCCCGAACCCTTGACTTCTCTGTGCCCCCTCTGTGTCCTCTGTGTCCTCTGTGTTGAATGAACGACGCGAATGGTGCAGAACGCTGTGCCCTCAGTGTCTCTGTGGTTCTCCGTCGTCCCAAACCGTAGCGCGATTCAACCATGGACTGGAACGTTCTCTTCGGAGCATTGCTCATCGTCGCCGCCCGCATCGCGGATGTGTCGCTCGGCACGCTGCGCACGGTCGCGGTCATCAACGGACGCAAGGGGCTTGCATGGGGACTCGGCTTCGGCGAAGTGCTCATCTGGGTGCTCGTCGTGAGCCAGGTCATCACGACCGTGCGTGACAACTGGTTCAACGCCATCGCCTATGCCTTCGGCTTCGCGACCGGCAACTTCGTCGGGATCATGATCGAGCAGTACTTCGCCTTCGGACGGCAGATCATCCGCGTCTTCACCCGCAACGGTGAGGTGATGGCGCGATCGATGCGCGAGCGCGGGCTGCGCGTGACCGAGTTCGAAGGGAAGGGACGCGACGGCCCGGTCGCGATGCTGTTCGTCGAGACCGAACGCAAGAGCGCCCACGATGTCGTCGAGGTCGCCCGCTCGATCGATGCGGAGTGCTACTACACGATCGGCGACATTCGCGAAGCATCAAGCGGTTCAGCTCGCGCGTCGGCGCGGAAGTGAGTGAGCCAGAGAACCGCGAAGGCCCAACCGAAAGGGTGCGGGCACAGAGCACAGAGGAGAAAGGCCAAGAAGGGCCAGAGGGGCGATCGCGCGCCTCTGGGACACCACTCGTTTTGTCTTCTCTGTGCTCCCTCTGTGCCCTCTGTGCCTCTGTGGTTCTCTGCAGAATTCAGTACAATCCGCCCCCCCCGCAGGAACACCCCCATGTCCACCGCCACCGCGATTCCATCGTCGTCCGCGACCGCCGTGTCGCTTCCCCGCAACACCAATCAGGCCCTCGGCATCGGCCAGTTCGCGATCGACTTCATGGCCGGACCGACCGCCAGCGGCTTCGGCAAGCCCGCCCAGTCGGTGATCGACCGGACGATCATGTTCCACACCGACAGCGTGCTGTGCGGACTGAGCGCGATCGCCCTCAAGACCAACGCTCCGACGCTGCTTCGCGCTGAGGCGAGCGAGTATCCGAAGGCGAAGGGCGTTCCCGTCTTCGGCTCGACGCAGAAGGTCGCGCCGGAGAAGGCGATCGTCGCGAACTCGAACGCGGTCCGCGAGTGGGACTCGAACGGCACCAACTTCGGCTACAACCCGGCGCTCGGCCATACGGCCGGCGAGTTCGGCCACAACGACTTCTACCCCGTGGCCATCGCGGCCGCGCAGATCGCCGGTCGCGATGGCGCCTATGCGGTGCGAGGCATGATCGCGATCGATGAGATCCGCGGTCGCCTCGCCGAGGTCTTCAGCCTCAAGACCTACAAGATCGACCATGTTGTCCACGGTGCGATCGCGAGCGCCGCCGTCTACGGCGCGATGCTCGGCGCGACCGCCGAGCAGATCGAGTCGGCGATCGGCATGACCGTCGCCCACTACATCCCCTGGCGGGCGATCCGCGCGGGCAAGCAGTTGAGCGACTCGAAGGGCGCGAGCGCCGCGATCTCGACCGAAGTCGCCGTGCTCTCGATGCAGCGCTCGATGCGCGGCTTCCTCGGACCGCGCGACATCTTCCGCAATCCGGAGAGCATGTTCCGGCAGTTCGAGAAGACCAACGGCGACAGCCCCTTCGACCTCCTGCTGAGCCACTCCGGCGAGGACTTCGCCGTCATGGGCATGCACTTCAAGCTCGGCCTCTACGAGCACCAGTCCGCCGGGGCGCTGCAGGGTCTCCTCACCCTCATCGAGAAGAACCCGCAGATTCTCGCCAATCCCGAGGCGATCAAGTCCATCAAGATCGTCGCCTACGAGCCGGCGTTCGGCATCATCGGCGATCCGGCGAAGCGCGATCCGAAGACGCGGCAGAGCGCCGATCACTCGATGGTCTACATCGTCGGCACGCTGCTTCGCAAGGCGATCGAGGCTGCGAAGGCCTCGGGCAACCCGAAGCTCGGCGCGACCAACGACGAGTACTGGAAGTCGCTCATGCTCGGGCCGTATGACTACGATCCGAAGTCGATCAAGAACGAGGCGACGCGGGCGCTCATGGCGAAGATGGAGTTCGCCCACGGCGGCGCGGAGTACGACCGCCGCTACCCCGACGGCATCCCAACCTCGCTCGTCATCACCATGCAGGACGGCTCGAGCTTCGACAGCGGCCTCGTGATGTACCCGGCCGGCCACGCCCGCAACACCACCGCGAACCTGAAGGACATCCTCCATCACAAGGCCCGCCTCCTCGGCGCCCTCTGCATGAAGGACTACGAGCGCATCATCGATCGCTTCAGCCGCATCGCCGGGCAGTCGGCGGCGGATCTCGCGCAGCTTCACGACTTCACCATCGAGACGCGCGACGGGTACGAGTGATCGCAGCGCCGGACTGATCCGGTTGCGTCTTCAGAAAGGCTGGCTGCGCTCATGCCGATCGGCGTGCGCGGCCAGCCTTTCTGCCCATGTTGGTCGACGGCTTCCCCGCTGCGCCTGAAGAATCACCGCGATGGCGACGACCGCCGGGACCTCCCAGGCGTGTCGCGCGATTGCCACCAGCGAAGGCTCAGACATGCGGAGGAGATCGATCCATCGCAGGAAGCCCTTGACCGGTGTGTCGACGCCCGCGTCAGGCCACCAGACCAGCGCGAGAAGCCGCAGGGCCCCGACGATGGCGAGAGGGAGGAGGGCCGCGCCGGCGAGTCCTGCCGCTCCGGCGGCGAGCGGGCTCCGCAGCCACCGAGCGAAGCGGAAGAGGATCAGTACGAGAAGGATCGACGCGAGGGCGTGGCCCGCCTGCTCGAGCCGCGGGAGCGTGGCGTTCATCGGGAGAATCGCCCCGCGGACGCCGGTGGCGGCGAGTGCGACGGTTGCGCCGATCATCGTCAGGGAGGAAAGCAGGAAGAGGAAGGGAAGCGCCGAACGGGGCATCGCTCGTCCGCGCACGATGAGGATCGCCGCTGCGAGGAACGCACCATCGATCGCCAGGCGGAGGACCGCACCCGGCGTCCCGAGCGCTGGGCCACCGAATGCACCGGCGCGTCGCTCGAGCTCTTGGGCGAGGGCGAGACCGATGGCCGCCGCGAGGGCGGTGACGGCAATCCAAAGGGCTCGACGCACAGCCCGATGCCAAGACTCCCGAGCGAGCGTCTCCGGGGCGATCGCGGCGACGGCAGCACTCACGCGCACCGGCAGCCCGCATTCTGGACAGGCACGGATGGCATGGATGGCATCACTGGGATCACTGGGATCACTGGAAGCGGCAATGCCGGGACAGGCATGAGCGGGGTCGCCGAGTGAGCTGAGCACCCGATGATCCCGATGATCCCAAGCATCGGGTATATGCCCCATTCGAGCCCGCGGCTTGCGGCTCTCGCAACTTTGGACAGGCACAGTTTCCGCAGCTTCTCGACCGAGTTGAGCCCGATCGTGGACAGGCACATCTTCGGGGGCCCGACTTTGAGCCCGACTTTGGACAGGCACATCTTCGGGCTCGAGCTCGCGATTGGGCTCACACCGGAGGGGGCGCACATCTGCAGGATCGCTGTGGGGCCTATTCACATCATCAAGGCCAGGCTCTCGGCCGCCCTTATGGCTGCCGGCTTCAGCCTGAGTTTGGACAGGCACAACCTCGCCTGCAGCCTCACCATGAGGCCTATTCCCACCTTCAAGCCCGGGCTCTCGGCTGCCAGTTTGGACAGGCACAACTCCGGGCACAACTCGGGTGTCAGCTTCAGCCTGAATGTGGACAGGCACAATCTCGGTCACATGAGTGTGGACAGGCACAACCTCGTCCCCAACCTCACCAAGTGTGGTACTCGGTGTGGCAACTGGGACTTGCCCGTCTCTCGGCCCGTCTCTCGGCCCGTCCCCCAGCCCGTTTCCCGACATATCTCCCGGCACATCACCCGCGTTTCCTGGCGGGCGGTCGTGCGACCCCCCAGCGGACTGTCCATGCCCACCGGTTGCCTCGGTTGCTGCCGTTCCTGCGATTGCTTCGGTTGCTGGAGTTGCTTGCGTGGGTTGGAGCGGATGCCAGCACGCAACGCAGACGAGCGGATGGCGACGGTCGCGCGGGACTTCCGACCGCCTGGCTGCCGTCACAAGCCGTTCCTTTGCCGTTGGCTCGCCTCGATGACCCGGCGGACATCGATCACGCCAATCCAGAGGACGAAGGCCGCGATGAGGTAGAGCACCCCGCCACTGATGGCCGTCATCCACACGAGCCAGGCCGGCACCGCGATCCAGCGGTCGAGGAAATCGATCGCTCCGGCGGCGAGCAGCACGACCATCGCGACGCCAACCACGATTGCGGCGTTGCGAAGGTGCCCCGGAGCGGTTTCGGAACGGGGCAGCACCCTCGATGCCTCCGCCATCGTCAAACCGATTCCCATCGTCGCCACCATGTGACAAACCGCGTAACCAAGCAGTATCGCGATAACCATTTCCTCGGTGAGCACACGCGACGCGAGTCCGATCAGGGAAAGCGGGACGATCAGAATGGCCGTCGCGAGGACCACAACGCCCCACACCGCCATGCGCCGCGAGCGATCGCGCGTCACCGCATCCGACATCCTCGAGCACTCGAGGCCGGCGGCGACAAGGCCACCGGCGTGCACGATCAGCGCGACCATCACCACGCAGGCACATGGGAAGGGAAGGGCTAGCGACGGAAAGATGAAAAGCAGCCCGACCGCCAGCGTGAAGAACGCGAACTGATACGCGCCCCCGACGCCATAGGCGACGACCTCGAGCGCCCGCAGTCCGCCGCGCAGCGCCTGATCGCTCGCCGCGACAGGACTCCCGCATTCCGGACAGGAACCGGAACGATCGAGCCCGGCGAGCGCGTAGCCGCACTCGATGCAGCTCTCCGCGAATCGATCGTCGAGCCGCGCGCCGGAAGGTGGTGACGGCGGTGGTGGCGACGGCGATTGCGGCGACGGCGCACGCGACCCTCCGTCGGGAAAAGAACGCGCGTTGTCCTCGTCCTCGTGCACGCGATCAGCGTACCGCGGAAGGCCTATCGCACCCGCGACCGATCCGGGAACGGCGGCGGATTCGGCCGCGTGACAGGCTTCGTCCGAATCGACTCGAGCAGCACCTCGACACCCTTGGCGAGCTGCGGGTCGCGGCCCTCGAGGCGATCAAGGGGCGTCGTATCGATTTCGATATCCGGTGCGACGCCCTCGTTCTCGATGTTCCACGACTCGGGCCCCGTCTTCGTCGGATCGAACCACGCAAACTCGGGCTGCGTCGTCACCATCAGGTCGACGGCTGGCTTGTCTCCTCGGATGCCCACCACGCCGCCCCAGGTCCGCGTGCCGATCAGCGGGGCGATGCCGTTCAGCCGCACCGACGCCGGGAAGATGTCGCCATCCGACCCTGCGTTCTGATCGATGAGCACGGCGAAGGGACCGTGCAGCACCTTCGCCGGATAGCTGTCGACGCGCCCATGCCGCGGGGCCATGTATGCCCACGGCTTTCGGGCGACGCGGGCGAGAATCTGCTGGCTGATCCATCCGCCGCCGTTATCGCGAATGTCAACGATCATCGCGTCCTTGCGGAGCTGAGCGTAAAAAGTCCGGCTGAACTCGATGAGTCCAGGGGAATCCATGTCGGGCACATGCACATAGCCGACGCGCCCCTCGCTCATCGACTCGACCACGGCGCGATTCGAATCGACCCAGTGCGCGTAGCGCAGCGGCCTTTCGGAATCGAGCGCGATGGTCTCGATCGATCGACGATTGTTGCCTTGGGCGTCATCGGCGATCTCGAGGACGACCACGCGTCCGGCCCGATCCTGGAGGAGTTCGTAGGGATCACGATCAGGCCGCACCGCGCGCCCGTCGATCGACAGCAACACCGAACCCGCTGCGACGCCGAGATGCGGCAGCGCGAGCGGGCTCAGAAGCTCGACATCGCCCGGACGGCCGGGCAGGATCGCATCGATCGTCACGGCGTTCCCCGCGCTGCGCAGGCTCGCCCCAAGCACGCCGACGCCGATCGGCCGCGCCCGGTCAGGCTCGTCGCCGCCCATCACATAGGTGTGGCTCGTGCCGAGCTCCGACAGGAGTTGACCGAGAAGATCGTTGAACTCGCTGCGCGTCCCGACCTTCGGCAGCAGCGCCCGATAGCGTTCGCGCATCGCCGGCCAGTTGACGCCGACCATCGTCTCGGCCCAGAAATAGTCGCGCTGCAAGCGCCAACTCTCGTCGAGCATCTGCGACCACTCGCCGCGCGGATCGATGGCGATCTGCACCGCCGACATGTCGACCGACTCGGGCTTCTCGCTGCCGTCGGCGAGGACATAGAAGGCCCCATCCTTCATCCAGGCGACATGCGCTCCGTGCTCGCTCGCGGCAAAGGATGCAATGCCGTCGGTGATCCGCTTCGCCTCCCCCTCTAGCACGGCGAATCGCGAGAGCGTCGCGATCTCCTCGCCGAGCGGAGGCGTCGGCCACTCGACATCGGCGATGCCCCGAACCGGATCGGTCAGGAACCAGACGCCGCCCGCCGTGGCGACGAGCGAGCGATGCATGCCAGGCTCGACCGGCACGCGCCAGATGCGCGCCCGAATGCCCTCGGCATCGATCGCGATCGGCGCGTCGTCATCCGTATCGCCGTCATCCACCTCGTCGTCGCCTTCCTTCGCATCGTCATGCTTGCCTTCGGGGCGATCGCGCACCGGCTCGGCCCAGGCCTTGAGGTCGAAGCCGGCCGCCGCCGCCAGCGTCATCGAAGGAGGCGGCGTCTCGCGGGCGAGCGGCACGGCCATGATCTCGGTCATCTCGGTGAAGACATGTTCGAAATCGGGGCCGGAAATGATCGGATTCAGGTGACGATCGCTCAGGTACCAAAGATAGCGACCGCGCGGATCGAAGACCGGTTCGCGATCGTGGGTGAGTCCGTCGCTAATGTCGATGACGCGATCGTCGCTCGTCGAGCGAATGCGAATCCAGTTGTTCGCATTCATCATCGGCTTCGAATAGGCAAGCCACGCCCCGTCGGGGGAGAAGCTGTATTCGAGAATCTCGCCGGCCTCGCTTCGATCGATCTCCCGTGCGGTGCGCTGCGCGACATCGAAGAGCCAGAGCCGCAGCGTCTTGTCGGCGAAGGCGACGAAACGCCCGTCGGGACTCGCCACCGGACGCAACAGCCACTGCGAACGATCGGTCGTCAGGAGTTGCGGCGTCGATGATCCGTCGGCGGGAAGCTGGGCGAGTTGCTGCTCGCCGCCGGCGTCGGTGACGCAGAGGATGTCGCGCTCGGAGATCCACACCGCTCCCCATTCGCGGCTTGTCGATTCGCGGGTGAGCTGGCGCGGACCGACCTGCCTGCCATCCTTCGGCTTGCCGACCGGAAGCGACAGCAGCTCGCCGCGGGCCTCGATGAGCAGCCGATCGCCCGACGGCGAGAGCGAAAAGTCGGAGGCGTTGGCGAGCGCGCTCACGAATCGCTGGCGCGTGCCGACGCGATCGCTGATGAGATCGATATCGAAACGGCGCGTGCTGCCATCATTGATATTGAAAACACACAGCTCGCCCGCCTGGGCGAAGATGATGCGCGGAGCTCCGCCGGCGTCTGCGCTCGGCCAGCGCAGCTCGTAGGTCTGCGGATCGGTGGGGCGGCTCGCGTCGTTGGCGAACCGCGTCGCCTGCTGGACATCGCTTCCGTCGGAGCGCATCGACCAGAGGTTCACCGATCCGTCGCGGTCGCTCGCGAACCAGATTCGCTCGCCGATCCACATCGGGAAGAGATCGTTGGCGTGATCGTTGGTGCCGTTCGCGAAACGCTTCGCCGCGAGGTCGCCGATCCAGATCTCCGGCGCGGTGCCGCCGCGATAGCGCTTCCAGTTCCAGGTCTCGTTCGACCAGCGGCAGAAGGCGAAGCGCGATCCGTCGCCGGCGCGATCGAACGCGATCATCGAGCATTCGCCGAACCCCGCAGGTTCGGCGATGCCGCCCGTGGCGCCGACCCAGAAGAGTTCCGGCCGCCCGAGCGGATTGAGCCGCGGCGAGCGGAAGGCGATGCGGGCACCATCAGGCGACCACGCAAGCGGCTGATCAGGATCGGGATGGAAGGTGATGCGCTCGGGCAGTCCGCCGGCGAGCGGCATCACATAGACATCACGATTGCCCTCGTACTCCGCGGAGAAGGCGACGCGCGTGCCATCGGGACTGATGACGGGATTGCTCTCAAGCCCCGGACCGTTCGTGAGCCGATGGGCGGTCACGCGCTCCGTCGCGCCAGCAGCGGCGGGCGCACCGAGCGAGGCGATCCAGAGATCGCCCTCACTCACGAAGACGATGCGGTCGCCGTGCATCGCCGGCTGCGAGCAGTAGCCGTCCGCCGCTGACAGCGCGCCGGACATGAGAATAAACGCCCCGGCGAGCGCCGGCACGATGGTGGTGGTTCGGTTGGGCATAGGTGCGAAAGGACTCGGGTATCAACGGAGGAACGAGCGGACGCGCTCGACCTCGTCGGCGCTGCCGAGCAGCACCGGAACGCGCTCATGGAGCTTCTTTGGCTGGATGTCCAGCGTGCGGACCTCGCCGCTGTAGGCAATTCCGCCGGCCTGCTCGACGATCATCGCCATCGGATTCGCCTCGTAGAGCAGACGCAACTTTCCTTCGGGGTTCTTCTTCGTCGGCGGATAGAGAAAGACGCCGCCGTTGAGGAGCGTGCGATGCACATCGGCGACCATCGAACCGATGTAGCGGCTCGAATATCCGTTGGCGTGTGCGTAGTCGAGAAACGCACGATAGCCCTGCGGAAACTGGGCCGAATAGGCCTCGTTCACCGAGTAGGTCTTGCCCGCCCGCGGCATCGTGAGGTTCGCGGCGACGAGCAGGAAGGAGCCGACCGAATGGTCGAGCACGAACATGTGCACGCCGCGCCCCGTGGTCACGACGAAGATCGTGCTTGAACCGTAGAGGATGTAGCCCGCGGCGACCTGGGTGCGTCCCGGCTGACAGACCGTCGCTTCGGCCTCGTGCACGCTCGGATCGTTGCGCAGGATCGAGAAGATCGTGCCGACGCCGACGCCGACATCGAGGTTCGAGCTGCCGTCGAGCGGATCGAAGAGGACGCAGTACTTCCCGCCCTCGTGGCCGCGGCGGATGATCGTCGGCTGCTCGTCCTCCTCGCTGGCGATCACCGCGACGCTCGCTCGCGTGCCGAGGCATCGCATGAGAAGAGCGTTCGAGATCACATCGAGATGCTGCTGCCGCTCGCCCTGCACGTTCTCGGCCCCGACCTCGCCGAGCACATCCTGTAATCGTGCGTGTCGCACCTTGTTGGCGATGGCTTTCCCCGCCAACGAGATCGCCGAGATGATCCAACTGAACTCGCCAGTGGCCCCCGGGTACTTCGCCTCCTCGGCCAGGATGTGGCTCTGGAGACTCATCAGATTGTCGCTCGGCTCGTAGCGTGCGGTCGTCGGCATGGGCTTCTCGCTATCATCCCCGATCCCCCACTCGGCGTGTTCGAACTCGACACCGCCGCGGCGAGCAACGCTCCCCCGGAAGAACCTCGGCGATTGTACTGCCGAGCCATGACCGGGCCGGGATTCCCCCGGCTCCCCCGCCCCCACCTCAGCGCTCCCCACTCTCATGTCGCAGCCGAAGCCAGTCATCCTCGCCGCCCGCCGCACCCCGATCGGAAAGTTCCTCGGAGCCCTCAGCCGCGTCCCGGCGCCCCAGCTCGGCGCGTTCGTCGCGAAGGCTCTCTTCGAGGATGTCCCCGGCTCGAAGGAGCGGATCGACGAGTGCATCATGGGCAATGTGCTGCAAGCCGGCGTCGGCCAGAACCCAGCCCGTCAGGTCGGACTCCTCGCCGGACTCCCTGAGACGCTCAGCGCCCTCACCGTCAACAAGGTCTGCGGCTCGGGACTCCAGGCCGTGATGAGCGCCGCCCAGACGATTCGCTGCGGCGACAACCAGCTCGTGCTCGCCGGCGGCATCGAGAACATGGACCTCGCCCCGCACATGATGCACCTGCGAAACGGCGTCAAGTTCGGCGAGGCGAAGATGCTCGATCACATGCAGGCCGACGGCCTCACCTGCGCGTTCGAGAAGTGGGCCATGGGCTGTGCGGCCGACCACATCGCCGCGAAGTACGCGGTCTCGCGCGAGGATCAGGATCGCTTCAGCGTGCAGAGCCACCAGCGGGCTGCGCACGCCACGAAGGAAGGCTGGTTCAAGAGGGAGATCGTCGCCCTCACCCCCGAGCAGACGATGCAGAAGACCGGGCTCGATGTCGACGAGGGCTTCCGCACAGACTCCTCGATCGAGGGGCTCGCGAAGCTCAAGGCCGTCTTCACGAAGGACGGAACGGTCACCGCCGGCAACGCCAGCCAGATCAGCGACGGCGCCGCAGCCGTGCTCGTCGCGAGCGAGGCGATGGCGTCGAGCCTCGGCCGCAAGCCGATCGCCCGCATCATCGACCAGGTCACCTCGGGCGTCGCCCCGAAGGAACTCTTCTTCGCCCCGAAGCTCGGCATCGAGGCGATTCTTCAGCGCAACGGCCTCAAGGCCACCGATGTCGATCTCTACGAGATCAACGAGGCGTTCGCGGCCCAGATCCTCTGCAACATCCGCCCGCTCGGCATCCCCGAGGAGCGCCTCAATGTGGCGGGCGGCGGCATCGCCCTCGGCCATCCGATCGGCGCGTCGGGTGCCCGCGTCCTCGTCACGCTTCTCCACAACCTCGCCCGCACCGGCGGCAAGCGCGGCATCTGCTCGCTCTGCCTCGGCGGCGGCAACTCGGTCTCGATGCTCGTCGAGATGGTCTGACGGCGAGACATCCGCCGACTACATGAAAAAGGGCCGCGCCATCGAAGGATGGCGCGGCCCTTGTCATGATTGACTGCGATCAGCAGGGACCCCACGCCCCGAGCAGGATGCTCAGGTCCGTGGCATCGACCGAGCCGTCGCCGTTGAGATCGGCGGCGCAGCCGGCGCACGGTCCCCACGCGCCCAGGAGGATGCTGAGGTCGGCGGCGTTGATCGCGCCGTCGCCGTCGAGATCACCGGGGCACGGGATCTCGACGAGGTACCGCTGAGCGACGATCTCGAACTCATCGTCGCCGTTGAGTCCAGCGCCGTCATCGCCGCTCCAGACGACCAGGGCTTCGCCCGTGGTGCCCGCAAAGACGATCGCCGGCGTGACGGCGTCGAAGGCCGCATCCCCGTCCGCGGTTCCCATATCGCTGAGACGGGCGTCGTCGTCGCCGACCTCCGCGCCGGTCGCGCCGTCGAGACGCTGTCCAAAGATCTCGAACTCACCGTCGACGAGTCCAGCCTCGCCGTCGGCCGACCAGACCACGAAGTACTCACCCGACGCCGCGTTGAAGCTCACCGCAGGGTCAACGGCATCCAGAAGCGTGTTGGCGTCCGGGCCAGCGCGGCTGATGCGCACATCGTTCGCGCCGATTTCGGTGCCGGTCGCGCCATTGAGCCGCTGGGCGAAGATCTCGACCTCGCCGTCGACTTGACCGCCAAGGTTGTCATCGGCTTCCCAGACGACGAGGAACTGGTTGTCGATCGAGTTGAACGCGATGTCCGGCGCAAAGGCGTCGAACGCGGTGTCACCGTTCGGTCCCATGTCGCTGATTCGAAGATCATTCGTCCCGACCGCCGCGCCGGTCAGCGTCAGACGCTGGGCGAAGATCTCGCTCTCGCCGTCGACGAGCGGGAAAGTGCTGTCGTCGCCGGCCCAGACGACGAGCCATTCGCCCGAGAGCGAGTTGCAGGCCACCGCTGGCGTCTCCGCGTCATGGAGACCGTCGCCGTCGATGCCCATGTCGCTGACACGGAAGTCATTCGTCCCAATCGCGGCGCCAGTGGAGGCAGCAAGACGCTGAGCGAAGATCTCGAAGTCGTTGTTCACGAGCGGTGCGGTGTCGTCGTCGCCCTCCCAGACCACGAGATATTCACTCGTGATCGGATTGAACGCAACATCAGGGCTCACCGCGTCGAAGGTCGCATCGCCATCCGGACCCATGTCGCTGATCCGGAAGTCGTTTGCGCCGACTTCGAGCCCAGCACCGGTGAGGCGCTGACCGAAGATCTCGAACTCGCCGTCGACGAGCAGTCCGATGTTCTCCTCGCCTTGCCAGACGACGAGATACTCATTCGCAACCGAGTTGTAAGCGACCGACGGCGCGATCGCGCTGAACAGCACATCGCCGTTCGTGCCCATGTCGCTGATGCGGAAGTCGTCGACGCCGACCTCGAGACCGGTCGCCGCGCTCACGCGCTGGCCGAAGATCTCGAACTCGCCGTCCACAAGACCGTTCCCGAGATCATCCCCGGACCAGACGACCAAGTATTCGTTGTTGACGCTGTTGTACGCGACGGCTGGCGTTTCGGCATCGAAGTTCTCGTCGCCGTCCGGACCCATGTCACTGATCCGGAAGTCGTTTGTGCCGACCTCGGCGTGACCGACGGTGAGCCGCTGGGCGTAGATCTCAAACTCCTCGTCGGTCATCGTCCCGGTGAGGTCATCATCGCCCTGCCATACGACGAGCGAGCCATTCGCGCCACCGGTCGCGACCGCCGCGGCGAAGGCGTTGAAGATCGTCGTGCCGTTGGTCTGTCCCATGTCGGAGACGCGAACATCATCGCTTTCGACGAGCGCGCCGCTCGCGTTGACCCACTGGACGAAGATCTCGCTCTCGCCGTTCACCACGCCACTCACGCTGTCGTCGCCCTCCCAGGTCACCACGAACTCATCGGTTGTTGTGTCATAGGCGACACGCGGAGCGAGGGCGTCGAAGAGGACATCGCCATCGACGCCCATCGAGCTGATGCGGAAGTCATTGGCGCCCGTCGCAGCGCCGGTGGCGCCGCTGACGAGCTGACCGAAGATCTCCGACTCGCCGTTCACGAGGAGCCCGCCGTTGTCGTCACCCGACCAGACGACGAGATACTGGTTGCTCACCAGGCTCCAGGCGACGGAGGGATCCTCGGCGTCGAAGGTCGAATCGCCGTTGGTACCCATGTCGCTCAGGCGCACATCGTTCGTGCCGACCTCAGCGCCGGTCGCGCCAGCGATGCGCTGACCGAAGACCTCGCTCTCGCCATCGACAAGCGGAGCGGTGTTGTCGTCGCCCTGCCACACCACGAGAAACTCGTTGTTCGTCGCGTTGTAGGCGACATCGGGGTTGAGCGCATCGAAGTTGCCATTGCCGTTCGGCCCCATGTCGCTGATGCGGAAGTCGTTCGTGCCGGTTGCAGCGCCGGTTCCCGCGGCGATGAGCTGCCCGAATATCTCCGACTCACCGTTTACGAGCGGCGCGGTGTCATCATCGCCGGACCAGACGACGAGGAAGAGGTTGTTCGCCGAGTTCCACGCGACCGCAGGGCGCTCGGCGTCGAGCAGCGTGTCGCTGTCGATGCCCATGTCGCTGATGCGGAAGTCGTTCGCGCCGATCGCCAGGCCTGTCGCGCCGGCGAGCCGCTGTCCGAAGATCTCGTTGGCGCCGTCGATGAGGTCCGGCGCATTGTCGTCACCTTCCCACACGACGAGATATTCATTACTCGTTTGGCTGTAGGCGACATCCGGGTTGACGGCGTCGAATTGCCCGTCGCCGTCGGGACCCATGTCACTGATACGAAAATCGTTGGTGCCCACGGCGAGCCCGGTAGCGGCGCTGATGCGCTGCCCGAAGATCTCGAACTCGCCGTCGGTCACACCGCCGACCGTATCGTCGCCGGACCAGACGACGAGATACTCGTTGTTCACGCTGTTGTAGGCAACGGCGGGCCGAAGCGCGTCGTAGTCGATGTCGCCGTCCGGCCCCATGGTCGAGAGTCGGAAATCATTCGTCCCGATCTCGGGATCGACCGTCACCGGATACGCGGCGCGGGCGAGATCGTCACCTTCAACGATGATCCGCGTGCCCGACTGGGTGACCTCCATCGTGGCGTCGATGGTCATGTTGCGAGCGTCGAACACATAGACATGTCCGAGGCTCACGACACCGTCGGCAGTGCGCCAGAGCCATCCCTCCGCGCCCGACTCGAGCGTCCCTTCGCAGTCGACGCTCCCGCTGATCACGAGATCCTCGCCATGCGCGCCGAGCGGCTCGGCGATCACGAAGCGCTGCTCGATGCCCGCTGCGCGGAGGTGATATTCCTCGACGATCGGGCCGCGGTCGAAGCGCACGGCCCGGCCGTTCGCATCGGCGATGGGCTCGACCTCGCAGATCGGGATCGACGCGGCATCTTCAAGGCTCCACCGCCAGACCGGCCCACCGCGCTGCGGGACGAAGCGCACGCCCGCCGGCGTGAAGTCGGCGACATGGCGCGGATGGGTGAGCCGAAACCCGCCGTCGATCGGCGCGAGCGCATTGAGCGCGACGGCGACGGCGGTTTCGGGGGTGATGGCGGGGACGGCGCCGAGAGGCCCCTCGGGGCGCTCGGGTACGGCGACGGCTCCCAGCGCGGACGACAGCAACAGCGTTGCCGCAATGGTCGGTGCGAACGGCATGATCAGACTCCTCCAGCGGTGCGTGACAGGTGTGTGGCGGGGACCAGCGAATCAATCGTTCCGAACACCTCAGCGACGGGCTGGGTCTCGGCGCTCGCGGCGGCGCTGACGGTCAGCGGCGTCCCGAGCGATTCGAGTGCGGGGAAGAACCCCGCATCCGCGGCCCGCAGCGGCCGGAGCTGGTCGTACCAGGTCGCGTGCGGGTCATAAGCTGCGAAGAAGGGACGCCGTACGAGGTCGTGTCGGCGGGCCTGGAGATACTCGAGAGCAAAGGCCTTCTTTCCCTCGATCTCGACGACGCCGAGGAAGTGACACTTGCCGGGGAAGGCGGACATCACCGGGCCGCGGGCGGTGCGGGCGGTGCCGGAGACCTGCTGGTACGCGTCGCGGAAGATCTCCCAGCATCGGACAAGCGGCAGCTCAAAGTAGCGCTTCGCGCCGGTATCCCGCTCGACGAACATGTAGTAGGGCATCGCACCCATGCGGACGCCTTCGGTCCACATCCGCGCCCAGACATCCGGATCGTCGTTCACATGGCGGATCACAGGCGACTGCAGCCGCATGTTGGCGCCGGTTGCGCGAATCCGTTGGAAGGCCCGCTTCGCGATGTCGGTCGAGAGTTCGACCGGATGCGAGAGATGCGTCATGATCGCCAGGTGCTTGCCGCTCCCAACGATCCGCTCGAAGAGCCGCATGAGCTCGTCCGCGTCGGCATCGGTCACGAAGCGCTGCGGCCAGTAGAGCGGCGCCTTTGTGCCGATGCGGATCGTGCGCACACTCTCGACTTCGAGAAGTGGCTCGACATACCGCTTCAGCGTCGCGGTCGACATGATCATCGGATCGCCGCCGGTGAAGAGGATGTCGGTGACGCCCGGATGACGGCGCACATACTCGACGAGATCGCTCGTCTCCGACGCCGCGAACTTCACATCATCGGTCTCGACGAACTGCGCCCAGCGGAAGCAGAAGGAGCAGTAGGCGTGGCAGGTCTGACCGGCCGACGGGAAGAAGAGAACGGTCTCGCGATACTTGTGCTGGAGTCCCTCGAGCGGGCGACCGTCGAGCATCGGTACGTTGTGCGTGCTCTGCCCGCCCGGATGCGGATTGAGCTTGCGGCGGATCGCGGCGATCGTCGGCTCGAGCTCCTTCGCGGTCATGCCGTGGTCGAGCCCCTCGCGCACCTGGGCGAAATCCGCGGGATCGAGCATTCCCTGCTGCGAGAAGGTGAGCTGGAAGATCGGATCGTTCGGGATATTGTCCCAGTCGATGAGCTGGCCCGCGACATACTCGTTCGATCGGAACGGGAGAACGAGCGAGACCACCTCGAGCGCCCGGCGAAGATCGGGATCGACCTTCTCCCACTGCGGTAGCGCGGCGATGTTCGAGCGCGTGATTGCCTTGAACTTCACCCGCTCGGTAGGCGCGCCCAAGGCGACGGGAGCCGCGACCGGCGCTGCGCGGTGCACGGGTTCGACGGCCTCGGTAGCGCTGCTCGGAGTGCTCGGCGTGGCGGACGGCGTCCCCTCGCCGTCGTCGTCCTCGCGCGGGCGCCCGTCGTTGGTCGCGGTTCGCAGTGCCATCGGGACGTCCTCGCCGAAGTAGCGCTTGTGGGCGAGATCGACGATGCGGCAGACGAGTTGGTCGAATCGATAGCCCGCGGTCTTCGCGGCAAGCACATAGGAGCCCCCACCGCCCAGCGAGGCCATCGAGTTGATCTCGAGGACATATGGATTGCCGTCGCGGTCGACGCGGAAATCGACGCGGGCGTAATCGCGGCAGTGGCACGCTCGGAAAGTCCGAAGCGCGAGCTCCCGGAGCCGCGACGCGAGCGAATCGTCGATTCGTGCGGGACAGACTCGCGTCGGTTCGTCGCTCGTCTTGTGGAACTTGTCCGCCCAGGTGAGGGCGTTCAGCTCGCGGCCGCCGAAGTCCATCTCGACGATCGGGAGCGTCTCCACCGGGTCGTTTCCGAGCAGCGCGACGCAGAACTCGCTGCCGTCGATGAACTCTTCCACCAAGGCGTCCTGGCGATACTGGGTGATGATCGCGGCGACCGCCTCGCGAAGCGCCTGTTCGCTGCGGACGACCTGTAGGCCGAAGCTCGTTGACTCGTGCCGGGGCTTCACGATGAGCGGATAGCGGAGATCGCCGACCGTGTCGTTCGGGGTGCGCATCACGGCATAGCGCGGCGTCGGAACGCCAGCGTCGATGATGAGGATCTTCGTGATGACCTTGTCGAGCGAGACCGCATGGCCGAGCGGGTCGGCGCCCGTGTAGGGAACGCCGGACATTTCGAGCATTGCCGGGACATGCGTGTACCGCGAGTCCCCCTGAATGCCATAGCCCATGTTGAAGACGAGACCGTTCGGCCGGCCGCGCTCATCGGCGCTGCCGATGAACGCACGAAGCCGTTCGGGCATCGTCATGTCACCCTCAAAGGCCATCGCCTCGTAGCCGCCGGCTCGCAGCGAGTCGAGGACTGATTGCACGGCCTTCTTGCCGTAGCTCTCCGGGCACTTTCTGCCGAACGCGCGGATCACGCCCTGATCCGAGCGGTTTCGTACGACGGCGACCCGCAAGGGGAGAGTTCTCGATCCTCCGTCGCAGCATGTGGAGGAAGCGGTATCGGTCGTCGCATGGGAGATCGCATCACGCTGCGCAGCGATTCCACACGCGGTGCGGGGATCGGTCGATCCGCTGACGCTTGGATCGAGGGAACTCTCGTTTCGCATGGCTACCTTTCACGGGTCAATGGCGTCTGGCCGTGTGGAATTCTGCGTCCGCCAACGGCTCGGCCGCATGAGCGGGTCGCGTCCGCGCCAGATACGACTTTCCGAATCGGGCGCGACTTTTCGAGATTCATGTCTCTGGCGCGGCCGCATCCGCTCGTGCTCGGGAATGCGCACACCCTCTCGATCCTCTGCGTCGCAGGGCGCGCCCGCCTGGACGAGTTCCGGCGCGGCTGGTGTCGTCGTGGCGGCTCATCCCGATGCGGCGCGGATCGGTGCGTCGATCCTCGCTGCGGGGGGCAATGCGGCAGACGCCGCCTGCGCGACCGCTTGGGCGCTGGCAGTCTGCGAACCCGCCGAGTCCGGTCTGGGCGGCCAAGCAACGGCTCTCGTGCGCGAGCCAAGCGGTGAGGTCACCGTTCTCGACGGACACTCGCGCGCCCCGCGGCGAGCGACGGTCGAGCGCATCAGCGTGCGCGCGCAGGAAGACGGCATTCGGGCGACAACTGTCCCTTCACTCGTGGCGACGCTCGAGGCCGTGCGCGTCCGTCACGGCACGCTTCCCTCCGCAGCGCTCATCGCTCCCGCGGCGACCCTTGCCGAACGCGGCTTCCGACTCACGCGGCTCGGCCGGCGGCAGATCGGTTGGACCGCAAAGGCGCTCGCCCGATGTCCGCTGGGGAGCTCGCGATTTCTACAATCCGGATCGCTTCCAGCCGAGGGGGCGCTGGTGTGTCAGCCGGAGCTCGCCGCCACACTTGGACGAATCGCCCACGCCGGTGTCGACGATTTCTACTGCGGCGCGACTGCCGCCCTGATCACGCGCGACATGGAGGAGCGCGGCGGCCTCATCACCACCGACGACCTCGCCAGCGTGCGCATCACCGTCCGCGAGCCAATCGAGATTCGCTGGCAGGCTCACCGCATCCTGAGCGCGCCGCCTCCGGCTGGCGGCGTCCAGGCGCTTCTCGCGCTACGGCTCCTCGAGCGGGCGCCGATACCTGAACTCGCCGACGCCGAACGGACGATCACTCGGGCGCTCGCGCTCCGCCTCGCGTTCCGCGAGCGCGAGCGCTGGCCCGATCATCCCGACGACCTCACGCCAGCGATCCTCCGCTGGCTCGTGAGCGACGAGCGCGTCGAGGGGATTCTCCAGCGGCTCGAAAGCGGCGCCGATCGCGCGATCCCCCTGGATTCCCTCGGCGAGGCGGGCGACACGACACATCTCTCCGTCACCGACGGAAGCGGCCGATGCGTCGCGATCACCCAGTCGATCCAATCGGTCTTCGGCGCGAAGACCGGTTGCGCCGCCGCCGGATTCTTCTACAACAACTTCCTGAAGACCTGCCCGCGCGAGCGCCACGCGTATCGGCTCGGACCGCGATCCTTGCCGCAGTCGAATGCCGCACCGACCATCGCCCTGGCGCGGTCCGGAGCGGCGTGGGTGCCGCGGCTGCTGCTCGGCGCCGCAGGAAGTCGGCGCATCGCGAGCTCGATCGTCCAGGTGATCGACGCAACCATCGGCCACGGCGCGAGCCTTCCCGAGGCCGTCCGCGGACCTCGGCTCCATGCCCTGCTCGGTCAGGGCGCGTGGGTCGAGGCACCGCTCCTTCGCGAGGGAGGTGCCGCCGCCACGATCGAGACGAAGCTTGGGCCGATCCGCGCCTTGCCGGAGCTCGCCTACCAGGCCGGCGCGGTGCATGCCATCGCCTTTGAGGGGCGCCTCGCCATCGGCGCCGCCGATCCGCGTCGGGACGGCGTGGCGATCGCCGTGGATCCGCCATCGCACCATGTTCCTCGGATCGAAGGCCGCCGCTCGCCCCGCTTGTAAGCGACCATGCACCTGCCGCCCCTGCCATGACCACCGCCCCAAACCATGCTGAAGCGCCGACCCGGCACCGTTGGATCCGTCCAAAGCGACGGCTCTCGGGCCGCGCCTGGCGATGGCTCGCCGTGATGACCGCGGCAACGCTCGCGATCCTCGCGGGGAAGTTTTTCGGTCCGCTCGTGGGCTGGGAGTGGTTGCGTGAGACCTTCACACTCGGCCATCTCGACGAGGCGACGCGTGCGCGGCTTGGACATCTCTTCATCGTTCCGATCGGGGCGCTCGTCGTCATCCTTGCACGGCTGACGCTCAACCTGCGCACGCTCGGCCCGTTCCGGGCGATCCTTCTCGCGATGGCCTTCGAGTCGGCCGGATTCGGTCTCGGACTTGCATTCGCAATCGTCGTCACCGCCGCAGTCATGCTACTTCGGCCCGCGACGCGGAGCATGGGACTCCCCTACTACGGCCGGGTCCTCACCATTGTGAGCGTCGTATCGGGAATCGTCGTGCTTGTTCTCCTCGTCGCGTCGGCGACCGGCGCGGTTGACCTCGCGCCGATCGCCTCCTTTCCGATCGTCGTACTCGCCCTGACCGGCGATACCTCATCGCGCATTCTCGCCCGTGAAGGCGCGCGCACGCTTGCGACGCGCTTCGCCATCACACTTCTCGCCGCAGCGCTCATCGCCGCGATCGTCGGACAGGATGCGGTGCGTGAGACACTGATCGCCTATCCCGAGCTCATCGCCTTGCAGATCGTGACGATCGTGCTCGTCAGCGAACTCTTCGACATTCGCCTCTTCGGCGGTGTGCGGGAGGCTCCACTGAAGCCCCGCAAGCGAAGCGGCGCGGCGGCGATTCCCGTGCAGGCGATGCCCATCGCCGACCTCCTTGCTGGACCGTTGCGGGTCGCCGTCGTCCGCAATCGATCGAAGCGCGGCATCCTCGGCCGCAGCTCGGGCAGACGCATTCCGGCGGCCTACAGCCGAAAGGCGATCCAGCGGATTCTCGATGCACTACGCGAGGCCGGCTACCAGGCACGGGCCTTCGAGGGAGACGCGACGCTCCTGACCTCGCTCGCCGGTTTCCTGCCCGTTGATCCGGCGACGCAGCGCGTGCACGGCGTGGTGCTCAATCTCGCTCCCGGCATCCAGGGCGCAAGTGGCGCGGCCCATGTTCCGGCCATGCTCGAACTTGCCGGCGTCCCGTACACCGGCGCCGATCCGCGCGGTCACGCGCTGTGCGGCGACATCGCGGCGATGCGCCAAGCGCTCGTCGGCGCGGGCGTCGCCACACCCGCGCATGTCATCCTCCGCGAGCGCGGCGGCGCGATCGGCGGCCTCGAGTTTCCCCTCTCCGTCCGTCCGCGCGACACGAGCGCGACGCGGGCGCCGCGACTCGTCTTGAATCGCGCTGAGCTTGAGGAGGCCGTTGGCGCTGTCCTCGAGCGCAGCCGCTGCGATGCGATCGTCGAGTCCCATGTCGAGGGCCGTTCGCTCACCGTCCCGATCCTCGGTGACGCGCCGCTGCGAACACTTCCCATCGTCGAGAGCGTGCGCAGCCGCGCGGACGACGACAGCGTCTCGACGAAACTCGAGAAGCGCTGCCCGGCGCGGCTGGATCCGGCGCTCGAGCGTCGGGTGCGCGCAGCCGCGATCGCCGCGGCGGAGGCTTGCGGCGTCCGCGACATCGGACGCGTTGACCTGCGGATCGACCGGACGGGCGAGCCTTTCGTACTCCAGGTGCATGCCTTGCCCTCGCTCGGTTGGGCCGGCGCGACGGTGAAGTCGGCCCGCCGCGGCGGTTACCGATTCCCGGCACTCATCGGGGAGATGATTCGCGCTGCGGCCAAACGAGCTGGGCTCGATCGACAGGATGCCAGCCCAGCCCCGGCGAGCGAATCCGCGGGCCGTGCTTGACGGCGGCGGGCCGACCGCGATACTCCGGGACAAACGGCGCGACGCGCGCTGGATTTCCGATACAGGAGCCGCCATGCCCGCGATGACCCTTCAGGAGTTCGTTCAGCAGACCCGCGATGTCTCCCGCAACGACGGGATGTTCGAGCTCGAGACCGATCACACCCTGCAGGTGAATCTTCAGCCGACGCAGGGACAGTCGATGGTCTGGATCAAGCTCGGCTCGATGATCGCCTATCGCGGCGCGATTCAGTTCGAGCGCGAAGGGATGCTCGACCGCGGCATCGGCAACCTGCTGAAGAAGGCGATCTCGGGCGAAGGCGCGAGACTCACGAAGGCCCGCGGCCACGGCATGCTCTACCTCGCCGACAAGGGGAAGCGTGTGACGCTCCTCAAGCTACAGGGCGAGTCGATCGTCGTGAACGGCAACGACCTGCTCGCCTTCCAGGACACGATCGCCAACGAGATCACCATGATGCGGAAGGTCTCGGCGATCGCCTCAGGCGGTCTCTTCAATGTGCGACTGAGCGGCGAAGGCGTCATCGCCGTCACGACCCATCATCGGCCGCTCACCCTCGCGGTCTCCCGCGGCCAGCCGGTCTACACCGATCCGCAGGCAACCGTCGCGTGGTCCGGATCGCTCACGCCGGATTTCAAGACCGACATCCAGTTCAAGACCCTCCTCGGCCGCGGCAGCGGCGAGAGCTTCCAGATGTGCTTCGACGGCGACGGCTTCGTCATCGTCCAGCCCTACGAGGAAGACATCATGCAGACTGATTGAGCGGGCGGATAGAACTGGCGGATAGAGCTGGCGGATAGAACTGGCGGATCGAGCTGGGAACCGAAGCCAACCTCACGCAAACACCCCCGACAGATCGCTCGTCGGGGCGTGTTGGCGAAGCACCGGCAGGATCACATCGCGGAGATCGGTCGTGACCGGCACATCGCCGGGGCCGATGAGCGCGTCCAGATCGAGTGAGGTGAAGCCGCGATGGAGGCCCGGTCCGTCGGGGAGAACATCGCCGATCGTGAACGCGACCGAACCGGCACCGTGATCGGTGCCGAAGCTCGTGTTCTCGGCGACGCGGCGTCCGAACTCGGTCATCGCAACGAGCGTCACACGCGAGCGGCGTTCACCCAGATCCTCGAGAAACGCAGCGATCGAATCGGCGAGATCCTCCATGAGCGATCCGATCGCCGCGCTTTGCACGAAGTGGGTATCCCAGCCGAGCGCGCCGCCGACCGCATCGACCGTCGTCGCGACGAGGCCGACATCGCTCTTCACGAGCTTCGCGATCTCGCGCAGTCCGCGGCCGAGAATCGTGTCCGGATAGGCGACGCCCGCTCGATCCTCACGCCCGCGCAGGTCGCGCAGCCGTCGCTCCGCCTCGAGCGTCGCCCGCCCCGCCGCACCGAGCGCCGTCACATCGCTCTCGTAGAGCCCGCGAAGCGCATCAAGCACCCGCGGATCGTCACCGGCGAGATCGAAGTCATTCACCCGCTGTAGGACGACGCCACCGGGAGCGCCGCGGAGCGACTCGGGCAGCGTCGTGCCGATCGCAACCGTGCCAAGCGCGCCAGGTGCCGGCGTGCGCGCCCGAAGGTATCGGGCGATCCAACCGGCCCCGCTGCGGCCGCCGTGTTCGAGAAAATCCTGGGCCTCGAAGTGGCTGCGCGAGGTGTCGGCCGTCCCCGCCCCCGTGACGATGCGCATCGCGCCGCGCTCCCAGTGCGGCATGAGCGAGCGCATCCTCGCGTGCAGGCCGAACATGCCGTCGAGATCGATGATGTCGTCCTTCGCGACCGCGAGCGTCGGACGGGCCCGCCGGTAGCCATCGAGACCATGCGGCGGCACGAGCGTGAGACCGTCGGCACCGCCGCGAAGGAAGATGACGACGAGCGTGCGGTCGCCATGGGGCGAGTTGCGGAAGCCGGGGTCGATTGCGTCGGTTCGTTGGATGCGCATCGTCTGCTCCGTGCACCTCAGTGCCACTGAAAGGCCGGCGCGGCAAGCGCCACGCCGATCGGATCTCCCGAATCGCGCACGAGCGCGAGTTCCCGCTCCGTCGGACGACGCCCGAAGAGATGGGCGAGCCGCGCCTCGAGCGAGCCGGTCGCGCTCGCGAGCGACGCGTGATCGATCTCGGTGCCCGCGATGCGCCCCTTGCTCAGCGCGACCGCGAGATTCCACCGCCAGAAGAGCGAGCCGATCCACGGTTCGGCCTCGAGCGGATAGCCGTCGGGCGTCGGGTACTCGCTCGGCGCCTGTCCCATGCGGCGGAGGGCATCGAGCAGGCCGACACCGCCGTCGGTGAGCGCGTCGGTGCCGCGCAGCGCGCTGATGAGAAATCGAAATGGCCTCTTGAGAAGCGCGCCCCGCGCCGCGCGAAACGATTCGCTTGCGAAGAGCGCCGCAAGCGTCGCGCGAAGATCGCCCTGCGAGGCGCGGAACGCCTGCTCGACCGTCGCGATCGCAGCACTTGGGGCCGGATCGCTCACGAACGCCCGACAGAGCCGACGAGCGAGATGTCGCGCCGTCGACGGATGCGCGCAGACGATGTCGAGGAGCCGCTCGAGATCCTCCGCGCCGCCGCCGGCGGGAATGCGCACGCCGAGGACTTCTTTCTCGCCGCGATCATGTCGCATCGGATCGAACGCCACGCGCGACACGCGGCCGCGCCAGAAGTCATGTCCGTAGGTCCAACCTGAGAGGCATCGTGCGGCCTCGAGGACATCGCGCTGCGTGTATCCGCCGTCGACGCCGAGCGTATGCAGTTCGAGCAGTTCGCGTGCGTAGTTCTCATTCGGCCGATCCTCGGGATGCACGACCTTGTTGTCGTGTCCGTCGAGATAGATGAGCATCGCCGGACTCGTCGCGCTCGCCCGGATGAGATCGCGAAATCGCCCGATGGCATGTGGACGGATGACCTCGATCTCGTCGGCGAAGCGCACCCAGCGGCACTCTCCCTTGAAGGCGACGATGTTGAGGTGATCGGTCCAGAACTCGACCATCACCTCGTGAAGCTGCCTGCGCGAGTGCACCGCCCGAAGGATGCGCGAGCGCCCAAGGGCGATGAGCATCTGTTCGGGGGTGAACTCGTAGTGTTCCTCGCGCGGCACCTGGAGCGGCTCGATCGAGCCGAGTCGCCAGTCGCAGCGCGTGTCGTCGATCGACGCAGAATCGAGCTGTTCGGCGATGAACGCGTCAACGCCGATCGCCTCGACGCGCACGCGGTCGCCGAGCCGCGCGCCGTAGCCGAGTCGCTGGAGCACATGGGCAACCTCATCGATCGTCCCGTCAAGCGGCGGCCGGAAGGGTCCGTCATCGGGCCCGAGAATCGTGTCGAGCGCCGACTCCTCGAGCCGCTGACAGCCCTGTCCGAAGAGCCCGAGCGAGGCGAGCACGCCGAATGTGCCGGCGGAACGCAGGAAGTCACGGCGTGATGTCATCGACACGGGAGGGCTCCCTTCGATTGGCCGAAGCCATACTGGCCGCGGCAAGGGTCAGGCAACGGCCGGCAGCGCGGCGGACTCGCCTGGATCCGACGCGGGAGCGCGACCGATCAGGCTTCCGATGCCGCATGCGAGCGTCAGCGGCATCACCACGAACCAGCCGAGGACGGGCAGCATCCAGGTGAGGGCGACGAAGCCGGCGCCACGAGCGACATGCGTCCATCGCGTCGGACCGGACTCGCCGCGGCTGCCGACCTGTAGGGCAACCGCTGAGGTGCCGACCAGGGCGAGGGCGAGCCACGAGAGCCCTAGGAGCACACCCGCAAACTTGAGCGCACCGTTCGGGAGGTTCATGAGGACCACGGCGACGCCGACCCAGGGAATCGAGATGGCGAGCCCCTTCAGGGCCGTTCGGATCGGGCCTCGCTCGAGGCGTCTGCGCCCGCTCTCGACCGCCCGGGGCAGCATCGCGTGGCCGCAGGTCGCGTACCCCACGATCACGAGCAGAACGCCGATGTGCACCCACAACCACGCGCTGACGACGGCCGAATTGAGCATGAGACGATCTCCGGTTGGTTCAATCCACGCCGGATGATGCGCGCCACACCGCTGGGCCACACGCCCGCGAACTCGGGGAAGCGCCGCACGAATCCGGCGGTCCTTCGGATTGTCGTCGAAGCCCTTTCGCGCCCCGTCAAAAAGGCCGGAAATCTTCACGAAGGGCGATGCGCGTCCCGCCTCCGGGTGAGGAGCGAGACGACGACCAGGGTGAGAAAGCCGAGCGGAATCGTGACGATCGCCGGCTGGCTGAAGGGTACGGGCGAGCTCGTCGCGGCCTCGGCGGCCGTGAAGCCGTAGACTTTCTCAAGCGCGTCGGGCGAGAGAAGCACCCAACCGAGCGAGGCGATGAGGCCGACGAAGATCGCGGCGATCACCCCCTGCCGCGTCGTGCCGGGCCAGAAGAGGAGCATCACCAGCGCCGGAAGGTTCGCGCTCGCAGCGATGTTGAAGGCCCAGCCGACGAGGAAGCTCACATTCAATTGGGCGAAGAGAACGCCAAGCACCATCGCCCCGGCGCCGAGGACGACCGAGGCGACCTTCGCCACGCGCACCTTTGCGGCGTCGTCGCGCACCCAGCCGAGCGTGTTGCCGACGAGGTCATGGGCCACCGCGCCCGCGCCGGCGAGGACCAATCCGCTGACCGTGCCGAGCACGGTCGTGAACGCGATCGCCGAGATGATCGCAAAGAGCGTCTCGGAGAAGCTTCTGGCGAGAAGCGGCGCCGACATGTTCGAATCGGTCGGATCGAGCGAGCCGCTGGTCATCGCGCCGAGGCCAAGGTAAAGCGTCAGGACATAGAAAATGCCGATCGCAACAATTCCGACGACGGTGCTCTTTCGCGCTGCGCTCGCGTCCTTCACCGTGTAGTAGCGAATGAGAATGTGCGGAAGACTCGCCGTGCCGCAGAAGAGGGCGAGCATGAGCGAGAGGATGTCGAGCTTCTTCGAGAGATCCTCGCCGCGCAGGCCGCTGAAGGTCGGGCTCGCCCCGGGCAGCAGCAGATCCTCGCCGCGACGCACGACCGGCTCGTAGACCGTCACCGGCGCGGGGACCTCGGGCGGCATGCGCACCGACTTCTTCCAGGTGACGATCTCGCTGCCCATGATCGTCCGTAGGTACGCGACCGGACCGAGCGGCCCCGTCTCCGTCGCGCCGTCCGGGAGCGATAGCACCGTCCCGAAGCGCATCCCCGCGTCGCGCCGCTCGTTGAGCGCTTCCTTCGCAACCGGCTGCGGAAGTCCGGCCGGATCGACGCGCAGTCCGCGCGACAGAATGAGCCCGACGAGCAGCGTACAAAACACGACGAGGAGCGATCCCTTGATGAACTGCACCCAAGTCGTCGAGACCATGCCCGCGGTGACGACGATCAGCGTGACCGTGACGCCGACGATCAGCACGCCCGCCCAGTGCGGCAGCCCGAGCAGCGGCTTGATCAGCACGCCTGCGCCGACCATCTGCGGAATGAGATAGAAAACGCTCACGACGAGGGTCGAGATCGCCGCGGCGGTCTTGATGCCCTTGCTCTTGAACTTCGCGTCGAGGGCGTCAGCGAAGGTGTACTTCCCAAGTCTGCGGATCGGCTCGGCGATGACGAAGAGGGCGACGATCCAGCCGGCGAGATAGCCGATCGAATAGAGAAATCCGTCGTAGCCGTAAAACGCGATCATCCCGCAGATGCCGAGGAAGCTCGCGGCGCTGAGATAGTCGCCGGCGAAGGCGATGCCGTTCACAAACCAACCGACCTGGCCGTGCGCCGCGAAGTAGCCGCCCGCCGAGGTCGTCGATCGGCCGAGCCAGAAGGAGAGCCCAAGAACGGCGACGACGAAGAGTCCGAAGACAATGAGCGCGGTCAGGCTCGTTTCGTAGCTCATCGGACGCCTCCGCCGCGCAGCAGGACCGCGATGCCAGCAAGCAGCATCGCGGCGAGGATGAGCCCCATGCCGTACGCGACGGCCAGGTTGACGCCGCCGATCACCCGCATCGCCAGCATGTCCGGGGCGAAGGCGGTGAGGGCCATGAAGCCCGCGTAGAGGGCGAGATAGATCAGAAAGAGCGGCAGGTCGGCCCGATGCGAGCCGCTTCGCCCACGGTCACTGGCGTCATCCATACGCGGAGTATCGCCTGCTGCGGCGAGCTTCGCGTGAGGTCAACGCCCCTCTTGCGCGGCTGCGGGATCCCGACGAAACGCTCGCCCGATGAGCGCGCCGATGTCGTCGAAGATCGAATACGCGACCGGCGTCACGAGCAGGGTCAGGAGCAGCGAGAGCGTCTGACCGCCGATGACGACGAGGGCGACCGCGCGGCGCTCCTCGGCGCCGGGACCGGTCCCGACCGCAAGCGGCAGCATGCCGCCGACGAGTGCGAGCGTCGTCATGAGGATCGGCCGCAGGCGCTCGCGATTGCCGACGATGATCGCCTCGGCCCGCGGCATGCCCTTCGTCCGAAGCTGGTTCATGTGATCGATCTGGAGAATCGCGTTTTTCTTCACGACGCCGAAGAGCACCAATATCCCCAGCGCCGAATAGAGGTTGAGCGATCCTCCGCTCAGGAGCAGCGAGAGGAACGCGAAGGGAATCGAGAGCGGCAGCGAGAGTAGGATCGTCAGCGGATGGATGAGACTCTCGTAGTTGGCCGCGAGAATCATGTACATCAGGACGATTGAGAGGACGAAGGCCCAGAGGAACTCGACGAAGGTGCGCTCGAGTTCGCGGCCGCGGCCGAGCGTGCGCACCGTGTAGGCAGGCTCGAGCTCCATGCGATCGACCTCTTCGCGCAGCACGGCGAGCCGATCGGCGAGGGCGAACCCCGGGGCGATGCCTCCGCGGACATTCGCGGCCCGCTGCCGATCGAGGCGGTCGATTCGCGCCGCCGTCGTAGCGGGGCCGACCTCGGCGATGCTGCGCAGTTCGATTGCGGCGCCGCCCGCGCCCGGGACGAGCAGGCGCGGAATCGCGCCGATGTCGTTGCGGTCGCGTGCATCGAGGCGAAGCTGGACATCGTATTCCTCGCTCGTCGCCTCATCGCGGAAGCGCGTCACCTCGTCGTCGCCGCCGATCAGGATGCGGAGCGCCGTGCCGATGTCGCGCGGCGTGACGCCGAGGTCCGCGGCCCGCTCGCGATCGATTCGCACGCGAAGCTCCGGCGTGTCGAGCTTGAGCGTCGTGTCGGCATCGGGAAATCCCTCGGTCTTCATGGCGAAGGCCCGAAGGCGTTCGGTGTACTCGGCGAGCCGTTCGAGATCGGGGCCGCGGATCGCGAGATCGATGTCGAAGTTGCCGCCGCCGACATTGAACGCTGCGAAGTTCCGGATCGAGACGCGCATGCCCGGAATGCCGGCGACCGCTCGGCGCAGGTCGCGCATGACATCGGCCTGCGTGTAGTTGCCGCGGAACGCAGCGCCGGGATCGCCGCGCAGAAGCGATCGGACGATGCGCGAGAGCGATGCGTAGCGCTCCTCGTGCGGAGCGATCCGCACATACATCTCGCCGCGGTTCACCTGATTGAGAAACTGACCGCCGACCGTCGTGAGCACGGTGTCCACCGCAGGATGGCCGCGCACGCGGCGCTCGACCTCGCGGGCCGCCTCGTCGAAGGATGCGAAGCTCGTGCCCTCGGGCCCGATGAGATTGACGGTGAACTCGGCCTCGTCGATGTCGCTCGGCATGTAGTCCTGCTTGAGCATCCCGTAGAGCGGGATCGACGCGAGAACGACGAGGAGCGCGATGCCCGCCGTGATCCACCGGAACCGCATCGAGATCCGCAGGAGCCCCTCGTAGGCCCGATCCATCACGCCGTAGAGCCCGCCTCTCGAGGACGCGTGTGACCCGTGACGCACCCTGAGCGTTCGGGCGCAGAGCATCGGCGTCAGCGTGAACGAGACGAGCAGGCTGACCATGACGCTGGCCGCGGCGGTGATCCCGAACTGGTAGAGCAGGCGCCCCGAGATCGACGACATGAACGAGACGGGGACGAAGATGACGACGAGCGAGAGCGTCGTTGCGAGCACCGCGAGGGCGATCTCCCCGGTGCCGCGGGCCGCGGCCTCGAAGGGATCGGCCCCCTCCTCCTCGATGAGCCGATAGATGTTCTCGAGGACGACGATCGCGTCGTCGATGACGATGCCGACCATCAGGACGAGAGCGAGCATCGTCACGCTGTTGAGCGTGAAATCGAGGGCCCACATCACGCCGAAGGTCGCGATCACCGAGGTCGGAATCGCGATCGCCGCGATGAGGGTCGATCGCCACGAGCGCATGAAGGCGAGGACGACGAGACTCGCGAGCACCGCACCGAGGACGAGATGGACCTTGATCTCGTGCAGCGCCGCGTCGATGTAGCGTGACTGGTCGCGGATGACCTCGAGGCGCACGCCGCCGGGAAGCTGGGCTTCGAGGGCGTCGAGCCTGGCCTTCACGCCATTGATGACATCGACGGTGTTCGCCCCCGACTGTCGACGGATCTCGATCGCGACCGCCGCCTCGCCGTCGAGCCGGGCTGCGCTGCGCTGTTCGCGCCCGCCATCCTCGACGCGTCCCACATCGCGGATCCGGATCGGCGCGCCGTCGACCATCGCGACCACAATCTCGCCGAATCCTGCGGGATCGGTGATCCGGCCGAGCGTGCGCACGACCTGCTCCGTCACATCGCCGGTGAGGTTCCCGCCGGGCACATCGGAGTTCTGCCTCGCGATCGCGTCGCGCACGGTCGTGATCGGAATGCCGTACGCCGCGAGTCGATCGGCGTCGATCCACACATTGACCGTCCGCTCGATGCCGCCGACGATCGAGGCCTCGCCGACGCCGGCGCTCCGCTCGATCTCCGGCTTCACGATCTTGTCGGCGAGTTCGGTCAGCTCGCGCACGGCGAGATCGCCCGACATCGCCAGCGTGAGCACCGGCGTCGAGTCGTTGTCGAACTTCGAGACGATCGGCGTCTCGGCGTCATCGGGCAGCCGCCGAATCGCCGCAGCCACGCGGTCGCGGACATCCTGCGCCGCTGCGTCGATGCTGCGGTCAAGCGAAAATGTCACGAGGACGATCGACTGGCCCTGCCCGGAAATCGAGCGTAGCTCCTCGATGCCTTCGATCGAGTTGACCGCCTCCTCGATCGGCTGGGAGACCTCCGTCTCGACCTCTTCGGGCGACGCGCCGGGCAGCGAGGTGCGGACCGTGACCGTCGGCAGGTCGACCGATGGAAGCCGATCGACGCCAAGATCGCGATAGGCCGTCGCGCCAACCACCACGAGGGCGAGGATCAGCATGGCCGCGAAAACCGGCCGTCGGATGCAGATCTCAGCGATGCGTTGCATGATCAGTTCTCCTCCGCGGCACCGAGCGGCGCAACGCGCACGAAGGGCGATTCGGGAAGCGGTCGGTCGTCGCGCGGGGGAAGCGGCGGCAGGCGAAGCGTTCCCTCGCCGAGGAGACCGATGGCCCGCAGGAGCGAGAGCGAGGCGATTTTCCGCTCTGCCGACACCCGGGCGAGTTCGAGCTCGGCACTCAAGAGCGCATCCTGGGCGACGAGTCGCTCGAGATTCGTGCCGAGTCCGGCGGCGTAGCTGCCCTCTGCCTGACGCAGTGTTTCGCGGGTGAGTTCGACGAGCCGCATGAACTCCGCTTCGCGGGCCTGCGTTGCGAGCACACGCGTGCGAGCGCCGTCGACGGCCGCTTCGACCTCGCGGCGGGCGAGACTGAGGGCGAGAAGCGAGCTTCGAAATCCCGACCACGCCGCCCGCACATCGGCTTCGATTCGTCCCGCCGAGAAGATCGGAATCTGGAGCGAGAGAAGCGCCGTCCAATCCCGCTCGCTCGGAATCGACTGTCGCGTGAGGAACCACTCGAGATTCACCGAGACGCTCGGCGCGTAGCGACCGATCGCCGCATCGACGACGCGCCGTGCGCTTCGCACGCGCTCCTCGAGCGCACGCAGATCCGCACGCGACTGCGCCGCCATCCGAAGCAGTTCCTCGCGCTCCGGAAATGCGGGAGCCTCCCAGCCGTCCGTGAGCCGGCGCGTCGCCACCGGCTCGTCGGCGAGAAGCGCAAGCGCGACGCGAGCTTCGGTCGCGATCTGCCGAGCCTCAAGCTGCGTCGCACGCGTGCGCGAGAGCTGCGCCTCGATCTGGGCGACATCGAGCGGCCGCGCGACGCCCACCTCGCGCCGCGCCTGAATGTCGCGCAGTCGCTCCTGTTGGACGCTCTCCGAACTCGCGAGCACATCCGAAAGCTGGTCGGCCGCGGTCACGATGTAGTACGCAGCGGCGGTGTCCAGCAGAAGCGCCTCGCGCAGATCAAGCGCGAGCCATCGCACAGCCTCCGCATCGAGCTCCGCCGCATCGACGCCGGCGAAGTCGCTCATGCCCGTGAGCAGCGTGTACTGCGCGGTCGGGCCGGCATCGAAGGTGGTCCGCCGCTCGCTCGGCTCGGTGCGATCCCGTGCGGCGAAGAGCGCCGCAAAGTCGAGCGTCGGGAGGAGCGACGAGGCTCGACGCTGCCGCTCGGCGAGGGCGGCGACGTATCGCTCGCCCGCGATGAGAAGCCGTTCATTGCGCTCCAGCGTCAGTCGAAGGGCCTCCTCGAGGCTGAGCGGCGCGTCGGCGGGCACGGGGTGACGATCGCCCCTGGTCAACGCATCCGGCACGCCGCTGACCGAGCGGGCCAGCGCCGCGTCTTCGGTCTGACTCGGGGCGCATCCAGCGAGGCACGCGGCGGTCACCGCAGCCGAGAGCGTCACGACACGAAGCCGCCAGCCGCCGCTCGCCCGGCTCGGAAGCGGTGCTACGCTTCCCCCCCTATGCGGAAATTCTCTTGGCATCGTCGGGTGACTCACGGATGCGGATGCTACGGGCGAGTCGCGCTCCACGCTGCACAGGAAGCGCGTCCCGACCGGAATCGCCCGACATATCAAGGAGATTCACTGGCGCAGCGCATGGCGGGCCTTTCGCTCGCATGCGTCCTCCTGGCGTTGCTCGCCGGGTGTGGCGCTGAGGGCGCTGGCGGGTCCGGCGGAGCGCGCGGACAGGCCCCGCCGAGCGCGCCGATCGAAGTCACGATGGTCGAGATCCGCCGCCTCGATGCGGTGCGCAGCGTGGATGTGACCGGATCGCTCTACGGCGACATCGAGTCGACGATCGCGTCGAAGGCCGCCGGGCGCATCGCGCGGCTGCACGCCGATCTCGGCGATGAGGTCGCGAGCGGCGAGCGATTGGCCGAACTCGAGACGCTCGACCAGGAGCTGGAACGCGCGGAGCGCGAGCGCGCGGTGATGGCGACGCTTGCCCAACTGGGCCTCGATCGGATGCCCGAAACGGGAGTGGAACCGTCGTTTGATGTCGAGTCGCTCCCGACGGTTCGTCAGCGCCGCTCGGAGGCGGAGAACGCCCGGGCCCGTTTTGAGCGCGCGGAGCGACTCTTCCAGGCCTCGCCGCCTCTCATCGCCGAGCAGGATCTCGCCGATCTCCGCACCGCCTGGGAGATGGCCCGTGATGCGACGGAGGTCGCTGCGCTCGAAGCAAAGGCACTGCTCGCGAAGGCAGCCTTCGAGCAGGCCGCGGTCGATACCGCACGCCAGCGCATCGTCGACGCGACGATGCTCGCCCCGCTCGGCGAGCGCGGCGAGCCTCGGGCGTTTCGGGTTGCGGAGCGACTCGTCTCGGTCGGGGAACTCATGTCGATCGGTACGCCGATGTTCGTCCTCGTCGCCGTCGATCCGATTCGCTATCGCGCCCAGGTGCCGGAGCGATTCGTCGCGCGCATCGCCCTCGACCAGCGCGTGCGCCTGCTCGACGACACCGGCGCCGTCGTGGCCACGGGCAGCGTGCGCCGGATCGCCCCGCGCGTCGACGAACGCAGTCGAAGCTTCGAGGTCGAGGTCATCATTCCGAACGCGGACGGTCGGCTGAAGCCGGGTGCCTTCGCCCGGGCCTCGATCGAGGTCGCGACCGAGCCGAATGTCGCCTTCGTGCCGCGCACGGCGGTCGTCACCTTCGCCGGCGTCCATCGCATCTTCGTGGCTCGCGAGGGCAAGGCCGCGGCGCTGCGCGTCCAGCTCGGACAGGAACTCGTGACGGCCGAGGGCGCGCTTGTCGAGATCATCGGCGAGATCGGAACCGCCGATCGCGTGATCGATCAGCCGGCCGGCCTTCGCGCCGACGCGCCGATTTCCGAACGCGGCAAGTAGGCCATCACGCGGACGCCGACTCCTCGCCCACGATCTCGCCGGTCTGGATGCGCCAGAGCAGGCGATAGAGCCCGTCGCGCTCGACGAGTTCGGCATGCGTCCCGGTCTCGACGATGCTCCCGTCGTCGAGCACATAGATCCGATCCGCGTGACGAATCGTGCTCAGTCGGTGGGCGATCACGATCGTCGTGCGATCGCGGCAGACCGTCGCGAGCGAACGCTGGATGGCCAGCTCGGTCTCGTTGTCGACGCTGCTCGTCGCCTCGTCGAGCACGAGCACCGGAGCGTCCTTGAGAATCGCCCTCGCCATCGCGATGCGCTGTCGCTGACCGCCCGAGAGTTTCTGGCCGCGCTCGCCGACGATCGTGTCGTATCCGCGCGGCAGCCGATCGATGAACTCGTCGGCCTCGGCGAGGCGGGCCGCTTCCGCGATGCGCTCACGCGCCACGCCAGCGAGACCCGCGCCGTCCATCTCGCCGACGAGCCCATAGGCGATGTTCTCGGCGACGGTGCCGTGGAAGAGGAAGACATCCTGGCTGACGACCGCGATCGATCGCCGCAGGTCCGCGACGCGGAGATCGGCGACGGGCACGCCGTCGAGCGTGATCGATCCCGACAGTTCGCAGGAGCCGGCGCCGCGGTCGTAGAGCCGTAGGAGAAGCTTGAGCACCGTCGTCTTTCCGCCGCCGGTCGAGCCGACGATCGCGGTCGTGCGTCCCGCGTCGCAATGCAGCGTGCAGTCGCGAAGCACGGGCCGACCGGGCAGATAGCCGAAGGTGACGCGATCGAAGCGGACCTCGCCGCGAATTGCTCTTGCCGGAAGCGACCGTGGCCCGTCGGTGACGGCGATGCGCACGGCGAGCAGGTCGAAGACGCGGGCTGCGCTCGCCATGCCGCGCTGATAGAGATCGAGCACCGGACCGAGCCGCGTGAAGGGCCAGAGCAGCCGCTGGGTGAGGAAGGTGAGCAGCGAATAGGTGCCGACATCGAGCTCGCCGTTGAGCGTCTTCGTGCCGCCGTAGACGACGGTCGCCGCGAAGCCGAGCACGATGACGATGCGGATGAGCGGGCTGAACGCTGCGCTCATGCGGATCGCCCGACGGTTGGCCTCGACATAGGCGTCGCTCGCGACGCGGATGCGCTCCCGCTCGAACTCCTCCGCGGCGTAGCTCTTGACCGTTGCGATGCCCGCGATGTTGCCAGAGAGCTGCGAGGCGAGAAAGCCCGCCTGCTCGCGGACGACCGCATAGCGCGGGGCGACCCGGCGCTGGAAGCTCAGCGATCCCCAGATCACGAAGGGCAGCGGGAGCATCGCGATCCACGCGAGCGACGGACTCGCGACGAAGAAGGTCGCGATCGTGACGATCGCCGTGACGCCGAGCTGGATGAGATCGTTCGCGCCGCCGTCGAGGAAGCGTTCGAGCTGATTGATGTCATCGTTCAGAATTGCAACCAAACCGCCGGTCGAACGATCCTCAAAATAGGAAAGGTCGAGCCGCTGGACATGGCCGTAGGCGTCGAGCCGGAGCGAGTGCTGAAGCCGCTGGGCAAGATTGCGCCAGAGAATGCCGAGCCACCACTCGAAGAGGGATTCAAGCCCCCAAACGACGACGGTGACGATCGCGAGCACCCAAAGCTGGACGATCGCCGAGCCAAGGCCGAGGTCGATCCCATAGGACGCGTTCGCCCACTCGCCGAAGCGGGCGAGGAGCGAAGCCTCACGCTGCACCACGACATCGACCGCGAGTGCGATCAGGTAGGGCGGCGCGAGGTCGAGCAGCTTGTTGATGACCGAACAGGTCACCGCAAGCGCAATCGCCCGCCGCTCGCCGCGGGCATAGCGAAGGAGTCGGACAAGGCTCGAGGCGGGAACGGACATCGACGGGCGGAGCGGAGGCGAGAGCGTCGAAGGCTACCAGCGAAGCGCAAGGGCCGCGCGAAGGCCATTTCCTTACCGAATCGGCGAGGGCCCTGCGCTCGGTCCGCCCCTCCGTACGTTCGTTACACTTCGACGCGGGTCCGGTGTCTCCTCATGATTCGCTTGGGCTCCCGATGCGATCTCTCCTCGTTCGAATCCATCCGTCGGCCACGCCGTTGGCCGCAGGCGCCCAGTCGCCGATTCGATGCCCTGTCGAGTTGCTTGAGTGGTCCGGTCCGGACTCGGCCCCCGTCGTGCTCGTCGGCGCGGAGACACTCGAGTTCGATCTTGCCCCCGCGTCGCCGCTCGGACGCCTGAACGCTCCGCTTGCCGACGGAACACCCGAAAGAGATCTGCGAAGCGCAGGTGCGACGCTCCTGGGTTCTCTCGCGAGCGGGGCACGCGTTGCGCATCTGAGTGCGTTCGCGTCGGCCGCCCCTCGCCTCCCCGGCGCACCCGCGCCTCCCCCGCTCCGTCTCGTACTCGACATCCACGAGCCGCGTCTTCGCGGGCTGCCATGGGAGTCCATGAACGCCGGGAATGCAGGGAACGCGGGCGGTCCGTTCCTCGCCTTGCACGATGGTCGCCCGATCGTTCGCGCCCAGCTCCCGCCGACTCCGGCCGCGCTGCACCCCACGCCCCGTCCGCTCACCATGCTTCTGGCGGTCCTCTGCGATCCGAACGATGGGCAGGTCGCTTGGCGCCCCGAAGTCGAGCGAATCGAGGACATCGTCGCCCGATCGGCGCCTTTCCTGCGATTGATCCAGCTCGGAGTTCGTTCCAGAACCTCCGCGGCCGAGTTGGCCGATGCGATCGAGAAACACCAGCCCCATATCCTGCACCTCATCGGACACGGCATTCCTGCGACGCCAGGGACCGATTCGATGCTCCGCGTTGTGACGAGCACCGGCGAGGAGATGATCGCCGCCGGCGGATTTCGCACCATGCTCGCGGCCTCCGTGCCGCATCTCGCCTTCATCAACGCTTGCCACGGCGCGGCGGCGGCACACAAGGAGCTCTGGACCCTCACGCAGCCCTTTCTCGACGCTGGCACGCCCGCGGTGATCGGCATGAACGGCGCCATCAGCGGCGATGCCGCCGCTGCGCTTTCGGCATCGCTGTACGCGTCGCTCCTGGGTGACGGAAGCCCCGTCGATGTCGCACTCTCAAAGGCACGCAGGGAGTGCCTTGGCGGTCAGCCGATGTCCCCGCACGCGCTGATGCCGACGCTCGTCGTCCAGACACACCCGGACTGCGTGCTCCGCGCTCGATGCACACCCGAGCTTCACGGGCGGGTCCGCCAGATCCCGCATCTCGCGTGCGGAGAGCGCTTCGTCGGCCGATGGGCGGAACGCCTGCACGCGATGGGCGAGGCACTCGCGGTTCCCCAGTCATCGCGCGTGCATGTCGTGCACGGGGTAGCGAGCATCGGCAAGACCGACTTCACCAGGGTGCTCCTGCGGTACCTGGCGACCGAGGGGTGGCATGTCGGATATCTCTCGCTTGCAGGGCGCCGGGCGATGGAAGTGTCGGACCTGCTCCGCACCGCGCGCGAGGCCTTCGCACTCACTGTGCATACGGCGCAGGAGATCCAAGACGCGTTCAGCGCATTCGACCGAACGCTCGCCGCGTTCGATGCCGCCCGTCGCGGCGCCGAGGTCATCGCGGCGGGCATGGCCGTCCAGGTCGATCCCATTCGCGCACTCTTCGACGCGTTTCTCGCGAGTCTCGCCGCGCTCAGCGAGCCCCAACCCGCCATTCTCGCGCTTGACGCAACGATCGTCGCCGGCGAAGGGCTTCTTGGCGACGCGTGGCAGCAGTATCTCCTTCCTATGCTCATCGCCCCCGCCGCCGGCGGAGGCATGGGGAAGGCCCGGCTTCTGATCGCCGCGCGCACGGCGGATCTCCCCCACCTCGGACTCCGACCGCTGCCCAACGGCGTGACGGAGTCAGTCATCACGCACTTCCGGGCCGAGGACAGCGAGATCGAAGTCGCGCAGTGGCTCCTGCAAGTCCTTGGACGCGACCGTCGTGCGCGGTATTCACAACTGCACCTCGCCGACTGCTTCAGCGTTCCCTGGTCGCCAGATGACCTCCAAAAGGTGGCGAGCGCGCTTGGCATCCTCAGGAGGCCCGTCGATGAATGACGCCTCTTCGGAACCGCTCTCAGTTGAGGCGATCAACACGCTCCTGCGCGGCGCATCCGGTGCCTCGAACCTTGCCGACTTCCTCGCGGTCGCGCCGATCTTCGATCGCGGACTTACGGAGATCCTCGCGGCGATCGCCCGATCTCCCTCTGAGCAGGCATGGCGTCCGATTGGCGCCGAGGGGCGACGGGCTGCCGAGGAGGCGACCACATGGGCGCGAGCCACGTGCGAGGGTCGCTCCCACGATGTGCGGTCGGAGTCGCTCCAACGGGCGCTCGCTTGGATGGAACGAGAGGCCGCGCGACGCAGCAGTGAGGTTGAACGGGCGTTCGCTGGAATCGAGGTCGAAGAAGTCGCCCTTCCCGCGGGATTCCGGCGCATCTCGAGCGAGCAGCGCTCACCCGCGATGCGACGGTGGATCGGACCGGATCGAGTGACGCTCTTCGAGACCGCGACCCTCGCACGCCGCGATGATGTTGACCCCCTCGGGGTCGATCTCGATGCGATCCTCGCGCTTGCGTACGCACAGCGCACACCCGAGGTCCCGATCTCCCTTGTCCTTCGGCACCTAGTGGCGATCGCGCCCGCAACCTCGCTCCGTTGGCTTGAGGACCTCATCGACGAAGCGGCGGGGAGGGCCGACCTCGCGAGCATGTCCCATCTCATCACGAGCTGCGAGGAACGAGCCCGCGAACGCCCCTTCGCCGATGCGGTCTCCGCGGAGTTCGTCCCGACGAGGCTCGCCCAACTTCGAAGTCGTCTCGAGGCGCGGCTGGCCACGATCGACGATTTCTACCGGACAACTCGCTACTTCACGCGACCGACGGCCCACGAGCCGCTTGAGCTCCTGCTTGGGAAGCCGGCTTCGGATCCCGTGCCTCGAGCTTGGCTGCTGCAATTGCACGCCCCGGGCGGCTCCGGAAAGACGATGCTTCTGCGCTGGCTCGCGGCTCGACGCTGCGCGCCGACCGGCATCCCGATCGCGCGAGTCGACTTCGACTCCTACGGGCTCGCTCCGGATCTCTGGGAGATCCTCCTGGAGATCGCCGATCTCCTCGATCGGCATCTGCCAGGCCGTCCGTTCGAGAAGCCGCTCGCTCGATTCGCCGACGAGCGGCGCGAGCTCGGACAGCGCCCGGGGCTCGACGCCAAGGCTCGGTCGGAGCTCGCCGCTCGCCGTCAGCGAAGCGCACGAGCCCGAGGCCAACTCGATGTCGCCGTGCTCGAGACGCTCGTCTCGCTCTTCCGCACGCTGCCCGACCCGTCGGTGATCATCATCGACACGCTTGAGGAGGCGATCCTCACGCACCGGACGGATCTGCGCTCCCTGCTCAGCGCGCTCGAGACGCTGCGAGGCTCGGCGCCTTCGCTCAGGGTGGTCCTCGCCGGCCGCTACGAGCTGACGGAACGGGACGCGACGCTTACCGAGCTCCTGAAGCGACACGCGGAGACGCGGCGACTCGAGCCCTTCGACCACGAGGACTCGCTTGCGTTCCTCGCGTCGCGCGGACTTCCGGGTTCCGATCCGCGAGCCGTCGAGGTGGCGACGATCGCCGGCGGCAATCCGCTCCGTCTCGCCCTTTTCGCCGAGTTCGTCGCGAGCGATCCCTCCATCGGCGCGAGCGATCTCCGACACCATGCGAAGGCCGACCTGATCTATGTCACGGAGCGCGTCATCAGTCGCATCGAGCCCTCGCTCCGCTGGCTGGTGCGGTACGGAGTCGTTCCGCGCGAGCTGACCTTCGAGTTCGTGAGCGAAGTGCTCCGCCCCTTCCTCGAGGCGGCATTCCAAGGCACCATTGCATGGGACGATCCTTCCATCGACCTTGCCGAGCTGCCGCCTGCGCTGCGGCGCCCGCTCTTCGTGCCGACCTCGCTCGATGCGGCGAACGACCCGTGGGTCGCGCTGTGGCGCCGCCTGCAGGAGTTCGCCTCGGAGAGCTCATGGATCGAGCCGGTGCCAGGCGATCGGGAGCGCCTGGTTTTCCACGCCGTCGTGCGCCGTCCGATGCTCCATCTGCTTGATCGACATCAGGTGCTCCGCGAGCTGCACCGACGCGCCGCCGAGCATTACCGTGCGCTGGCGATGGCACCGGGATCGCAGCGGAATGACGCAGCGCCGCGGGCCATCTTCCACCTCATTCGTCTCGGCGAGATCGACGGGGCTCTTCAGCTCATGACCTCGATGGCCGAGATCCGCAGCGAGCAGCTCGACCTGCGAGCCGCCTGCGCGAGGGAGTTCCTCGCCGATGCGCCGCAGACGCTGTCGGAGGAGGTCGATCGGCTCGCCCGTCTCGAGGAACTCGATGCCCTCGCTCTGAGCGCCGAGCGGGAAGGAGAGACGAGCGATCGCGTCCGGAGGATCGAGGATGCCATCAAGGGGCTCGCGGCACGCAGCGACGGGGCCGTGAGTGACTATCGCGTGCTTCACGCCAGGGCGATCATCGAGCCGGACATGGACGCGGCAGCGCGTCTGTTGCGGGCCGCGATTCAGGCCTGCCCAAGTCGCCGCAGGGCCGGCGTGCTGAACGCCCGTCTCGCGAGGGTGTCGGGGGATCGGCGAGGTCGCTCCGCCGCTGACGAGTCCGTCTCGATCGCGATGGAGCGCGAGGGGCTCTCCCGCGACCGCGCCGTGCCGGCCGAGTCGCGCGAGATCTGGCATCAGGCGTTTGCGACCTTCAACGACCGTCTCGAACACGGCCGGATCCGCGAGGGCATAGAGCGACTTCCGAGCCTTGACGGGAACATCCGCGATCCCGGACTCGCGTCCGAGACACTGCTTGATTGGGCGCTCGCCTTTCAGATGGCCGGGCTTTCGGACGCCGCGACGAACGCCCTCGAGATGCTGCTCCTCGCCTACCGCACCCGCATCGGCGAGGGGACCGTACGGCCCGTGCCGGGCATCGGGAAGATCGTGGCTGCGGCGGTGCGATCCTCGCTCTCGCCTCCATGGCTCTTCCGCTCGGTCGCGATCCAGGCTCCCTACTTGGCGATGGCCTCGATCCTCTCCGCGCCGACCGACCCGCACCGCATCGGCCCCCTGCTCGAGATCGTGCGCTTCGCGACGCTCTCGCTGAACGAGTCTGCGCTGCGCGACGCCTCATCCGCCCTGCTCGCCGAGGAGCGGAACCCGGATGGGGCATCCAGCGACGCGGACTTCTCCTGCCTCATGGCGGAGCATGATGTGCTTCGCGTTGGCAATGTGGGACGGGCCGAGTCATGGCTGCGACGGCTCGCCGAGCGCGTCCGTTCGGCCTCGCCGCGGACGCAGCTTCATGCCAGGGTGATCGCCCGCTGCTGGGAGTCGGAGGCCGAAAGGCGCGCGGACTTCTTCCCGCCCGAGCTCACCGCGCCGGTCCTTCGATTCGCGACCGCACGGGCGGTGGACGCTCTGCTCGATCTCACGCGAGAGGGCGCGCGCGGTCTTCCGCGACTCCTGAAGGCGCTCGCGGACATCGACGCCCCAACGGCCCGCGCTGCCGTGTTCGAGTGGTGCGTCGACTCGCCGCTGTGCAACTCCCTTCCGATCGACGGAGCGGCCTCCGCCGTGACCGTCGATCTTGCGGCGCTCTTGCCGGTGGAGGATGCGTTCCTCGATCTCTACGGCACATCACTCGACCGACTTCGTTACACGATCCGCTCGGCTGCCGCCGGCCATGCGATCGGCGCTCGTGACCTCCTGGAGAGTCGCTTGCGCGAGGCTTGGATCGCGTCGGACGCACAGCCGCTCCGCACCGAACCCTGGTTCATGCTCGATCTCCTCCGGCTAGCCGGGCGCTCGGGCGCGCTTCCCGAGGAGCCGTCCAAACTCCTCGCCCGCGCCCGCGAGACGATCGACGCCACAGTGACCCGGTACCCGGACCTCGCGAGCACCATCGCGCTCGCCGCGGGCGTCGTCCTCACGCGCGCTGGCGATCGGAGTTCGGGCGTGTCGTTGCTCGCGTTCGCCTCGCGTCATGCGACGAATGACGCACGCCGCTTCCACGATGCGAGACTCCAGCTTCAGGAGGCGATCGACGCAGCGTCGCCGAAGTCGGCAGCGCGGCCACCGGAGTCGTCCCCGCCGAGCCAGCCTGCCTCAGCAGCGCCACCGCCTGCACCATCACGAGAGAGGGAGGATCCGCTCGCGGCCTATCGCGCAGATCCCTATGACCTCGAGTTGGAACTCGCGCTCGCCGCCGACGGCGCGTCGATCCGCGCGACCTGGCGCTTCCTCAGCGTCGAAGCGCCGGCACGACCGATGACGGTCGACCTCAGCTCGCTCGCTCGCGTCAAGGAGGGCATTGGCTTCTGGGATCTCGCCACGAAGGAGGCAGAGCGGATCCTCCGCTGGTGCGCGTCGGATCTGCGGGACGCTCTTGATGCCCGCGGCGCGATGGAGTTCGCTGAGCGAGCTGCGCGCGATCGCGACCGGACGCTGCGCGTGCGCATCGTGCCCGCCTCACCGGGGATGGGAGGCGTCCCATGGGAGGTCGGTGTCGCGGGGCGCCGCACCGAACGGAACTGGCTCATCTCCCGCACCCTCACCCCAACCCGGGGAGCGAGCATCAGCGAGCAGCGGGAGCGAGAGCGCGTGCGATGGCTCCAGCGGGCGCTCACGAATCTCGGATGGGCGAAGCTCTCGCCCGACGGTATCGCCGGACCGGAAACGCTCGCGGCGGTCGACGACGCCATCCGCAAGCTCGACGAGTCGGCGCGTGCAGTCAATGGCTCCGTTGAGATGGCTCTCTGCGTAGCCCTTCGAAACGCGATGCCTACTCCGGAGGTCCTTCTCCTGACCTCCGCGTCGGCCAGCTCCTACGCGGATGCGCTCTACGCCAAGCTTGGGTTCCTTACGACCCGTCATCAGGGAGTGCGGAGCGTCCTCTCCGGTGAGCGCAGCCTTCGACCCGCGCTCCTGCTCGTCGAAGCCGATGTCTTGGTCGGGTCGCGACCCGGGAGCGTTCGACTCGACCTCCGGGGGGAGTCGCCGGGAACGAACCTGTCGTCGAACCGCCTGGAGCAGCCTTCCCGCGTGGGGCCCGAAGAGATCGATCTTCTCCTCGAACGGATGCCGCCCGGCGAGCGACCACTGGTCGTGCTCACACCCGACGGCACGGGCACGCGGACCCTCCCCGCTGCGGACATACTTGCCCGGAACGAGTTCGCGTCACAACTGTTCCAGCGCGGCAACGCGCCGGCGGTCCTTACTCTTCACCAGCACATTCCACCGTGGGCCCAGCAGGCGCTCGCGACGGAGTTCGGGAAGGGCGCAACGATCGAGGGGGCCGTCATCACGATGCGAAACGATCTTGTTCGACTTGGCGGCGTCTCCGACGAGGACTTTGCGACGGGCATCGCACTCTGGTGTCACGATCCGCGATGGCGTCCGACACCAGGCCTTCGCAGCGATGAGTACTTCGGAAAGCCAGTGGCCTGAGGCGCAGCGCGCTGCGCAGAGAGGAAATTGACATGAGCGACGAGGGCATTCATTTTCGCGTTCCGAACGGATGGACAGCGACGAGCAATGTCGCGGCGACAGCCGGGCGCGGTGGGCGGTCTGGCGCAGAATCAGACCCGCTCGACGCGTTCCTCGCGGCCGCTGCGACGCAAGAGCTGCTCCCTGAAAGCGACCGCACAGTCGCGCTGGGTCAAGCCGTCGGTGGTCGTGGTGCAACCAACTTCGGTGACGCTCAGGAGTCGAGCACGAACGACATCGAGGTGGATGTCGAGCTGCAGCCGACCGAGGAGGCCGCCGCACTCGTTGAGGTGGATGGGATCCTGAGCTGGCACTTTCCCGATCCGAGACCGGATCCGGGCGTCGCCGCAGCCGTCGGCGGACGCGGCGGAGATCCAGCGCCGACCGCGCGATCGCGCGCAACGATACGGATCCCCGTCTCGCACTCCGGATCCGCGGCGGGCGCACGCATGTCGGATCTCTTTGGAATCTCCTCGCTGTCGGAAGCGGTCGCGAAGGTCGCCGACAAGGCGCTTCGGATCGTCGTCTTTCGCTTTGCCGGGAAGCTCGTCACCCAGGGCCTCGTGCGATTTCTCGAACGAAACATCGCCGTCGGACCGGTTGTCATCGATCGCGACACGTGCGACGCTTCGACGCTGGAGACGCGGTGGAAGCAGGACCATGCAAGGCTCAAGCGGGCCGCCGCTGCGCTGCCGAAGCATCGGCCCGCGCGTGTCCTCCTGCTGTGCCACGGGACCTTCTCAAGCGTCGCGGGGTCCTTCGGCGCACTCACATCGCATGATGAGGGACGGGCGTTCCTGTCCCGGGCGGTCGGCACGGCCGCCGCACCAGGACACTACGACCTCGTCCTTGGATACGACCATCGCACCCTCAGCGACAGCCCGGTCGAGAACGCCGAGGAGTTGCTCGGCGTGCTCCGCGCCTGCGACTTCGCCCATCCACCGCAGATCGACGCGATCGCCTTCAGCCGCGGCGGACTCGTCCTCCGCTCCCTGCTTGAGCTGCTGCTTCCGAACGCGGCCTTTCCGCACACGATCGGGCAATGCGTCTTCGTCGGCTGCACGAACGACGGCACGCTGCTCGCATCTCCGGCGGGCTGGCGCGACATGCTCGATCGCTTCACCACGCTGGCCATCGCCGCGAGTCGGCTCGTCAGCCTCTCCGGCGCCCCAGCCGCCGGTGCCGCAATCGCCGCAAGCTCGGCGACGATCGCCGGGTTCGTGCGCTCGCTCGCGACGGCAGCCACCGATCCGTCGAACGTTCCGGGGCTCGCAGCCATGTCGCCGGAGGGTGACTTCATACGCACGCTCCAAGCCCAACAGCCCGGACAGCCGGTCGCGTCGGCGAGTCGATACCTGGTGATCGAAGCAGCGTTCAATCCGACCGCGGCGCTCGCCGGCGCACCCGACGACGAGGGGGCGAGGCGACAGTACGGAATGACGCGGTCACTGCTTCTCGCACTCGCTTCGGTCGCAACGAACGCCGCATGGCGCGAGGCCAACGACCTCATCGTCCACACCGCATCCATGGGGAACATCGAGGGTCCGGCAAGCGGTTTCGTCAAGGATCGGCTCAGCTTCGGCCAGAGCCAGCCGCTCGACGGCGTCTATCACACGGTGTACTTCACGCGACGCGAGGTCGCGTCCCAACTCACGCAGTGGCTCCTTGAAGCGCGGGAGCCCCAGCGATGAGCGATCTCGTCCGACGCAAGCGGGCGGAGCTCGACGCCAAGTTGCGCGGCATGATTGCCGACATCGAGCACTGGCGTGTGCTCGGAGCGCGAGGCGGTCCGCTTGAGAAGCACCAATCCCAACTGACGCGCATCGGAGTCGTGATCCGCGACGCGGTGACCGAGATCGACAACGAGCGGAAGTCGCTCGCCGGCGATGACGATCAATTCCTGGCTCGCGCGGCGCCGCTCGAACTCCAGCTCCTCTGCCTCCATCGCGTGTGGGACTTCTTCCGCGTCCGGCTCGCCCAGCGTCTCGTTCCCCACACCGCACTGTTCCTCGCGGTCGCGAACGAACTCGCCCGCCGTCTGGTCGATCCGATCGTGGCCCGCCGAACGACCGCCGATGGCTTCGACCAGGCGCTCCACGCCGAAGCGCCGTTCGTCTATCTCTGCGCGCCGATCAGGGGAACGCTCAGCAACACGCCGTTTGCCCTAGGCCGCGATCTCGGCATCGATCTCTCGCTCGACGAGTCGGGCGTGCTCGGCGCGGTGCCCGTCCCCCTCCGAAGGCTCGTCGATCGAGTCCCGATTCCGATCATCGGCGTCCCCTGGTACCAACTCGCGCATCCGCCCGACATGGCACTCATCGCGCACGAGGCCGGGCATGTCGCCGAGTTCGATGCCAAGATCACCGGCGACCTCGACGCGGCGCTCGAGAGCTCACTCATGGCGCGCGCCGATCCCTCGCGGGACCTATCGGCATGGCGGACATGGCGCTGCGAAGCGTTCGCCGACTGCTTCGCCGGCGCTGCGCTCGGACCAGGCTACGCGCTCGCGCTCCACGCGTTCCTTGCTGCGCCGCTTGCATCGATGGCGAACGACATTCCCAACCCGCACTTGCGTTACCCACCGACGGCGGTGCGCATCATGCTGGCCTTCGCCGCGGCCGATGCTGCGGGCTGGGGTCCTGAGGCTCAGGTCGCCACGCTTCGTCAGGGTTGGCTCGACGGCCGTGCGCACATCCCGATTCCCGCGCCGACCGTCGCGCTCTTCGAGGATGTGGCGGGTGTCGCTCGGGCGCTCATCGACTCGCCGCTTCCGAGACTGGGCGGTGCCACTATCCGCGCCTGCCTTGCGTCTCCTACCCGACAGGGGCACACTGTCGCCACCTGCCAGGTTCAGCTTCTGCACGGACTCAGGCTCGACGCGGTCGATCCCGGCGCGGCGATCGCGGCCGCAGCGCTGGTTGAAGCGTCCCATCCGGGCACGCTAGCCGACCCCGCGACGGTCGATCGCCTTCTCAGGGCCATGCAAGCGAGCATCGCTCCTGGCGTCCGGAGCGAAACTCCTGCGACCAATGTGTCGGTCCGATCGCTCGGCGAGGCGTCGCGACTCCTGCTCTCCGAAGTGCGGTCGATCGTTCGTGAGTCCGACCAGGGGCAGGGTGAGTGAAGCGGGCTCGCAACGCGAGTGAGTAACGCTGCATTCCTCGCCGAGCTCCCGTCCATCGGGACCGCACGATTGCCGCTCATCGCGAGTCTGCCTACGCTCTCGCCCCATGACCCAGACCACCACCACACCACGGATTCTCGCTTTCGCGGGCAGCGCTCGTCGCGGCTCGACCAATCGCCAACTCGTCGCCGCCGCTGCGCGGCTTGCCGATGAGTCCGGCGCCTCGACCACACTCGTGAACCTTGCCGACTTTCCGATGCCCATCTATGACGGCGATCTCGAGGCCTCATCCGGGCTGCCCGAGCATGCCGTGCGGCTCAAGCGACTGATGCGCGAGCATCACGGGTTCCTCATCGCCTGCCCGGAGTTCAACAGCTCCATCACGCCGCTCTTGAAGAACACCATCGACTGGTGCTCGCGTCCGCAAGGTGACGAACCCGGCCTCGCCTGCTACGCCGGCAAGGTCGCCGGGCTGCTCGCGGCGTCGCCTGGTGCCCTCGGCGGCCTCCGCGGACTGGTGAGTGTCCGCTCGATCCTCTCGAACATCGGCGTCATCGTGGTGCCCCAGCAGTTCGCCCTCGCGAAGGCCCACGAGGCCTTCAACGCCGACGGCACGCTCAAGGACGAGCGGCAGGTGCAGCAGCTTCGCGATGTCGCGAAGGCGGTCGCGCATCTGGCCGGTGTGCTCGCGCGCTAAGGCGCGTTCACCCGCGAGCGGTGCGAGCCAACACCGATCGAACCGAATCCCACTACCATTCCGGCCCGTTCGTCGGTCGCGACGGACCCCTCGCCATCCGTTCCATCAGGCAAAGGACACCACTCCCCATGGTCACGCTCGCAGACGCCCGCCGCATCATCGCCGCAGCCGAGAAGAAGGCCGCTCAGATCGGCCAGCCCATGAACATCGCCGTCGCCGACGCCGGCGGCAACCTCGTCGCCCATGTGCGCATGGACGGCGCGTGGATCGGCTCGGTCGACATTTCGATCAAGAAGGCCTACACCTCACGGGCATTTGACATCTCGACGAAGGATCTCGCCAAGCACAGCCAGTCCGGCAAGCAGTTCTTCGGCATTCACGCGAGCAACGACGGCAAGATCATGGTCTTCGCCGGCGGCATTCCGCTGAAGCGCGACGGCAAGGTCGTCGGCGCGATCGGCGTGAGCGGCGGCTCGGGCGCGCAGGATCACGCCGTTGCCGAAGCCGGCGCGAAGGCGTTCTGAGTTCTTCGATTCACAACCGAACGACAAGGGGCCCCGCCTGCACGCGGGGCCCCTTTTTCTATCGTTTGATCGAGGTGATTCTTTAGCCAGCCGTGCGCCGCGGCGCTCCGGTGGGCTTGCCGCCGGACTTCTGGGCGGGCTTCATCGCGGCGCTCGCGCTCGGCTTCCCGCCGGCCTTGCCTGTCGGCACACCGTGGCTTCCACTTGCCCCGTAGAGACCGCCGCCGGCGCCACCAAGGGCGTTCTTGTGCAGGGCGTTCCCGCCGCCGAGCGAACTCGGGAGGCTCGACGACGGCTTCACGCCCCCGAGCTTTGGGGAGGGAGATCCGCTCGGCTGCTGCCCCTGCGGTGCGGTGGACTTCGACTTCGATGACTTCGACATGGTGCCAACTCCAAGGCTGTGAACGAACGCAAGGAAGACTGTACCCGCACGGGACGAGGAGCGACTCGTTTGGTGCGCACGCACGAGGGAGATTCACCACGAAGGGCACGAAGAGGCAGAGAGAGAGGGAGAGGGAGAGGGAGAGGGAGAGAAAGCGAGTCGGACGGGTCCGCCCCCTTCGGGGCACAGACCCATCAAGCTGATACTCGTCTGGTCCTCTCCGTCACCCTTCGTGCTCTTCGTGTCCTTCGTGGTGAAAAACGACCGACGCTGCCCGGCCGGTGCGCACTCACGAAGGAGATTCACCACGAAGAGCACGAAGGACACGGAGAGGCAGAGAGAGAAGGAATGCGAGTCGGACGGGTCCAGCCGCTTCGTTGCCTGGACCCATCAACCTGATCCTCGTCTGGTCCTCTCCGAATCCCCTTCGTGCTCTTCGTGTCCTTCGTGGTGAAAACCGCGCGACGAAAGCAACAGCCCCCGCGCAGTGCGCGGGGGCTGTGATTCCCGAATGGGAGCGCGAGTGTGCGCACGGAGGGCGCTACGGAGCGCTCAATCAACCTCAACCCGCCAGCCCGCGATTCACTCGCGGGCGCCCGGCGGACGAGAGCGAGTGTGCGCCCGGAGGGCGCTACGGAGCGCTCAAACAACCTCAACCCGCCAGCCCGCGATTCACTCGCGGGCGCCCGGCGGACGAGAGCGAGTGTGCGCCCGGAGGGCGCTACGGAGCGCTCAAACTAGTACCGGTAGTGATCCGGCTTGTACGGCCCGTCGCTCGGCACGCCGATGTACTCGGCCTGCTGCTTCGTCAGCTTGGTCAGCTTCGCCCCGAGCTTGTCGAGGTGGAGTCGAGCGACCTTCTCGTCGAGGTGCTTCGGCAGCGTGATGACCTGCTTGCCGTACTTCTCGGCGTTCTGGTGGAGCTCGATCTGGGCCATGACCTGGTTCGTGAACGACGAGCTCATCACGAACGAGGGGTGGCCGGTCGCGCAGCCGAGGTTCAGGAGGCGGCCCTCGGCGAGGATGATGATCGAACGGCCGCTCGGAAGCTGCCACTCGTCGACCTGCGGCTTGATGTTGACTCGCTTCGCGCCCTTCATCTTCGCAAGTCCGGCCATATCGATCTCATTATCGAAGTGGCCGATGTTGCCGACGATCGCCTTGTCCTTCATCTTCCGCATGTGGTCGGCGGTGATGATGTTGAAGTTGCCGGTGGCGGTCACGAAGATGTCGGCGCTGTCGATGACATCGTCGAGCGTGACGACCTCGTAGCCTTCCATGCAGGCCTGAAGCGCGCAGATCGGGTCGATCTCGGTGATCTTCACCCGGCAGCCCTGGCCGCGGAGCGACTGAGCACAGCCCTTGCCGACATCGCCGTAGCCGCAGACGACCGCGACCTTGCCCGAGAGCATGACATCGGTCGCCCGCATGATGCCGTCGACGAGCGAGTGGCGGCAGCCGTAGAGGTTGTCGAACTTCGACTTCGTCACGGCGTCGTTCACATTGATCGCCGGGAAAAGAAGCTGGTTGAGCTCCTGCATCTGGTAGAGGCGATGCACGCCGGTCGTGGTCTCCTCGCTCACGCCGCGAACGTTCGGCGCGGTGCGCTGCCAGTAGCTTCCGTCGGCGTTCTGAAGGTCGCTGAGGAGCTTGAGGATGATCGCGTACTCCTCCGAATCCTTCGCCGTCGCGCTCGGCACCTTGCCCGAGTTGTTGAAGGCGAGGCCCTTGTGGACGAGGAGCGTGGCGTCGCCGCCGTCGTCGAGGATCAGCGTCGGGCCGCGCGTCTCGCCCTTCGGGCCATTCGGCCACTTGAGCGCCTGGAAGGTGCACCACCAATACTCAGGAAGCGTCTCGCCCTTCCACGCGAAGACCGGAATGCCCTTCGGCTTCTCGATCGTCCCCTTCGGTCCGATCGCGACGGCGGCGGCGGCGTGGTCCTGCGTCGAGAAAATGTTGCACGAAGCCCAACGCACATCGGCGCCGAGCTCGACGAGCGTCTCGATCAGCACCGCGGTCTGCACGGTCATGTGCAGCGAGCCGGTGATGCGGGCGCCCTTCAGCGGGTTCTTGCCCTTGTATTCCTTGCGGAGGGCCATCAGGCCGGGCATCTCGTGCTCGGCGAGCTCGATTTCCTTGCGGCCGAAGCGGACGGTCTCCGGGGAGAGGTCCTTCACCTTGAAGGCGCAGTCGGCCCAGAGGTCGAGGCCAGTGTCCATGAAGGTGGCGGAACGCGAGGTGGACGAGGACGAGTTTGTGCTCGACTTCGACTTGGGCATCTTGGTAGTGGCTGCCATGGCGGGGAAGCGGAAGAGAGTGAGGTGGCCAAGGAACCACGCTGGGCTTGGCCGATGTTCCATCCGTCTATCCGGATGAAAGCATGAGAGTACTCCTCAGTTCCCCGAAAGGTCAAGGAGCAAACCCAATTGGAAGTCTCCGGGCCCTCGATCGAGCGGACGGCGCGAGCCATCGGCACCGCCCGATCGTCACGCGATCCCCACACGAGCGCCCCGCCATCGCGGCACCGTCGATCACTTCCTCGTCCAGCTGCGGGATCGGCTGGAGATGTGCCGGTTGGGGATGTGCCTGTCCAAAGTTGGGGATGTGCCTGTCCAATTCGCTACCGAAGGCTGCAGCCGGTTAGTCCGAGAACTTTGCCGACCGCTGCCGACCTGGTGCCGACCCACGGTTGGGGATGTGCCTGTCCAAGATCGTGATGGGATCGGTATGTGCCGGGATCAGTATGTGCCTGTCCAGATCGGTATGTGCCCGTCCAAGCCGCTGCCGCAGGCTGCGGCCGGTTGGTCCGAGAACTCTGCCAACTGCTGCCGACCTCGTGCCGACTTAGAGATGTGCCTGTCCAATCTGACCTCTGCCGACCTAGCGCCAACCCAGAGTTGTGCCTGTCCAATCTGACCCCTGCCGACCTAGCGCCAACCCCGGAGATGTGCCTGTCCAATCTGGCGGCAATCTGGCCCGCAATCCCGCCCCTCGATACTGCACCGTCTTGAACGCCAATCCGGATCCAAGTCTCCGTATCTGCGGTGGGGGCCCCGTCTCTCCTTCACAACGGCCACCGGCCATGCGTCGCGTACCTGGCCTCCACCGTGCGTCGCGAACGCGGCCGCCGCCGGTGCGTCGCGTATCCGCCCGCCGCGCCGCCGTCGCCACGCACGCCCATATCCCCAGTCTGTTGCTCATGACCAATCCCATCCACATCGCCTCGACTCTCGCACTGGCCTCGGTCGTCGCAGCAACCTCTGCACACGGCCTCGACCGCTTCTCGTGGCGTTCATACCGGCCAGGCAACACGGGCATTCAGGGCGACTTCAACGAGGCGATCGCGATCGATGCGGACGGGAATCCATGGATCGGCGGGTACTCCCCCTCCTGGGAGGAGGGCGGCGTCGCGAAGTTCATCGTGGCGGAAAATCGATGGGAGAACATCTCGAACATCGATTACCCCGTGATCGGACACCCCGAGGAAGTCGGCTGCTCGCGCATCACCGACATCATCCGCGACGCGGACGGCAACCTCTGGATGGGCACCTACCGCGGCGTGCTGCGCATGCATCCGACGATCGGTCCTTCGTCGCTCACGCGATGGGGCCCTGGCGACTCGGCACTGCCCGGCGGCGTGACGCGCGACATGACGCTCGCTCCCGACGGCACGATCTGGGTCTCGGCGACATCGGCCGAGTGGGCGGGAGGAGGGCTCAGCCGCTTCCATCCGACCACCGGCGCGTGGACGCACATGCCCAACCATGGCGGCGGCATGATCGCAGCGCAAGCGAAGCCAACCGGAGGGTTTTACCTTTGGGCCGCCGTGCCGGATAGCGTTGGCATGCATCGCTGGGATAGTTCGACCAATCTTTGGAAGGTCTATCCGACGAGCGCCGGTCAACCCTCGGCGCTTGTGTCGAAGGACTCCGCCGATGACGATGGCAATGTCTGGATGATGCGTTGGATCGGCACGCAGGGAGAGCAGACCCTCGATTGCCTGCGCCCCAACGGCACTTGGATTTCGCCTCCGCTTCCGCCGCTCCATCCGATCGTGCCCGTCGCAGCGCTGCGCGCCTTCGGATCGGGTCAGGCAATCATGGTCGACGGTTTCGGACACCTCCAGCGATTCGACGGAAGGTCGTGGAGCGACCTCGGAGCGGTCCCCTTCTCGGGCTTCATCGATGATCTCGAGATCGCCCCGGACGGCACGATCTGGCTCTGCGGAATCTCCGAGGGCGGCGCCTTCCGCCGCGATCCGCTCAGCGGCGCCTGGCAGCGATATCGAATAACAAATACGAGTCAGTTTGATCTTTTCAACAATGACCTCGCGATCGATCCGATCTCCGGCGACCTCTACGCGACCGCGAATGCGGGAACGGGCTTTGGGGGCATGGTGCGCTTCGATGGCGTGCGCTGGACGGGCTTCAATCAGCACACCTATGGCCTGGGAATCGACTGGCCGTTCGATACCGACAACAGCGAAGCGGTCTGCGTGCGAAATTCCGACTCCTCGGTGATCGTCAATCCATTCGCGCACTTCACATCGGCGTTCGATGCGACGGGCGAGGGAGCCCCCTGGACATCTTTCGCCGGCGGACCGGACCAGATCGCTCAGTATGCGGAGGACTCGACCGGGACCATCTGGGCGATCGGTCACTACGGCGGTCTCGGGCGCTTCGTGAATGGCACCTACGAAGCGGTCGCCACCGGCGGATGGGGGATTCGACTTGAAAGGGACCCAAGCGCACCGGGCAGCGTCTGGGCCAATCTCGATTGGATGATCGTTCGCACGGACGGCGCGACGACCGAGGCGCGCACCGTTGATGATTTTCCGTCGATCTCTTTCGCAAGTCCCTTCTTCCAGGGGCTCGCGATCGATGCGGACGGCAGCGCATGGGTCGGATGCAGCACGCTGAACGAAGCTGGCGAGTCCGGAGGCGGCCTCCTGCGCATCGATCGCGCATCGGGAACGGCCGACTTGATCTCGTCCTTCGAGGGCTGGCCATTCCCGGGAGAGGCCGTCTATCCCCACATCGTGACGCCGGACGGGAAGCTGTGGCTTTCCTACGAGGGCGGGGAGTTCCCCAACTTCGAGTTTGGCCTCTGCTGGTACGACGGCGCTCAGGTCGGAGTCTTCCCGGCGCCGCCGAACGGAGAGCCGCAGTGGGGCGGGCTTCCGCACGCCGCCATCAAGGACATGGAGATCAAGCTCATCCCAAACGGATACGAACTCTGGATGAGCTGCCTGAGCCGAGGGATCGCCGTTCTCAGCGTCGTTGGTGGCGTCACGGGTGACCTCGACGGCGATGGGCTCGTCGGACCAACCGATCTCTCGCTTCTCCTGGGAGCCTGGGGTGCCTGCAACGGTGCGTGCATCGCCGACCTCGACGCGGACGGCACCGTTGGCCCCGCCGATCTCGCAGCCCTCCTCGGCGCGTGGTCCTGACGGATCCAAGCGCTCGATCGCTCACCGGGCCCCGCCGCCGCGAGCGACGGCCGTCGGGCGGTCTGTAACGGCTGTTGGCTCTCGCCGCTTGGCGTGCGAGGAGCCTGCCGATGCCGACCCCGCCCGCCGATTCCAGCCCGCCGCATGCCGACCCGTTCCCGTCATCGGAGCCGACCCACCGCGCCTTCAACTGGCGATCGGCCGTTCGATCGCTCGAGTGGCCGAACCTGCTCGGCATTCTCGCCCTGCACCTTGGAGCGCTGTTTGCGATCGAGCAGTGGTCGTGGGGAGCGATCGCCGGCAGCGTCGTGCTCTGGTGGCTCTTCGGTGGCGTGGGAATTTGCCTCGGCTACCACCGACTCCTGACGCATCGCTCGTTCGCCTGTCCGAAGTGGCTCGAGTACGCGCTGACCGTCCTCGGAGCGATGAATTGGGAAGCCACGCCGATTCGCTGGGTCGGCCAACATCGGCTCCACCACGCCGAGTCGGACTTTCCGGCCGATCCGCACACGCCGCATCACGGCCTGCTCTGGTCGCATCTTCTCTGGATGTTCTGGAAGGATCCGCCCGAACTCGACTCACATCGCCTCACCCAGGACCTCCTGCGCGATCCCATGCATCGCTGGATCGATCGCTGGTCGCGAGCCTTCAACCTGCTCTTCGCCGGCGCGGTCTTTCTTGCCGCCGAATCGCTCGGCGCTGACGGCGTCACTTGGGTCGTCTGGTGCGTCTGCGTGCGCGGCGTCGTCGTGTTCCACGCGACCTGGAGCGTCAACAGCCTCGGTCACTCGGTTGGCTATCGCAACTACGAGACCGGCGACGACTCGACGAACAACCTCTTCGTCGCGCTCCTCACCTTCGGCGAGGGATGGCACAACAACCACCACGCCGATCAGCGGAGCGCCCGTCACGGCCATCGATGGTTCGAGGTGGACCTCACCTATTCGCTGATTCGCCTCCTCGGCCGACTCGGTCTCGTATGGAACATCCGCGAGCCGCGCCGCGACCGCGCGTAACGCAGAGTCATCCTCGCCGCTTCAGGATCGCGGAGCCGATTCCGAGCCCGCAGAGGAGACCACACGATGCGAAACAGCACATCCATGCAGGAGTCCGATTCCGTCGCCGTCAGCCGGCATCGCGCCCCGCCCCACCCGACGCTTCCCAGCAGCGTCCTTCGCTCCCTCGAGCGCCGCACGCAGGGACCCTCGATTCGGTTTCTCGCCGGCGACCACGGCGAGGAGCAGGTGATGACGAGGGCAGAACTCCTTGACCGCGCCGCCTGTGCCGCCCGCTGGCTGCACGACCGCGGCGTCGGTCCGGGAGACCGGATTGCGATCGCCCTGTCGACCGGCCCCGATCTCCTCGCGACCTTTCTCGCCACCTGGATGCTCGGCGCCGCGACGGTGCCCGTCTCGGCGGAGGGCGCGTCGAGCGGCGAAAGCGCGACGCTTCGGCGGCTCGACAACATGTTGGAAGTCGTCCGGCCGAGCACCATCGTCGGCGACGAGAGCTCTCTGGCGACCTTCGCGTCGCTCGAACGGTCGCGCGGCGTCCGCAGCGTCCTCGCCTCCGAGGCGACCGCGTCGCGGCGCCCGCTCGCGACCTGGCTCGACGATCCGAGCCTCGACGCCCATCTCCAGCTCAGTTCGGGGACGACCGGACTGCCGCGGGCAGCGGTCCACGATCATCGTCGCATCGTCGAGAACGCGTTCGCGACCGCCGAACGCGCTGTGATCGACGGCTCGCGCGACCGCTTCCTCGCATGGCTTCCCATGCACCACGACATGGGTTTCATCGGCGGATTCTGCGTACCGCTCCTGCTCGATGTGCCGCTCGTGCTCATGCCGACCGAGCGCTTCACCGCCCGGCCGATGGCGTGGCTCGAGGCGATGTCGCAGCACCGCATCACGCTCTCGCCGAATCCTTCCTTTGCCTATCAGCTCCTCGGCGGATTGCTTGCACGCCGCAGGCCTGCCGATCTCGATCTCTCGGCATGGCGCTACGGTTGGATGGGCGCTGAGCCGGTGCTCGAGCCGGTGATTCAGGCGTTCGAGGCCGCGTATCGCTCCTGCGGTCTTCGTCCGACGACGATTCGCCCCTGCTACGGGCTCGCCGAGGCGACGCTCGCCGTGAGCATGCCAGAGCCGGACGCGCGGCGCGTCGTCGAGTGCATCGACCGTCGGATCCTGCGCGAGCGTGGCTTGGCCGAGCGCTGCGATCCCGATGCCCGCGACGCGATGCTCGCGGTCGGATGCGGCACGGCCATCGCCGGCACGAGCATCGAGATTCGCAGCGAATCCGGCCACACCCTCGGCGATCGCTCGGTCGGCCGGGTCTGGGTGCGAAGTCCGTCGGTGATGCGCGGGTACTTCGGCGTCGCGGCCGCGGAACAGCCGCTTCACGACGGCTGGCTCGATACCGGCGACCTCGGCTTCCTCATCGGCGGCGAGCTCTTCCTGAGCGGGCGGGCCAAGGATCTCATCATTCGAGGCGGCGCGAACATCCATCCGCACGAGATCGAGGAAGCCGTTCAGCGTTTGCCGGAGATTCGCCCCGGTCGCCTCGCCGTCTTCCAGACCGGCATGACCGCAGCGCGCGAGAACGAGGTGGTCTGCGCGATCGAGACGCGCCTCGCCGACGGACCGGAGCGCGATCGTCTCGAGCGCGATGTCCGCGCCGCAGCGCTCGACGGTTCGGGCGTCGCGATCCAACGCGTCGCCTTCGTCGCCCCCGGCGGAATTCCCCGCACGACCAGCGGCAAGGTGCAGCGCCGCCAGGCCCGGGAGCGCTACGAGGCGGGGACGCTGTGATTGCAGCGTTCTGCACTCTTCGCGTCGTGAATGCACAACGGAGGACACGGGATTCTGCGCCATTCCGCCAGAGAAACACAGAGGCTCAGAGGGCACAGAGGTAGCACAGAGAAGCCAACGAAAAGAGGGAAATCGTCGCGCACACTCGTCGGCGCAGAGTGGACTTGACTTGGGTCGGGACTTCTCACCGGGCCTAGCGCCTGCGCTCCTCAAGTCCCTCTGGCAGCGGCACGTCTCCATCAACGCCCGCGCAA